>Ga0193742_1000540_pt1 | contig 25049 bp, 22 predicted proteins | sample L2c1metaG_FD_165511 | JGI IMG/M metagenome (GOLD analysis project Ga0193742, IMG submission 165511) | Soil microbial communities from a riparian zone of the East river system, Colorado, United States - L2c1 | ecosystem: Environmental > Terrestrial > Soil > Riparian zone | place: USA: East River... | reverse complement strand
CCGTGACCCGGTCCGCGATGCCCATGACGAGGCTCATGTCGTGCTCCACCAACAGGATCGAGATCCCCAGCGCGGCGCGGACGTCCCGGATGATGCCGGCGAGCTCCGCCGTCTCGGTGGGGTTCATGCCCGCCGCCGGCTCGTCGAGCAGCAGCAGGGACGGCTCGACCGCCAGCGCCCTGGCGATGTCGACCCGCTTGGCCACGCCGTAGGACAGTGCCCCGACCGGGGTGTGCAGGTTGGCGCCGACACCGATGAAGTCGCAGATCTCCGCGGCCCGCGCGGTGTGCCGGCGCTCCTCGCGTCTGGTCCTCGGCAGCCGCAGGCCGCCGGCGACGAACCCGCCTCGGGTGAGCGAGTGTCGGCCGAGCAGCACGTTGTCGAGCACACTCGCCCTCGGGGAGAGCGCGACGTTCTGGAACGACCGGCCGATGCCCAGCCTGGCGAGCCGGTGCGGGCGCAGCCGAGGCACTTCGGTGTCACCGAACCGGACCGTGCCCTCGCTCGGCCGGTACAGACCGCTGATCACGTTGAAGCAGCTGGACTTGCCGGCGCCGTTGGGACCGATGAGGGCGTGCAGCGCGCCCGGCGTCACGGTGAACGAGACACCGTCGAGCGCCCGCAGTCCGCCGAAGCGGACGGTCACGTCCTGGACGCGTAACTCCGCGGCCGTCACCCGACCCACCTCGACAGCACCCGAGCGGGGGTCTCGGCAGCCGCCTCAGCGGCCGTCTCGTCGGCCGGCTCGACGTGGCCGCCCAGGTACAGGCCGCGCACCTCGTCGTTCGCCGCCAGCTCCGCGGCGGGGCCGGCGAGCGCGACCCTGCCGACCTCCAACACCACGGCGTGGTCGGCCACCTCCAGTGCCATCACCGCGTTCTGCTCGACGAGCACCACGGCCGTGCCCCGCGCGTGGATCTCCCTGATGGCCGCGGCGATCCGGCCGACCAGCTTCGGTGCCAGCCCGAGCGACGGTTCGTCGAGCAGCAGCAGCCGCGGCCCGGACATCAGCGCCCGCCCGATCGCGAGCATCTGCTGCTCGCCGCCGGACAGCAGCCCGGCGCGCTGCCCGGCGCGCTCGGCGAGCACGGGAAACAACTCGTGCACCCACTTGAGCGCGCTCGCCCTGGCGGTCGCGGAGGCGGCCGCGATGCCGCCGGCCCGCAGGTTGTCCTCGACGGTCATCCTGGCGAACACCTGCCGCCCCTCGGGAACGCCGACCACACCGAGGCGCACGATCGCGGCGGGATCCAGGTTGTCGATCCGCCGGCCGTAGTGCGCAACCCCGCCGCCGGCGACCGCGCCGCCGTGCAACGGCAGCGTGCCGGAGATCGCGCGCAACAGGGTCGACTTCCCGGCACCGTTGCCACCGAGGACGGCCAGCACGCCGTCGTCCGCGATGTCGACGTCGACACCGTGCAGCGCGACGGCCGACCGGCCGTACCGCACTCGCAACTCTCGGATGGTCAGCACCGGGTCAGTCTGCAAACGACGGTGACGGCGACCACACCCCCACATGGAGATGTATTCGGCAACGAACCGGAAACATCGGCCTTACAACAGCCCGGCCTCGCTTGCCTTGCCGATCGCCTCGACCCGGTTGCGCGCGCCCAACTTGTGCAAAGTGGACTGTAGGTAGGTCTTGACCGTGTTGCGGGTCAACCCGGTCGCCTCGGCGATCTCGGGGTTGGTCTTGCCCTGCGCGGCAAGGCGCAGCACCTCGTACTCGCGGCGGGTGAGGCCGGTGCGGGCGAGCGCGTCCGAACGGGTCCGCTCGTCCGGTGCGATCCGGGGGTCGATCACGCGCTCACCGCGCAACACCCGCCGCAGCGCCGCGGTCAGGTCGGTGCCGGCCACATCCTTGATCAGCCCACCGTGTGCGCCGGCCTCGATGGCGGCCAGCACGCCCTGGTGGTCGGCGTGTGCGGTGAACACGACGATCCGCCCGGCAGGGTGCTCGGACCGCAGTCGGGCGACAACCTCCGGCGCGAGCATGTCCGGCAGCCGCAGGTCGAGCAGCACGATGTCCGGTCGCAGCTCGGCGACCCGCTCGATCGCGGCCCGACCGGACTCGGCCGAGCCGACGATCGTCAGCGACGGATCCGACCGCAGCAACAGGGTCACGCCGTCCCGGACGACCGGGTGGTCGTCCACGACGAAGACGGTGGTGCGTGGTGACATTAGTTCGCTCACAGCTCGCTCACGGCGGGTCGACATCCGGCAACCAGGCCCGCAACGTAGCGCCCTCGTCCTCTTCGCGCACCAGACTCACGTGGCCGCCGAACCGCGCGGCGCGCTCGGCCAGCGCGCGTACGCCCATTCCGGTGCCGGCGCGGTCCGGCGGAAGGGTCGATCCGTCGGTGACTCCGTCGTCGGCCACCACGAGCTGCGATCCGCCGTCGCACGGCCCAAGGCTGACGACTACCGAGCACGGCCGCGCGTGCTTCTCCACGTTGAGCAGACCCTCCCGCACCACGGCGATCAGCAGGGCGGTGCGCTCGGCATCCAGCGGCGCCACCAGTCCAAGTTGGACGTACCGGGCCGGGATGCCGGTACGTGCCTCGAAGGAGCGGGTGTGTTCGACCAACTCGACGGGCAGGGCACGCTCCGGAGTCGTCTCCGACAGTGCGAGCAGCGATTCCCGCAGCGCGTTCGAGGCGGCCGACACGTCGGACTCCAAGCGGTGCAACCGCTGTTCGAGCGCCGGATTGTCCTGAATGGACTCATGCAGGTCGCGCACCTGTACGCCGATCAGGAACAGCAGCGCGCCGACCGAATCGTGCAGCGCGCTCTGCATGCGGTGTCGCTCCGCGGTGACCGCGTCGTCCCTCGCGGCCGCGGCGGCGCTCGCGACCCGCAGCGCCGTCGCGGCCCGGTCGGCGATGCCGTGCATGGCCTGCACGGCGTCGTCGCCGAACCGTGCGGTCCGCCGTAGCGCGGCGTAGGCGACCGCGATCGGTCGATCCCGGCCGCCGTGCCGGCTGATGATCGGCACGGCGATCATCGCGCCAATGCCCTCGGTGCGCACCTGGAGGTCGAAGTGGTGCGTGATCGTCGAGGACGACACGTAGTCGCAGACCCGCACCGCCTCGCCCAACGCCAGTGCCCGGCCGCCGATGCCCTGGCCGACCGGCACCACCAGGTTCCGCAACAGATCGGTCCTGGTGCCCGACATCCACCGGACCACCGCGCGGTCGGACTCCTCGAGATCGGCGACGAACCCGGAGTCGGCACCGACCGCGACACGGATGAGCCGCGCGGTCCCGTGCAGGGCCACCACGCGGTCGAGCACCATCAGCAGCCCGTCGCGCTCACGCAGCAGCTCGTCGAGCGCATGGGCGCGCTCGAGGGCACGTTCTCGCTGGTACCGCTGCTCCACGGACACAGCTCACCGTCGCATATCAGGCTGGTTGCCGGTATCTCCAACCGGAGACACCGGCTGACCAGCTAGGTCAGGTGATCGTCGAGGAAGTCGACCAGGATGCCGATGACTTCCTTGGTGGTCCAGGGCAGGGCGGCGTTGGGGTCGTCGAGAAAGGCGAGGTCGCCGTGGCCGGCGCCGTGCACGACGTAGCGGGTGCTGTCCACCCCGGCCGCGACGAGCGCGTTGTGCAGCAACAGCGTCTGGCTCGGCGAGATGTGCCCGTCGCTGTCGCCGTGGAACAACAGGAACGGCGGGGCGTCGGCGGTGATGTGCGAGACCGGATTGGCCGCGGTGACAGCGTCCGGGCTGGCCGCCAGCGACCCGCCACCCGGCCCGGTGACGTACTGCGAGATCGGGGTGACCGCGTTCGCGAACCCCTGCTCGACCGCCGGACCATAATCAGCCATCAACGTCGCCAGATCCGACGCACCAAACTGATCAACCACCGCCCGCACAGTACTTTCGCCACCCTGCTCGCCCGTGACACCGACCATCGAGGCCAGATAGCCGCCCGCCGACGCACCCCACACCGCGACCCGATCGGGATCGACCCCGTACTCCGCCGCGTGCGCCCGCAAGAACTCGATCGCCGCCCTGGCGTCCGCGATCCCATCGGTGTACACCGCACCGTCGATCACCGTGCGGTACTGGATGCTCGCCACCACAAAACCGGACTCCGCGACGAACGTCCGCACGTTCGACGCCTGCCCCTTGTCGGCGAACACGAACCCGCCGCCAGGCAGGTACACCACCAACGGCCACGGACCATCCCCCGCCGGCACCAGGACGTCCAGCAGCAGCTCCCGACTGGACCCGTCCACCGCCGCCCTTGACGCGTACGCCACGTCCTCGTGCCGCGACAGCTTCGTCCGTCCACATTGGAGCTGCGGCTCGATGCCCGGATCGAGCACCGTGCTCGTACTGGTGTCCACCGGCACCACGAGCTTGTTCGCCCGCGGCGGTGCCGCATCCGTTCCCACCGACGTCACTGGCAGTCTCCTCTCGGCTCCCTCTTGACACCGCCCCACCGTATCGGAACATCTATTCCGTTCCTAGCGCGGCGGCGCAGCTGCCGCCGGCGGACATCACCAGGTACGACCTCGCGCCGGGGTCCCGGCGCGCACACACGTGCGGCGCGAACGCCGCCACCAGCGCACTGCGCGATCTCGGCTACCCAGTCGACGGCGAGCTGCCGCGCGCGGCCCAGCGATAGCCGACCGTCGCGCACGGCGCGAGGTAGTCGACCCGCGGGCAGCTGGGTGGCCGACCTCCGCGACAACATGGCGAGCCGGCTCCCCAGCTCCCCGCGGACCCCCAGTAGCCGAGTTGTGCGACGGGGCAGGGCTGTTTGTACCCCTGCGACGCGGCCCGCGGTGTCGTCCGAACGACCCTCACCGTCACAACCAGGCACCATGTCCTCACCATGTGCGTCGTTCGCGGTAGGTTTCCAGCCATGGGTGCGTTGGCCGCGCTGGGGAAGCCGGCTCCCGCGGGGGGCGACGGTGCGGCGGCACGGCATCCGGAGCCTGGCCCCTACGAGCGCCATCTCGACAATGCCGCCACCGGCGGTGCGCCCTGGCTTCGTGCCCTGGTGGCTTGTCTGTGCGGACTGTTCGGCCTGCCGGCCTACGACGGCGCCGCGGTGCTGGTGGCCGCCTCGGTGGCCGGCGCGGTCACCCTCACGGCCTGCGCCCAGGCCGTACTGCGCCGAGCCGCGCCGCCGTGGCTGCTGGCCGCGAACGCGATCGTCGCGGTGGCACTCGGGTTGAGCCAGATGTATCTCGGCGCGCAGCCGGAAACCGGCTGGATCGTCGCGACGGCGAACGTCGCGACGATCACCAGCGGCTTCGAGTGGTCCAATCGACGGCGGGTTGGCTACGGGATCGCGGCACTGACGGTCGCCGGCTACATCGTGGGTTGCGCGCTCGGCGGGGGCGGCCTGCCGGCGGGGTCCAGCATCCGGATGGTCCTCCAGGCGCTGCTGGGCTGGACGGCGCTGTACCTCATCCGCCGCGCGGCGCGGCTGTTCGACGCGCTGGAGCGGCGCGCGGCGCGCCAGCGGAGCGCCGCCGCCGTGGCCAGGGCGCAGCGCGCCGCCGACCGCGCTTACCTCGCCATGCTGCACGACACGGCGAGCACGACGTTCCTGATGGTGTCCACCGGCGCGACCGACGACGTCGACTGGTTGCCGACGCAGGCCGCCCACGACCTCGAGCTGCTGACCGCACAGACCACCTCGGCGCCGGAGATCGATCTGGCCGATCTGCTCGACTCACTGGCCGGCTACGAGGGACTCGACCTCCGCCTCGACGTGCACGGGCCGCTGCTGCTGCCCTCGGAGCCCGCGCTCGCGATCTATCACGGCGTTCGTGAGGCGCTGCGCAACGTCCGCCGACACGCCGGCGACGCTGGTCCGGTGCTGAGTGCCGACCTGGACGGCGAGCGCGTGGCGGTCACCGTCGCCGACCGCGGCGTCGGGTTCCAGCCCGACCAGGTGCCGCCGCACCGGCACGGGCTGTCCCACTCCATCCTGGCCAGGATGGCGGCGGCGGGCGGCGAGGCGTCTGTCGACTCCGTGCCGGGCAAGGGAACCACGGTGCAGTGGACGTGGTCCCGTGGTTGACCAGGCAAGCCTCGTCGAACGGCGACTGCTGGCCACCGCGCGCATCGGACTGCTGACGGTCGCGGTGGCCATGCAGTTCGGGTTCTACGGCGCCTTTCGCCTGTCCGCGGGGACCGCGATCCCCGCGGCGGAGATGCCGGTGTACGCGACGCTCGGCGTGGTGGCCGTCGGCTGCGCCGCCGGACTGCTCTTCCGGACGCGGCTCCTCGCACCGCTGCGCTGGGTCGGGGTGACCGTTCTGCTCGGCTGTTCGGCGGCCATGTCCTCGATACTGACGTTGGACCCGGTTCCCCGTGCGGAGAACTGGTCCCTCGGCGTCATCGGCTGGTACGGCGTCGCGCTGCTGTTCGACGTGCGGCTTGGCTGGGTGGCGGCGTTCTTCGGTGTCCACACCACGCTGCTCGTGTGGCCGGTGGTGGCGAGCGGCGCTCCCCTGTCGCAGCTGTCCGCGATGGCCATCACCGTGGTGGCGGTGGTCGTCTTCCAGTTCGGCGTGGCACTGAGCGCGTTGCTGGTGCGCGCCCTCGCCACCGCGGCGGAGCGCACGGCACGGGAAGAGGAACGGCTGCGGATCAGCGAGGAGGCGGCCGTGGCGACCGCGGGCCACCGCGCCAGGCGCTACGCGGATCTGCGGGTCACCACGCTGCCGCTGCTCGCCGGTTTCGCCGCCGGCGAGCTCGATCCTCGGGATCCGACGGTGCGCCGGCTGTGCGCCGTCGAGGCGGCCAGGATGCGTCGGCTGTTCGGCGAGAGCGAGGATGTCGAGGACCGGCTGGCGCACGACCTCGGCGCGATCATCGACGTCGCCGAGCGGCACGGCGCCTCGGTGCACCTTTCGGTGCGCGGCTCGCCGGTCGAGGTGCCGGCGCCAGTGCGCCGGGACCTGCTCGCGCCGATCTCGGAGGCGCTGGTCACGGCCGGCTCGGACGCGCGGGTTACCGTGCTGCACTCGCCGGACACGGTCCGGGTGAGCATCCGGTGCGCGGCCCCAGAGCTACCGGTCACCCGACCGGATACCGTCGAGTTCACCGAGTCAGTCTCGAATGGACAGTTGTGGATGGAGACCGCATGGCGATCACGGTGACGGTCGTGGACGACCATCCGGCCATCCTCGCCGGGATACGTGCCTGGTACGCCCTGGCCGACCCCCCGGTCGAGGTGGTCGCCGCCGGCGCGTCCGTCGGGGTGGCCTGGACCCCGCCAGGTGACAAGGCCGACGTCGTCGTCCTCGACCTGAACGTGGAGCACGAGGCCGTGTCCTACCGGACGACGGTGCGCCGGCTCGTCGACGCCGGCCGACGGGTCATCGTCTACACGATGCAGGAGGACGAGGACGTCGCGCTGTCCTGTTTGGACATCGGGGTATCGGCGTTCCTCACCAAGGCGGAGGGCAACGACCACCTGGTCGCCGCGACGGTGGCGGCCGCCGAGAACCGGCCCTACCTCGCGCCCGCGCTCGCCGGCGCCATCGTCGCCAACCGGCAGGCCCAGCAGCCCAAGCTGTCGGACCGGGAGCGCGAGGTGCTGACCCAGTGGTTCCAGTGCGAGTCAAAGCAACTCGTCGCGGACCGAATGTCGATCACGCCACGCACGGTCGGCACCTATCTGGACCGCGTACGACTCAAGTACGCCAACGTCGGCCGCCCAGCACCTACCAAGGCCGCCCTGCTCGCCCGCGCCATTCAGGACGGCTACGTCGATATCGACGAGCTCTGACCGCTTTCGCCAGCTGAATACGGCTGCCTGGGTGGCCGTTGTTGTTTGGTGCGGCCGCTTACATTTGGGAAAACGACACCGCATTCACTCACAAGAGGGATATCGAATCAACAGTCCGCAGTCGAGCCGTCACTCCCGACGCGTAGTCGTCAGATGAGTTGATACGCCCGGAGGTTGGTGAGTAGTAGGTGGCAGTCCGCCAGGGAGCCGGAGCTGTCGCCGAGCGAGCGGTAGATGCCCCACTTCGGCCGGACTCGGTCGCCGAGGAACGTGTCGACGGCGGTCTTCGTTTCGTCGACCACGGTCGCCGTGCCGTCGCGGACGACCCAGCGCACGGAGCCGTCGCCGTTGCCGATCTTGATCTCGTACTCGACGTCGATCCACTTGTCGTGCAACGGTTCCAGGTCCGTGCGGCCGACCAGAATGTCGGGTTCGAAGATCTTGTGCTCGATCGTCTGGCGGCCGTCGACACGCCGTAGCGAGGTCACGGTGATCGGGCTGGTGCCCGAGCCGGGCATCTTCGTCTGCATGATGTGCGTGAACGTGGTCGTCGCCTTCAGTGCGCTCGGGATGAACATCGAGTACGTCACGCGCCACGTTTCGCCCTCGTGCCATTCCAGGTAGCCGTCGGGCGTGCGGCAGCCGGTGACTTCCTGGCGCTGCCGGTCGGTGGCGGTGTCCCGGTCGACCAGGTGCATGTCGAACCGGAAATCGTTGCCTGCGACGTAGATGTGCGGCTGCCCTTCCGGATGCGAATCGGCGCGGTCGTCCTCGATGGTCTCCCAGGCGTCCATGCCGCCCTGGCTCGCTTCCGGCGACCACCGGAGTTGCCAGTCCGCACGCGGTGCCGCGGCCGCCGTCGCCGGCAGCGCGGCGGCGGCCAGCCCACCAGCCGCCGCACCGAGGATCAGTCGTCGTGAGGGCTTCCGCAGGTTCATGGCCAGCTCCGCGCATAGATCCGATCTATCGTCCCGACAGCTCGCAAGCTACGCGTAACCGAGCCGACACGGAAGGTGTAGCGCCAAGATTCATTGGACCTATGCCCGAGCAGCATCGCGCGATGCCGATGGCGACTCAGCTCTGCAGAATGGGGCATCAAGGCACTTTACCGACGAAAGTCTGTTCAGCCGGGCCGGGCCATTCCGCTACTTTTACAAGGTTCGGTGTTCCGCACACCGAATCCCTGCAATGTGAAAGTTCGGAAGGATGCACACAATGGCGAAACGACTATTGTTGCTATCTGCCGTGGCGGCCGCCGCGCTCGCTGTGACGTCATTCGGAGGATCAGTCACGGGTGCCGCCAGCACCGATCAGGAAACCGCCACCGCGGCCACCGGCTCCGCGGCGAGCGTCGCCACCGAGGAGCTCGGTGAGCCGCACGGCATCACCGCAGAAGAGCTCAACGCCATGGCCGCGGCCGCGCCGACCGACGTCACGGCGTTCGCCTGGCCCGTCCCGAACCAGCGTGGCTTCTTCCTCGAGGCCTCCTGTCAGGGCGATGCCGGCGCGATCCGCCAGGGCGCGGGCGCGTGGGAGGGCATGACCGAGGGCAGCGACACCCCGGTGGAATGCCGCAACGACTACATCGCCGACTGCGGTGGCGGCGGCAACATCGTCGGCTGCAACTGGGGTCAGGGCCAGCGGATCGCGTTGTTCATGGGCGGCGTCAACGACGACGCCCTGCTCGCCGCCCACGAGTTCGGCCACGACTGGTACGGCCACTCGGGCTTCCAGTGCGCCGGCTGGGGCAGCCCAGAGGAAGTCATGTCCCCGACCATCTGCAACCTCGGAACCGTGACGTCGATCGACGAGTAGCCCGCGACTAGCCCGCGACCGTCATTGGGGAGCCCCCGGCCTGGCCGGCGGCTCCCCGCATCTGCGCTAGCCTGCGCCGAGGCCGGCCGACGACGGGGAGTGCCGAAAGTGCGAGGTGCGCGTGGTGGTCCGGGACGCGGCGGGCCGCCGGTGCGCGGACAGCCTCATGACCGAGCTGCCAGCGAGTTGACCGTTCCGGTAGGCCGTGTCCACCGTTGCGGTCGGCCGAGTTGACCATTGCCGGCGGCGCACCCGGCCACCCGCGGCGCGGACGGCGTACCGGAACGGTCAACTCGGGCGGCGGGAACGGTCAACTCGGTCCGGGACGGAATGGTCAGCTCTGGTCGAGGGCCAGGTAGAGGTCGACGCGGTCGGCGAACGACGACAGGTCGCGGCCGGTCAGCTCGGCGACCCGGCCGATGCGGTACCGCAGGGTGTTGACGTGGACGTGCAGGTCGGCCGCGGTCTGGGTCCACGAGCCGGAGTTGCGCAGGAACACCCGCAGGGTGCCAACCAGCTCGCAGCGGTGCGCGGCGTCGTAGTCCAGCACCGGCCCGAGCACCCGCGAGCGGAACGACTGCCGCAGTTCCTCCGGCACCGCGGCGAGCAGCAGCAGATGCGACGCCACGTCGTCGCCGGCCACGACGGTGGCACGGCCGGGCGACAGCTCGGCGAGCTTGCGCGCGTGCCGCGCCTCGTGCAGGCCGGAGCGCAGCGCGACGGCGTCGAACGCACGGCTGGCGCCGACCGACAACCGCGCCGCGCCAAGCGCGGGACCGACGGTCGCCACCGCGTCCCGAACGTCCGCGACCAGCACGTCGACGGCGCCCAGCCCGGCGTCCGGGGAGATCCGGGCGACGCCGAGTGTCTCGCCGTCGATCTCCGCGACGATCGCGCGCTCCCCAAGCGGCGCCAGCAGTTCCGTCAGCAGCGCGGACGCCAGACCTGGGCTGCCACCGTGCAGGCTCGCCGACATGGCACACACCAGGTCGGTGGGTGCGAGGTCGAGTTCGGTCAGCCGGGCGGCGACCGCCGCGGCCGACCCGGTCTCCGACACGGCCAGCCGGAGCACGGGCTCGGCGGCCCGGCCGGCGAACCGTTTCTCCTCGTCGAGCCGGGCGCGTTCCAGCCCGACCAGAGTGGCCAGTTCGGCCGCCAGGTCGCGGCGTACTGAGTCCCAGCCCTCGTGGTCACCGGCGACGGCAAGGAACCAGCTCACCACGCGGCTACTCGCCCGCACCGCCGCGGACAGCAGCGTCACCGACCCGTGCGGGGTGTCGAGCACCTTCGGCAGCCGGTCCGCCTTGCGGAACTGATCGGCCAGCAGCGCCCGCCGCGCGGGGTCGATCGCCGGCCCGGCGATCACCCGCCCGGTCGCGCCGAGCACCCAACAGGTGGCGTCCAACTCAGCCGTGCCCGCCGTCAGCAGCGGGGTGACGCCGCCGCCCTCGGCGACGGTGGCCACCAGCCGGCGGTACCGGTCGAGGAACTGCCCGGCGCCCGGCGTCCGCTCGGCGCGTTCGGCCGCCAGCCAGAGGATCACCAACTCGCTGACCGTGGCGAACGAGAGGGTCACCGGCACCTCGATCAGCGGGACACCGTGTCGACGGCACGCCGTGACCACGTGCTCCGGGACCGGGCCACCGCCCCGCCCGGCCGTGCCCGCGCCGAGCGCCGCGACGTCGGCCTCGGCGAGCGCGGCGACGAACGCCTCCGAGTCGGCCGGGGTCGGCCACCATTCCATCCCGCTGAGCACCAGTTCCCCGCCGGTCAGGTACCGCCGGGGGTCGCGCAGCGTGGCGGTGAAGACCCGGTCGAAGCTCCGGTCGAGCTGGTCCTCGCCGACGAGCACGGTGAGTCCGAGCTGCTCGGCGGCCAGCAGCGCGCGCAGCCGCATCACGCCTCCTTCCGAGTTGGTAGGAAACCACAAAAACAACCCGGCCGTTGGCCTGGACTTTCAGCGCATTCACCGTTGGCCAGCGATGAAACAACGGGGTCTACTGCACTCGGACAGCGAGACGCGACGACACTGGAGCCGGTACCGCCCGCTCGTGTGCGTCGCGAGACGATGGCGGGGTCCACTTCAGACAGCCCAGGAGCGCAGATGGCGATCGTTCTCGGTGACAATCGGTACGGCAAGGCGGAGGTCCGCCTGGTGCGTGTCGACCGGGGAACCGACCGACACGAGATCACCGACCTCAACGTCAGCGTCGCACTGGCCGGCGACCTTGCGGACACGCACCTGACTGGCTCGAACGACAAGGTGCTCGCCACCGACACGCAGAAGAACACGGTGTTCGCCTTCGCCCGCGCCGGCATCGGCGCCATCGAGGACTTCGGACTGCGGCTGGCCAGGCACTTCGTCGACTCGCAGGCCAGCATCCACCGCGCACGGGTACGGATCGACCAGTACTCCTGGACGCGCCTCGCCGTGGGCGGCGCGCCGGCACCGCACTCGTTCGCCCGCGCCGGCGACGGCACCCGCACCGCCGTGCTGACCTACGACGGCGAGCACGCCTGGGCGCTGTCCGGGATCACCGACCTGACCGTGCTGAACTCGACCGACTCCGAGTTCTGGGGCTTCCCCCGCGACCAGTACACGACCCTCCAGGAGACCAAGGACCGCATCCTGGCGACGGCGGTGACCGCGACCTGGCGGCACACCACCACCGACGCCGTCGACTGGGACGCGAGCTTCGACGCCGCGCGCACCAGCCTGCTGGACGCGTTCGCCGCCACGTTCAGCCACTCGCTGCAGCAGACGCTGCACGCCATGGGCAAGCGGGTGCTCACCGACGACCCCGCGATCGCCGAGATCCGGCTGAGCCTGCCGAACAAGCACCACTTCCTGTCCGACCTGACCCCGTTCGGGCTGGACAACCCCGGCGAAGTCTTCTACGCCGCCGATCGGCCCTACGGGCTCATCGAAGGCACCGTGCTGCGCGACGACGCCCCGCCGGCCGGTCCGGCGTGGGACTGAGGGAGGCGTCCACAGTGGACTTCATGCAGCCACGCACCCTCGCCGAGGCGCTCGCCGTCAAGGCCGAGCACCCCGACGCGGTGCCCATCGCCGGCGGCACCGACGTCATGGTGGAGCTGAACTTCGACCGCCGCAGGCCGGCCGCGCTGCTCGACCTGAACCGGGTCGGCGAACTCCACGAGCACGGCATGGCGGACGGCCGGGTCCGCGTCGGCGCCGCGGTCCCCTACGCGCGGATCATCGACGAGCTGGGTACCGAGCTGCCCGGTCTCGCCATGGCGGCGCGGACGGTCGGCTCGCCACAGATCCGCAACCGGGGCAGCGTCGGCGGCAACCTCGGCGCCGCCTCCCCCGCCGGCGACTCGCACCCGGCGCTGCTCGCCGCCGGCGCCGACGTGGAGATCGCCTCCGTACGTGGCACCAGAACCGTTGCCGCGCAGGACTTCTACACCGGGGTGAAACGCAACGTCCTCGAACCGGACGAGCTGATTACCGCTGTCCACATCGGACCGGCGGACGGCCCGCAGCAGTTCAGCAAGATCGGCACCCGCAACGCCATGGTGATCGCCGTCTGCGCCTTCGGTCTCGCCCTGCACCCGACGAGTCGACGGGTCGGCACCGGGCTCGGCTCGGCCGCGCCAACCCCGCGCCGCGCGGTCGCCGCCGAGGAGTTCCTCGCGGCCGAGCTGAACTGGGACTCCCCCGCGCCGCTCGCCGACTCGGTGCTGCACCGGTTCGGCACGCTGGTCGCCGAGGCCGCGTCCCCCATCGACGACGTCCGGGGCAGCGCCGACTACCGCCGGCACGCGCTGGCAGTGCTCGCTCGCCGCACCCTCGGCTGGGCCTGGGCCGAGTATGCAGGAGGAGGCACGGCATGCGCGTGAACCTGACCGTCAACGGCGAGCGGCGCGAGGCAGACGACGTGTGGCCGGGCGAGAGCCTGCTGTACGTGCTGCGCGAGCGGCTCGGGCTGCCGGGGTCGAAGAACGCCTGCGAGCAAGGGGAATGCGGGTCCTGCACCGTCTATCTCGACGGCACCCCGGTGTGCGCGTGCCTGGTCGCCGCCGGCCAGGCACAGGGACGCGCGGTGCGCACCGTCGAGGGGCTCGCCGACGGCGACCGCCTCGATCCGGTGCAGGAGGCGTTCGTCGAGACCGGCGCCGTCCAATGTGGATTCTGCACGCCCGGACTGTTGGTCGCCGCGCACGACCTGCTCAACCGCGACGACAACCCGAGCGACCCGGAGATCCGCGAGGCGCTCGCCGGGAACCTGTGCCGCTGCACGGGATACGAGAAGATCCTCGACGCGGTCCGGCTTGCCGCGCAGCGCCGGCGGGCCGCGCCGTGACCTCCCCGCAGGACCTGTCCGACACCATCTCCGGCGGCATCGGCGACAGTCCACTTCGGCCGGACGGCACGCTGAAGGTGCGCGGGGAGTTCGCCTTCGCCTCGGACCTGTGGCACGAGGACATGCTGTGGGGCGCCACGCTGCGCAGCCCGCACCCGCACGCCAGGATCGCGCGCGTCGACATCGGACCCGCGCTGGCGCTGCCCGGCGTGTCCGCGGTGCTCACCCACGAAGATGTCCCCGGCGACAACGTGTACGGGCTCAAGTACCAGGACACGCCGGTGCTCGCCGACGGCCTGGTGCGCTACCAGGGCGAGCCGGTCGCGCTGGTCGCCGCCGACCACCCGGAGACCGCGCGCCGCGCGCTCGCGGCGATCCAGGTCGACTACGAGGTCCTCGAACCGGTCACCGACGCGGAGCGCATCGCCCACGACGACACGCTGCCCGCACTACATCCTGGCGGCAACATCGTGCGCCACCAGCGCATCGTCAAGGGCGACCCGGACGCGACCGCGGCCGTCGTGGTAACCGGCGTGTACGAGATGGGGATACAGGACCAGGCGTTCCTCGGGCCGGAGGCCGGGCTCGCGGTGCCCGACGGCGACGGCGGCGTCGACCTCTACCTCGCCACCCAGTGGCTGCACGTCGACCAGCGGCAGACGGCGCGCGCGCTCGGCCTACCGCCGCAGATGGTGCGGCTGACGCTGTCCGGCGTCGGCGGCGCGTTCGGCGGGCGCGAGGACCTGAGCATGCAGGTGCACGCGTGCATGCTGGCGCTGCACACCGGTCGTCCGGTGAAGATGTCCTACCACCGCGAGGAGTCGTTCTTCGGCCACGTGCACCGCCACCCGGCGCTGATGTACTACGAGCACGGCGCGACCGCCGACGGCGATCTTGTCTACGTCCGGGCGCGGCTGTACTTCGACGGCGGCGCCTACGCCTCGAAGACCGCGGTCGTGGTCGGCAACGGCACCACCCTGGGGGTCGGGCCGTACAACGTGCCCAACGCACACGTCGAAGCCTGGGGTGTGTACAGCACCAACCCGCCGTGCGGCGCGATGCGCGGACTCGGCGCCGTCCAGCCGACCTATGCCTACGAGTCCCAAATGGACAAACTGGCCGCCGCGCTGGACATGGATCCCGCGGACCTGCGGATCCGCAACGCGATGAGCGAGGGTTCCACCACGGTCACCGGCCAGGTGGTCGACTTCCCCGCGCCCGTCGGCGAACTGGTCGCTCGGGTCCGGGATCTGCCGCTGCCACCGGAGCGCGGCACCGACATCCTGGCGCTGCCCGGCGGCGCCGGGAACACCACGCACGGCGAGGGCGTCGTCCGCGGCGTCGGCTACGGCGTGACCATCAAGAACATCTCCTACGCCGAGGGCCTCGACGACTACTCGACGGCGCGGGTGCGGCTGCAGGTGATCGGCGGCGAGCCGGTCGCCATGGTGCACACGGCGGCCGCCGAGGTCGGCCAGGGGCTGGTCACCGTGCAGCAGCAGATCGCCCGCACCGAGCTGGGTGTGCAGCGGGTCGTGTTGCACCCCAACGACACCAGCGTCGGCGACGCTGGATCCAGCTCGGCGTCCCGGCAGACCTACGTCACCGGCGGCGCGGTGCGCAACGCCTGCCGCGCCGTCGCCGAACAGGTCTACGCCCTGGCCGCGCACCAGACCGGCGCCGATCCCGCCGGGCTGACGCTCGCCGGCAGCAAGGTAGCCGGCGCGGACGGCGTCGTGCTCGCCGACCTCGCCGACGTGCTCGGCACCGAGATCGTCGAGGAGACCAGGGAGTACCACCACCGCAAGACCTATCCGCTCGACCCGGCGACCGGGCAGGGCAACGCCCACGTGCAGTACGCGTTCTCCGCGCACCGCGCCGTCGTCGACGTGGACACCGAGTTGGGTCTGGTGAAGGTCGTCCAACTCGACTGCGCGCAGGACGTCGGCAAGGCGATCAACCCGGACGCGGTGCTCGGCCAGATCCACGGCGGCTCCGCGCAGGGTCTCGGGCTCGCGGTCATGGAGGAGATCCAGGTTGTCGACGGGACGGTGCGCAACCCGTCCTTCACCGACTACCTGATCCCCACGATCCTCGACATGCCATCGATGACCGTGGACCTGCTGGAGCGGCCCGACCCGCACGCCCCGTACGGCGTGCGCGGCGTCGGCGAGCCACCGACCATCTCGGCCACGCCGGCCATCGCCAACGCGATCCGCGCCGCGACCGGCCTCGAGCTACCCCGCGTTCCGGTCAAGCCGGAACACATCACCGGAACCTGAGGAGTAACCCCATGCTCGCCGACGCCGAGACCGACTGGCTGGCCGAGACCATCCGGCTGGCCACCGAGAACGTCGCGAACGGCGGCGGCCCGTTCGGCGCGCTCGTCGCCAGGGACACCGAGATCATCGCCACCGGCATCAACCGGGTCACCGCGAACCTCGACCCGACGGCGCACGCCGAGGTGACCGCGATCCGCGCCGCCTGCCAGACGCTCGGCACGTTCAGCCTGGCCGGCTGCGTGCTGGTGTCCTCGTGCGAGCCGTGCCCGATGTGCCTGTCCGCCGCGCTGTGGGCGAGGGTCGACCGCGTCGTCTACGCCGGCGACCGCGACGACGCCGCCAAGGCCGGGTTCGACGACCGCGCCTTCTACGAGCTGTTCGACAAGCCGAGGGGGAGCTGGCACGTACCCGTGACCCAGCTGTCCACAGTGGACGGTTTCGCGCCGTTCGCCGCGTGGCTCGACAACACCACCCGCGTCGACTACTGACCCACACGTCTCGCCAGCGGCAACCCGCCCGTGGATACCACCGGACACCACCGGGACATCACCGGGCACCAAAAATCCCGCGGCAAGCGCTTTCCTAACCACCGAATGGCGGATTGTCGCCATGGTCCAGACCACTCACACTGGTGGCATGTCCAGTTTGACAAGGAAGCTGACGGTCACCCTGCTCACCGCGACGCTCGGGTTCTGCACGGTCGCCGTACCCGCGGCGGCCGCCGCGCCGCCCACCTTCACCCACCCTGGCGTGCTGGTCAGCCGGCCACAGTTGGACTTCGTACGGGCCCAGGTCAACGCCGGCGCCGAGCCGTGGCGGGCCGCCTACGACCAGCTGGCGGGCAGCGACTACGCATCCCTGTCCCGCACGCCGCTGCCGCGCGCGGTCGTGGAGTGCGGGCCGTACTCGAACCCGAACTACGGCTGCACGGACGAGCGGCAGGACGCGATCGCCGCCTACACGCTCGCGCTGCAGTGGTACATCACGCAGGATGCCCGGTATGCCACCAAGTCCATCGAGATCATGGACGCCTGGTCGGCCACCATCCGCGACCACACGAACTCCAACGCGCCGTTGCAGACCGCGTGGTCGGGGGTCTCCTGGGCGCAGGCCGCGGAGATCATCAAGTACGCGTACGGCACCTGGCCGAACGCGAACCGGTTCGCCACCATGCTGCGCGACGTGTACCTGCCGGAGATCATCAACGGCGCCACGACCAGCAACGGCAACTGGGAGCTGGTCATGATGGAGGCGTCCGTGGGAATCGCCGTGCACCTGGAGGACCGCGCCACCTACGACCGTGCTGTGGCGAAGTACCGCACCCGGGTACCCGCGTTCGTCTACCTGGAGAGTGACGGCGCGCTGCCCAAGACGCCGCCGGGCAGCGGGATCGACACCCGCGACGAGATCGTCAACTACTGGCACGGCCAGACCACGTTCGTCAACGGCGTCACCCAGGAGACCTGCCGCGACTTCACACACACCGGCTACGGCATCGCCTCCATCGCCGACATCGCGGAGACCACCCGCATCCAGGGCCAGGACCTCTACCCGGAGATCCAGGAGCGGCTGCGCTACGCCCTCGGTGTGCAGACGACCTACGAGCGGGACCCGGCGCCGTCCTGGCTGTGCGGCGGCAGCGTCAACCGCGGGCTCGGCCCGGTGACCGAGGTCGGCTTCAACCATCTCAGCGGCCGGCTCGGCATCCCGATGACCAACACCCAGTGGTACACCGAGACCCGCCGTCCAAACGGCACGAACAACCTGTTTGTCGCCTGGCAGACCCTCACCCACGCACAGAACCCGAACTAGTCAACCAACCGGCACGGTTACAGTCCGACCATGCGCTGCCGACAGTCGACGATCCGCACTGTCGCCTGTGGACTTCTCACCCTGGCGCTCGGGCTGGTCTTCGCCGGCGACCACGAACCAAGCGGCGTCGACAGGGCCGCGCGGTCCGCGGTCGCCGGCTGGCCGTCCGGCGTGCTGCGCGCGCTGGTACTGCCGACTGAGCCGTACGTGCTGCTTCCGGTGCTGGCGCTGCTGATCGGGTGGTGCCTGCACCGGTCGCGGCGCTGGGACGCACTGTTCGTCGCGCTCGGCCCCGCGGTCGCCGTCGCGGCCAACACCTGGCTGCTGAAGCCACTGTTCGACCGCTGGAAGGGCGACACGCTCGTCTATCCCAGCGGACACACCGTCAGCATGGTCGCGACCCTCGCCGTGGTGTACCTGCTTGCCAGCGGACTGGTCCGCCGGATCACCGTCATCGTCGGCGCGGTACTGCTCGGCTGCGTCACGATCGGCATGGTCGGGCTCGGCTACCACTACCTCACCGACGTCGTCGGCGGGACGCTCTTCGCGATGGCCGTCGTTCCCGCGATGCACGGACTGCCCCGGCATCGAGGTAATCGGCCACCGCACGCAATACCTGGCAGCACGCCGATGAATGAATAGTGCCGCGCCGGGAAATTTGTTCTCGGGCCGGCGAAAGATCCACACCGCGGTTCACCAGTAACGATTCTGTCGGCCGCGACGACGGACGTCCCGAGCACAACTACGGGGAGTCACGATGACCAATTACATCCCCCAGCAGCCGCCCTACCCGGTACCCGTCTACTACCCACCACCGACCAACGGCCTCGGCACCGCCTCACTGGTTCTCGGGATCGTCGGCCTGGTGTTCTCCTTCATCCCGATCATCGGCCTGATCGCCTGGCCGCTGGTCATCCTCGGCGTCATCTTCGGCGGTCTCGGCATTGACAACGCGAACAAAGCCCCAGGAACGTCCAAGGGACCGGCCATCGCTGGACTGACGTGTTCCGCGGTTGGGCTCGCCATTTGTGTGGTCTGGCTGGTCGCTGCCGCGGGTTGACCCCGGCGTGTCCACCATTCCCGTCGCCTGAGTTGACCGTTCCCGTCGGCCGAGCGGACCGACTGCCGCTGGGCGGTGGTCAGCACGGCCGACCGGAACGGTGGACATGGCCGACCGGAATGGTCAACTCGCGGGAGGGACGTCAGTACGGGCCGATGAAGTCGCGGGCCAGGTCGTCCTGCTCGATCGCCACTCGGTGGCGCGAGCGGAGCGTGTCTAGGCAGGCTTGCGCGATCGTGCCCGCGTCCGGGTTGAACGCCTCCTCCAGCGGCCACGACACCGGCGACGGGCAGTCCGGCGGGGTGACGCGGCGGATCGGCGCACGCAGCGAGTCGAGCACTCGCTCGGCCACGACCGCCGCGATCTCCGCGCTGATCCCGTACCGTGCCCAGCTCGTGTCGGCGACCACGAGCCGGCCCGTTCGCGCCACCGACGCGCAGATCGTCGTCTCGTCCAGCGGGCGGACGCTGCGCACGTCCACGACCTCCACGCTGATCCCCTGCTCCGCCAACGCGACGGCGGCCCGCTCGGCCTCCCGCACCATCCGCGAGGCGGCGACGACCGTGATGTCGTCCCCGGGGCGGGCGATCCTGGCGACACCGAACGGCACCTCGACCGGCTCCGCCGGCACCTCGCCCTCGGTCTCGTACAACGCGCGGTTCTCCAGCAGGACAACCGGATCGGCACCACGCAACGCGGACACCAGCAGGCCCTTGGCGTCCGCCGGGGTCGCCGGCACCGCGACCCGAAGCCCCGGGAAGTGTCCAAAGATGGAGTGCAGGCTCTGCGAGTGCGTCGCGCCCTGGCCCCACCCGTGCCCGACGACGCCGCGCAGCACGACCGGCGCACCGGCGCGGCCGCCGAACATGTAGCGCCACTTCGCGGCCAGGTTGATGATGCCGTCCATGGCCAGGAACATGAAGTCGTCGCGGGTGTAGGCCACCAGCGGCCGGATGCCCTGCGTCGCCGCGCCGACCGCCATGCCGGCCATCGCCGTCTCGCAGTTCGGGGTGTCGATCACCCGGCTTGGACCGAACTGCGCCATCGCCGGAGACGTCGTGCCGTACACGCCCTTGGCGTCGTCCACCGACTGGCCGACGACCACGATCGACGGGTCGGCCGCCATGCACTGGACGGTCCCCTCGGCGATCGCCTCCCGGTACTTCAGCACCCGCATCGGCTGCCCTCCTCAGTTCCCGTAGACGCCGTCGAGCAGGCCCGACACCGCGGGGAAGGCACTGGCCTTGGCGACGGCGATCGCCTCGTACGCCTCGGCGCGGAACTCGGTGTGCCACCGCGCGACGGCCGTGTCGATGTCCGCGTCGGTCGCTCGCACCGCCTCGGTGGCCGCGCGGATGGGGCAGCGCCGCACCCAGGAGTCCACTTCGGACTGATTCCGCCCGTCCCAGTTCGGTCCGACGTGCTCGCGCCAGCGGTAGGTCGTCAGCTCAAGGAAGTACGGTCCCTTCCCCTCCCGGCACCACGCCACGGCCTCGCACGCGGCGTCCCGCACGGCGGCCACGTCGTTGCCGTCGACCAGCATCGCCGGGATTCCATAGCCCCGCGCCCACCCGGTGATCTCGACGCCGCTCGGCTGTCGCGCGCGCAGCGGGGAGGACAGCGAATAGCCGTTGTTCTCGCACACGTAGACCACCGGCAGCTTCCCCAGCGCGGCGAAGTTCAGCGACTCGTGGAACACGCCCTCCTCCGCGGCACCGTCGCCGAAGAAGGTAGCCGCGACCCTCGGCTCACCGCGCAGCGCGAACGCCCAGGCGGCACCGGTGGCCACGGAGATCATCTCGCCGAGGATCGCCGACGACGCCGCGAACCCGGCCGGTTCGTCGGCGAGGTGCACCGAGCCGCCCCGGCCACGGGTGCAGCCGGTCTCCCGGCCGTACAGCTCGGCGACCATGCCAACCAGGTCGCCGCCCTTCGCCAGGTACTGCGCGTGACACCGGTGTCCACTGTAGACAAGGTCGGTGTCCGCGAGCACCGCGCAGACACCGACCGCGGTCGCCTCCTGGCCGATGCTGAAGTGCACCGGGGTGCGCATCTCCTGCTCGTCGCGGTACACGTCGCCGAGCACCTCCTCGGCGCAGCGGATGCGGATCATCCGCCGAAGCAGTTCCCTGGTCGCCAGGTCGTCAGGCGCCACGGCCGCCTCCTTGGTGCTGCTCGGTCAGCCGAACCAGCTCCGGCACGATGTCGGCGGGTGTCGGCGTGGCCAGCAGCTCGTCGCGCAACCGCCCGGCGCCGGCCGCGAATCTCGGCTCCTCCAGGACCCGGATCACCTTGTCCCGCAACACCTCCGGGGTCAACTCGGCAGCGGGTACGGCGAGCCCCGCGTCCCGCTCCTCGGTGCGCTGGGCGCGGATCGGCGTGTCCCACGAGGTGGCCACGATGATCTGCGGCACGCCGTACGTCGCCGCGGTGAACCACGTGCCGACCCCACCGTGGTGCACGATCGCCGCACACGTCGGCAACAGTGCCTGCAGCGGGACGAAGTCGACGAGCCGCACGTTGTCCGGCAGCGGCGGCAGGCCGTCCCGCTGCGACTCGTCGAGCGTCGCGACCACCTCCACGTCCAGGTCGGCCATCGCGTCGAGCAGATCCGGCAGCGAGACCATGGAGGTGACCATGGCCGTCCGCCCACCGGCACCTTCGCGCCCGGTGACGCCGAGCGTCAGGCAGATCCGCGGGCGGTCGGCCGGTCCGTGCAGCCAGTCTGGCACTTCCGCCGGCCCGTTGTACGGGACATAGCGCATCGGAACCCGTTGCACGCCAAGGGGAACGTGGGCGCTCGGCGGCATCGTGTCAATCGTCCACTGGCCGGTGACGATCTCCTCGTCGAAGTCGTGGCCGTACCGGCGCAGGGCGCCGCCGAGCCACTCCGCCGTCGGATCCTCCCGGTCGGTCGGCGGCTGGTCGGCGGCTGCCGACACGAACTCGGCACGGGCGAACGCGAGGATGTCCTCGTACCAGTAGGTGAGCCGGGCGTGCGCGGCGCCGCTGACCCTGGCCGCCACCGCGCCGGCGAAGCTCAGCGACTCCCAGACCACGAGGTCCGGCCGCCAGTCGAGGGCGAAGTCCACCAGCCCGTCGATGAACGCGGCATTGTTGACGAAGGAGTAGAAGCACGGCACCAGCACGGTCTCCATTCCGAGCAACTGCGCCCAGTCCCACCGCTCACGACCGTCGGTGGTGAAGTCGATCCCGTGGATGAAGCGCTGCTCGTCCGGATACTCGGTCATGAACCGCGCCAGTTCCCAGTCCGCACCGACGGGGGCGGCGGTCAGCCCGGAGCTGGTGACGATCCTGGTGAGCATCGGGTGGCTGGCCACCCGCACCTCGTGTCCGGCGTTGTGCAGCGCCCAGCCAAGCGGAACCAGGTTCTGGAAGTGCGTCTTCGCCGCGTAGCTGGTGAGCAGTACCCGCATCCGTCCTCCCTCAGACCGTGACCGGCAGCCGGTGCAGGCCGCGGACGACGGGTGAGCGCCGACGCGGGACCGGCGGTCCGGCGAGGCGCAGCTGCGGTGCGTGCGTGGCCAGTGCCCGCAGTGCCGCGGTGACCAGGCCCAGCACCAGCGGCGCGGCCGCGGCGTGGTCGAGTGGGTGGGCGAAGGCCAGCTGCGTGTCTTCGCTGTCGGCCAGCACGACGACCTGGTCGCCGGCGGCCACGTGCTCCCCGGACAGGTCCACGTCCTCCCCCGCCACCCTGCTGAGCAGCCGCGCCGGCGGCACGCGGCGGAGCGTCCGCTCGACCTCGACGGCCGCGCGGCCCGGTTCCGCGCGGAACTGGTCCCACCGGTCGAGCAGCGCGAGCACGGTACTGGCGAGCAGCGCGGCGGCCGGCTCGGTGGCCGCGGCCAGCGGAACCACGGCGGGGTCCGCCACGAGCTTGCCCAGCGTGTCCACAGCGGACAGGAGCGTCATCGCGTCGTCGAGGCGCTGCGGGCACAAGCGAGCGTCGAGCGCGGTGGCCAGGCCGGGCAGGCAGCCGGCAAGGGCGGTGGCCTCCAGGTCGTACGCCTGCGCCAGCACGGTGGTGGCCAGCGGGTGGGCCACGTCTGCCAGCAGGTCGAACTCGCCGGTGAGCGCGGCGACGAGCCGGTCCGCCACCGGCACCGCCAGCGCCTCGACGTCCGATGTGGACAGAGTGGCGGGCGCGGGGTCGGCTGGGAAGACCTCGGCGAGCCCGAGCACGTGCTGCGCCGGCTCGCCGCCGTCGGCGCGCCGGGCACCGAACCGCGGGTCGCCGAGCACGGCGGCGCCCACCTCGGCGTCGGCGACGACCCAGGTGCCGAGCCGGCTGCGCCGCACGGCCCCACGCTCGCGCAGCGCCGCGTAGTGCTGGCGCGGGTCGTCGGCCAGGTCGCGGAGCAACAGTGCGTACGGATCGCCCTCGGCGGCGAGCACCCAGTGGCGGGCCCGCACCATCCGCAACCGGTCGCCAAGTTCCTGCTCCACCAGGCTCATCTCCTGTCCCACCGCGGACCGTGTCACCGCGGACCGTGTCACCGCAGACCGGGTCACCGCAGACCGTGTCACCGCAGACCGTGTCACCGTAGGAATCCGCGGGCGTCGGCCCAGCCGTCGGCGACGTCGGTCTCCAATTGGCGCAGCCTGGCGGTGACGACCTGGTCGAAGCCGTCCAGGAAGTACTCGTCGCCGGCGGCCGGGGCGATCCGCGCGCCGGACTCGACGAATCGCCGCACCACGTCGTGCAGCCCGGCATCGGGGCCGATGCGGCCGGCGACGTAGCGTGTCGCGCCGGGCAGGTCTGGGAAGCCGGCCTCGCGGTACAGGTAGACGTCACCGAGCAGGTCGACCTGCACGGCCACCTGCGGATGGCCACCAGTGCGCATGGTTTCCGGCCGGATCCGCGGCAGCTGCGCCGCCACCCCGGCACGGAGGCTCTCCAACGCGTAGCCGTAGTCGACGTTCAGCGTCGGGAACCGACGCCTTGCCTGCTCGTGGAAGTCGCCGAGGGCGTCGGTCAGCTCGGTCCGCTCCGCCTCGGTGAGCCGCCCGGCCGCCCGGCCGCTGTAGTCCTCCCGCACGTTCAGGAAGTCCACCGGCCGGTTCGGCGCCGCCTCGTTCAGCTCCTCGAGATAGTCGAGCAGCGCGGCCAGCCGCGCGGCCCGACCCGGCAGGATGATGTAGCTCAGCCCGATCCGGACCGGTTCGTCGCGCTCGGCGCGCAGTCGCTGGAACCCCCGCAGGTTGTCCTTCACCCGCTGGTACCCACGTTTTCCCGTGGTGGCCTGGTATTCCTCCTCGTCGAGGCCGTAGAGCGACGTCCGCAGCGCGTGCAGACGCCACAGCCCGGGCTGCCGGTTCAGCGTCTGCTCGGTCAGCGCGAACGAGTTGGTGTAGAGCGTCAGCGCCAGGCCGCGGTCGGCCGCCCGGCTGACCAACTCGCCGGACCGCGGGTTGGTCAGCGGCTCCAGCCCGCCGGAGAGGTACATCGCCTGCGGGTGGTGCGTCGGCATCTCGTCGATCACCGAGGCGAGCAGGTCGGTACCGAGGTCGAGGGAGTCGTTGGCGTACCGGGCGCCGGTCACCCGCACGCAGAAATGGCACCGGAACATGCAGGTCGGTCCCGGATAGAGCCCGACGATGTGCGGGAAGCGGGGGCGGTCGAGCAGCGCGTCGTCGAGCACCCCGTCCGCTTCCAGCGGGAAGATCGTGTTGGTCCAGTACTTGCCGGCCGGCGAGTTGGTCACGGCCGTGCGCAGCTGCGGAACCGCGCGGTAGGCGGCCAGCAGGCCGGCGAACTCGGCCCGGCCACAGCCGAGCAACGCCCTGGCCCGCTCCAGCGGGGTGAACGGCTCGTGGCCGTAGATTCGGGCCAGGCGCACGAGCAGGTCCGGGTCGCCGCCGTCGGTGCCGAGGACGCGGCGCAGGGCATGGGCCGCGGCGGCTGGGTCGGCCGACGGCGACGCGCACGTCTCGATGACCGCCACGTCGTCTGCGACGGTGGACGATG
>Ga0193742_1000539_pt1 | contig 25073 bp, 26 predicted proteins | sample L2c1metaG_FD_165511 | JGI IMG/M metagenome (GOLD analysis project Ga0193742, IMG submission 165511) | Soil microbial communities from a riparian zone of the East river system, Colorado, United States - L2c1 | ecosystem: Environmental > Terrestrial > Soil > Riparian zone | place: USA: East River... | reverse complement strand
TTTACTTCGGGAATGAGTCGCCGAACATCGGATTTCCGCTCTTGGACTGTTGCTGGGTAGCCTCGTCCTGAATGACATCCCAGTGCTCGACGAGAATTCCATCCTTCAAGCGAACGACGTCCGCTGCAATCCAGTTCACCGGGAGTCCGATATTCAGAAACTGAGAGATCAGATAGAGATAGTTGGCGAGGATCTGGACGCCATCGAATCCGGCTTCCATTGCGTTTCGCGCAGCGCGCGCGAAGTCCGCAACCGTGACTTGAATCTCCTGCTTCGTCAGAGACCGCGGTGTTACCGTCGGCTTCTGTCCCGTCCGCGTGAACGACACCTGGCCTGGATCGACGTTCGATGCGGACACGGGCTGCGCGCCGTCCGTAGTTCAGGATGTGAGATTGCTCCCGTGCCAGAGCTGTGCAATCATGCGGCCGCCGGCTGCATGGACGACATCCGTAACGCGTCGCCATCCGCGGACCTGCTCCTCTGTCCACAGGCCTGGCGTATCGGCCCAGCCAAATCCTTCGGGGCTAATCGCAGTGGCCTCGATGATAATCAGTCCCGCCGAGGCGCGTTGCGCATAATACTCCGCCTGCAATGTCGTGGGTACATGATCATGCGATTGCGAACGCATCCGGGTGAGAGGCGCCATGACGATGCGGTTAGGAAGATCGAGGTCTCCCATCCGATATGGTGTGAACAGTGGCTGATTCGACATCTCATGAACTCCTGCATGGGTGCGGCGGTAAAGGGTGAGACACGGCGTTGCCGATCTGTTTTCCCGCTCTCCAAAAAGCGATGGGCCTCGGCTATGTCTTCAAACGGGAAGATTCGAACTATGGCAGGTTTCAGCGTGTCGTCCTCCAGCGTTGATAAGACAAGTGCGGCACCTGGAGTCGGAGAGCCGGCTCCATTAGGAGGTCGCTCAGAAGAGGGGATTTCTCACCAGGAAGAACGTCGAGGCTTTTCTTAATAATGGTCCTCTCAACAAGGGGGAACAGCAGGGGTGCTTCTCGGTCAACTCCATGCGGGAGTTCGCTATCCTTCCGGATGAGGCTTATGGGGTCGTGAAGGAGAATCGAGCGCTATTGCAGCGCCTTCTCACCATGAACGTCGAGGCGGAAAAGCCCAGGATGGCTCCTACTGCAATTGCGGAGATGGTACTCTCCTTCTTCTCGGGATTATGCATTGAGCGCAACCTCAAATCCGGCAAAGCCTCGTCAGCTCGCAAGATCGAAAACTTTATGACAGCCCTTCGCAGTCTCTAATCGAACGATTAGTCCCATGTAGGCTTGTCGGAAGCGAGTCGCGTAGCTCCCAGATCACCGGCAAACCAGAAATTGAGAATCTCAAGTATTGAGAACAGCTATGCCCTCATCGACCAGCCTCTCGGAATTAGCAGCATTCGAAGATTGATTCAGCGCTTCTACCATCACGGTGTAAAGAATCGTTGTCGTCGATTAGATTCGTTGGATCGCGTACATCGACAGCGTCGTTGTCCATACTGGTGAATCGGTCGATCTATTCGGCGGGAACAATACGGGAACAACCTGGGGAGGAAACCATCCCAGATGATCTCAAACGCTCCAGATCACCTTGCCCGTGTTGCCGGTCTTGGTGATGTGTGCGCGCCCCAGCAGTGACAGTGCTCCCATCCCAAGCGAGAGCCAAAAGTAGTGAAGCGTCGATCCTGTCGGCATATGTTATCTCCTCTTGAGCGCTGCGGTTAGATGGGCAGTGTATGGAGGTAGGCACAGACGATCACTGCAGGCCTGGAAGCGCACATCAATTGGCGTGGTTTCGGCCGGTGATGTCCCAGTTACTTTCAGCGCAAGATTGAAGTTCGCAGCCTTCAAGTAGTAGAAAGTCTCCATATTGAAGTTCGAATCAAAATGCCGGATAACGCCGGTATCAGATACCGGGCCCTGGAGTTCATATGGGCTGCCAGCAGGCGTAGTGATCTTTAGCGGTGTAGGCCCACCGGCTGGTTGGGAGAGCGCGTAGACATGCCACCCCTCTGCCAACGTGGCCGATAGAACGACCTGCGCGGTTGTCGATGTCACCTTGGCCACCGAGGTGGACCATTTGACCACTTCAGAAGGACGCTGGGCCCACGCTTGGGAGTGGGAGCATAGCAGTACAAAAGAAAAGGCCACGAGATACTTTTGGGCGATTTTCATAGACGAGTACTCTTTCTAGTCGGTGATTTTTTAGCGCGACTCAGCGAGAACCTGCTTCCGCCCAGTACTGCAATTGACCTGGGAAGTGAGGGTTGTCTGTGAAATTGGCCAGAACAGCATGCCGAAGATCAAGGATATTGACGGGTCCTTTCTGAGCGTAAACGATCTTGCCTCCAGGCGCGATAACAGCGGTGAATTCCTCGTCTCTCCCCCATGTCAACCCAAATTCCGCAGATGCGGTTTTGAGGTCGGTGGGAGCGATTTGCAGATTGGTGCTCGAGGCATGCTGCGCCATCAAGAACTCCGTGACCTTTTCAGCGTTCGCCGCGGGGTCTGTATTGACAGACACGAAGTTGAACGAACGTCCCCGATACATGCGATAGGTCGTCTCCAGCTTAGTGAAGTTTGGTTCGAGGTTTTTGTTTCCTGTATCCCAGAAGTGGACGACGGTCACTTGGTCGCCGGCATTTGCACGAAGCGATTTCACCTCGTCCGCTGAAGCCTTAGTCAGCGTGACCGGTTCCGCGATGATCCGCGCCCATTCACGTTGTACATCGCTTGACTTGGAGATCCACTTGGTGGAGCACCCAAATGCGGGCCGATGGGGCACTGCCACTTCTTGACCGGCCAATAACGCCTCAATTGCGTCATGCGCATCGTGGACCTTTACCAGGGCCTGATTTTGATTGTCGTCAATGCGGCCTTCGTAGCGCAGCTTCCTGTCCCCATCGAAGATGAAGAGATGAGGCGTGGCCACGGCGCCGAACTTCTGAGCAACTTCTTGAGTCGCTCCATCGTAGAGATAAGGCCAAGGTATGTTTCTCTCCCGAACCCGGATCTTCATGTCCTCGGGCGAGTCTGTTAGGTCTGTATATCCGAGTTCATCCAGCCGCACTGCGGCGGGATTGTTTGGGTTGATACCGACGAATGCAACACCTTTATCGTGATAGGTTTCGTAAAGCTGCCGCATGCGGGCTTCGTAGTTTTCTGAGACTGGGCAGTGGACAGACTCGAACATCACTACCAGTAACTTCCCCTTGCTGAATTCCGCGAGATTGTGAATTTTGTCGTCGGCTCCTTTCAATGAAAAGTCTGGAGCGGAAGTGCCGATCGGCATCAGGGGATGTTCTGATGACGACATCGGGGTAAGTTGCCGAACACTCGTTGCATCCTGTGCAAAGAGCGATGTGATGGCGAAACAGCTGGCAGTAGCAGCGACGAAGACGTATTGCAGGTGGCGCATAACTAAGACTCCTTGAAAGCGTGTTGAAACGTCCTTGATGGTTTTGGGCAAAACGGGCGGCGCGATCATTTAGTCGACCAATATTGATGCGATCCCACATGTCCGGGCTCATCCGGCAGATTTGCCAGGATCGCGCGTCGGATCTCCATGAGGTCAATCTCTCCTTGCTGGTGAAAGAGCAGTTCCCCATGCGAGTCAAGCAGTACGGTGATCGGTACTGCCGACCCAATGTTGGGATCGAATGCCTCTTGCATGGCGTATGTATCATCCGATCCATAAAGAAGATTGCTCGTCGTGGCGTGCATCTTTTGGAGGAACTTGAAGACCTCCGGCTTTTCATCGGGAACGTTGGAGGAGACCGTCGTGAATGAGAAGTTGCGACCGCGGTACATACGGCTGGTGGCCATCAGGTCGGGGAACTCTGTGACACACGGACCGCACCACGTTGCGTAGAAGTTGACCAAAAGCAGCTTGCCTGTGGGATTGTGCCGTAGGGAGGAAAGAACCTCTGCTGGCGCTAGCGAGACTGCTACAGCACCGCCATCTTCCTTTTTGCTGACCGCCTTGTCGGCACCGACCCTTAAGGAACATCCAGTCGGCATCGTTGTCGCTACAGCTACGGACTTCTCTGCGAGCAACGCATCGATTGCAGCGACCGCCTCATGCTTGGTCTCAGGTCCATCGGTAGGATTGTCATCGATCCTGCCGAAATAACGCAGCTTCCGCTGCTTATCAAAGACGTAGACCGAAGGGGCCACGGTGGCACCATAGGCTGCGGCGGTCGCCCCTGTGTCACCGTCATAGAGATAGGGGAAGCTGAACTTACGGAAGGCGGCTCGCTCTTTCATGTCGGCAAGGGTCTCTCCGACATCGGACCAGGCAAGATCCTCATCGGAGAAGGCATTCGGATTGCTCGACTGAATCGCGACAAGACTGACGCCTTTCTTTGCATAATCCTGTGCCAGCTTGTTGAGACGGCTCTCGTACACTTGAGATTCCGTACAGTGGTTGCAAAGGAAGGCGACGACGAAGACGGAACTCGCCTTCCAATCGCTGGAACTGTGCACGATACCATCTGTGCCCATAAGCCGGAACTCTGGGGCAGGACTGCCAATGGACAGCGGTCCCGGTATTGCTTGGGCGAAGCTCGATGCGGGACAGTACAGAGCCAGCGCCAGAAGAAGGAACGAGAGTAGCCGCACACTCCGATAGGCACCGGTGCTGGAAAAAGATCTTGTAGCAAACGACGGCGGCGGATGGCCGTCGCAGAGCTGAACGTTTGTGTAAACCATAGAGATCATTTTGATACTCCGTAACTTGCAGGTCCAGCAGTCCATTTACCATACAACCCCGCGCAAAGACCTGGCGACGAACAGAAATGGTGTATGCCTCGCGCGTAGGGTGGCACAAGTACGGTGCGGAAGGATGCAAGTACGGTGCGGTTGCATTTGGGATTACAACCTCAAGCAATCCAAGCAGGGTGTGACGAAGTCGAGATGCAGCCAAGGAGACCTGTTCGGCCACCATCCCTTGTGTTTTCAAATCGATGTGGAAGTGTGGCCGGGGGATGCAAAGCGAAATTCCTATCGCTGCGAAGATTCTCATCGTAGTCCTGCTTCCGTCCTGCACACTCTCTGCGTCGGCGAACCTTAGAATAGCAACGGTCTTACCGCGGCGTGGACAGCTTCGCAGCCAGCTCCGTCACGTCCAGCCGCGCTTTCCGGGGATCGGGAGCCGCGACCGGAGAACCGTCAGCCCGGAACTCGAGGATCTCGCCTTTGCCGGATCGTAACGCGGCCAATGCGCCAGGCCCGAGCCATTCGGATCGCTGTCTTAGCAAAGTCGGCCCAGTAGGTGTTGACCGTCCGCGCGACGGCCTCATCCTGGGGCGTCGGAGGAGGTCTTCGAACTTGGGCATGTTGCTTCTTTCGTCAGTTCCTTGAGAGCGAGCGACTAGCGGTTCACGAGACTCTGGTGATGAGCGGCATATCTGTCACCCTGAATTGCGATCGCTGAGAGGACAGAGTTGATCGCTGTCAGATCCTCGGATGTCAGTTCCACGGCTGCTCCGCCAAGATTCTCTTCGAGGCGGTGCAACTTGGTGGTCCCAGGAATGGGTACGATCCACGGCTTTTGCGCGAGCAACCATGCCAGCGCGACCTGGGCCTTGGTCGCCTTCTTCCGATCTGCAATCTGCCCGAGCTCATCCACCAAGGCCTGATTCGCTTTGCGAGCTTCAGCCGTGAATCGCGGAGCGGTGTTGCGGAAGTCAGTTTTGTCAAACTCTGTCTTGTCGGAGATGGCTCCCGTAAGAAAGCCCTTGCCCAACGGGCTGAATGGCACGAACCCGATACCGAGCTCTTCCAGTGTCGGGAGAATCTCATTCTCCGGCTCGCGCCACAACAGCGAATACTCACTCTGGAGTGCCGTAACCGGCTGAACAGCATGGGCGCGACGAATATTCGCGGCACCTGCCTCCGACATTCCAAAGTGTTTGACCTTGCCCTCTTGAATGAGGTCCTTCACAGTGCCCGCTACTTCTTCGATAGGCACCTTCGGATCGACACGATGTTGGTAGAACAGGTCGATCACGTCAGTCTTGAGGCGCTTCAACGCCGCTTCTGCTACGGCTCTGATCCGTTCCGGCTTGCTGTCTGTACCCTGACTTGGGACTTCGTTCTCGAAAACCGAACTTAGTTGCGATGACCACCTTCTCGCGGACAGGTGCCAGCGCCTCCCCCCACATAGCCAACCTCAACCAGAACAATGGGCAGAACGCCATGAAGGCCGGTGTGGGCCATTGCCACAAGGTAGACCAGCGAGCGGGCGGTGGCACTCATCAGAGCACACTTCCAGTTCCAGTAGACGAAGGCTTGCTTCAGAAAGGGAGACTGCTGTGGGAACATGCTCCATGGTGGCCGATGCACCAGGAATGGAGCGTCAAACCCAGGTTAAAGATTAGCCGCGTCCCGTATTCTGGTAGTTTCCCCCAAGCTCTCGCGCGCTCCACGCACCCGGTAGTGGGCGTAGGTCCGGTGCTCGAACGCTCGATGATTTCTGCCTTCGACAATGATCCCAAGGAGACCATCCCAGATGGCCATGTCGGTACCTGATTCGGTGCGAGGTCTGGCCGGCAGCCTGGCTGGATGTCCCAGAGCGCTTCGTCGCTCGAATGGAGGAAGCTCCACCATTCGTCGAATCCCTGGTTTGTCGGATATCGGCCTCTTTCTACCCCAGAGGCCATTTGCCGTAGGCAGCCGATTGATAACCAGCATCGTGCAACAGTTCGGCAATCGTGTATTCCCAGGGGACGATGCCTTGCGGCAGGCCGGGCAACGGCGAGAAAGACGTGCCACTGCGGATTGGCATGCGGCCGGTTATGAACGCCGAACGACTTGGCGTACATTCTGGCTCAACATTTGAAATTGGTGAGGCGCAATCCGTCTATAGCGAGCTTGTCGATGTGCGTCGTCATACCGCGTGTCGGACCTGCATGGGAGCGGAGATCGCCCAGCCAAAATTATCAACCAGCATGAAGACAATATTGGGTCGGGATGTGCGGGCTGGAGCGTGAGAGGGTTTCGCTGCTTTCATTAGCTTTTGAGCCGGGGCTGGTCGAGCGGCCAGCGCAACAAACGCTGCAAGGGTTCCATACATCTAGATTGGAAATATGGGAATACTGCCATTGATGGCAGTGGAATGGGAGCGCACAATCTGCTCAAGAAGTAAATGGCACAGAAAATGAAATCGTCAACGATTCAGGTTGGGCCGGGAGAGATTCGATCATTCAGACGACATCAGATGATCGAACAACGATTGAATCAAGCTGCGTGTGCCCTTCTGGGAAAGTTCCGCGCCAAGGATCTTCTGAGTAACCGCCAGGCCATGCGCAAGATTATGCATGACCATGATGAAATCATCCGGTTTTAATCTCGATATAACCTCTGACGATTTCAAAAGATCCTTAACCAGTTCTCCACCGTCGTGAATCTGCTGTCGATGCATCTCAACAAAACTTTGCCGGATATGCTCGCTCCGAAGGGCCCCGGCCTCGAACTCAGCCCGAAGCACAATCCAGTCGCGATTGGTAAGCATATCGGCAATCGTGTCGCGCATCTTTCTCAATCGTTTCTTGCTCGAAGGCTCATCCCTGAGAATGGAGCGAAATACATTTGATCGACATGCCTGCTCCTCACGGATGACAGCGAGAAACAGGTCTTCCTTGCCGTCGAAGTTGGCATAAAGTGCACCTCGGGAGTATCCGGCATCCTCTGCAATTTTCTCCGTCACAGCACCGCCAAGCCCGTAACGCAGAAAGTGCTTGCGCCCCACCGCGATCAGCGTGGCACGGGTCTGCGCCTGGCTTTCCTCGCGCGTGAGTCTCTTCCTTGGCTTTGCGATGGTTCCTGCCATTTTGGATCTCCAGTTACATCAAACCGGCCAAAGTCATACTCGATGAACAACCTGCATCCAGATACGAAGCTAGTTGATTTTACTGGAGGCGCTCCCTACTTTCCAGGCATTGATGGTGACTGGAACGCTAAAAACATTCGGATGATGAAAATTACTGCTCCGGTCACCAACAGCAAGATCCCGAGAACCACGTACAGCAGATAAGCCATTGGGATGTCTTCAGGGTCGCCCTTCATCTTCGCTCCTCTTTGCTACGGTCAGGACTGCTCCATCCACGACGCACCAACCGCAATCCTATAAAAAGGCACAGAAGTGCTGTGATCCGTAACGCCGGCATATACGCCGACCCCAGCCATGCGACGGAAGCAGGAGGCGGGCCTTCAGTGTATTTCGCAAAGATTCCAAAGGCTCCGCTGACGATACAAACTACACCCAGTACGAAGCAGATCCACTGTCCGATAACGACAGCCCTCGAAGGCGTGAAGTCTTCCGGTTCATCCTTTACATCGGCCTTTTGCTTTGTGCGGCCCGAAAACCTTGTACGAGGGCTGTCGACAGTATGGTCGTGGCCTTTGTCTATGGACCCGAAATACGTCAACATACGGCCTGTGTGTCCGGAAGCCATCGTGCCTCCTCTCCACTCGAAACATTTCTGTAAATACAATACGCTTTCAAATACATATTGTCTTTGAGATAATTCAAAGAGTTAGATAGATGGGATGGACGCTGCATTGTCCTCAACAAGGGTGAAGAAGGCATTGGATGACAGCAGAGGTCGGAAGTAGCGCCCAATGGAAGCCTAGAGCCAATCCGTGGCTCATCGCGGCGACGGTCGCCCTGGCGGCCTTTATGGAGGTTCTCGATACGTCCATCGCCAATGTGGCGCTTCCGCACATTGCTGGCGACCTTGGCGCCAGCACCAGCCAGGGAACCTGGGTCCTTACCAGTTATCTGGTCTCCAATGCGATTATCCTGCCGGTTGGCGCGTGGGCGTCGAGCGTGATTGGCCGCAGGAACTTCTTTCTGCTTTGCATCACCATCTTCACAGCCGCGAGCTTCCTGTGCGGAATCGCACCGTCACTCCCGATACTGCTGCTCGCGAGGGTTTTGCAAGGCGTTGGAGGTGGGGGTCTCCAACCGATGGCACAGGCCATCATGGCAGATTCCTTCGAGCCGAAGAAGCGCGGCCAAGCGTTTGCGCTCTATGGCCTCGTCGCGGTGCTCGCTCCATCCCTAGGGCCAACCATCGGAGGTTGGATCACGGACAACTACTCATGGCGCTGGATCTTCTACATTAATCTACCTGTCGGCATCCTCGCCTTTTTTCTCGTAAGGCAACTGGTTCAAGACCCGCCTTGGATTAAGCCCGACCGTGCAAACCTCAGGAAACTGGACTACATCGGACTCGGACTGCTCACTGTAGCCATGGGTGGCATGCAAATCATGCTGGATAAGGGGGAAGAGAACGACTGGTTCGCTTCCACGTTCATCCGCATCTTCTGCTTGCTCTTCGTTGCTGGAATGACTGGCCTGATCTGGTGGCAGTGGCGAGCCAAGAACCCCATCATGAACCTGAAGCTATTCAAGTATAAGAACTTCGCGATCTGTTGCCTGCTTATGATCCTGGTTGGCGGAGTTCTGAACGCCGCAACGGTGCTCGAACCGCAGTTCCTGCAACAGTTGATGGGTTACACGGCGACTCTGGCCGGACAGGCGCTCATGGGCGGAGGGCTGGTTCTCTTGGTGATCATGCCTCTTGCAGGAGTAGCTACCGGAAGATTTCCTGCGCGTAATCTGGCCGCCTTCGGTTTCGCTTGCTTTGCCTTAGCCTTCTATTACACATCGACGCACTTCACACTCACCATGTCCTTTGCCTTCGCCTCCTGGCTGCGGATTTGCAGATGTTCTCCATCCCCTTCTGCTTCATCGCTATCACCAATGCGGCTTATGTCGGACTTCCTAAAGAAGCCAGCAATCAGGTCGCCGGAATCATCAATTTTGTACGCAACGTAGGCGGCAGCATCTTTATCGCTGTTACCGGCGCCATCGTCACAAACCGCTCACTCTTTCATCAGGCACGATTGCAAGAGTCCATGCAGCCTGGCAATCCCACCTTTGTCGATCAGGTTAATGCGCTTACGTCATTCTTCGGTGGTGCAGGAAAAGGGCCAGGCCCAGGTCTCATGGCTCGAACTGCCATCTACCAGCAACTCAACCAACAGGCGACCGCTCAGGCTTATCAGGACATCTACCGTTTGCTTTCCTGGATGGCGATGGGCATGCTGCTGTGTGCCTTTCTCCTAAGCAAGAACAAACCCGGTCAAGGCGCTCCGGCAGGAGAAGCGATGCACTAGCGACACACTTTGTATGCACCCCCGAGGTCATTACCCAGGCCAAGAGGAGAAAGTGAGGAAGACATCATGACAAGATCTAATGAATTCCAGGAGGTCTACACAGCGATTCAGAATATTCCTTATCTCCACGAATCTCCCCAAGACCTCGCTAGCGGAAGAGTTCTGGCCAAAGGGCGGTTGGTTTGGGTTCAAACGATGTTCGATGCGAAGGAACGGCCGATTTCCATCTCCGCTTTTGTTGATGATATCGGCATCATCTCATTGGACCCTCGGTGGTTGGCAGTCGCGGACCCAGAGGTGACCATCTTGACGGATCGGGTAGCCAGTCTCGAGGAACTCGTCTGCCATCTACTTCGCCGGAATGAGGAGCTTCGGATGGCACTGCGTGAATCTTCGGCGGGTGGATCGAGACAATGCTACCCTCTTACGGGACAACGGTAGCGGCCAGCAGATCAGCATAGGTCTGGGATGGTCCGATATCCATCACTGTCGCAGCGCCCATGGTGGTATCGACGTCGCACGGGACCTGTTCTACCTTGTCTGCATTCGCACTGGGAGGATTGTTGGGCGATACCCAGATTGCGAGTTCGTCGCAAGCTCCTGCCGAGTGATCCACGTGTGGACACCCACGGATAGCATATTGCCCCGGTACTGTGCCGGAAGAAAAGACAGGCTGGGGATAGGTGGGATTCATCACGGTAGCATCTCCACCAGAAGGAGCGGCTACGATGGTCCAATCAATCATTTGATTGGTATTGCCAAATACCTGCCCTGCGAGAGGAATATAACGGTTCTTATAGACCTGCCTATAGCCAGAGCTTACATGGCAATACTTTGAAAGCTAGAACCGCCTCCATTCGCGCAAACGACATAGTGGTAAGTTCCAGTTTTCGCTGCATCATCCGCCGAGGTGAATTTGATATCAAACTCTACGTTTGAGGAGATGGCGAAGTCATGCGTTTGGATCGATCTACTCGTTTGTGCAGGATCCGGCTGTTGGTCCTACCTACAAAAGCTCCCAGGGAAAGAAGTCGCTTTCGTTGGTTCAGTCTATCAGCCTCTCCGGTCAGGATCCGGAGGATCAACGAAGCTGTCGCAAAACGACGAACCGGCATAGATAGTTAGAGTGTGGCTAAAGACGATCTATGGAGTTCGCAATGCACGATCATGAGATCGTTGGTGCGTGCGGCAACTTTGGAATCTAGTACCCACAATGATGGCGGAACAATTTCACCAAAACGGTAGATAAACTCCAGCAGGGTGGGATCGAATGTTAGCCAACGTGCTCAAGACACATGTTTATAGGCTGAGGCTGGATCTTCGGGCAAAAGTGTTCGGAAGGCAATAGCCTTCAGCACACCACAGCGCATTCTGGCATCGCACTGGTAATCGCGCCGCCAACTTCCCAAATACTGCCGCGCTTGCACGCCAGAGAACACAGTCAACATAAGGGCAGTAGCCCTAGACACAAGCAGTGTGCCCAATTTTCGAAAAGAGAAATAGAAATAATGTTCCTACGGGCGAAATCGAAAGTTAATGCCGCCGAAGTACGGTAGCGCTAACGGTTATTGGGCCAGCCAGCCTTACCTTGTTCGGGCGAGGATTTCGCGAGGTTGCCTTTCCCCGACCTCGGCTGGATACCCTCTTTATTCCCTTTTTTCAAGGAAAATTTCCTGCACTACACTGAAATGTGTTTTCCTTTGATGGAGTAAGGTGCAAATGAAAAGTAAACAAAAACATCCGACAATGCTGATTGAGGAACGCAGACAGCATATTCTGTCCCTTATCCAAAAGGATGGGCGTGTCCTGGTGGATGAGCTTTCCAGCAATCTGGGTCTCTCTAAAATCACGATCCGCAAGGATCTGGATTATCTGGAAGCAAAGCAGCTTCTGGCTCGTACCCACGGAGGAGCACTGGCCATGGGTGCAGGAGCTCTTACAGACCCAACGTTGTACGAAAAAGAAAAGGTTCATCACGAAGAAAAGGTGCGCATTGCGAAGGCAGCAGCAGCCATGGTATCCGAAGGACAATGCATTCTTCTGGACTCTGGCAGTACCACGTTTGAAGTAGCTCGCGCGCTTACATCTTTTCGACGGCTTACCATCATTACAAATGCATTGAACATTGCCACCGAGCTGGCATCTTCCCCGTTTGAGGTCATCCTTTTAGGTGGAACGTTACGCCGTAACTCCCTCTCCGTGGTTGGCCCCATCGCGGAGGACATGCTCCGGGAACTGCACGTCGATATCCTGTTTCTTGGAGTAGACGGCTTCGATACGCGTCTGGGCCTTACCACGCCCAATATCCTGGAGTCGCGCGTCAATCGCGCCATGATTCACGCAGCGGAAAAAGTTGTAGCGGTCTGCGATCACACGAAATTCAAGCGGAAGAGTCTTTCCTTAATTACGGAACCTACTGCCGTGCATCATGTCATTACGGATAACCGTCTTCCACCAGCAGAAGCCGCAGCGCTACGAGAGCTGGGAATTGAAGTAACACTCGTTTAAGGACATTCTTTCCAGGCCGAAATACGCGAATCAGCCTATGACCTCATTGGCCATTTCCTTCTCACAGTGCGTTTAAATTAAGCGCACACGTAGAAACATGCGTAAAAAGATGACAAATTGGACATTTCGTTTTATTGTTAAATACATCGTTTATTGACTTTTTTATATAGAGTCAGCGCACGTTTTCGGCATCTGTCTATGCCGCATTTGAAGAATGTGTAGATCTCGAGGTATTCGGAATGAAGAGAGGATTACATGAATAGCGGAAAGCACACCCTCGCTGAAATCACAGCGCAGCCTCGCGTCTGGCAATCCAATCTGCAGTTTCTGGAAAAAACGAACGTCGAAGCACTCGTCGGAGACAAAAACCCTCAGATACATGAATGGATTTTCATTGGTTGCGGCACCAGCTACTACCTGGCACAGGCTGCGGCATACAGCTTTACTCATCTGACTGGAAAGCCTGCGCGTGCCGTTCCCGCTTCCGAGGTCCTTCTCTTTCCGGGCATTGTCTTTCCAGATCTGCGTGCAAAGATCTTTCCGGTTCTTATCTCTAGCTACGGCCACACGACGGAGGTTATTCGCGTAGCCGAATGGCTGAATGAGCAAAATATTCAGTTCATGGTGATTACCTGTGATGGGAATGAACTGGCCAAAACTACAAAACGGACGCTACAGCTTCTGGTGACCGAACACAGTACGGTAATGACTTCGTCCTTTACCTCGATGCTTCTTGCGCTGCAATATATCGCTGCATCGTTCATGAAGAATCACAGATTCCTTGCTGATCTGGCATCACTCCCTACACATCTTGATGCTTTGTTGACGAAGCACGCCTCGCAGGTCGAACAATTTGCTCAGCACTCCTTCGAGAACGCTTCCTTTTTGGGGCAAGGACCATTTTTCAGTATCGCCTGCGAAACTGCGCTCAAAGTGATGGAATCCTCTTCGACTTACGCCCAGTACTTCCATACCCTGGAATTTCGTCATGGGCCGAAGTCCATCGTCTCCGCCAGAACACTGGTTGGCGCACTGATCTCAGAGAGCGGACGGGATAGTGAGTCACTTCTGCTTGCCGAGATGAAGAACCTGGACAGCTTGACCTTTGTTATCGTTAATCACGCTACGCCTTCACTGCATGCGGCCGCAGATCTGCTCATCGAGGTCGATCTTCCGGTAGAAGAATTGGCCCTGCAACGCGTCTTCGTTGTGTGGGGTCAACTGTTTGGCTACTATCGCGGCACGGCCAAAGGTCTTGATCCTGATTCTCCACATAACCTGGAGCGCGTGGTGACCATACCGTCAGCCGTTTCGGGAAAGCTCTATGCCTGATTTCGATATAACCATTGCTGGCGAGCTTAATCTCGATCTCATCCTGTATGGACTTCCGCAGGAGATGCCTCTCGAACGTGAACTGCTGGCAACGCAGTTCGAATATACGCTTGGCAGCTCTTCTGCAATCCTGGCCCACAATCTGGCTTCTCTGGGAGTGCGCGTAGGGTTCATCACGATGATCGGTCCGGATGATCTGGGCAAAATCGCTCTGAGCAGGCTGGCTGAGGCCGGGGTTGATCTCACTCAGGTACAGACCAGTCCGCGTAATACTCCCACAGGCATCACGATTCTGCTGCATCACGGAAGTGTCCGTCATATTTTGACTTATCCGGGAACCATGTTTGAGATGGACCGCGATTTTGTTAACGTCGACTATCTTGCGCGCGGACGACACTTTCACCTGTCTTCTCTTTTTTTGCAGAAAGCTCTGCAACGTGATCTTCCCGCCATCTGCCGCCAACTGAAGAAAGCTGGCCTTACACTTTCGCTCGACACCAATGACGATCCGGAAGATCAATGGGACGGAGTGCTCGATGAGCTTCTCGATCTGGTGGATGTTCTTCTCCCCAACTACGAGGAAGCCCTTCGCGTGACTCATACACAGAACCTCGATGAAGCGCTTTCCATCCTTTCAGCGCGCGTTCCTGTCGTGGCAGTCAAACATGGCAGCAAGGGGAGCATTGTGCAGACGAAACATGCCCGCTTCACGGCTCCTCCGTTTCACGTAACCCCCGTGGATACAATCGGCGCAGGGGACAGCTTTAACGCGGGCTTCCTCAAAGGCTATCTTGAAAAACAGCCTTTGGAGCGTTGCGCAGTAATGGGAAATGCGACCGCAGCGCTCTCGCTCCTACGCTCCGGGGGGACGGAGGCCTACCGCGACCGATCGCTGATGCAGAGCTTCTTGAAAGAACGTGGCATCGGAACGTGGCCTGAAGTCTTGTAAAGATATCTCGACCACAAGCTGCAAAATAGGGTTTTAAGGCCCGGGCAATTGCATATCGCGCCATAGCCAATCACCCAGGAATGGCGCCGTGCAAACCGAACCGATACCAATGGCTTTTTTCCTGAAGCCCGGAAAGTTGCCAGTTTTTGAAGGAGCTGCAACATTGAATTCCCTTTTGCTACGAGGGTCTCGGATCCAGAGTATTCGAAGGAATTGAATGATATAAAAAGAAACAAAGCGAGAGATTGACAGGAAGAGAAGCATACATTTTTGTACACAGTGGGAGAGCTCTGCATGTCACAGAAACCAAAACCTTCTATTGCCGATGCGGAGCAGGACAGATTTGTCGCGATGGTGACCTCTCGCGCTGCTGTTACGCTTCCGCTCAGCGAGTACGAACCCAATTCCATGCTCCATACAGAGGAGCATACCGTCGAGAGACCCCGCTTCCATGTTATCGATTACCACAATCACCTCGATTCTCTCCGACCAGAAGATGTCCTCCGCGTCATGGACGACTGTGGAGTCGAACACATCGTCAACATTACGATGCGCACAGGCCAGGAAGCCCTCGACATCATGGATCTGTTTCGTAGAGCCGATGCACAGCGCTTTTCCTGTATCGGTTGGATGGAATGGCGGGATGTAAATCATATCGACTTTATTCGACGCACCTGCGAGCGGCTGGACCAGCTTGTTGAGCATGGAGCCTGCGGTATCAAATTCTGGAAAGATCTCGGCCTCACGGTCAAAGATGAAAAAGGAAATTTGCTCCGCATAGACGAGGACCGTTTTTGTCCGATCTTCGAAAAGATCGAAGCGCTTGGACTTCCTGTCATGTTCCACACCGCCGACCCTGATGCTTTCTTTCTGCCCATCGATCGGCATAATGAGCGTTACGAGGAACTGGCGGCTCACCCAGACTGGGGGTTTCAGTCTGCCGGAGTTTCAAAGAGATCTTTGCTTGAACAACGTAACCGGGTTATCGAACGCCACCCGAAGATAACCTTCATTGGCGCTCATCTGGGCGAAAGTGGGGAAGACCTTCGCTATCTCATGCAGTTGCTGGATACCTACCCAAACTTCCACGTCGACATCAGTGCACGTACACCGGAGTTGGGCCGACAGCCTTACACCGCACGCGACTTCTTTCTGAAATACTCCGACCGGATCGTCTTCGGAACAGATCTTTTGCCGGAGATCGATATGTACCGTCTTTATTATCGGTTCCTTGAAACTCGTGATGAGTACTTTGAGTATCCATCGCACGCCTCCCGTCAGGGACGCTGGAACATCTACGGTCTCTATCTACCTGACGATGTTCTCAAAAAAATCTATCGAGAGAATGCTCTGCGGTTGCTTGCTCATTCCAAAAATGGATGACTCTCCTGCGGGTATCTTTTGTATGAGATATCTTCGAATCAATCGGCGGCGATCCTTTTAGGGACGATCTTATAAGTTGATCCAGGACGGCCTGTTCGCCACGGAAGCAGAAGGAGTCTGGCGTGAATCGAACGAAGAGCTGCCTTTTTGTCTTGTTCTTTGGTGTCTCTTCTGCTGCCCTATGCCAGGCGCCGCGCCTGAACAATTGGAAGATTATCGGGCCCGGTGGGGGTGGGACGATGACTGCCCCCACAATCAGCCCGCACGATCCTCATACTGTGGTTGAACACTCCGACATGACCGGCGGATACATCACCAGAGATGACGGCAGATCATGGCGTATGTTCAATCTGCGGAGTGGCATTCAGACCTTCGCTTTCGATCCTTCAAAAAAACAGGTGATCTATGCCGGAAATGCTGGGTTGTGGCGCAGCGAAGATTCCGGACAGACATGGAAGATGATCTTCCCGGATCCAAATCAGCATACTGTCGAACATCAGTTAGGGGACCATTCCGATTATGTGCTGACCTCAGAGGATCCGGCTTATCCTGGCGGCGATGTCACCGCCATCGCACCTGCTTCCCAGGAGAACCGTCTGTACATTGCTTTCGCGAAGAGAGATCGCCCCGCAACCATCGTGACATCTTCCGATAACGGCATCTCCTGGAAACGTCTGGCCAGTCTGCCCGATCCTATTGCCCTTCTTGTTACAGATCATGCGGACGTAGTGGCACTCTCTGGTTCCACGGTCTATCGCATCTCCCCTGATGGAAAAACAATGAAACAGGGACAGATGTCCGGTCAACTTGCCTCAGCAGGCTTCGCTCGATCGACTGGCAGCCTATGGTTCTACGCAACAAACCGGGATGGGCAGATCTTTTTATCAGAGGATGCCGGTCAACACTGGCGCCAATCCGCTCCTGCACTCGGGCAGAGTTCTGGCCGGTTCGAAGCGATCGCCGTGAGCCAGTTCCATCCAAAGATTGCCTATGCGGGATTCCGTGATCTACAACTTGCAGGAGGCAAAGACCACCTGTTTAACGGGATTGCCGGGACCCTGAATGGCGGACATACTTGGAAGATCCTCTTTAGGGAATCAACACAGGCCGCAAAGAACCTGAACTCTAGCTGGATTGAAGAGCGGGCCACGCAAAATGGTGTGTCTATCTTCTTCGATAGCCCCTACAGTCTTGGAGTCGCGCCGGAAGATCCAAAGGTCGTCTATGCAACCGATCTCTTTCGTACCTATCGCACTCTTAATGGGGGCACGACCTGGCAAGAGATGAATTCTGCACGGGTAAACGGCGACAACTGGACCTCGCGTGGTCTCGACGTCACAACCGATTATGGGGTCCAGTTTGATCCGTTCGATCCGAAGCATATGTTTATCGATTACACGGATATCGGTCTCTTTCAGAGCAGAGATGCTAGTAAATCGTGGCATAGCAGCAGCCGCGGGATTCCCGAGAACTGGCGCAATACGACTTATTGGCTCGCATTCGATCCTTCCGTATCGGGTCGAATATGGGGAGCCTTCGGCGGAGTGCATGATCTTCCCCGCCCCAAGATGTGGCGCAATCGCAGTCCCCAGCAATATACAGGCGGGGTTGGCCTTTCCACCGATGGTGGCGAACACTGGAAACCCTCCGGTAGCGGAATGCCGTCTACATCGGTGACCCATATCCTTCTGGACCCCGAAAGCCCCGCGGGAAATCGTACACTTTACGCCACCGCCTTTGGCAGAGGTGTGTTTAAATCTGGCGACGATGGAAAGACCTGGACGCTGAAGAACAACGAGATCGCCGAAAATGAGCCCTTCGCATGGCGCATCACTCGGAATACGAACGGTGTGCTTTACCTTATTCTTGCCCGTCGCAGCGAAGGCAGAAACACTTCCTCCTCCGGAGACGGAGCTCTCTATCGTTCCACAGACAAAGCAGAGCACTGGGAACGTATCTCGCTTCCTCAAGGAGTCAATGGTCCAACCGGCCTTCAGGTCGATCCACGAGACCCACAACGTCTTTACCTGACAGCATGGGGACGAGAAGGCCTGGATACGGACACCAAGGGTGGTGTATATCTTTCAGAAAATGGCGGCGGAACATGGAAACCGCTCTTTACTCGCAGCCAGCATGTGTACGACCTCACCATCGATCCACACAATCCCGACATACTGTATATCTGTGGGTTTGATGCAGCAGCTTTCCGTTCAACAGATCGCGGTGCACACTGGAGTCGCATCGAAGGCTATAACTTCAAATGGGGTCATCGTGTGATCCCAGACCCTTTCGACCCCGCAAAGATCTATATCACTACGTATGGTGGTGGAGTGTGGCACGGGCCAGCAGCGGACAATACAAACGAAAAAGAAGATGTACTGAGCAATGTACCTATTGCTCAGTAACATCGTGCCTGAAAAAACACGCTATTTGGATGACTGAAGCCGTTCTTTGGCAGATGGATTGTAAACGGTCGGAACAAATCCGATTATCGCGATTCTTTCGTTGCTCGGGACTCCGCCCATTCAAACCAAAGCCAGTCACAGTGACTTTGGTTTGACCTGCTCGCGCATATGGATGCGATACCTTATGGGATGAGATGCGCAAGCGGATGTATCAGGCTAGATTAGTTTCGTCAGTTCCTGATATTGATCTTCGAAATTGGCTATGGAATGTGAGGTGAATCATGACACTGGTCGCTGGCAGACTTCGTGACTATGGGATCATCGTAGTCTTCGCTTTTGGTGTGGCTGTGAAAGCACAAATGACGACATCCCAATATGACAATGCACGCACGGGCGCCTATCTGAACGAAACAACTCTGACACCGCGAAATGTCAACCAACGACAGTTCGGAAAGCTTTTTACATTAAAAGTGGACGGGGATATCTATGCCCAGCCACTTTTTCTGGCCCGAGTGCAGATTCCCGGAAAGGGCAGGCATGACGTAGTGTTTGTTGCGACAGAACACGACAGCGTCTACGCCTTCGACGCTTACGGAAAGCCCTCCGCTCCGCTGTGGAAGGTAAGCCTTCTGCAGGGCGACGCCACGACGGTTCCAGCAGAAGATGTCTCCTGTCCTTTCACGCAGCCTGAGTTAGGAATCACGTCGACCCCGGTGATCGATGCCAAATCTGGAACGCTTTACGTCCTCGCTCGCACAAAGAAGCCGCATCTCCCTGTCAACCACCAGTATCATCAGCAACTCCACGCTCTGGCAGTGTCCACAGGCGCGGAAAAGTTTGCGGGGCCGATGGAAATACAGGCGACTGTACACGGCAGCGGAGCAGGCAGCACAGGTGGCAATCTTGCATTCGAACCATTGCGTGAGAACCCGCGAGCAGCTTTATTGCTCTCGAACGGCATGGTTTATTTAACCTGGGCCTCTTCCTGCGATGTCGGGCCGTATCACGGTTGGGTGATGGCATACGATTCCAGAAATCTCAAACAAAAAGCAGTTTTTAATACCTCTCCGGATGCAGATGACAGTGGCATATGGGCAAGCGATACCGGCCCCGCCTCGGATAAGGATGGGAATGTCTTTGTCGCAACCGGCAACGGCCGTTTTGATGTGGCGAAGGGTGGCAAGGACTATGGAGATACCCTCCTGAAGTTGCGCTTGGATAGCCAGAATTTAAGGCCGATCGATTATTTCACCCCCTTCAACGCCGATGAGCTGGACGCAAAAGATCATGATCTGGGTTCGGGCGGAGTCATGCTCCTGCCTGACCAGTCCGGACCTCACCCGCATCTTGCGGTTATCGGTGGAAAAGGCCCCATGATCTATGTGGTAGATCGCGACCACTTGGGCCATTATCAGCGAACGAGTAACAACCATGCCGTGCAGACCATTCCAACCTCGGGTGGCATCTATGGATCGATGGCGTATTGGAACCACCAGGTGTATGTGCTGAGCGATCACGATTCACTGCGTGATTTCGAGGTAAAAGATGGAAAGCTTACCTTCAAGGCTGCCAGCAGCTTCAAATTTGAGGATCACGCGGCAACGCCCACAGTTTCTGCAAATGGAGACAAGAATGGAATCGTCTGGGTGATGAGTTCTAAAGGCTGGGATTCTCCCGATAGACGAGCGGTTCTCTATGCCGCGGATGCCTCGAACATTGCACGTCAACTGTACTCCAGCAATCAAAATGCAGCTCGCGATGGCATTGGATATGCCCTCCGATTTAACATTCCTACCATCGTGAAGGGACACGTGTATGTCGGTGCGAAGGGTGAGTTGGATGTCTATGGTCTGCTTCCGATAAAGAATAAATAAATGTCTATCAGAAATACCTCATTTCACGAGAACAAGGCTTTACATCCGTCGAAGCTCGGCTGGATCAGATCGCGATATCTGATCCAGCCCTTGCCAAGAGATCAAGGATACTAACTCGTGGCCGGGTTTGAAGCGCGCCACCCGACAATATTGTTCCGACGCCAGAGCTTGGTCAATTCTTACTTACCTCCCCAGCCCACATAAAAGTTCCCGTCTCAGAACAGCAGAAGTGATTTCTCAAGGTTGCAGCATCTTCATAGGTGACCCCAACATAAATCCAATCGAATTCAATCTATTATGTCTAGAAAGGGCCCCTGACACGCGCATCAAGAATAGCTAGCTATAACTATTGAGTGGGAGATCGAACATGAGCAGGGTCCTTGTGATTGGAAGTGATAACGTGATAACTCACGAGATCGGGGATGCTCTTTCCGCCTCAGGTATTCCCATCGAGTATGCCGCCGGCCCCGCCGGTGCATTGCAACGGCTGCGACTTCGGTCGTTTGGTGTTGCCATTACAAGTCCCGGAACCGCCGTTGAGGAAGATCTGGCCCTGCTGGAAGAGATGCGCCTTGTCCGGCCAGCCGTTAAATGCATCCTCCTCGCTCCCCACAGTACCCCCGATGAGGTAATCGCGGCATTGCGGGCTCGGGTCTTCGCGTGCTTCACGCCTCCATTCGATGCACAGGCGATTGCGGGTCTCGCCCGCGACGCGGCCTCTGCCAACCAATGGCGCGACGGTATTGAAATCGTCTCCGCCAAACCAGGCTGGGTCGCTGTCCGTGCAAACTGCAACATCCTCACGGCCGAGCGCCTTATGACCTTTGCGACCGAGCTTAGCGCGCAACTGCCGTTGAATACACGGCAGGAAATGATGCAGGCCTTTCACGAAATTCTGCTGAACGCCATGGAGCACGGGGCTGCCTTCAACCCGGAACAGGTGGTAGAGGTCACTGCAATTCGTACAGGGAGAGCATTCGTGTTTCATGTGCGCGATCCAGGCTCGGGATTTCGCCGGGAATTCATCAGCGATACAGCCATGGTAGATCCGGAGCAAGAACCCACACTCCATATCGTGAAACGCGAAGAAGAAGGAATGCGGGCCGGTGGATATGGGCTCCTTCTCGCAAGCGGAACCGTCGACGAGTTGATCTACAGCGAGATCGGCAACGAGGTTCTCCTCATCAAATACCTGGATACAATCGCTTCGTAACTGGACACCGGCAGAGGCGCATCAAGCCTGAAGCCAACATTTTCATTCGTATCGGACTATGGCCTTCTGAGCCTGTCGCTCCGACGCTCGCGCGAGCTCGGCATCCCCCTCTCAGCCCCTCTAAACTGCAGAAAATACAAGAGAACCAGCATATAAAAGTTGCGCGAAATTCAAGGCAAATACTGTTATCACCCTTTCAACTTTTATGAGTAGAATTGGCACCACTCCAGAAAGGACTGCGAAGGTGGTTGGGCCATGATGATTGCTGTAAATGGGAAGTCGCGCGCTGGCGTCTATAACTCCGAAGAGCATGAAAACGTACAACGGGCCGATCGTTCCGCTCTACAACTGCTCTCTGAATCCTCGATTATTGCTGCAGTCAACTCACCAGAGATGCTTGATATCGCACTGCTCTCCCCGAGCCGCATCCTTTATGTGCTTACGGGAAATCCCCTTGACCTGCCGCTCATGCTGGCCAGGGCCAAAAAGTGCGAAAAAGTCTGCCTGGTCAATCTGGATTTCATCGATGGCCTGGCTCGCGACCGGCATGCAGTGCAGTTTCTCGCGGCGCACAAGGTCGACGGCATTGTCTCAACCCGCTTCGACGTCCTCAAGGTCGCACAGCAGCTGAATCTGATCACCATCCAAAGGACATTTGCGATCGACGCGGCAGCGGTAACTGCCGCGCTCAAGTCGCTCAGTCAATTCCAGCCAGATGCGATGGAGATCCTTCCCGCAGTGGCGGCTCCAAAGGTCGCGCGCCGGCTCCAAGCCGCCTATCCAAAGCTCCGTCTGATCGGCGGTGGATTGATCGAAACGGTGAAAGAGATAGAAGATCTGTTTCGCGGCGGCATCCATTCGGTCTCCGTCAGTAATCCAAGACTTTGGCTCGCCTAGTAGATTCTCCCGTCAGATTTAGCCTCGCACCTTCGTCAGGACATCCGGATTCGCACAATAGCGTAAAGGCTCCTTGGCGAGAAAACGCCGCACCTCTTCGACGGCGATCGCGACGGCTTTCTCCGCAGCCTGTCGAGTCCCACCAGCGATGTGCGGGGTCATCACAAAATCTTCGAACTCGAGCAGTGGCGAATCCACCGGCAGTGGCTCCTCTGGGAAAACGTCCGCCGCTGCCGCAAAGAGATGCCCGGAACGAAGCGCATCCACCACGGCGTTGTAATCCATAAGCGATCCGCGGGCACAGTTCACAACCACAGACCCTCTCTGTAGTTGAGCGATCTCATGTTCCCCGAGAATAGGACGACGGTCCTTTGATTCACGTGCGTGAAGCGAAACCACATTAGATCGGCGGAGAAGGATTGGCAGATCAACCTGCTTAACGCCATCTGCCCCATCTACACTTGTGAAGGGGTCGTAGACAAGAACCTTCGCGCCAAAACCTCGCAAAATACGGCCGACAATCCTTCCGATGGCTCCATACCCGATGAGACCGACGGTGGCGGCTTCCAACTCGAATCCCGCTGTCTCCCACGTGTAATCTCCCTTCCAGACACCTTGGCGTATGGCGGAATTTGCGGCAGGAATGCCGCGAAGAGCGCTGAGGATCATCGCGATGGTATGCTCCGCGGTGGCTGCGGCATTGCGTGCAGGCGTGAACGCTACGGTAACACCGTGTCGTGTGGCGGCTTCGAGGTTCGCGTTGACCGGCCCTCCACGACAGATGACGAAGAGTTGGAGATCAGAGGCACGATCCAGCACCCGCTCAGTTAAAGGAGCATGGTGAGCGATACAGATGGAGACTCCGTGTAGAGCATCGATCATCTGTTCCTCGGATCCCGACGCCTCCCGGACTTCAGCGATATCGCGAAAGGGCTCCAGGGGAAATGGGGTTGAAGCTTGTACAATCTCAAATTCGTCGGCGAGGCTACCCAGCTTGTTCTGCATCAGGCTTGGAAGAATGAAGTGATCACCGATCACCAAAAGTTTCTTATTCATATTCGATCTACCTTCGTTTCCTTATCGGCAAGAGGGACATTGAGATACATCAGGGCTACTGTCGTGTCGGTCATATCAATCTCTGTCAGGGCTCCATTGGCGAGTGATGGAAGGGCGGTTCGATAGCGGGCGAGCGGAATCTCGAGAAGGCTGCAGAGTACAAGGCGCAGCAGCGTGCTATGCGCAACCACGAGAGAGCGCGCCTCTCCCCCCCCTGCTGCCGCAATCGAACGCAGCGCCTGTACTCCTCTCTGTGCAGCCTGCAACGGGTCTTCGCCACCTGGCAGAGAATGCGCAACAGGATCCCGCAGAAATGCTTCACGCTCGCCGGGAAAAACCATGGACATCTCAGCACCGGTCATTCCTTCACCTCGGCCGAAGTCGATTTCAATCAGACGATCGTCGATCTGAAGTGGGAGGCCAGCAGCTTCAGCGGCGCCCTGTGCGGTGAAGCGCGCACGAGAAAGCGGCGATGACCATACGGCATTTAGATTTGCATATTGCGCCCAGTGCGCAAGACGCGTCGCCTGTGCGACACCTTCGCTCGTAAGGGCAATATCTGTACGGCCCGCATAACGATTCTCCCTGTGCCATATCGTCTCGCCGTGTCTTACCAGAATCAGCCGGCTCATGCGCACAGTCCTGTTATGGCTGCAAACAAGAGAGCATCAGGTAACCACCCTCTCTGATGGAGTTCATCGACCAGGCTTCGGTACTGCTCCGCGTAATCCGCGAAGGGACGTATCGGGCCGTACACTTTTTCAATCCTGACCATGCGTTGCGTGCACTCCTCAATCGACGATTGAGCCGCAGCGGCGAGGAGTGCCATACCAAACGCCCCCTCGGTTACTGCGGGGACAGACAGTTCGTGCTGCAGAATATCGGCACGCATCTGGTTCAGCGCTTCACTCTTCACCGCCCCGCCGGAGATGGAGAAGCGGCCCTCCGTTGGCGCGCCAAGTTGTCGCAGGCGGTCGAAAGCTAACCGCTCGATCATGGCGATACCGTGCAGTACGCCGCGATATCTCTCCTGTTCCGAAGACGCCTGGCCGATCATGAAACCAGTCGCCTCGGGCGCGACGAAAGGAAATCTCTCACCCCTGGAGATCAGCGGATAAACAACCAGCGAAGTTGGCCCTGCGTGTGCCGCCTCCTCATTCAGACGCGCCAGATTGGCAGTCGCGAAGCCTGCCGCAATTGCCGACGCACCGGTACTGGACGCCCCCCCCGGCAACCACAAGTCATCCGACAGCCGATGGGAGTAAACAGCTC
>Ga0193742_1000538_pt1 | contig 25111 bp, 23 predicted proteins | sample L2c1metaG_FD_165511 | JGI IMG/M metagenome (GOLD analysis project Ga0193742, IMG submission 165511) | Soil microbial communities from a riparian zone of the East river system, Colorado, United States - L2c1 | ecosystem: Environmental > Terrestrial > Soil > Riparian zone | place: USA: East River... | reverse complement strand
CGGAGGGTGGAGGAGAGGTCGATCCCGACGGCGTGCTGCGCATCCCGTACAACCTGCAGGGCGCGCCGCCGAACTTCGATCCGGCCAACCAGCGGCCGCCGTCACCGGCCACCTCGATCCAGCTCATGGTGTACGACACGCTGCTGCGGCCTACCGGCGATAACGGGGAGCTGGAACCAGGGTTGGCGAAGGCGGTGGACTACGTCGACCCGACCACGGTGAAGATCGCCCTGCAGGAGGGCGTGACGTTCACCGACGGCACGCCCTTCGACGCCGAGGCGGTGAAGGCCGGGATCGAGTACAGCCGCGACAGCGAGAGCATGGTGCTGACCGCCGAGCGGAAGTCGATCGAGGAGATCGTCGTCGACGGTCCGCTCGAGCTGACGCTGCACCTGAGCGAGCCGGTCGCGGGTGAGATCGTCAACATGATGGCCTACGGCGACTTCCTGATCCCGTCGCCCAAGGCCCTGGCCGACGGTGTCGATCTGGAGACGAACCCGGTGGGAGCGGGCCCCTTCGAGCTCGAGGACTACGAGCAGGGCGAGAAGATCACCCTGGTGAAGAACGAGGACTACTTCCAGGCCGATGACATCCGCCTGGCGGGCGTCGAGTGGGTGAACGTCGCCCCCGGTGAGTCCCTGGTCAACGCCCTGCGCAGCGGTGCCGTCGACGTCGGCGAGATGGTGCCCCACCAGACCGCCACGCAGCTCGAGGGGACGGGCGTCGAGGTGGAGCTGGACATCGGTGACAACGTGATGATGTGGGGGCAGGTCTGCAAGAGCCGGCCGCCGTTCGACGACGTGCGGGTGCGCCAGGCGCTCAACCACGGGCTCGATCGCGACGCCCTGAACGACGCGGTGTTCGGCGGGGAAGGAGCGCCGATGTGGGGCTTCTGGACCGACGACGGTGAGTTGTACGACCCCGCGTTGGAGGACTACTTCGAGTACGACCCGGAGCGGGCGCGGGACCTGTTGGCCGAGGCCGGCCAGGAGGATCTGTCGTTCGACATGTTCTTCTCGCCGGGCGTGAGCGACCGCGCCGCCGAGGTGGTGCAGGCCCAGTGGTCGGAGATCGGGGTCACGGCGAACCTGAAGCCCCTCACCAACACCCAGGACTTCTTCCCGGATGCCCAGGGTGCACCCATGTTCTTCTTCCCGCTCGAACGCGACGGCATCCAGAAGGTGGCTCGCAACCTCGTGCCGGGGAGCGTCGGCAACGTCTGCAACTGGAACGACCCGGAGCTCACCGCGGCGGTCGGTGACGTTCGGGCGGCCGAGACGGGCTCCGACGAGGCCGCCGAAGCCTGGCAACGGGTCCAGGAGCGCGCCATGGAGACGGCCGCCAGCATCTTCGGGGTATTCGGCGTGCGCGCCCGGGTGTGGAACCCGGACAGGGTCGGTGACCCGAGCTTCATGCCGAACTTCCAGGGGCGCCCGACCGTCAACTTCTACGAGGCGTACATCAAGCAGTGACGGGAGCCGCGGATCACCCGGGGACGAGAGCCATGGACGTGGATCTGACCAGTGACCAGGAGCTGCTGCGCGACACGACGGCCAGGTTCATCGAAGCCGAGCTTCCGCTCGACGAGGTGCGCCGGCTGTCGGAGAGCGGCTCGAGGGTCGACGGGGAGTACCTCCGCCGGGGAGCGGAGCTGGGCTGGTTCTCGTTGCTGGTGCCCGCCGCGCAAGGGGGTGGGAGCGTCTCGGGTGAGGGCCTCGTGGATGCCGCGGTGGTGGCGGGGGAGCGGGGCCGGTTCCTGCAGCCGGGGGCGTTCGTCGCCGTCAACGTCGTCGCCCACGCGCTGGCGACGGCCGGGTCGCCCGAGCAGCGCCGGGAGGTGCTGCCGGCGCTGATGGCCGGCGCGGCGACGGCCGCGTGGGCGGTCGCGGACATCTTCGGCGAGTGGCGGCCCGACGCCGGGGTCGTCGCGGCACCGTCCGGCGACGGCTTCGTGCTCTCGGGCGCCAAGGGCCTCGTGCACGACGCCGCGGCCGCCGACTGGCTCCTGGTGGGAGCAGCCTCGAACGACGGGCCGGTCCAGGTGCTCCTGCCCAGCTCGGCGCCGGGCCTGACCGTGACCGAGCTCGACGGGCTCGACATCACCCGGCGGTTCTCCCGGGTGACCTTCGACGACGTGGTGGCCCCGGGGTCGAGCCTCGTCGGCGACCCGGCCGATGCCGTCCGGGCGTTGGACCGTCAGCTGCAGCTGGCGGCCGTGCTCACCGTCGCCGAGTCGGTCGGTGCGATGGATCGCATCTTCGGCGAGACGCTCGACTACGCCAAGAGCCGCATCGCCTTCGGGCGCCCGATCGGCTCCTTCCAGGCCGTCAAGCACCTCCTGGCCGACACCAGCCTGCTGCTCGAGGCCAGCCGGGCGGCCGCCGTCGCCGCGGCTCGATGCGTCCAGCGCGAGGGCGACGACGCCGCCGAGGTGGCGAGCATCGCCAAGGCGTTCGTGGGCGACAGCGGCATCGAGCTGGCCCAGAGCTGCCTGCAGGTGCTGGGCGGGATCGGCTTCACCTGGGAGCACGACCTGCACCTCTACCTGCGCCGGTTGACGACCGACGCGTACCTCTACGGCGAGCCCGCCTGGCACCGCGAGCGAATCTGCACGCTGTTCGAACTTTGACGGAGGACACATGGGCATCGACGTGCCGGCCGACATCGAGGCCTACCGGCTCGCGGCGGGGGAGTGGCTGGCCGCCAACCTCGAGCGTCGTGACCCCGCCCAGGGAGCGGGCCTGCGGGGGCTGGACCACAGGACGATCGAGGGCATCGCCGAGGAGCGGGCGATCCAACGGCGCCTGTACGAGAGCGGCTACGCGGGGATCACCTGGCCCGTGGAGTACGGCGGGCAGGGCCTGACCCTGGCCCATCAGCGGGCCTTCGACGAGGCGGCGGCGGGCTACCGGCTGCCCGACTTCGGCATCGCCGGCGCCACGACCATGGGCGCGTGCGCCGGCACGATGCTGGCCCACGCCTCGCCCGAGTTCCTCCGCCACCACATCCCGCGGATCCTGGCCGGCGACGAGCTGTGGGTGCAGTTCTTCTCCGAGCCGGGCGCCGGCTCCGACCTCGCCGGTGTGACCACCCGGGCCACGCGCGACGGCGACCGCTGGATCCTCAGCGGCTCGAAGGTGTGGAGCAGCGGCGCCTACTACGCCGACTACGGCATGTGCCTGGCCCGCACCGACTGGGACGTGCCCAAGCACCGGGGGCTCACGTGGTTCGCGGTGCGGATCGGCGCACCGGGGGTGACGGTCCGGCCGATCCGGGAGATCAACGGCGACGCGGAGTTCTGCCAGGAGTTCTTCGACGACGTCGAGCTCACCGACGACGACGTCATCGGCGAGGTGAACCAGGGTTGGTCCGTCGCGCAGACGATGCTGGTGTTCGAACGGGGCGCGGTCCGCTACGACGCCCCTGACGACCGCGGGCCCACGGCCCTGGCGCCGGACCTCGTGGCCCTGGCCAGGCGCCTCGGCCGCGACCAGGACCCCCACGTGCGCCAGCTCATCGCCCGAGCCCACGCCAACGACTACGTCGCCCACCAGCTGGCCCTGCGCATCGCCGGCCTGATGCGTGACGGTCGGGGCGGCGATGCCGGCGTGGCCGCCTACGGCAAGTTGGCACGAGGTGTCTTCAGAGCGCTGCGAGCGCGCATCGGCATGGAGATCGGCCGGGGCGGAGCGCTGGTGTGGGAACCGGGCGACGTCGAAGGCCAGACCGCGGCCGTCAACTACCTGAACGGCCGCCTCACGGCGATAGCCGGCGGAACCAACGAGATGCAGCGCAACGGCATCGGCGAGCGTGTCCTGGGGCTGCCCCGCGAGCCGAGCTTCGATACCGGCGTCCCGTTCCGTGAGGTCGTCCGCCGCTCCCGGGACTGGTTCGGGACTGCCCCACCGAGAGCACCAATATCATGACTGCGCCTAACTTCGGGGCTAGCGTGTCGGCGATGAGCGGCGAGGCGACGAACCAGGGGAGGGACGCGGTGCAGTTGCGTGCTGGATCACGGCTGAGGAGCGCTGTCGACACCACGGAGGTCGTGGTCGTGCGGGCGCCGGCGGAGGACGTCGAGGTCCGCTGCGGTGGCCAACCCATGGTCGCGTTGGATGCCGACGTGGCCGGCGGGACGCCCGACGCCGAGCACGCGGACGGCACCCAGCTCGGCAAGCGCTACGTCGGTCCCGGCGGCAGCTTCGAGCTGCTGTGTACGAAGGCCGGTGACGGGTCGCTCTCCGTCGGCGACGTGAGCCTGGAGCTGAAGGAAGCCAAACCGCTCCCCGCGTCCGACTGACACATGGGTGTGCCGGCTCACGCCCGGCCGGTGGGTGCCTTGGCGCGCCGTCGGCGTGGTGGGTCGACCACGAGGTTGCGGGCACCGGCCAGCAGTACCGCCGTGCGCTGGCGCAGCACGGCCTGCAGGTCGACGTCCTCGTCGAGGGTCCAGGCTCTGATGCCGTTCATGACCAGGGCCGTCAGCATGGCCGCGAGGTCCTTCGGGGGGACGTCGCGTGGCAGCTCTCCGGACTCCTGGGCGTGGGTGAACACCACGGAGAAGGCCCGCTCGAAGCTGAAGTGCTCCTGGTCGTTCTGCAGCTCGGCGTCGGGGACGCGGTAGAACTCTTGGACCGATCGGCGCACCGCGGCGCGGGGGCCTCTCTGGATGCGTCGGCCGAGTGTGGTCATGAGCTGTTCGAGGACCAGGTCGAGCGAGCGGCCACTGGCGAGTGCCTTGAGGGCGTCCTCGTAGAGCACCCTGGCCGCCAGCCAGCCCATCTCGAGCAGCACCTGCTCCTTGCGGGCGAAGTGGAAGTAGAAGGTGCCCTTGGCCACGCCGGCCCGGGCGGCGATCTCCTCGGCGGTCGTGACGTCGATCCCGGTCTCGAAGCCCCGCTCGCTCCACAGGTCGAGCGCGGCCTTGACCAGCTTCTGCCTGGTCGCCCGCGAGCGTTCCTGCGCGAGCGAGGACCGCTTAGGCCCTTCCCTCGGGGCGCTCGGCTGGTCGGCCATGCGTGCGACTCTACCGCCTTCTGACACGGCAGATTTGGGCGGCATCTAAAACCGGAGCCCACGCAATCGCGGTTCTCCTCTAAGACCTAAGCTAAGCTTCCTGAAAGGAAATCCAGATTCTGCAGCGGGTGTCGCTCGCCGAGTCTCGTGACCGCCGGAGGAGCCATGAGCAAGCTCGACTTCCCTGTCTTCGACGCCGACAACCACTTGTACGAGACCGAGGAGGCGTTCACCCGACATCTCCCGCAGAAGCACAAGGGCCTCATCAAGTACGTCCAGGTCAACGGTCGGACCAAGATCGCGGTCGACAACGTCATCAGCGACTACATCCCCAACCCGACCTTCGAGGTCGTCGCCAGGCCCGGCGCGTACGCGGACTACTTCGGTGGCAACAACCCCGAAGGCAAGTCGCTGCGCGAGCTGACCGGCGAGCCCATGCGATCCGTCGACGCCTTCCGCTCCGCCGGCCCGCGGGTCGACCTGCTCGACAGCCTGGGCCTGGACGCGGCGCTGATGTTCCCCACGCTCGCCAGCCTCCTCGAGGTCCGCCTCGCCGACGACCCGGACCTGACCTGCACCGTGGTCCATGCGTTCAACGAGTGGCTCCACGACGAGTGGACGTTCGACTACCAGGGCCGGATCTTCGCCACGCCGATCGTCAACCCGTCCGTCCCGGAGCGGGGGATCGCCGAGCTCGACTGGCTGCTCGACCGGGGAGCCAAGGTCGTGCTGCTGCGGCCGGCGCCGGTCGCCGGCCACCGCGGCACGCGCTCGCCGTTCCTGTCCGACTTCGACGCGTTCTGGGCTCGCGTCGCCGAGAGCGGGGTGTTGGTCGCCCTGCACGCGTCGGACTCCGGCTACCAGCGCTACGTCAACGACTGGGAGGGCACGAGCCGCGAGGCGCTCGCGTTCAAGCCGAACCCCTTCACCGACGCGGTGACCCCCGGGCGGGCCATCAGCGACACCATCACCTCGGCCGTCTGTCACGGGATGCTGAGCCGCTTCCCGACCGTGAAGCTGGCGAGCGTCGAGAACGGCGGGAACTGGGCCATCCCCTGCCTGAAGGCGATGGAGAAGACCTACAACAAGATGCCGAACGAGTTCCAGGAGCACCCCCGCGACGTGTTCCTGCGCAACGTGTGGATCAACCCGTTCTGGGAGGACTCCGTCGCAGACCTGGTCGACATGATGACGCCGGAGCACATCCTGTTCGGCTCCGACTACCCGCATCCGGAGGGCATGGCCGACCCCCTCCACTGGGCGGACGAGATGGGTGATCTGTTCCCGGCGACCGAGGTGCAGAAGATGATGGGCGAGAACCTGTACGGCCTGCTCGGCGTCACGCCGGGGGGAGGGTGACGAGATGGCACGAGCCGCAGAAGCCCGCGAGTGGGCGCCCGACGCACTGAGGGGGATCATCGACTCGCTGTACACGCCCTTCGGCGGCCCCGGCGGCGAACACGTCGACGAGGCGGCGCTCCGGGCACTCGTCCGTCACTGCATCGGCGCCCTGGACCACGACGGCATCTGGGTCGGTGGGCTCGTGGGGGAGTACTGGGCCCTCACGACCGAGGAGCGCAAGCGGCTCCTGGAGGTCGCGGTCGAGGAGACCCGGGCCATCAAGCCCGACGCGCTCGTCGAGGCCTGCCCGGCCAGCACGAACGTCCTGGAGACCGTCGAACTGACCCGCCACGCCGCCGGCGCCGGCGCCGACATCTGCTTCGTCATCCCGCCCTACTTCGAGGCCCGCGGCTACGAGGCGACCCGTGAGCTGCTGCGCTACGTCACCGAGCGGACCGACATGGCGCTGGGGCTGTTCAACACCCACGCCGCCGGGTGGATCCTCACGCCGGCCGAGTGCGCCCACCTCGCCGACGAGTTCCCTGCCATCTGCGCGGTGAAGAACGGCATGTTCCGGCCCAGCCACTCGGCGGCGTTGCACCGACTCGCGCCGGAGCTGGTGATCTGGGAGTGCGACATGCTCGCCTACCGGGGCGGGTTCCTCCGTCGCGGCATCACGACCGCGGGGATCCTGGGCGGCTCGGCCTACCTCTACGAGCTGCCCGACAACCGGCTCTACAGCGCCCAATGGGACCTGCTCGTGTCCGACAAGCTCTCCGAGGCCATCGACCACTGGTACGACTCCGGGCTCGACGACCTGGTCACGAGCCTCCACCAGGCGTTCGGAGCCTCCAACGTCGACGCGCCGTACACGCACTGGGGATCGGCGTTCAAGGCTGCGGCGGCCCAACTGGGCCTGCCCGTGGGCGACTATCCCCGCTCCCGCCCGCCGCAGCCACCGCTGCCCGACCCGATGAAGGCGGCGATCCGCACGGCCTACGAGACCGCCGGGCTCCTGTGACGGACGCGCCCCTCGACCCGTCGGGGCTCGTCGACGCCGAGATCGCCCCCCGCCTGGCGGACTTCCCGGCGTTCGACCTCGCCCCGGAGGACCTCCCGACCATCCGCGAGCTGGTCCCCGGGCCCGAGCCGCCGGGGGAGGGCATCGAGCGCATCGACCACGTGGTCGACGGCGGTCCGGTCGTCCTCACCGTGCACCGTCCGCTCGGGTCGGAGGGGCTGCTGCCCTGCGTGTACTGGATCCACGGCGGAGGCCTGGTCATCGGCCACCGGCACATGGACGACGACGAGCTCGAGCGCTGGTGCCGCTCGTTCGGCTGCGCCTGCGTCGCCGTCGAGTACCGCCTCGCACCGGAGCACCCGTTCCCCGCCGCGATCGACGACTGCTACACGGGTCTCCGGTGGCTGACGGACCATGCCGAGGAGCTCGGCATCGACTCCGAGCGGCTCGGCGTCGGCGGCCGCAGCGCGGGCGGTGCCCTCGCCGCGGCGCTGGCGCTGCTCGTCCGCGAGCGCTCCGGCCCGGCCCTGCGCTTCCAGGTGCTCGACTGCCCGATGCTCGACGACCGCGGGGAGACACCGTCGAGCCGGATGGCGGGCGTACCGGTCTGGAGTCGCGAGTCCAACGCCCTCGGCTGGCGGAGCTACCTGGGCGAGCGTTGCGGGGGCGACGACGTCCCGGCCAGCGCCGCCCCGGCCCGGTCCGCCGACCTGGCCGGCCTGCCCCCGGCCTTCGTCGCGGTCGGGACCTACGACGTCCTCCGCGACGAGGCGGTCGACTACGCCACCCGGCTCAACCAGGCCGGCGTGACGACGGAGCTGCACGTGTACCCGGGGGTCCCGCACGGTGGGCACCTGTTCCCCGGAGCGGCGGTGGTGGGGCGGATGGCGGACGACATCGACGCCTTCGTCGGCCGCTACGTCGCTGCCCAAAAGGCTTGACCGACCCGCAGGTAGAACGCTACTTTCCTGTCAGGCCAATAGCGACTGTCCATCGGGGGAATAAGCATGAATCTGTCACGGTCACGCGGTCGCGCGGTGGTCGGCGGGCTCCTTGCCGCCGCCGTGTTCCTCCCGGCCTGCTCGAGCGACGACTCGCAGGGTGACGGGGGCTCCGACACCACGGCCCCGGCCGATCTCTCCCTGCTCGGCCCGAGTAAGCCCGCGGCGGGAGATCCCGTGAAGATCGGGTTCATCACCGACGGCCAGAGCGCCGCGACCGATGCCCGCGACGAGACCAAGTCGGCGCAGGCCGCGGTCGACTACGTCAACGAGCACCTCGCCGGCGTCGCCGGCCGCCCCCTCGAGCTGGTGACCTGCGAGACCAACGTGACGCCCGCCGGCGCGACGGACTGCGCGAACCAGATGATCGCCGCGGAGGTCCCCATCGTCCTGCAGGTCGCACCCGGGGTCCCCCAGCCGATCGTGACCGCGCTCGACGAGGCGAAGATCCCGTACTTCGTCGACGCCGCTATCGACCAGGAGGTCCTGGTCTCCCCGAACTCGTACGTGCTCACCAACACGCTCGGCGGGTTGGCCGCTCCGGTGAAGGTGGCGCAGGACCTCGGTGTCGAGAAGGTCGCCGCCATACTGATCGACCTCCCCGCGGCCGTCGGGCCGATCAAGGCGCTCGGCCAGCCCCTGTTCGACGACGCGGGCCTGACCGTCGACTTCGTCGCCGTGCCCCCGGGCACGCCCGACATGACCCCTCAGGTGCAGGACGCCCTCGATTCGGGTGCCGAGCTGGTGAACATCATCGGCGATCCCGCCTTCTGCATCAGCGCCCTGGGTGCGCTCGACACGCTGGGCTACGAAGGCGGCCGCCTCGTGAACCCGCAGTGCATCAGCCCCGAGACGGCGCAGAGCGTTCCCGGAGGGGTCGACGGCGTCATGGTGGCCACCACCGAGTCGCTCGACTCGAGCGACCCGGAGGTCGCCCTCTACGAGGCGGTCATGGCCGAGTACGCCCCCGACACCGAGCCCCACGGGTCGACCACGCCGGGGGCCTTCGGGATCGTCGTCGCCTTCGCCCGTGCGATGACGGGTCTGACCGGAGAGGTGACGGCCGAGAGCGTGCGATCGGCAATGGAGTCGGCGAACCCCCAGCCGATGCCGCTGCTGGACGGCCAGACGTTCAAGTGCGACCGCACCCTCTTCGAGCTGGCCCCTCCGGTGTGCTCGTCAGGGATCGCCATCGTCACGCTCGACGCCGACGGCCAGCCCAGGGACACGAAGGTCTTCGACACCGAGTCGATCATCAACGGCTGACCCGCGGATGCCGATCCGCCACAAGGTCGCAGCCGCGATGGCGCTACCACTGCTCACCTTCGCCCTGGTCCTCGGTCTCGAGGTCAGGGAGATCGGGCAGGGGACCGAGGAGGTCCGCCGGCAGACCGAGCTCGCGGCCGCGGCGGACGGGCCGAGTGCCCTGCTGACGCACCTCCAGGACGAGCGGAACTGGGCGGCCATCGAGCTCATCGGCCAGACGGAGCAGACACCGCTGCTGGTCGAGGGCTACGAGGAGACGCGGCGTCGCACCGACGAAGCCGTGACCGGCCTCCGGGACCTGTTGGTGCACAGCCGGGAGCAGACGAGGCAGGCCTTCGACCCGGCGATGGACGGGCTGGCCTCGGGGCTCGAGGCCGTGCGGGAGCGGATCGACACCAGCGAGACCGAGCACACCCTGGCGAACGTCGTCTTCGGTGACGAGATCTTCAGCAGCTACTCGCAGCTGATCGAACCGTTCTTCGCCGGGACCACCCAGATCGCCGTCGCGATCGACGACGACGACCTTCGCCAGGGAGCCGAGCTGATCGACGGGTCGGCGCGCGAGATCGAGGCCCTCGCCGCCCTGGCCCGGTCCGTGTCGATCACGTCCCTGCTCAGCGAGGGCGGCCTGAACGAGCGGCACGAGATCAGCGAGGTGGCCGAGCGGCTGTCGAGGTTCCAGCGCCTGGCCCGCCAGCTCCGGGCCGAGACCTACGGGTTGTACGACGGAGTGGGCGGCGACGAGCTCTTCGTCGAGTACACCCGGGCGCTCACGGACCAGGTCGATGCGGCGATGCGAGGCGAGTTCGACCTGGCGGAGATGCTCGAGGTCATCACCGTTCCCCCGGAGGAGTCCTACGTCGGCTATCGCGAGCAGGTCAGCGAGATCCTCCGCGGCGAGGCCCGGGACCTCGGCGCCGCCGCCACCCGGAGCGAGCGGCTCTACCTCCTGCTCATCTTCGCGACGGGCGCGGTGGCGCTCGGGACGATGCTGGTCGTCTCGCGCTCGATCACCCGGCCGCTGCAGTCGCTCACCCGCCAGGCGGTCAGCACGGCCAACCACGTCCTGGGCGACGCGATCTCGACGGTGCTGCAGACACCGATGGGCACGGACGTGACCGCACCGGAGCTGGCGGCGATCACGGTCGACACCTTCGACGAGATCGCCGAGGTCGCCACGGTCCTCAACACCGTCCAGGACTCGGCGGTCGCCCTGGCGGTCGGGCAGGCCGTGCTGCGCCGCAACCTCGCCGACACCTTCGTCAGCCTGGGCCGCCGCAACCAGAACCTCCTGAGCCGCCAGCTCGACTTCATCACCGAGCTCGAGCGGAACGAGGTCGACCCCGAGGCGCTCGGCCACCTCTTCCGGCTCGACCACCTGGCGACCCGGATGCGCCGGAACGCGGAGAGCCTGCTGGTGCTGGCCGGCAACGAGTCGCCGCGCCGGTGGACGACGCCGGTCCGGATCGCCGACGTCGTCCGGGCGGCCGTCGGCGAGGTGGAGCAGTACGCCCGCGTCGTCGTACGGGTCGTCGAGCCCTTCACCGTCGTCGGCAGCGCAGCCGCCGACCTGACCCACCTCCTGGCCGAGCTGATCGAGAACGCATTGCAGTTCTCGCCACCGGACGAGCCGGTCGAGATTCGGGGCCTGACCCAGACCGCCGGCTACACGTTGGCGATCATCGATCCGGGCGTCGGCATGTCACCCGCCGACCTGGCCCGCGCCAACCGGCGCCTGGCCGGAGGCGAGGCCTTCACGGTCGCTCCGTCGAAGTACATGGGGCACTACGTCGCCGGGAACCTCGCCGTCCGTCACGACATCCACGTGCGGCTGCAGCACTCGACCGGCCCCGGCACCACGGCCACGGTCCACCTCCCCGTCCACCTCTCCTACACGCCCGTTCCCATGTAGGCGGCCTCGAGGCGGGACGGGTCGGCGGCGACGGCGCTCGCCGGGCCCGCGAGGGCGACCTGGCCGTGGGCGAGGACGATCGCCTCGTCGGCGACCGCGAGCGCCAGCTGCGCGTGCTGTTCCACGAGCACGACGACGGCCCCGGTCGCGTCGGCCACGCGACGCACGAGCGGCATCAGCTGCTCCACGATGATCGGCGCCAGGCCCATGCTCATCTCGTCGACGAGCAGGACGCGCGGGCGTTGCACCAGGGCCCGGGCCACGGCGAGCATCTGCTGCTCGCCGCCCGACAGCGAGCCGGCGGTGACCTTCCAGCGGTTCTGCAGGGCGGGGAAGAGGTCGACCACGTCGTCGCCCTGCGCCCGCCGGCGTGGTCGCGCGGCCTTGAGGTTCTCCTCCACGGTGAGGGTGGTGAACAGGGCCCGGTCGTCGGGGACGAGTACGAGCCCGGCCCGGGCGGCGGCCACCGGCTTGAAGCTGGGCAGCCGCCGCCCGTCGACGAGCACCTCGCCGCCGAGGCGGGGGAGCAGGCCGGCGAGGGTCAGCAGCAGCGTGGTCTTGCCGGCGCCGTTCGACCCCAGCACGGTGACGACCGTGCCCGGCCGGAGCCGCAGGTCCAGGCTCCGGACCACGGTCAGCGCTCCGTAGCCGGCCTCGAGCCCGCGGCACTCCAGCGCGAGCGGTGCGTGGGGTGCGTGAGATGCGTGGGGTGCATGACGTGCGGTCATCCGGTGGTCGCCTCCTGTCGTGCGTGGGTGCTGCCCAGGTAGGCGTCCAGGACGGTCCGGTCCGAGCGGATCACTCCCGGCGGGCCGCTGGCGATCAGCTGCCCGAAGTTGAGGACCTCGATGTGGTCGCACACGTTGAGGACGAGGTTCATGTCGTGGTCGATGAGCAGGATCGTGACGCCGCTGTCGCGGATGTCGCGCAGGCGCTCGCCGAGCCAGGCGCTCTCGGCGGTGTCGAGCCCGGCGGCGGGCTCGTCGAGCAGGAGCACCTTCGGCGTGCTGACCAGGGAGCGGGCGATGGACACCAGCTGGCGGTGGCCCTGGGACAGCTCGCCGGCGAGACGGTCGCGGTGAGGGCCCAGCTCGAGGAGGGCGAACATGTCGTCGAGCTGCCGGGCGGAGCGCCGTCGAGCGCCATGGCCGACGAGGATGTTCTCCTCGACCGTGAGGTCGTTCCACAGCTCCACGCCCTGGAAGGTGCGTCCGAGCCCCGCCCGGATCCGCCGGAACGGGGGCCGGCCGTCGAGCGGGCGGCCGTCGAGCCGCACCGTGCCGTGGTGCGGGCAGAAGCCGGAGATGGCGTCGATGAGGGTCGTCTTGCCCGCTCCGTTCGGCCCGATGAGCCCCACGATGGCGTACTCCGGCACGTCGAAGGACACGTCGGCGACCGCCAGGACGCCCCCGTAACGGACCTTGACGTCCTCGACCGACAGCAGGGCGGCGAGCGCGGCCGGCCGGTCGGGCACGGCCAGCACCGGCACTGCCGCGGGTCGGGCGGACCTCCGTCCCGTACCCGGCGAGCTCCCCTGTGCCCGCAGGCGGGTGAGGGCCCGGTTGATCGGTCCGACCATGCCCTCGGGGTTCAGGACCACGCTGAGGACCAGGCCGACTCCGGTCACGATCTGGTACCAGTAGGCGTCGAAGCCGAACCATTGCAGGGTCGCGTAGTAGAGGACACCGCCGAAGCCCATGATGCCGGCCAACACGCCCCCGGAGACCGACGTGATGCCGGCGAGGTACACGGTGGCGAAGAGGCCGAGCCCGAGGACGACGTCGAAGGAGTCCCAGGTGACGTTGCCGAGCTTGTAGCCGAGCAGCGAGCCGCCCAGGCCGGCGATGAACGCACCGATGGCGAAGGCGGCGAGCTTGGTGCCGACGACGTTGATGCCCGACGCGGCGGCCGACCGCTCGTTGGCCCGGACCGCGAGCATGGCGCTGCCCAGCCGGCTGAGCCGCAGTCGGGCCACCCCGACGGCGACGGCGACGAACACCAGCAGCATCAGGATGCAGAACGGCACGCGCGGGTAGTCGCCGCCGCTGCCGGGACCGAGGTCGAGCCCGAACAGCGTCGGCGCCTTCACGTCCTTGCCGTTGCTGCCCACGAGGTCGGTGTTGCGGAACCACAGCGCCTGCAGGGCCACGGCGAGCGAGAGGGTCACGACGGCGACGGGCAGGCCCCGGATGCGGAGCGCGGGCAGGCCGACCACCACGCCGAGCACGGTGGCGCCCAGCGCGGCCAGCAGCGGGGCCAAGGGGAAGGGCACGCCCCAGTCGGCCGAGAGCGGGGCGACGAGGAACCCGCCGACCCCCGCGAGGGTGAGCTGGGCCAGCGACACCTGCCCGGCGTACCCGGTCACCACGACCAGCGACAACGAGATGATCCCGAAGATGAAGCTCGTCGCCAGGGCCGCCCGCCACGGCCCCTGGAGGGACACGATGCCCGCCAGGCCGAGCCCGATCCCGACGAGCGCCGGCAGGGCCACCCGCCGAGGGCGCGGGGCCCGGCCGAGGTTCGGTTGCACCACCGCGCCGCGGGACGGTAGCGGCTTGGCCCGCACGACCAGCACCAGGAGGATGAGCAGCAGCGGGACCAGCTCGGCGAGGCCCGACGACGGCAGCCAGTCATGTTGGGTCTTCAAGTAGGTCGCCTCGGACTGGAGCATGCCGATGGCCAGGCCCGCGGCCACGGCGGGGCCGACTCGTTGGAAGCCGCCGACAATGGCGGCGGCCAGCGCGGGCACGATGAAGAGCGTGTACGAGTAGGGGACCAGCGGCGAGATCGGGGCGATGAGGATGCCGGCGAGGCCGGCGACGCCGCAGCTGACCATCCAGTTGACCGCGGCGATCCGGTCGGGCGAGATGCCGCTGACGTAGGCACCCTTCTCCGACTCGGCGGCGGCGCGCGTGTGCAGTCCGAACCGGGTGAAGCGGTAGCCCGCGGCCAACGCCAGGGCGACCACCACCACCGTGCAGGCGAACCAGAGCCGGTCCGCCGAAACCCGGAGGGAGCCGAGCTCGTAGACCTCGGTGGGGAAGATCTTGTCGACGGGCACCGGCGTCGTGCCCATGCGCTGGAGGATCACGCCGGTCATGACGACCATCACGCCCAGCGATGCCACGGCCTTCGCCACCGGCGGGGCGACGCGCAGCGGCCGGAACGTCAGCCCGTAGAGCGCCAGGCCGAGCGCGCAGGCGACTGCGACCGAGATCGCGGCGGCGGGAGCGAACGCCAGCTCGCCGCCGAGGTCGACGGTCTTGGGCAGCCCGGGCACCAGCAGGAGCAGCTGGCCGGTGCGCAGGAACGCGTAGACGTACGCGGTGAACAGCGCGATGGCGCCCGTGGCGAAGTTGATGACCCCCGAGCTCCGGAACGTCACGACGAGCGCCAACGCCAGCGACGCGAACACCGCGCCGTTGGCCAACCCGAGCAACAGGAAGACGACGTGCTGACTCACGGCTTCGAGCCCCCCTCTCTTCTGCCGTGCCGCGCCTAGTGGGCGGCGGTGAACATCTCGCGGAACTCCGCTCGGCTGCGGATGCCGGTGTCCACGTCGGTCGCCAGCGCACGGAGGGCGCCGACGGTCGCCTGTTCCCTGGGCACGATGGCGAACGGGTCGTAGCCGTACCAGCGGAGTGCGTTCTGGTGGGAGATCTTGTCGATCTCTACCCGGTCGGTCACCCCGGCACGTTCGAAGGTGTCCATCAGCGTCTCGGGCGACCGGGGCCACGTCGAGTCGGAGTGCGGGTAGTCGCACTCCCACGCGATGTTGTCGATGCCGACGAAGTCCCGCACCTGCATGGCGATGTCGTCGACGATGAAGCAGGTGAGGATGTGCTCGCGGAAGACGTCGCTGGGCAGCTTGTCGCCGAAGTCCTGCCCGGTCCAGGTCTGGTTGGTGTAGCTGCGGTCGATGCGCTCGAGGAAGTACGGCACCCAGCCGACCCCTCCCTCCGACAGCGCCATCCGCAGCCCGGGGAACTGACGCAGCACGGGCCCCCAGATGAGGTCGGACGCGGTGTTGATCGAAAGGTGCGTCGGCAGGGTGATGATGACGTCGATCGGGGCGTCGTCGCTGGTGGTCGGCATGCTGGACCCCGACCCGATGTGCATGGACACGACCACCCCGGTCTCCACGCAGGCCTCGAAGAACGGGTCCCAGTGGTGCCCGTGGAACGAGGGCAGGCCGAGCTTGTAGGGCGCCTCGCTGAAGCTGACGGCACGGCAGCCCTTGGCGGCGACGCGGCGGATCTCGGCTGCCAGCAGGTCGACGTCCCACAAGGGTCCGATGGCGAGGGGCAGCAGGCGGCCCGGGTAGGCGGCGCACCACTCGTCGATGTGCCAGTCGTTGTAGGCCTGGAGCATCACGAGCGCCAGGTCCTTGTCGGGGTGCTCCATGAAGAACTGGCCGGCGAAGCGGGCCATCGACGGGAAGCTCATGGAGGCGAGCACGCCGTTGGCGTTCATGTCCCGGACCCGCTCGTGGACGTCGTAGCAGCCCGGGCGCATCTCGGCGAAGCCGACAGGATCGAAGCCCCACTCCTCCTTCGGCCACGAGGCGACGGCGTTCAGGCCGATCGACTTGGCCCGGACGTCGCCGAAGACCCAGGTGTCGGTGCCGTCGTCGTTGACCACACGTGGGGCCAGGTCCTTGTACTTCGCCGGCAGGTGCCCGGCGAAGAGGTCGGGCGGCTCGATCAGGTGGTCGTCGACGCTGACGAGGATCAGGTCTTCAGCTCTCATCGTTCTGCTCCCCGGGCGATTGGCTGGCTGCCGGATGGAAAGTACTATTCTACCTATAGGGAAGTCAACGTAGTCAGTTGTGTCACAGGGGGATGCATCGTGGAGTCAGAGTTCGTTCGTTATTCGGTCCAGGACGGCGTCGCCGTGATCACACTCGATCGACCGCAGGCGGCCAACGCCCAGAACCCGCAGGTGCTGAAGGAGCTCGACGCGGCCTGGAGCGCGTCGGACGCCGACAAGGACGTCCGGGTCGTGGTGCTGCGCAGCGAGGGCAAGCACTTCTCCGCCGGCCACGACATGCAGGGCGGGGGCGACCCCTCGCTCGGCCCTCGGCGGGTCGACGGGGCGCTCACGATCGACACCTACTACGACTGGGAGGAGCGCGGCTACCTGCACTACGCCCGGCGCTGGCGCGATCTGGTGAAGCCGTCCATCGCCGCCGTGCAGGGCAAGTGCATCGCTGCGGGACTCATGCTGTGCTGGCCCTGCGACCTCATCATCGCCGCCGAGAACGCCCAGTTCTCCGATCCGGTCGGCCTGATGGGGATGCCCGGCATCGAGTTCTTCGCGCATCCCTGGGAGTTCGGGCCCCGGCGGGCCAAGCAGATCCTCTTCACGGCATCCTCGCTCTCGGCCGAGCGCGCCTGGGACTGCGGGATGGTGAACGAGGTCGTGCCGCTGGAGCAGCTGGACGAGCGGACGATGGCCCTGGCCGCCCAGGTGGCGGCGATGGACCCGTGGGCCGTCCGCCTGGCCAAGCGGGCCGTCAACGGGGCGGTCGACGCCATGGGCTTCTCCAACTCGATCGCCGCCAACTTCGACATCCACCACCTGGGCCACGCCCGGGCGATCGCCCACACCGCCGGGCAGACGTCGGTCATGGCCGACCTGGCCGCGATGAAGGCCAGGAACGGCAACGGGTAGCGCCGCCGCGCCGCTGCCCTACCTAGCCCTCCCCGGCCTGGCGGCGGCCCTCGGCGAGCGTGGTGGCGGCGGCGTCGACCGGGCCGGCGGCGAGGACCCGCGCCGGTGGCGCCTCCGCCAGCAACGCCTCGACGACCACCGCGACGACGTCGGCGGGCTGCTGCAGGCCGTGGCGGACGAACCCGCCCTCGAACCAGCGCATCGCCCACTCCCCGAAGTCGGCGGGGTCGAAGCCGTCGGCCACCTCGGTGCCGGCCGTCGGCCCCACGACCACCTCGGACACCCGCAGGGCCGGCAGCTCGTCGCCGAGGCCTTGGCAGAAGCGGCCCAGCGCGGCCTTCGACGCCGAGTAGGCCACGAGGCCGGGGAAGGCCAGCTCCGCGGAGTCGGAGGTGAGGAACACGGCCCGGCCCTGGCTGCCCGGGGCGGTGAGGTGGGGGACCGCGGCCCGGGTCACCGACGCCGCGCCGAAGAGGTTCGTCTCGAAGATCGCCCGCCAGTCCTCGATGCCGGCGCGGTCCAGCGGGGTGATCCGGCTCAACCCCGTGGCGTAGACGAGGGCGTCGAGGCCGCCGAGCCGGTCGCTGGCGTCGACGACCATCCGCTCGCACTGGGCCGGGTCACGGACGTCGCAACACAGCGCCGTCGCGTCGGGCACCGCGGCCAGCCGCTCGAGCCGGCGTGCCGCCACGGCGACACTTGCGCCCTGGGCGACGAGCTCTGCCGCCAGTTCCCGGCCGATGCCGCTGGATGCGCCGACGACCAGCACCCGCAGCCCGCCGGCCGGTCGGTTTTCGTCCATGTCCGTCACCTCCGGTAGAATACTGCTCTATCAACAGGTCATAGTCGACTGTACCTGATTGAGACCTGAGGAGCGGAGGACCGACGTGAGTGACGACATCGGCGAACGCCGGATGCTGATCGACGGCGCGCTCGTGCCGGCCGAGGGCGGTCGGGTGTACCCCAACGTCGACCCGGCGACCGAGGAGGTCATCGGCGACGTCGCCGACGCCTCGGCCGGCGACGTCGACCGGGCGATCGCCGCGGCCCGGCGGGCCTTCGACACCACCACCTGGTCGTCGGACCGGGCGCTGCGCCGCCGCTGCCTCGAACAGCTCCAGATCGCGCTCGACAAGGACCGGGAGCTGCTCCGGCGAGTGCTGATCGCCGAGGTGGGCGCTCCGTTGCTCGCGACCTACGGCCCGCAGCTCGACATGCCGCTCGCCGACGCCATCGGCCATCCCCTCCACGCCATGGACGCGTTCCCGTGGGAGCGCGAGCTGCCCGAGGCCGACGGCCCGCTCGGCCGGTCCCGCCGGGTCGTCGTCAAGGAGCCCGCCGGGGTCGTCGGGGCGATCGTCCCGTGGAACTTCCCCCTCGAGATCACGCTGCACAAGCTGGCCCAGGCACTCGCCACGGGCAACACAGTGGTGGTGAAGCCGGCACCCGACACGCCCTGGAACGCCACCCACCTGGGACGGCTGATCGCGGAGCAGACCGAGATCCCGCCGGGCGTCGTCAACGTGGTCACGTCGAGCTCACACGAGCGCGGCCAGCAGCTCGTGGAAGACCCCCGCGTCGACGTGATCTCGTTCACCGGCTCGACCGCGACAGGTCGCCGGATCATGGAGCTCGGCGCTCCCACCCTGAAGCGGCTGTTCCTCGAGCTCGGCGGGAAGTCCGCCCACATCGTCCTCGACGACGCCGACTTCGAGGCCGTCCTGCCGGCGACGGCGTTCGTGTGCTTCCACGCCGGCCAAGGCTGTGCGATCTCCACCCGGCTGCTGCTGCCCCGTTCGCGCTACGAGGAGGGCCTGGCCATCGTGGCCGAGAGCTTCGCCGGGGTGAAGGTCGGCGACCCGAACGACCCGGAGGTGCTGGCTGGCCCGCTGATCAACGCCGCCCAGCGCGACCGGGTCCTCGGCTATATCGGCTCCGGTCGGGACGAGGGCGCCCGCCTGGTGTGCGGCGGCGGGCGGCCCCCCGGTCTCGACCGGGGCTGGTTCGTCGAGCCGACCCTCTTCGCCGACGTCGACAACCGCATGCGCATCGCCCAGGAGGAGATCTTCGGCCCCGTCCTCGTGGTGATCCCGTTCGACGACGACGACTCTGCAGTCGCGATCGCCAACGACTCGATCTACGGCCTCTCGGGCGCGGTCAGCTCGGCGTCCGAGACCAGGGCGCTGGCGGTCGCCCGGCGGATCCGCACCGGGACCCTCGGTGTCAACGGCGGCAACTGGTACGGGGCGGACTCGCCCTTCGGGGGTTACAAGGCCAGCGGCATCGGCCGCCAGGGCGGGCTCGAGGGGTTCGAGCAGTACCTCGAGACGAAGACGATCGCGCTGCCACCGAGCTGAGGACGCCGATCACCGATGCCGACCTACGAGAGCGACGGCCTGCGCCTCCACTACGACGTCGTCGGCTCCGGGCCGCCCGTCCTCGGCGTGCACGGGGCCACCGGCACCGGCAGCTTCGAGTGGGCTGCGCTGGCCGGCGAGCTCGGCGACCGCTACCGGTTCCTGATCCCGGACCTGCGTGGTCACGGCCGTTCCGACCATCGGGCCGGCCAGATCGGCATCGAGCACGTCCACGACGACCTGCTCGCGCTGCTCGCCCGCGAGGGGCTGGCCGAGGCGCACCTGCTGGCCTTCTCCTTCGGCGCCGAGGTGGCGCTCGACCTGGAGCTCCGGTACCCGGGGACGAGCAGCAGCCTCGTCCTCGTCAGCCCCGGCCTGGGAGACCCGAAGTCGAGCGTGCCCACCCGCGCCCAACTCGAGGCCGGTTGGCCCCGATCGCTGCGCCGCCTCCACATCGAGCGACACGGCGAGGGCCACTGGCTCGAGCTCATGGTCGAGGTGTGCGACCACGCCGCACGGCGTCCCAAGGCCGACCTCGAGGCACTGGCCGCCATCGCCTGCCCCATCCTGCTGATCGTCGGCAGCAAGGATGATCCCCGCCGCGTCCGCCAGGCACGGCTGTTCGAGGAGGTGCACGACCGGTGCCGGCTGATCGTGGTCGACGGCGCCCGCCATGCGGCCCACAAGGACCGGCCGCTCGAGGTCGCAGCCGCCGTCGGCACGTTCCTCGACGAGGTCACGACGACCAGCGGGCCCGGGCGTGCCTGAGCCCTCCGACGACGGCATGCCGGAGTGGAAGCGGCAGAGCGTCGAGCGGTCGCTCCAGGCGGCGCGGGCCCGGGCACAGGAGCGCAGCGACCGCTTCGTGGCGGCGGCGATCGAGCTGATGCAGGAGCGGGGGACGGTCGACTTCACCGTGCAGGACGTCGTCGACCGTTCGCGGATGTCGATCCGCACCTTTTACAAGTTCTTCGCCAGCAAGGACGACCTGCTGGTCGCGGTGCACGAGACGGTCCTGGCCGAGGAGGTGACGGCGCGCCTGCGCAAGCGCTGCGCCGACGAGCGCGATCCGGTGCGGCGGGTGTGGGCCTACATCGAGGGCATGTACGAGCTGACGGCGGATCCGATGCCGGTCTCCCGCGCCCTCACCGTCTATCGGAACCGCCTGGCCGAGACCCGACCCGACGAGGTGGATCGGGCCTTCCGTCCCCAGATCGACCTGGTCGTCGAGCTCGTCCGCGAGGCCACCGCGTCGTGCCGGCCACCGCGCGCGCTCAGTCCCGAGACGGCTGCTCACCTGCTCCACCACACCGTCCTGGCCGCCGTCCACGCCCGCATCCTCGCCGCCGACCAGAGCACCGGGGTGAGCGCCGAGGAGCTCTGGGCCTTCTGCGCCTCGGGCATCGGCGTCGAGCCGACGGCGGAAGGCCGGCCCTGACATGGCCCCGGGAGCGGTCAGCGTCGTGAGCGGGGGCTCGGCGGGCATCGGCCGTGCCGTCGCCGTACGCCTCGCCGCCGAGGGCGGACGTGTCGCCATCCTGGGCCGTCGTCAGGAGAAGCTCGACCACGCCCTGGAGGCCGTGCGGGCCGCCGGCGCCGTCGACTCGATCGCGATCGCCGCCGACACGACGATCGAGGAGCAGGTCGCCGCGGCCTTCGCCGCGGTCGACGAACGCTGGGGCGAGCTGAACGCCCTCGTCAACGCCGTCGGCCCCGCCGGCGCAGGACGCTTCGAGGACCTCGACGACAGCAGGTGGCACACCGCCTTCGACGAGGGCGTGCTCACCTCCGTCCGTTGCATCCGCCACGCGCTGCCGCTCCTGCGCCGAGCCGCGTGGGGACGCATCGTCAACCTCACCGCCGTCTCGACCCGCCACCAGAGCCCCGGGCTCGTCGCCTACACCGCCGCCAAGGCGGCGCTCGCCAGCGTGACCAAGAACCTGGCCCGTAGCCTCGCGGCGGACCGGATCCTCGTCAACGCCGTCGCTCCCGGACCGGTGCTGACCGGGAGCATCCGGGCCGCCGTGCGCGCGGCCGACGGCGCTGCCGACGACCCGTACGACGCCTACCGGGTGATGTCCGAGCAGTACGGCTCACACGTCGACCTGGGTCGCGTGGCCGATCCCCGGGAGGTCGCCGAGGTGGTGGCGTTCTGCGCGTCGGAGGCCAACAGCTACATGACAGGTGCACACCTCAACGTCGACGGAGGCAGCGACTTCTGATGAGCGAGAACACACGCGTCACGGTGGTGACCGGGGGAGGCGGGGGCATGGGCCTCGCCGTGGCGGCGGAGCTGGCCCACACCGGCGTCGTCCTGTTGGCCGACGTCAGCGAGGACCTGCTGGAGGAGGCCACGGGTTCGCTCGCCGACACCGGCGCCGACGTCCGCACCCAGCGTTGCGACGTCACCGACCCGGACGACGTCGACGCGCTGGCCCGGAAGGTCGCCGAGCTGGGTGGCCTCGGGTCGCTGGTGCACATGGCCGGCATCTCGCCGAAGATGGCCGACGGTCGCCGCGTGCTCGAGGTCGACCTCGTCGGGACCCTGCGCGTCCTCGAGGCGCTCCTGCCGCATGCGTCGGAAGGGACCGCTGCGGTCTGCATCGGGTCCGTGGCCGGCTACGCCGACCTGGCGAGCGAGGTCGATCCCCTGCTCGACGACGCCCTCGCTCCCGGCTTCGTCGCTGCGGTCGAGGCGAAGCTCGGCGAGGGCTTCGACGCCATGACCGCTTACGTCCTGGCCAAGCGCGGCGTGATGCGCGCCTGCGAGCGCCTGTCGGGCCCGTGGGGCGCCCGTGGCGCACGCATCCTCTCGATAGCTCCCGGCATCATCGACACCCCGATGGGCCGCCTCGAGCTGGACGGCGACGATCTCGTCGCCGCGATGATCGACGCGACGCCGGTCAAGCGCCCAGGCCACAGCCCGTTCCCCGGTCGCCCCGCGGACATCGCCGCCCTGGTCGCCTTCCTCTGTTCCGACGCCGCGGCGTTCATCTCCGGTTGCGACATCCGCATCGACGGCGGCCTCGTCGGCTCGATGGCCAGACAGATGGGCATCCCCGGGTAGAATCGGTAGAACGCGCTATTCCTGAGGGAAGCACGCCGTATCGCGCTCGATCGCCGTGACAAAGGAGCCAGAGCACATGCCCCGTGGCAAGGCGAAGCCATCCAGCACCGAGACGGCAGCCGAGCGCGAGGACGAGGAGATACCCGAGTGGAAGCGCCAGAGCGTCGAGCGCTCCCTCACGGCGGCACGCGCTCGCGCCCAGCAACGTTCCGACCGGTTCGTCGCGACGACCATCGAGCTCATGGGCGAGAAGGGGAGCCTCGACTTCACGGTCCAGGACGTCGTCGACCGATCGCACATGTCGATCCGCACCTTCTACAACTACTTCGCCAGCAAGGACGACCTCCTCGCCGCGGTCTACCAGACGATCGTCTCCCGGGAGGTCACGCCGCGGCTGCGCACGGCGTGCGAGCGGCAGACCGATCCCGTTCTCCGGATCCGTGCCTACATCGAGGAGCTCTACGAGCTCACGTCGACGCCCAGCCCGGTCGCCTACTCGCTGACCACGTTCCACAACCGCCTGGCCGAGATTCGCCCGGCTGATCTCGATCACGCCTTCCGGCCTCAGGTCGACCTCATCATCGAGCTGGTCCGGGACGCGATGGCGGCGAAGCGGCTGCGGTCGCCGCTCGAGCCGGAGAAGGTCGCCCGTCTGCTCCACCACACCGTGCTGGCGATCGTCCACACGCGGGTGCTCGGGGCCGACCCGAAGGCCGCGGTCACAGCCGAGGAGCTGTGGCTGTTCTGCGCCCACGGCATCGGCGTCCAGGGCGAGTCGGGTGAGAAGGCGTAGCCACAGCCCGCTACTCGCATTCGGGCGCTGCTCGCCCAGCCGCTCGACGCCTCCCCACACCCGACGGCGTTCAGGCGGTGCGGAGCGTTTTCCTACTCTGGAACGACATGGGTGATTTCCCTTCGATGAAGGCGGCGGACCTGATCCGGCTGCTGCAGCGCAAGCTGGGCTACGAGGTCGATCGCCAGAAGGGATCACACCGGAGACTGAAGGCGGTCGGCCGGCCGACACTCACCTTTGCGTTCCACGACCGGCAGTCGCTCCCACCCGGTGTCGTGAGGAAGGTGCTGGTCAAGGACGTCGGCCTGTCCGAGGAGGATGCGGAGGGCATACTCTGATGCTGCTGCCTAAGGAGTCGAAGGGGAGCAACTTGACGATGACGACCGCAGAACTGATCATTCACCTCGGTAGTGCCGACGGCGAAGTCGTGTGGTGGGCTGAAAGCCCAGATGCACCGGGCTTCACCGCAGCAGCACCGAGCCTGGCTGAACTGCGCCAGCTTGCAGTCGTCGCCCTGCAGGACCTCCTGACCCCTCAGGTCGAGATCGTTGAGCGCCTTGAGGGCGGAGACGTGCATCGCTCCGACGAGGGATGGGACGCTCGCGTGGTGACTGCTCAGGCCGTACCCTGCTGACTTGGCCAAGATCACCGCTGGCATTCTCTGCGACTTCGCGCAGGTGCGTGAGGGTCTTTTGTTCATCAGCTCAGGGGGGCTCACCCGCCTGATCCGGCCAGAAGTACCCGCTCGTCTCGGAGTACAGCTAGCGCTGATGGTTGAGGTGCCGCCAGGCGAGCTGAGCCAGGCTCACGAGCTCGTGATCGTGATCAAGCGCAACGAGACCGCCGAAGACCTCGGCCGGCTGGTGACCGGTGTACAGGTGCAGGCACGTGGTGCTTTCCCAGGTGAGAGCATCAACCTTCCGGCAGTGGTGAACATGCAGGGAGTGATGGTGCCCGCCTTCGGGGCCTATGACGTGCGGATGAGTGTGGATGGCGAGGATGGACCACATCTCACCTCCTATGTGGTTTCGCCTGCTGAACGAACCGGGCCGAGCTAGCACGCAGCGATGTGTGCCGACGCGACAGCGGTCGGTGGGCGGCGTCACGGCACGGGCGGCGCGGTCGCCTCGCTGCACCCCTCGACGGCGGCCGCCGCGAGGTCGAGCTCGTCCGGCTCGAGCATCTCGTTGAGTGGAGGCGGTTCCCGCTTGGTGGCGGTCGCGTACAGCTCCACCATCCGGTCGCGACCCACGCCGTCGAGCCAACCCGTGAAGACGCACGGCGCGAGGTCGGCGCTGAGCCCTCCGGCCGTCCAGGTGGCGGACATGAAGGCGATCATGCCGGCGTCGTCGAGGCAGTCGAACGCCTGCGGGAGGGCGACATCCCTCTCCGTCTCATCGAGCGCCGGGATCGGGTCGGCGCCGTCGACCACGCCCAGATCGGCGAGCCGGTCCGTGCCGACCCCGTTGATGAGGGCCTCGGCCATGCACGAGGCCTCCACGTCGCTGATCGTGTCACCTGACTTGGCGCGCATGAGGCCCACGACGGCGACGACGAGCGGGTCCTCCTCGGTGAGCGGGTCGTCGCCGTCGTCCCCGCCACCCCTCGTGAGCAACACGACGCCGACGACGGCGACCAGCACCACAGCCAGGCCGCCGGCGATC
>Ga0193742_1000537_pt1 | contig 25142 bp, 26 predicted proteins | sample L2c1metaG_FD_165511 | JGI IMG/M metagenome (GOLD analysis project Ga0193742, IMG submission 165511) | Soil microbial communities from a riparian zone of the East river system, Colorado, United States - L2c1 | ecosystem: Environmental > Terrestrial > Soil > Riparian zone | place: USA: East River... | reverse complement strand
GATCGCCAACAAAAGCCTGAGTTTCACCTTCTTGGATATGTTAATCCCCGACTTGGGCTTGGGTGTTAGATTTGAGAACCAGTGATGCACTCGGAAGTTGAACGTTGAACAGTTGATCGAAATCATTGGCAGTGCTCACAGTCAATCTTGAGCAGAAAAGCACTGTACATTATATAACTTATGAAATGAATCAGAAATGAAATTTAATGAAACCTCATTTAATGTGACTGGCTTAGCGCAATCATCAATGTATCGAATTAAAAGCTTACCAGATAAATTAACACCGTTTGATGAGGTGTAGCTAAGAACCCACGAGAAATTGGAGAAACATTTGGAAAAGTAGAACAACCAAAACCTTAATATTGTCCGGAATGCCTCTCATTTGGCATAGGCCAGCCCTAATGCAAAGCTATAAGTATGTGATGACAGTATGGACAAATGTGTTCGACGATACCAAGTGATGAGATTAATCCTTCGCCAGGCCTAAATGACTATGATGACCTTTGTTTCATTAATATGAAGATATCAACCGCGGTACCTGAGTTGAGCAAGTCATTCTCAGAAGTCTTCGTTCCTGTGGAGGTGGGGTTGCTCCACGCAATCTCTTGTAGTCCACATCCTATGATAAGAAACATCCCAGAGTTGCCGAAAAGTCTGGTTCCAAGCAGAGTTGAAGCACTAATGTCTGAGATAACTTGAACAAAGGAAAACTATTCGGTGTTCTCGATGTTCCGAGTGGCAGCAGAGAGATACATCGGAGAAAGAAGGGACAATAAGAAAGGTGACATGAATGATGCCAGTAGACAAGCGGACTGAGCTCGATGTTGAGACAAAAAGTAGGCATCCTCAAATACCATTAGCAAGTTGAATTTCTGATTGTGTATGACTTGAGTAGTTTTCGCACTTTATTAGTATTAGTCCTCCAAGTGTTCCTAATAATATGAGGCTGGGCTACCGGCAGAAAGCTATTTACTAGTAGAGAGCATGCAACCAATTGGAACATTGGCGCTTGACAAATAAAGAGCGAAGAGTGAGATGAGACAAGTTGAAGCGGGACTCCGGAGATCGGAGACTGTGGGCTCGAGTTACAAATTACGTAAGCGGCAGAAGTAAGGCGATTCGACGGAACCGTCCGTCTCCAGCGTCCATCTCAAGTGGTAGGACAAAATCTACCGCGACCACGCAAAACCCTAAACGAATTTCATGGCGCTTTACAAATACGGTGGTCCTTCAGATGGCACGATCAAACCCGTTGGAATTACCGAATTCGAAATCCTGAAAGCATCACATAAGTAAGTACATATGTTTCAATTTCAGATCAGTAGCACCATAAGACGTGAAATTTGTCTAATGTATCCAAAATTCCAGATTTCTCCGGGACGACGATGAGAAAGCAGCTTCATGGGATGAACAACTAGCAGCAAAATATTATACTAGCCTTTATCGCGAGTTCGCAGTATGTGATCTCAAACATTACAAATCCGGCAATGTACGTCCTATCTCGCTTCCTAACTAGCAGGTTAGCTCAGTTTTTTGGAATGTCAGTTTGCACTACGTTGGAGAACTGAAGAAGAGGTCCTATCAGGTTCTGGAGAGACGACATGCGGAAATACACGATGTCAACACCATTTCACACCTCGTTTCCAGGACGAAGATTCTAAACCCTCATTGACAACATTAGAACTTCCATTTTCGTATGTGGAACGCGGAGAGAACAAATCAGCTTTAGTGAAAGTGGCACTATGTGGAAAATGTGTCAAGAAGTTGATGTGGAAGCGCCAGAAGGAGAAGGAGAAGGGCAAAGCTGCGACAGAGTTGGATTTGGAGACACCTGCCAGCGAGAGGGAAGTTATAGGTGCTGGAGATGTCGATGAAGAAGATCTTCTTGCGAAACGTCGGAAGAAGAGATTGAGGGATGATATTCCTGAAACCCACAGACGACGAAGTTCTCGCTCGCGCTCTCCTCGCCGTCCACATACATCTGATATCCCAACAAGAAGACCACCATCCATTCCAAGGAAATTTGATGGTTGAGAACTTTCTGCTGATGAATTATTATTTTTTGCATACCATCAAGCGACATATCGATTGTCATACCTACCAATTGTCTACCTTGGAGCTTATGCCAACGTCACTCGAATCCGATATTGGATCATTGGATCAAAGCAACGAAATTTTAAACTTGGGGTAATTAAAAAGATGTGTACTACAAGTTAGAACACGCGAATCCTATGGTTTCTCATCAAAGAAAGGCCAGACTACCGTGTCCCCCGACTCTTCAGATTTATGAAGCTTATTCGTGATCCCCATCACCTGATATTCCTTACCCATACCAATTGGATCTACCAGCCTTGCCGCAGCATCCCGAATCTCTTTTCGTCGTTTGTCTGTTCCTGCAGCTTTCAGGAGGGATTGTAGCCGCAGTTCGAGTCCCATACGTTCTAAGAAGGCACCTTGGGAAATTGGACCGTATGTTGTTACTATTGTAATTTCATGAATTGTTGCTGTACACAAAAAATAGTCAGCAAAATAACCAACATACCAAGGTCGCTCATGGCTTCTTTGAGGTATGCAAAGTCGACATTGGAAGTCAAATCACAATTTCCCGGTTCGTGGAAGACATCCACAATTTTGTGTTCCTTGAATGCCTAGGATCAAGGATAACGATCGCATTCTATTTTCACAACAATCTGAACTCACCCTGAAAGAATCGCCGAAGGCTTTATCACCTCCGTAATCAACTATCAGACCACATCCTCCCAAGGAAGCCTTTTTGTCTCCAGAATTCCCACTGGAAAGCAATTGACCGATTTTGTGCGCTATTCGAAAGGCTGTGGGCGATACTTCCAGGGATGAACCGACGGGGATCTCTTGAAACCGAGGAGAAGAATAGCCCAGAACGGCCGATGCTGTTGAAGGATTTCGCGCTAGTACCCGCTTGAGTGTAGTAGTAACAGCATTCGGCGAAGGTAGGCTAGTTTCGTCAGCATTTGGCTCAACCTTTTCTCCTTCCATATTTGATGCAACAAGGACCTCATGCCAGCCAGTCTGCATTTTCTGCAGTAAAAGTGTCTATTTGAGGAAGGTCGTAAAAGCAGTATATACATAGATTGTCGTACCTGCAAAATATGGATTGGTAACGCGTCGAAAAATTCGTGCGCTACTAACATAGTGTATTCCGATGGACTTGATGGGATTTCATTGATGGAATTGTGCCAATGTATTTCGATACTAAGTTTTTTGTCGGAACCAAGCTTTGCTTGTTGCAGTGCACGCATAGCAGGGCTTGTCTCTACCAGATGTACGTTGATTGCTTTTCCAGATGGTTCAATTTTGGAAACCACCTGAAGGGAGATTCAGAATTATAAATAAAATTGTTGGAAAAGTGTATGTGTTGTTCAATGTTACTCACCCGTAAAATGTCATCCATTAGAGTCCCTCGACCAGGTCCAAGTTCAACTAGTCTGAAAGGATGATTTTTTGCCGTGTTGGCCCATCGTGAAAGCAGCCAGATACCGATAAGCTATTAGGACGTTCACCAAAGTGCATATCCGAATCCGCGTCCGAACGGAATAGGCGTACCTCACCAAATAGCTGGCTGATTTCGGGGCTGGTAATAAAGTCTCCACCAGATCCAAAGACACTATTAGATGAATTCATGTAATAGCCATGGGTAGGATGCGAAAGGCATAATTGCATATACGTCGAGAAAGGCAGTGGACCTGTTGCCTTTTGCAGGTTAGAGGATAGAAACATCTAAATTGAAGCAAGTAATCACGGAACCGACCTTGATGTTGTCCAAAATAAATTTCTCCACCCTCGTCACACTCGGAACCACATTATGAGTGAGACGAATCTTCGAATGTACCGGTTTTTGTCGATAGGTGGTTCTTGGGAAGCAGACTTGCCGGCCAAGGCGAGTCAGAGTACTAGTTAACATTTCGGGACACAAAAATAAATTGCGTTTTTGAACTCATATATCTCAGGATAACCCTTGCGTCCAGCGTGGAATGACACAGTTCTTCGGGGCGACTGGACGGCAGCGCATCAAACGCGTGACGTGACTCATAGGGTTTTATCTATAAATTAGTATAATCTATAATCATAAGCTTATAGATAACCATCGATTAACTCGGCGCTCACCTCTTGGACCAGCGACCAAATTCAACACTTCTCAAAAACATCTTTAACTAAACAAGCCCAGTCGGAATAACCCCCCTAAAAAAATGGCCACCCGTCTGTATCCTCCAAAACGTCTGATCTAAATTGCTTTACTAAAAAAAAAAAAAAAAACAAAAAAAAAAAGGTATCCAATTCGAAAACCACAGCGATATCGGCGTCTTCGCAAAATTGACGAACAGCTACTGCCTGGCTGCTATCCAAGGCAGCACGAATTTTTACTCGGCTTTCGAGAGTGAACTGGGTGATGTTATCCCGATAGTTCATACCAGCATTGGTGGGACGCGGATTGTTGGTAGGCTAACTGCAGGTCAGCTTTTGAATAGCGTAGGTTAGGTTGTGCACCGATTGATCCGATCTTCAGGTAATCGACATGGTCTGCTGGTACCATCAACAACGACAGACCAAGAACTTCAACATCTACGCAACTCCCTACCCGACTCAGTCGCCATCCAAAGGGTAGAGGAGCGTCTATCAGCACTCGGAAATGTCATAGCATGCAATGACCACGTCGCTCTCGTCCATCCAGACGTCGATCGAGAAACAGAAGAAATCATCGCTGATGTACTAAAAGTGGAAGTTTTCCGCCAAACGATCGCAGAAAACGTTTTGGTAGGAAGTTATTGTGCGATTACGAACCAGGGTGGGCTGGTACACCCTAAAACAAGTGTACAGGATCAAGACGAGCTAAGTAGTTTGTTGCAAATTCCTCTTGTGGTGCGTGTCTGTCTCGCAGTGATCGGAATCTTCATTCTCTTAGTCCGATTCTGTCTAATTTGATTTTATAAAGGCTGGTACGGTTAATCGTGGTTCAGATGTCATCGGTGCCGGTTTGGTGGTCAATGATTGGTGTGCTTTTACTGGACTAGAGACTACAGCGACGGAGATAAGCGTGATCGAAGCAACTTTCAGTCAGTCTTTTCTCCAGGGATCTAAAAACAAATCATCTTTATTTATAACGTTCAATTTTCAGAACTGCAAGGACAGGATTCGGCTGCTGTGATTGGAGAGATGCGAGATTCACTCGTAGATAACTGGGCTTAGTTGTTCTGCGTTCTTATTTGATCTACTACTCATACGCACGTCGGCCTTATACATGACCATCAATTCAGATATATTCAGAAGGTCCAAATGTCCCCCCTACCCTCTTTGACAGAAATTAAGCTTCAGACCCGCGACGTTGTGTCAAATTGGAATCAGCTATACATATAAAGCCAAGTCATAAGACAGTACATCAACAAAGATCATTCGGTGGTACAGTAAGGTATGTTAAAAAAGAAGTCCACGAAAAAATCATCCCATGTGATAAGACTATCCCGTTCATGTTGAGTTATGACCAGCACCGATAATCTGTGTGCGATCCGCAGCGTCTCCTTGCCTCTACATATAACGAACTACCGTCGCTTTATTTGCTCGCTCCCTGATCAAACGGAGTATTCGATGATCTGTCTTGTGAACCCGTTGGCTTTTCTTCTCCGTTCTTCGAACCGTCTCCACCTGCGTTTTCGAATGGACTCGGTTCATCCTGATAATTTGAATGTTAGTCCGACAAATAATAAAATGATAAAAAGGGAAAAAGCGTACTTCTCCAGTGAGCTTCTTGCGTTTTTCTTCCCCTGTCAAAATTTCATGCCCATGGCTGACTCTTTCCGAATTTCGGGTTAATTTCCCTACTATCTCCTCCTTCAAGCCCACTATTTTATCTCCAAGTGTCTTCAGAAAGATCAAACATGAGAACGAACAAGTTAGATTTAAGTTAAAAGAACTGACTGGACTGGTGGTAAAGTTTGGGCCGTATCCCACTTTTCCCGCGTGACGTTGTTCTGGGAGACTATCTGTGGCATATATAGGACTACTATTGCTGTTCTTGAAATGGTTGGCCATGAAATTAGTGTGGGGGGTTAGGCGGGTGTTGATTGCAAGAGGTTTTGATTTTTCAAAGAAAGAAGTTGAATGTGAAGGTTACAGCTTACAGGTGAATGGATAACGACTCGGCAAATTAGCAATGGTTTTTATAGCGCTTGTTGCGCCCCACTGACGCACTTGGGGAGAGGTTATTTTTAAATATCTCCAAAGCTATTTTTAGTCGCGACGCAGCGGCATGATCAGGTGTGATCCGTACATAGAAAACCCATGAACACAAATGCGTCAAATCTAGTAGAACGAGTTAATTAAAAGATCAAGGCAATTAGTTTTTGCAGCCAAAGGTATTTATTACACATGTACTGCCATGATTGCGAAGGTCTAACTATTTACTACCTTTTTCTTTTGGTGGAGCTTAGGGAGACATCGATGCAAAAGATAAACACACTTAGTTCATCAGTAAAGCGTCAAAATAGTTTCCGGATTTCCCGTGGTTTTCGCTGGTCTCCTGGTTTCCGGAAACTTGGAAAGGAAAGTAACTAGGAAAATCATTAACTTTAAGTCTTAAGTTTGAACAGGTTTCCGAGAAAAGGGGCGTAGGTTTCCAAGTTTCCCAGATATGGTCTAGTTTCGGCCTTTTAGGGAAGGTTTCAGGGTTTCTCAGGTTCAAAAACCTGTGGAAACTAAAATGCACTAATTACTGATGGCCTTAGCCTTCGTGGTATCAGATATTGGTCCACCATGCTGGCCTGTTTACAACCACAGTACTAGATGGACCTGGCAAGGACCTGGTTGTTGAGTGTCGGCCGGCCTCAAAAGGAGCCTTTCTGTCCACTCTTTTTTTTCAATCATCTATACTTTCTAACTTCAATTTTGAGCATTTCAGAATGTTTGCACGTTTTTTCACCCTCCAAATATTTTGGAAAGTTGTCTGTCCCAAATTGACCCTAATTGACCTGGCCTCCCACGTTAATTAACACTAATTTACACGGTTAATTAACCTGCGAAACCCGCCACCACTCGCCGCTCGGTTCCGTGACTTCCGTCCAGGACTATTAAATATTAGTATTCATGATGATCTTTCACCTGTTTTGGGGTTTTCGGAAACCTAAAAACCAATTAACTGTGAAAATTTTACACAGAGATTGTGTAAATGAATTATTTCTTTTATGGTTAGAACGAGTTTCTGAAAAATCGAACATATTTTAGCTCGGTTTTTAGCTCGTCAAAATACCTAGGCCCGTGACCAGGCATTTCACACTCCACAAAGCGCCACCCAATTCTCCATTGCAATAATTTTTTTGAACTATCCTCATTCTACTCAAAATTATCTCAAATCTCTAATTATGATAGGGAAAATTTCATTTTTTGGATGTTGAAGTCAATTCGTCTAAGTGAGCAACATGGTAGGAACACGACGCTCAGGTTTAACGTAACTTCAAAATCCGGATGTTGCATATATTTGTCCAGCGATAAAAGACATCGCGTAAGGCCTGGTAGCGAGGCTTAACCTTTTTCCGCAAAGTAATTAGTGAATGCTCCCAAAAGATCCTCGAATTAGTAGTCCTGGAGGCCGACAATGGCAAGTTCAAACTGCTCAATCAAACCTATTCAAGTATCAAGCCCATCCTTTGTTATGACAAAGAATTTACTCAGGCTAGGGCTCCACTGTGATTGACCAATTGGCTGGGTAAGAGGGTGCAGTTGGCACACAAGAGAAAAAATAGAATGTGAACCTTTCTTGTTCATCCAGTGAGCAATTCACTTTGATCGAGTGCTACCTTCAGGAGAGAGCATTGAATGAGTCCGCTTTTTTTGGAATTTCTATATTCCCAGGCCAAAACCGCCAGTCACAAAGTTTAGCAGAGAAGCGTGATGATTTGTAGAATCACGCGAGTGTGGCGTGTGGGTTCATCTCGATTGCCATGTTTGGGAAGATATGTTGTCGGCAAATAATTTGATAGGAAGAGCTTGGATCCAAGACAGGGAAGACAATCGCGAGCCTTGCATTCCTCCTTTCTTTTGGAACTCTATTTAATTCTCCCATGTAACATGGCCACCCTCAGGCTCTTGCTGGCTTTTTCCCTCTTTACACGCTTTCTTAGCGTGTACTGCTCTTGTTGAAGTCCTCCTGCTCCTGTATTCTGTTCTATGTCTCCCCAAACCCCCTCCAGTCCTAATCCCATCCAACATCGAATCAAACGTAAACCCCCTCCGACTCTTGATATATCCGAAAGATATCCATCTCCAGACCCTTCGGACCCCTTTGCTCCGCTCTGGGTCCTAAGAAATCGAACATCAAGCGGTTTGTCAAGTCAAGAGGTCCTCGATTCCCGAACTAGATCGAGTTATTTATACCCGACCACCACTGCTCAGGTTTCATTAAATACGAGCATATCACCTATACGCAGCCCTTCCCAAACAGCAAAGATCGGCCATTACCATACCTATTCTCAGTCAACGTTCATTGATTCTCCCCAGGTCTTCCCACTTGCCTCTCAGCCGGATCTTCTCTATAGACAACAGCCTTCTGTGGATCGACGCATAAATGTTCGCCCACCTCGGCAAACTTCTGACATGTCTGATAGCAGTGGGACTGAAAGTGACACACCCTTCCCATCACACAAAGCAGAGTTCATCCAACCCAGGCGTACTGCGAGTGCAAATTATCAGTTCTCCAAGGTCTTGTTACTCAGGAAGGCAAGTTTCTTGGGCAGCGGCAAAACAGCCACCCGCAATCAATCGAGCATGATAGAGTTCAAACAACTTCAAAAGTCAAATATCTCACCACCCTTTGTACCTACTGTCACTTGGGGACCTGATCCCGTTAGCAGAGATTCCATACATGGAACTCTGACAAGTGGTAAAGACATTCATCATCGGCATCGCAAGGCCCTCCGCGGTAGTAAATATTTAAAGCTGGACTTTCCGAGACTACGCAAGCTTCCTTCTATCCCACTCTCTCCAAAGTTGTCGAGGAGGATACCATCATCCTCATCTAATAACCGAATCGCACCTAAAACCCGTTCCGAGTCCATCTCATACGTTCGTATCTCGAAGCCAACCCCAGCCCTTTCTTGTTCGCAGCCTACTTCAGAAGACGCATATACTTCACCTCCAGAAGCTCCAGTCCATCCTCCCATCTCTGTTGCCGTACAAAAGCAAGTTTCGAAAGAATGTCCAGACAAATCCTGCGGAGACAATTCGACATCGTCGGAGTCGGAATGGGATATCCCTAGCCCCTTCCGGCTGATCTACGCCGCAAGCCTCCCAATCACAGGCGACGACGGGAAACATATCGCATTCGGCTCCTTATTCGAATCACAATGTACCATCGTCATTTTCATTCGACATTTGTGGTGTCCTCTTTGTCAGGACTACATGTCGTCTGTGAAATCTGTCGTTCATCCAGAAATGGTTGGTCATTATGGTCCTCGAAATCAAAGCCAAAACCATGGGACCACCGAAGTCGGTGGTGATCGTGTTGCAGGGACACGAGTCCGGTTCGTGGTGATATGCAATGGGGCACACGGCATGATCGCGAAGTACAGGCAGATTTTTGGGTTACCTTTTAAGGTGTATACGGATCCGACTTTGGCGCTTTATCAGGCGTTAGGGATGGGCAGGGATAGTGATCTTAAACACCATAATCACCAGACCCACAGGCGTAGTTCATCGGAAAGCAGCTCAAGTGACGTGATATCAGAAAAGAAATTTGATAGCAGCAAAAACGGTGGGTACGTGAAGCACAGTTTAATGGGTGGAATCGCGATGGTGATGATGAGGACACTCAAAGTGCGTATTCCGGTGCGGGAGAAGGGTGGTAATATTGGTGATATTGGTCAGTTGGAAGGGGAAGTCCCGCTACCTTTGGGTAGAGTGTGTAAGCCAGTGTGGGAGAAGGGTGGTGATACTGGTCAGTTGGGAGGGGAATTTGTTTTTGGACCTGGGTGAGTACTATTACACGAAGAATCTCTGTTCTTTTATTAATTGTGCTTACGTGGGGTTTTGTTCTCTCTAGGTTGACTTGTACATATGCACATCGAATGCAGATAATGAAAGGACATGCGCCGATACAAAACGTCTTACAAGCCGCTGGTATCACCTAATAACACCCTCAGCCGCCGCAGCACTAAGAGCCGCTGCTCCCAATCAGAACCAACCGTAATAAACCGCCCCGTATCCTTAACCTCTGAAAAAGGATCATCACGAAGGCGACACGAAAGCATGAAAGCACGCAGACACAAAGAAAGCAGTCAACAATTTAGCTTCGTAAAATCTTTCAAGACGGTATTCTGTTGGTATGATGTCACAAGAGGAAGAGGATCAGTGGATTAAATGTCGAGAGATTAGTATTGAGTGTCTCCAGGAGAAAAAAAGAATGAGGAGAGCCCGGGGTGTGAGCCAGTCGCAATCAAGTCGACAGCATCAACAACCATTGGAGACGATGAGTGAAATGGGTGATGACCACAGAGAGGTAAACATCGAGGATTCGGAAGGTGTGCCAGTGAACGTTACAACGTTGACCACTAACGCCAGTTGACGACGTTTCATGAAGTAGGTACATCTATGTATGACTACCTTTTTCCATGAAGCTCGCCGCCCGTTTCTGGCGACTGTTTTGTATCCATACTTTTTGTTATCTCAAGTACAATCATAAGTGTCCATCGGTGTCCATCGATCATCGTCGTTGATGGCAGCAGACAACAGTGGAGTGTCATTTATTACGCAAAAGTTTCAAACACAATATATCATATAGACCTGAATCTAGTCAGTAGTGGTAAGCATGGGTAATTAGGCTTTATGGCTTGGTATCTTATGGATTCCGAGGTAAGCAAAAATTGATAGTTGTTCCAATCATCCCTTACAACTCCCGTAAGGTGAACTTTTCGGACTGGGCTCCATCATTAACTGCCCCCAGAAAAAAAAAAAAGTTGGTGAAACGTCGGAGCGTCGAGGGAAAGAAGAACGAACCCGTAGTGTTTGTATCGTAGTGTACGCAGCGGCAAACAAACCAAAGATGATCAAAGCGATATCAGCCAACTTTTGTTTGCGTGTTCGCGAAATAGCCTTATAATGCAGCATAGCTGGATAAACATAGCAAAGCGGGACGCTAAAAATTTAGATGGCTTGTAAGGAATCATGTAGCAGTATAGTGATACTGAAGGTGACCATGAACACGTACCAAGCGAAACAGCCAACAAAAGCCACAAACTTATCCAAGTCAGCAGCTCCTACCCAGCTGAGAACAGTGCAAGCGATAACCATGGCAAATCTGAACGCGTTCTTTTGCCACTTGACACGGGGATCCGCTTTACCGCTGCGCGTGAATAGGCCATTCTCCATGATCCTGACCGCTGGGAAGAATTGGAGAGGGACCGAAAGTAGGATCGCAAGCGCATATAAAAATTGAACCTGTTTAGGTTGGATTAAACATAGGTGTCAACGAGAGCGGGCGTTATTTTTTATCAGAAAAAAGCGTACGGATTGCACCGTCTTGTTCTTAGGATCCAGATTGAGAAAAATGACCGTCTGAATTTCAGATCCGAAAGCGAGGTATGCAAGAATGCCAGCACCACCAAACAGGACTAGGAGTTTATCGATGATATCAGTTGATGGCCCACCCTATTCCGAGAAACAGATTCGTACATAGTAAGAAAGCCATGACTCCCGTCAATGCTGCTGGAAATTTGTGCGGTTCTTGCATGGCGTCTGTGATAGGAATCACCTAGAATAATGAGAATTCTTAACCAAACGCAAACATTGGGAGCAATGACGCCATGACATACCAAGCCAATACCTTCGAACGAAAATACGGCCGTCCTAAAAATAAAGAATCAGTGAATGTCAAGCAGCTACAGAAGCTCACAAGAAAGAAAGTGCTTACCCGATAAACAGAGCGAAATCTTTCGGATTGAAAAGCTTGACATCTGCTATTCCTCGTTGTGCAATAACAGAGAACTCGTTTCCAAAGATGTATACCAATCCCACCAGGATGAAACCGTCGGCAATGAGCGCAGTTGAACTCAATTTGGCCAAATTACGGACAAGGGCGAGTGGCAAGAATACAATTAATTGCACCAGGATGAAGTATTGGACGGGGATTAGTGTCAAGCAATTTGTAACACCTAAGACAAAGGCCTGGAATGGAGGAGGATTGGTTAGTGAACTAATGGATATTAGACCAGGCTGGATGGGTTTACTTGGAGATTCTCCGCAACGAAGATCATGTAGGCAGCTACGAAGCCCAGTTGAGATACTACAATCGACCCCAGAATCAGGTAGCGCATCCATGGCCCATACAAAGTTCCACCAATGTCTAATGAACGATTGTCAGTCCATGAATTTTACAGAAGCCATGACTTGCATACCTCCGAAACTACCTGAAACAACAAATTTGGTTTTTACCAACAGCAGGAATGAATACAAAGAGATGCAAGCGATGAAAACAAAAGTGATAGATGAGAACAGCAAGCCTCCATTGTAGAAGCTGCATTGAAGTCAGGATCTATGGAGATGGGATGACGTTGTCCTAAACGTACCCCTTGCCAAGGAAGAGAACACCCGTTCCAATGAATGATTTAAGCAACTAAGGTTATAGTTCAATGTGCAAATTATCATAAACGCGCGAAAAGATTACCATGAAGACAGCTTGGGTGACCGTGGCAGTGCCCTGCACACTGACAGAATTTCGTCGACGCTTGTTCCTCAAACGCGACCTTGAAAGAGACGAGGAACGTATCAGAGGAGTCGTCTCATTAGTGTCAGGTAATCCTGTTGATGATACGGCTTGTTCGTTAGCACTGGCTTCATCTTCATCTTTATCCTCCTCTTCCTCCTCCTCCTCCAGATCTTCACCAGCCTGGCTCAGCTAAGTAAACGAACTATTCTGGAAGTAGAGAGTCAAGAAGAAACGCACAAAATGGCCGAACAACAATAAGAAGTCAATGAAATTATTTAACATCCGAGGTTCTTCCTCCCCTTGTTCGGTTGCACGTAACTTGACGAAATTCCGCCTGAATCCCCCTGGTTCATGGATATGTTCAAACGCAGGATGTGGAGCTTGGCTGGGACCAGCGAAAGATGCAGATCGGATCCTAGCAGCTTGTCTACGCTGATCTGTATGCCACTTATATATATCATGACTTATGAGAAGCCGTAGTTTAAAAAAGGTTTTCTTGAATACAAGGATGAATGGTGACTTACGTCACATCCGCGCCAGGCGCGTCGTAAGGTATAGGAAATGGTTCCAGATCTTCTTGTTGGCGGTTGGGGATGCCATTGGACGAACTTCTCGAAATCGTAAGGGGAGACCCTGATGATCCTGAGACACCGCCGTCTTCAAGAGACTTTCCTTCGTAAACGGCTTTCATACGCTGTTCCTTGGGAACTAAATGGCGCTCTAAAACCTTTGCCTTCTCTTCAAATGGCAGCTCATCTAGGTCAGCGAGGGGTGGAGTTTCTGAACTCGTTCCCGCAGGTTGACGGGTCGCAGATAGTCCGGATATCAACTGAGGAGTCGGACGGATATCGGGAAGTGCTTGCAGTGATATATTCGAAGACGCTGGATGGAGCGAAGGGGTCGCTGGACGGAGCGAAGGAGTCAGTGAACCTCTTGGAGGGATATTCGGTGGTAGACCCGAAAACTGAGCGCGTATTGCTCGAAGGTCTGGGGTACCAACGGAGGGAGTATACGAAACCGATTGACTCTCTAGATCACCTGGACCACCTCTGGTAGCCTTTATGCTCAGGGGCTGAGAGGGAGAGGTCATGGTTCAGGATGAAAGCAAGAAGAGAGAGCTAGCCTCATACAAGTCGGCCGGACTCTGACAGCCGTAACGGTGCCATTTTATATTAACAGCTCACGTGCACAGTTCTCTTGGGTTACACGGCGTTTTTTATACAGCCAGCTCACCCTTTAGTTTTTCCCAATAAGCTTGGAGGACTGTTGGGTGGACTGGAAACTTGAAGGAGCGATAAGGAAAGATAGAATCCCAGGTATTTTAACCATCCATGTATTTTTATACAGCTAATATCGGCACATCATGTCATGCCACAAAAGTCAGGACGTTATCAATGTCATTATCATCCAAAAATGTCCCAAGTTTAGCTGCCTTCCACGAACACCCAATCTGCTCCTCATCCCACCAAGCTTTCACCCAATCAGTCACCGTTCCAGCTAATTTCTTGCCCTCTTGCTCCCTTTTATCGACGCCAATCCCATTCGCCATTTCGTACCTCTTCCTCCCTTTCATAACTTGGCCGTTTATAAAAGCTTCTGTGACGGCCGAAGACCAGTCCCCAGCTTCAAACTTCTGCCGGGAAAGCTCTATACCTATACCCTCTCGATCCAAGAGTAAACGCAAACCATGTTCTTCGATGAAGAGCGGTCGTGAGACTAAGTATACCGATAAGACGAGAGATAATCAAAGATAAGGAAAGCAACAAACTATATACAAACGGCGTACATGCATCCACGCATTCCGAAACGGTTCCATAACCCTTCAAAGAAAAAAGAAATCAGTTGGTTTGCCAAGATAAACCACCAAGCCCTTGCGGCGACAACCCACCAATTTCCCTAAAAGTACGTCCGCAACAGCTGTAAGGTCAGGCATGTACACATCCCGAGGGGCAACGTAGAATCCTTCGGGTAATACAGAATCCTTATCTTGGCTTTCCGACGCCCATTTTTCCTTCGAAACTCCACAAACAATAGCTATCCATGAAGAATCGGGCAACAATCGAGAGATGTCGGAGTTCAAGTCCTCGGCGGTGAAATAAGATATATCTGGCGTCGGAGGAGTAGCATTGACGGTAGGGACATCAACAGTTGGGGGTTGTATAGTGGGGGACGCCAACGGTTTAGACGCTGGGGGGGCGCCTGGGATCCAGATATGGCCTGGGGTAGCCAAACGGGTAGGAGTGACGGAGTTGACTAGAAAGTCATCTAATGAAAACTTCGTTGGCAGGGGAATGTGCAAATCGGAGTTGACAACAGTCAAATCTGTGTTATTGAACACCTGATTCGTAATATTGTCAAATCCTAACCCATTCTTGTGCTTTAATTTGGTATGGGAGGTGAGAGGATGTGGGTTTGTGTCCAGATCTAGTACATGTTCTCGGCTGACAGATCTACTCGGCGTTCTGCTTCTTGAGCAGCTTGGCTTTCGGAAAACCTGTCCGCCAAAAGATACAACGAGAATTTTGGTTTGTCCCGAACCATGTAGTGCAATAGGTACACCGATGGATGCAAGAAGCTTAGATCTGCCTTCCTTAGTGTAAACCGATAGCGTTGACGAGGGAGGTCTGACAAGCAAGGGCGCCTGCACCACAGAGCGCTTGATTTTTCCTCTCTGAGCCGCGGCTGAAAACGGCACACATGGATGAGGTTCATATCTAGCTTGAGAAGCAGTCAGGTCATCAATGATGTTAGGCCACATTCGTTGGGACTCGGCGTCAACCCATTTAAAGGAAGGAAGCGACGGTTGAATGAAAAAAGAAGGTATTGGGATGTATCCAGGTAAGCGCACCAGGAGGTCTGCGCAACGATATCCAGCGTGGATTTGTTCAACAAGGGGAGCAAGCTCTGAATAAGGAATGGATTCGTCTATGGGAATGTCCGAGACGACAGGAAGAGAGTCCGTATGATGCGAAGATGGAGCCACATCGAGTATGGGCGTAGATAGATAGGAGTAAACCGAGTCAAACGAGAAATTGGTAATGAGGATTGAAGGGATTCCGATTTCCTTCGCCGCCAGACTTGGTCCGTCCGTATCAATGCAATGCAAATCTCAGAACTTTATAGATATAAATCTTACCATCCAAGAAAGGCAGCATCGCTAAGGACACTGTGCGCTTTGATTTCCAGTAACCATTTGGTTTCTTTGCTTAGTAGCTCGTCCTTTTTTTGGAGAAATTTCTTCAACCCCTCCACGCTCTTCCGGCGATCAACGCGATAGCTATTGGCTAAGTTGAAGTTGCGGATATGATTAGGTCGGAAAAGAACTTACGCCAAAGGCTGAACAATGACAGGGTCAATTTCCGCGAACCGATATCGTGCGCCACATTGGATGCCGTCAGCAAAGATATGTTCTGGCGCTGAAGATACTATGTAGACAACGGGCCTTTCATCGACAGAGAAGCTCAACAGATAACGGGAAAAAGCAGAGACGCGCGTTGCATGCCCGTAACCTGAAAATTTTTCATATTATAATGGCAACAGTGGTTGCGAGCTCGTGGAGACAACTTACCATGTCCAGAGCAGTAGTAAGCGAAACAGAGAAATCCTGCGGCCATGTAAGCCCTTATATAGGGCTCCTTGGTGTTAAATATTGCGGCGGGGTATGGAGGAACTGAAAAAAGACAAATAAATATAAGAAGACTTAAAATAAAGAGACTCCGGAAGTGACGTCGTTAGAATATTTGTGACACTGTAGGCATGTCACAGGCTCAGAGCCGACTCTCTGCCATCAGCAATGCCCCGTCAACAGGCACTCCTAGCTAAAGCTCTTTCGGACGAAGTTCGCTCGTCCTCAGTGCCTCCACCCCAAATACGCTCCGTCATTGATGAGGCTACTTTGCGTCCTCAATCTATACCCCCTTCACTCAAGAGTCATGCTCGCACGACAAGCGACTCTCAACCGGCAAAAGACCCAACAGGAACAAATCCTTTAGATTTAATGGATCTCCTACAACGCTCTGAACCATCTGTGGTGAAGACAAGGTCTGGAAGCGTATTATCTCGGGGATTCATTTTAAAGACGGATCATTATCCATCAGGCGCGCATTCTTTCTTGGTCGTCAATATGGTGCCTGATAGTAGATACAGGTCGTGCTCTTGATCTTGACCTCAATGTTCATGGTGCACCAAACTTCAGGTCTCCTCGACAGGGCGATCTCAATGTCTTCGGGGTCGCACAACCTCGTACTCAAGGACTTCGAGCCATTCTTTCTATCCTACGTTGCCGACCCAATACTTCCAATCCATCCCATGTGGTTTGGTTCTGCACTCGCGAAGAACCTATCGGTATGTCTGTCGTATCAAATATTTCATGTCCAGACGGATCCACAGGGATGCTTGCAAATTATTTAGCAACCGTCTATCATCTGTACAAGAACAAACTATATTTGCAATCTATTCTCTAGAACAGATGTTAATTTTCTCTATTTTTGTTCACATAGTTTATATTTCTGGTCGTCCATTTGTCCTACGTGACGCGTCTGAACCACGACATACACTTTCAATATCCGATCGTGCCGAAAACCTTGAAGCAATCGAAAATAGGCTAAAGAATGACATCCTGCAAGAAGCCACCAGGTATGTTTATTGATGCACATGCCAAGAGGCTGTCATAATTTATTAAGGGTTTCGCTAGATATGGAGGAGTAGTTCTCACTCATAATGAAGTTGGTAAGCTGATGAACCCTGCCTATACGATCATCCAATAGATTGATTGAAATTTACAGCCTCTGATAGCGGAGACGGGGCAATTTTGCCAACATGGACGGCAGTTGACACCGGAAACGTCAAGACCTCTCGGGAACTTTGGGAATTCATGAAAAAGAGCGGATGGAACGTTGATGTGTGTCAGATTCCTAGCTTATCGTCTTGAGATTAAATGGTTACTGAAACAGATTTGAGCAACAGTATCATCGGTAAGTAAAACAAGCCAACCTCTGACCAAAGTTTCTGAGTCTAGACTCGCGTCTCAGCATCCCGATCTCTCCAGATCGACCAATAGAGGTGGGTGAACATCCACTATTACGCATCCCCAAAGCTCATATCATAATATCTAGGACAACTACCTTGATGCGTATCTTCGCATTATCAGAGAAACTGACCCTATCCAAACAGCCCTGGTTTTCTCATGTGGTATGGGAGCCGTTCGGACAACTTTTGCCATGGTTGCTGCATCTCTAGTACGACGGAAACAAATGATGGATAGAGGCTTGCCCGATCCATATGCCCTGAAGTCAATCAACAACGCAATACCCATTTCTTCAAGCCCTGGGAGTAGCACGGCAAGTACTTGTATTTTCCTCAAGTGTTCTACAACTAACTTCCTACTCCAAACGCTCAGCCAACGAGTTTGGTTAGGCTTCTCCCCAATTTTCAAACGTATCACACCGTACTGACTCATGTCTTCCTTTCAACTATTAGCAAACAGAAAGCCGAATCCTCCAATCCCTCGAACAAGCAAACGCTCAACAAGAGCTCAGCAAATCATTGCTCCGACTGACATATCTGCTGCAACAATGTACAGCTTAAATCCCTTCCCAACCCATATCCAACCCCATGATTGATGGAAATCTGTATACCTATCAGGCCTCAAAAGTAATGACGCGCAATCTGCGATCGAGTTATTGATGACACAACCTATACTCCTGGAAAACTTGCGCAAGGCCCACTTGGGTAACTATAGTGTTGTCCTTAGCTTGTTAGGATGTTTAGACCGTGGACTGCAGGCCAAGAAGTTGGTGGATCGTGTTATTGATGCGAGTATGTATTAACATGTCTTTGTATGCTATTATCGACGTAGCGCTGGTTTGCTTTTTGAATAGCCGACCAAGTAACGAATCTGCGCGAAGATATACTTACACACCGTTTGAGATATGCACTCACCAGCATGGATGAAACGCGGGGGGAAGCATTTTTGAACAGCGCAGTTAAATCCCTGGAGAAATAGTTTGTCTCCGCGTTACGACTCGTTATATCGATCTGACTAGTTGTGTAGTTTCTTCATCATCGCGTTTGCAAGCTTTGTGGAGAGTTCAAATCAGGATTTCACTCAAACCTTTTCGAGCTGGCTCCAGGTGAGTAAAATCCTGATTGAATACTTGATTATGGCTGATGACAACTCGTCTTGGTAGGCGAGGACTGAAATTTGGACGTAAGACCACAACCTGATCATTCTTCCAACGTATCGAATAACTCGATGCTTTGTTATAGCCAAGTCTCATTTTTACGCAAACAATATGGATCACGGTTAAATGTGTTCGCTCCAGTAAATGACTTATCGTCTCTCTCCAAATCGGGCTCTGCCACAAGGTCTCTCCTACCTGGGAAGAAGAATGATGTGGCTATTTCCGGGGGTCAGATTTTAGGGGATGAATATTCTGATCACGTCGTGAAGGTAACTTATATACATGTCTTGCTCATGACATATCTAAATTGACCCCAACAGAACCGAAGTGGTATTATATTGCGCGAAAGGTCTGTTCAACTATTTGCGCCCTCAATTCGAATGTTCATAATATTCATACCAGCACTCTCCTGAAATCCGACCAATGGTTACGTGAATCCCATCATGTCGATCATGGTGTCCGAGGTGCCATCAATTTCCGACGAGTTCCCGAGACCAAAGTATATGTGCTCGGTCAGCCTACCCTTGAGGCTATAGATGAAGTGGTTTCCCGAATTAAGAAGGCTCACCCGACTTCTTCAAGGATTGTATGGATCACGCTGCGAGAAGAGCCCATAGTGTATATCAATGGTGCACCGTATTGTTTGAGAAGAGAGAATTTCTCTTTGAGGAATATGAAAGGTGAGGGTTTTCTACACTTCAACGGGTGTTGATTTCTGACCGCAAGGCAGATTATGGCGGCATCTCAGCCTCGCGGCTAGAGGTTTTGGAAGATAGATTGAGAGCTGATGTTATTGCAGAGTTGAACGCTTTCGGAGGACGGTGAGTTCGAATTTCATGTGTTCTCCATGATCCAATAAATTCCTTTCCTAGTCTTTTGTTGCATACAGAGACCAATGATGGAACTGTGGTACCCGTCTGGGAGGAAGTGCAGAACGACGACGTCGTCGTTCTAAAGGACATCATGGTTGCTCGCCGAGAACTCGATGATGTAATCCTCCAATACAATCGGGTCCCAATCACTGCCGAAAAACCACCCGACTATTCAGATCTCAAAGAGCTCATTGAAGTTGTATTACGCAATTCTCCAGATACGCCAATAGTTGTCAACTGCCAACTTGGGCGTGGCAGGAGCACGTTGGCATCGGTGCGTATATGTGAGACAAATTCGGGAGGCTTTGTTTGAGCAAAGAACAAAATATATATAGATTATACTCGTCCTCATCCGACAATGGCTTCAAATGCACCGCCCGACAACTCCTCGAAGCAACAATCGATCCCTCTCAATGTCCATGACATCAATCGGACCCATCAAACCCGCCAATCGTCATTCATACCAAGTGATTAATAGTATGTACCTTTTTTATTTATTAACCTCTCATTCTCTGGACTTCTATGATTCAATAGACCTTTTGAGAGTCATCCGCAAAGGTCCAGCGGTGAAGAGTGCCGTTGACGATGCCATTGATCAATGTTCAGCTGTGTACAATCTTCGCGATTCCATTGAAGAGGCTCGTTTAAGGGCAGAACAAGCTACAGACGAGAAGCAGAAACGGCTACACACATCGAAAGGTTAGTTCCCCGATACCCGATGATAGCTTACCCAATACTCAGTATGCTTGCAGGCTTACAGAATCTTCGACGATATTTCGAGTTGATCGTTTTCCAGTCTTATCTACAGTCAATAGAACCGGATACTATCCAATCTCTCGAAAATGAAAACGTTGAGACTTTCGTGAAAAATCGGCCTGGTACGCGTCTTTATTTACTCTCTCATAACAATCAAAGTTCACGTCGTTTTAGTGATTAAGACTTTCGAAAAGGAGCTTATTGGCGACGGTATCAACGCTCTGAAACCGCTTGAACGTGCAGATGATAAAACTGGGGTCGCCGATCCAGACGAAGTTACCAAGGTCGTTGTGAACCGGTCTGGTGGCATTTTATCCGCATCGACCATCATCAAATCCGACTTTTTCTCTAATCTGCAAAAAATGACACTTCCTGAGTAAGCTCTACATTCCAAGTCTTTAATTTTTTGCCTATTCGTCTGCACAGGCGCATTGAAGGTGCGCCAAATTTCCGTCGCGTACCTATGGTATTGCGGCCTGTACATTCAGGGGAGTCGTCCCCTGATGAAGGAAGAGAATTTGTTGTCGAAGGAAATGGAAAGATGGTGTGTGGAAGGTCAGTCGTCCAAATCTCTTCAGACATGTGTATGAAGTCGTGTGCCTTAGTGGAATGCCAACGGTCGAAGGGTAACTATCACTTGTCACTTTGTTCTCGACCGTCGTTTATGAGATTTATAGGTTGAAACTTGCGCTTGAGCGAGTTGATGCAGGGCCTGGGGGAAAGAATATGGTTTACTGGACATCACTGCGAGAGGTGAGACTAGATGAAAGGTTTGAAAATGTGTATTTCTATAATGATTTTGATTCTACTAGGAACCAGTGATCTACGTTGCTGGAAGGCCACATGTCCTACGTCTCGTCAATCATCCACTTGAGAACGTCATGTAGGCATTTCTTATTGTTACGTTCATCATACCAGGTTTACCACAAGAGCAGAGCAACTGGTGTGACCACCTCGGTTGTAGAAAATATGGAAGAAAGTTTTAAGAAAGACGTTTTACGCGAACTCCGTGAAGGGAATGGTCGGATCCTACTTCACGATGAAGTGGAGGAAAGACCCGGCGTATTTTCTATTATTCCTATATGGGAGGTCGTGGAGAACCATGAGATTATGACGCCACGAGATGTTATCAACTTAATCGCTGAGCTAGGCTATCGGGTATACATTTTCTCTAAGCGAACTTATCAGTGCTCACCCATTTTGTTAGATCAATTATGGCAGAGTCCCAATTGTTTGTCGCAACTTCATCCTCCTATTTCAAAGTGTACTAATATTGGGTAGACTGACGAACAAGCCCCACTCCCCGACGCTCTTTCTCACCTACTCAACAGAGTTCGTGGCGGATTATCACATGCAGGCGATTTCGTATTCAATTGTCAAATGGGAAGAGGAAGAACGACCACTGGCATGGTCACTGCTTGTCTGATTTCTTCAACCATGGATTGGCAAAGTAGTGAAAATAATACTTTATCGGATGATGAACTCTCACTGGAAATGTATGATGCGATCGATGGGCCGTCTGAAGAAGAGGTTTATCTCGCAGGTGAATAATCTCCTGATTTCAATAATTAAGAACTTGAATTAATTCTTGGTCAAGGGGAGTATAAGACAATTTTACAGCTCGTTGGTGTTCTCTCCCATGGAAAGACGGCAAAACGGTTGACAGACAAAGCAATTGACCTTATGCAAGACGTACAGAACTTGAGAAAGGCGATATACGAGTTCGTGATTTTCCGTTCTAATTATTTTATCCATCCTAACGGTCTTGATCAGCTACAAACTAAAAGTAGACGCTTGCGAGAGAGGTAGCCTTAAGGAACAGAAACTGCGAAATATCACAGTTAACTATCTGTAAGTTGCCCGATGCTGCCTACCCCCCCTTGAAAAATATCGTTTACTCAAAAACGTTTGCGCAGATACCGCTATGGCACTCTGATTGTCTTCGCCAATTACTTGATTGAGATGCAGGAGGAGAAAGGGCTCGAAGTCACTTTTCCTGAGTGGTTACATGAGCACACGGAAATCACCAAGTTACTGGAAAGAAGGTCCTTGGACTAGTTATTTCCATAGCCAGAAGGATACCGCAGGCCGATGTTTTAGACCGAAATTTTGGGGGGGCCGCCGAGGATAGATAGCACAGGCTCTTGAGGGGCCAAGCGTACTGTACGACTCATCCTTCGAACTAGCCAATGTATATCTGCTGCCATATTGTATCAACCCTTCCACAATCTCGCTTGATCAAGATTTTAACAAGGCCTGATATAACCGTTTGGAGTCCAAACGTTTATTGCGTGGGGTATGGATATGCTCCAAGAATCGGAAAGCCTTTCAAGGATTGATCGGGGGTATGTTTATCCTATTATGAGTACCGAGTCCAAAGCAGAGTCCGAGTCCGACACAAACACTACGGAATAATAAGTCCGGGGTGTATAAGGGATATACATACTCCTTGAAACTGAACAAAGCTAGCATATAGTCTAGAAAATAGCTCCGACCAGTGCTCCTCCAAGTGCAGCGCCTACGATGATTCATCAGAATTTTAATCATTTATTTAAAAAAATATTCAGATACCTACCAGCACCAAAACCAACACCTCCAGCAGCAGAGTGCGCGAGCTTGGTGTAAAATGGGTAAGTTTGATTGGAAAACAAGCGAGAAATGCCTTTACCGTGCTCTTATATCCACCAAGTTTATCCTTCTTGGCCTCCGTTCCTTCTTTCTCTTGTAGGCCGACAGGGGTAACGTCTTGACCGGGTGGAGGAGCATTCATGCCGTGGTATGCAGCCCCGAAAGGCCTGTAAGGTTTCTTTACTGGAGCAACAACATCTCCATAGTTGGCAGCCGCAGGAGCCAATCTTTCTACATAAGTCGAAGGGAAAAGACCTTGCTTTTCATTCACTCTGCCAGTCCACCAATCAGCGTTGGTTTCTTCTACGATTTCGATTATATCTCCTGCAGCGAACGATAGATCGTCGGGGTCCTAGAGTGGACCTTAGTGTTATTGCAAGCAATGAAAGGGTGGTCGGGAATACCTGTCCATTCTCGTTGTAACCCCACAACGCCCGTGACTGAGCGAGTGTAGGCGGAGCAGGGATTTGGCGTGGTATAGCAGGGGGTGGCATGTTACGATTTCCAATGCCCAGGTTGGCTACGTGAGATGCAAGCCCATTGATGCCGCTTGTGCCCTGACGAACATTGGGGAGTCTGGTTAAGATGGCTGAAGCATCGCCGTTTGAGATGTAGTTCTGATCAGCGAGGAAATTCACGTTTTGCTCTATTTGAGAGACGATGTGAGCGAGGAGAGCAGCATTCTGAGGATCTTGGGGTGACATGACAATTTGCGATCAAAAAGCTATACTTATAATTACTAAGTTACTCTTCAAAGAAAAACCATGCCTGCAGTAAATCTCATCTCCACTTTGCCAACTTTTACCTCTCAGGATGAGCATATCACCTTAGTAGGCTCTACCCCAAACTCTTTTACCGATATACCACCAGTCATAAGACATAAAGAAGAAGGTGTATCTGTAGTTTTGGATCCTCAGTTCGAAGGTTTTTCCAATGAAGATGCTGCCCAAGGAACCCTTTACGTTTTGACAAGGTCAGTCGCGTTTCAATATGTTACATTGGGTCCACGATAACTCTTTTTTTGTTTGTTTGTTGGTAGTGTGCTTGTCTTCATGTCAATGACTGGCGTTGGTTTTCAAATCCACTATCCAGCAATCACTTTGCACGCAGTATCGCGAGGTGAATCTGGACCATCCATATACTGTCAACTCGACGAAAGTTTTGGACAAGCAAACGGCGGTCCATCTGCAAATGAAGATGAAGATACCGAAATCCGTGAACTCACCATCATCCCAAAAAGCTCTGATTCCCGTATAATGTCTCTTTATCCCCTCCTTTTCACTCATATCTAAATTATTTTATATTATTTAGTGGAGCCCATTTTTGAAGCACTATCTCAATGTGCCTCTCTCCATCCTGACCCACATGGCGACGAAGATGACTTGGACGACGCGTTCGTCGATGTTAATGGTACAACTTTCGACACTTTTACTGGAGACGAAAACGAAGAGCTCAGCGAAGTTGGGAGGGTGCGCAGTGATTTTATTAATGACAACCGTTTTGCGCCCTACTAGACTTTACGGTTACAGGCGGCCTTCGCCCATCTAAATTCCATCATCGACGACCCACACAACCTTCTACCAAAAAGTGATGGCGAAGATGATGCCCCGGATCACCCCCAACCTGAATCAAACGAGAAAACAACATGATTAGAGCTTGTGGGTGGGACCTGCTGTTAGTCGAAAGATTTCACTTTGTTTAGCCAATTTTTCAATCTGGTCGTTTCTTGTTCCATCGAATAAAAGTTCACTCTGGAGCTAGGCATACGTATATCGCAAAGGTTGTTATCTCTAGAGATTTTGACCATTAACATTCGAGTTGGGTTTAGCAAGCTCCAGGCAAATTCGTAATAGTTGCTACCTATCATCCTTGACATTTTCTTGAAACCAAAAAACAATTACAGGCCGGCGTATTCACAATCTTACTAGGACTTGCGATTGTACAAAGGTCATATTAAGGACCGCCACCTGCGGGGAGCTT
>Ga0193742_1000536_pt1 | contig 25151 bp, 25 predicted proteins | sample L2c1metaG_FD_165511 | JGI IMG/M metagenome (GOLD analysis project Ga0193742, IMG submission 165511) | Soil microbial communities from a riparian zone of the East river system, Colorado, United States - L2c1 | ecosystem: Environmental > Terrestrial > Soil > Riparian zone | place: USA: East River... | reverse complement strand
ACTGGAGTGGCGTCCGCTGGTCGCGCCACGTCGAGGACCACCGCCAGCGCACCACGGACCCTCTCGGCGAGCGCCCCTCGGATCACGTGTCGGTGCTCGGGGCGGAGCCGTCGCCTCGTCCCAGGACCTCCCGGGCCCGCAGGAGCCGCAGCCCGGTCGGCTTCGTCGCTGCCGGCGTCGCCGTGGTGTTGCTCGGGGCGACGGCGTTCGTGCTGCTGACGCGGGGAGGCGACGACACGGTGGACCCGATGACCGAGGGCGAACCGCTCGTCGCGGCGGTCATGGACGCGCTGCACGAGCGCTCCGGTGACACCTTGACCGACGCCGAGGCCTCGTGCATGGCCGACGAGCTCGTCGGCAGCGTCGGAGCCGATCGCCTCATCGAGCTCCGCGTGCTCGACGGTGCCGACCCGATGCTCGCCCTCGACGCACGCGAGAAGGAGGTCGCCTTCCCCGAGGCGTTCGACTGCCTCGACGACGCCGGCATGGTCGAGTTCATGTCGTCGACCATCTGGGCCCGGGAAGAGGCCGAGGGCCTGAGCCCCGAGGTCGCACCGTGTGCCGTCCGGCGCTGGCTCGACGGGCTGGGACGTCAGCGGGTGATCTACCTGTACACGACGTTCGTACGCCCCGTACCGACCCCGATCAACGAGTCGCTGAACGAGAACGAGTGGGACTTCGTCGGCAATGCGATCAACAGCTGCGTCGGAGAGTCGTCCACCCCCGCGAGCGTTCAGGCGCCGGCAGGGTCAGGCGACGGGGTGGGTCTTGCGGGCGGCGGCTAGGTCCCGGTCGGCCTGGCGGGCCGCGGTGCGAGCGGACTTGGCGGTCTGTTGGGCGTCGTGGATCACGTTCCGGGCGGCCTTCACGTCGACCTCCGCCTGACGGAACGCCTGCTCGGCCGCGTCCAGGGCGGCGCGGGCGTCGGCGACGGCGCGGTCGGCGTCGTCGGCCTCGCGCCGGGCCTCCGAGGCGGCCGACTCCGCCACCTCCACCGCCTCCCGGGCCCGCCGGCGGGCGGCCAGGTCGACCGGGGCCGGGACGGGGGTGGACTCCTCCGGCTCCTCCTCGGTCCGCCGGGAGGCCACCAGTGCCGCCACCGCCGACGGCGACACCGGGAGCAGCGGCGGCGGGTTGGTGAGGACGTCGAGCGCCCCCGCCGTCGGGATCTCCCCCAGCTGCCCCTGCCGCAGCTCGGCGAACGCCACCTGGTCGGCCACCACCGCCAGCAGCGCCGGCCCGAGGGACGCCCGGTCGACGTTGACGCCCGCGGCCTTGGCGGCGCCGGCGGCGTTGGTGGCCACCGCCTGCACGGCGTCGCGCAGCGAACGGGTGGCGTCGCGCATGTCGCCCCGGCCCGCCTGGGCCTCGATCACCTCGTTGACCGCGGCCGCCAGTTGCTCGACGGCGTCGGGGTCGGCGTGGAAGCCGGCGTCGAGCGTCCAGGCCGGCCGGGACGCCTTGCGCAGCGCCTTCACCACCTTGGCGTCGTCCTGGCGGCCGGCTCCCCGCAGCCGGCGCACCAGCGCGTCCCGTTCGGCCACGAAGGTCTCCATCGGTCGGGCGTAGAGCAGGGTCTTCGCCTGGTCGATGTCGTCGGGCAGTTCGTCGGCTTCGTCGGCCATCGCGCCAGTCTGCCGCCCGGGCCCGTGGCAAGCTCTCCGCCATGGGAGCCGAAGCGCGCCTCGTCGAGCTGGGCATCGAGCTGCCACCGCTGCCGGTCGCACCGCCCGGCGTCCAGATCCCATTCGAATGGGTGCGGGTGGTGGACGACCGGGTGTTCGCCAGCGGCCACGGCGCCCTCGGTCCCGACGGTGCGCCCGTCGGTCCGTTCGGGCGGGTGCCGACGGAGGTGAGCCTCACCGACGCCCAGGCGTCGGCGCGGCAGGCCGGGTTGGCGCTGCTCAGCGGGGTCCGCCACGCCCTCGGCGGCGATCTCGACCGGGTGCGGGCGTGGCTCGTGGTCTCGGCCTTCGTGAACGCCGAGCCGGGCTACGGGCAGACGACAGCGGTCGCCAACCCCGTCTCCGCGCTGCTGCTCGACGTCTTCGGCGACGCCGGCCGGCATGCCCGCACGGCCATCGGCGTCGCGGCGCTGCCGCTGAACCTGCCGATCGTCGTCAGCGCCGAGCTGCTCGTGGGGTGAACCGCACCGACCGGCTCTACGCGCTCGTGGAAGAGCTGCGGGCCTTCGCTCCCCGGCCGCGCACCGCCCGCCAGCTCGCCGACCGGTACGAGGTCAGCGTCCGGACGGTCGAGCGCGACCTGAACGCCCTGCTCGAGGCCGGTGTCCCGATCTACGCCACGCCCGGGCCCGGCGGCGGCTACGCCCTCGACAAGTCGCACACGCTGCCGCCGGTCAACTTCACGCCCGAGGAGGCGACGGCGCTCGCCGTGGCGCTGGCGCGGCCGGGCGACTCGCCCTTCGCCGACGCCCTGCGGTCGGCCGTCCGCAAGGTGGTCGGGGTGATGTCGTCGCACGAGGCCGAGGCGGCGCAGCGGCTGGCGGGCCGCATCCGGCTGTTCCCCCACGAGAGCGACGTGCGCCAGCAGGCGGGTGGGGTCGTCGAGGACGCCATCCTCGGGATGCAGGTGGTGGAGATCGACTACCAGGACCGCAACGGCGCGGTGACCACCCGGGTGGTCGAACCCCTGGTCCTCGCCGGCGGGTCGGGGCAGACGTGGTACCTCGTCGCCTACTGCCGGCTGCGCCAGGACGAGCGGGCGTTCCGGCTCGACCGCATCGCCGACGCCCGCCTCACCGGCGAGACGGTGACGCAGGCCCGGCAGCCGACGATGCAGGGCTCGCCGCCGGCACGGATCCTGTCGCTGCTCGAGTGATCTCTTCGGGTTCCTCGGAATTCCCGACATAGGGCTGTCGCCGGGCGGGTCCACGGTGGTCGCATGGCAACCGACACGACCGACACGACCGACACCTCCGACCCCCTCACGCCCGGCGCTCCGGTGGGCTGGTTCGAGATCGGCACCGACGATCCCGAGTCGGCCCGTCGCTTCTACGGCGGCGCCTTCGGCTGGACGTTCGCCCAGGAGCAGTCGTACTCGGTGATCACCACCGGCCAGGGCCACCTGCTCCAGGGCGGCATCCAGGACACCACCGTGCCGCTGCCCGACGGCCAGCCGAGCTCCTACGCCGTGCCGTGCATCCAGGTCGGCGACGTCGCCGCCACCTGCGCCAAGGTCGAGGACCTCGGCGGCAAGGTGCTGGTCCCGGCCACCCCGATCCCGTCCGGCCTCGTCTACGGCTTCGTCACCGACCCCGCCGGCAACCGGATCGGCCTCTTCGCGCCTCCTCCGCTCACCTGAGCAAGGATGGGTGGATGCCGAGTGACTTCGCGTTGAAGACGATGAACGCCGTGCACAAGGGCGTGCTGAAGGTGAGCGGCGGCCGCCTCGGTTGGCAGGCGGGCGGCATGCCGGCGCTGGAGCTGACGACCACCGGTCGCAAGAGCGGCCGGCCCCACACGGTGATGCTGACGTCACCGGTGCAGGACGGCGACACCATCGTGGTGGTGGCGTCGCGGGGCGGCGACGACCAGCACCCCGCCTGGCTCCTCAACGTGCGCGACAACCCCGACGTCGAGGTCGCCTACAACGGCGGCGCCAAGCAGGCGATGACGGCGAAGGTCGCCGACGCCGAAGAGCGTGGTCGCCTGTGGCCGCAGGTCACCACCAGCCAGAAGCGCTACGCCGGCTACCAGACCAAGACCGACCGCGAGATCCCCCTCGTCCTGCTCACGCCTTAACCCCCGGGTTCGTAGTCCCCGGGGTTGGGCGGCAGGACCGGCCCATCGACCGGCTCGTCCTCGTCCTCGTCGCCGACCTCGGGCGGAAGCCGGTGGCCGACCTCGAACCCGCTGAGCGACCCACCGACGCGGACGACCGCGGCGTCGGCCATCAACCGGAGGGCCAGGCCGAGCCCGACGCCGATCACCGGTAGCACCAGCACCCCGTAGCTCCGGGAGAACTGGTCGGCGCGGTCGGCGGCCGAGACGTCTCTCTCGTCGCCGAACTCCGGGAAGGCGCTCAGGAACTCGATCGGGATCATCTCCTGCTGGGTGCGCACGATCGCCCACAGTGCGGCCGCCACGCCGACGATCCCGACGACCACCAGCACGGTTCCGGCGGTGCGGGTGAACCCGGCCGCCCGGACCAGCATCGTCCGGTTGGCCCATGCGATGTCCTCGGCCGTGATGGTGTTCTCGTCGTCGTCCGTCACGGCCGAGATCCTTGCAGCTAGTGGGTGATCGAGAAGCCGAGAGCCACGGCCGCTCGATAAGCATGCGGGAAGTCAACCGCGCCCCTGCCATCATCCGGGTTCGATGCTCCGCCATGAGGTGACCACCGTCGACCACCGGGCCACCGACGTCGCCACCGCGATCGTCGACGTGCAGCGGGCGGCGTACCAGGTCGAGGCCGAGCTCATCGGCTACGACCGGATCCCGGGCCTCGTCGAGACCGCGGCCGACGTGGCGGCCCTGGACCTGACGATCCTCGGCGTCCACGACGACGGACGGCTCGTCGGCCTGGTCGGCTACACCCGCGGCGACGATGTCGTCGAGATCGAGCGGTTGGCCGTGGCCCCCGCCCAGTTCCGCCGAGGGGTCGGACGGGCCCTCGTCGCCGCCGTCCACGAGCGCGAGGTCGACGCCACGCGCTTCGAGGTGTCGACCGGCGCCGCCAACACTCCGGGGGTCGGGCTCTACACGGCGCTCGGCTACCGGCGGGTCGACACGCGGGTGCTCGACGGCTGCCCCGTGGTGTTCCTCGTGCGGGCTCCGGGCTCAGGAGGGCGGTAGGCCGAGGGCGTCGAGGACGACGGCGCCCGGGAGGCGGGCGAGGAGGGCGCCCGGGAGCAGGAGCTTCGAGTCGCGCCGGCCGCTGCCCACCACCACCTCCTCGGACGCGGCGACCGCGACGTCGACCAGCAGGCTCCAACTCGACGGCAGGCCCACCGGCGTGATGCCGCCGTACTGCATGTCGGTCTCGGCGACGGCCACGTCCATCGGGGCGAACGACACCTTGCGGGCGTCGAGCTGCCGCCGCACCAGGCCGTTGACGTCGGCCCGGGTGGTCGCCAGCACCACGCAGGCGGCCAGCCAGCGCTCACCGCCCCGCTTGGCGGCGACCACCACGCAGTTGGCCGACACGTCCAGGCCCACCTGGTAGGTCTTGCAGAACGCCGCGGTGTCGGCCAGGTCCGGGTCGATCGCCGCCACCCGCACCGACCCGGCGGCCTCGTCGTCGAGCTGCGAGAGCGCGGTGACCGTGGGAGCCGCCAGGAGCTCGGGGTGTGCCGTCGCGGGAAGCCAATCGAGGGTGCCGACCATGCGCCTACTTTGCCGCACGGATAGACACGGGCCCATGGCCGCTCCCACCTGGCTCGACGAGATCGAGCCGGCGACGAGCCCGCCGTTCGTCCGGATGGGCACCCGGGGGCTCGGGCAGAACCCGTGGCTCCTCGGCGGCGACGACGTGCCGGGCCAGCTCGAGGAGAAGCGCCACATCCTCGCCGCGCACCACCACGAGGTGGTCGCCGCCATCGACGGCACCGAGGCCGCCGCCGCCGAGCTGCTCGCCGCCATCCAGCCCCAGGCCCAGCCCGAGCCCGAACCCGGAGCAGCCGACCGGCACCCGATCGACGCGGCGGGGCGGCTGGTGGCGGAGGACCTGTGCCTGCTGGTCGAGCGGGACGGGCGGTGGGTGCTGGGGGCCGGGTCGCTGAGCTTCCCCTCGCACTGGCGCCTGCGCGACAAGCTCGGCCTCCCCCTCGCCCAGGTCCACGACCCGGTGCCCGACTATTCCGCCGAGCTGGCCGACAAGGTCGACCGCTTCCTCGACCGGCTCCGCCCCGGCCGGGAGCGCGGCGTGTGGCGCCGCAACTGGACCGTGCACCACGAGCCCGACCTGTACGCCCCCGAGGTCCCGCCGCCGCCCGACCCGCCCGTCACCCAGGACGAGGCGCCCCACCGCCTGTGGCTGCGCAGCGAGCGCCAGACCCTCACCCGCCTGCCCCACACCGGGGCGATCGTGTTCACCATCCGCACCCAGCAGGTCCCCCTCGGCGCCGTCGCCGAACGCCCCGCCCTCCGGGCCCGACTGGCCGAGGCCGTCGCCGCCTGGCCGCCGCACCAGGTCGCCTACCGGGGCGGCGAGGCGATCCGCCGACCCCTCCTCGCCTGGCTGCGCAGCGACACCGACTGACCACCGTCTGACCCGCCGACCACTTCGGCACTATCCGTGGTGATTCAACCACTCCTTGTTACGCTCCCGGCCCGTGGACACTGTCGAGCTGATCCTCCACGGCGCGGTGGTCATCGGTTGCATCTACATGGGTGTCCGCGCCGGGGGAGCGGGGCTCGGCATCTGGGGCCTGGTCGGCGTGTTCATCCTGGTCTACGGGTTCCAGCTGGCCCCCGCGGCCCCGCCGACCGACGCGGTCTTCATCATCATCGCCGTCATCACGGCGGCGTCGGCGATGCAGGCCGCCCGGGGGACCGACTGGATGGTCGCCCAAGCCGCGAGAGCCATCCGGGGCCGGCCCAAGTCGGTCACCTACATGGCGCCGCTGATGGCGTTCCTGTTCACCGTCGGCGCCGGCACGGGCTTCATCTACTACCCCCTGCTCCCCGTCATCTACGACGTGTCGTACCGGCAGAAGATCCGCCCCGAGCGCCCGCTGGCGATGTCGTCGCTGGCCTCGCAGGTCGGCATCCTCGCCAGCCCGGTGTCGGCCGCCACCGCCGCCCTGGTCACGTCGTTCGAGAACGCCAACTTCGACTTCAGCCTCACCAAGGTGCTGATCGTCATGTGGCCGGCGTGCCTGATCGGCCTGGCGGTCGGCGCCTTCGTGATGACCCGCTACGGCAAGGAGCTGGAGGACGACCCGATCTACCAGCAGCGCCTGGCCTCCGGTCAGCTCCAGGAGCCCGACACCAACGACATCGACACCAAGGCCCTGCCGCCCACCGCCAAGCGGGCCGCCCTCATCTTCCTGGCCGGTGTGGCGTTCATCATCATCACCGGGCTCTTCGAGGGGCTGCGCCCGGTGGTCGGCACCGGCGACGACGCCACCCGGGTGTCGGTGACCATCACCATCCAGGTGGTGATGGGCGTGGTGGCGGCCTTGATCCTGCTGGTCGCCAAGGCCAAGGGCGGCGACGTGGCCAAGCAGCCGACGTTCACCTCGGGCATGACCGGCGCCATCGCCCTGTTCGGCCTCTCCTGGCTGGCCTCGACGTTCGTGCTGGCCCACCAGACGGAGATCAACGACGCTCTGGGCGACGTGGTGGAGGACTACAAGATCCTCTTCGCCCTGGCGCTGTTCATCGTGGGTGCGCTCACCACGAGCCAATCGGGCACCACCAACGCCATCGTGCCGGTGGGCCTCAGCCTGGGCCTCAGCCCGGCGCTGGTCACGGCGATGTGGCCGGCGGTGATGGGCATGTACTTCCTCCCGGCCAACGGGTCGCAGATCGCCACCGTCGCCTTCGACCAGACCGGCACGACCCGCATCGGCAAGTACGTGCTCAACCACTCGTTCATGGTGCCGACGCTGATCTTCGTGGTCGTCGCCGTCGCCGTCGGCTTCGTCCTCTCGCCGCTGGTCTGACGTGGACGACACCGCACTGGCGCTCGGCGCCCTCAGCCCCTTCGAGCTGCAGGACGAGCTCGGTCGCTACGCCGCCAAGGCCGACGTGCCCGAGGTGCTCGACGCCGGCAAGGGGCAGCCCAACTGGCTGGCGACCACGCCCCGGCACGCGTTCCACCTGCTCGGGCAGTTCGCGCTCGGGGAGGCGGAGCGTGGTGTCCACAGCCCCGACGCCGGCTGGTACCCGGAGCTCGACGGCATCGCCGAGCGCCTGACGGACTACGTCGACAAGCAGGACGATGCACCCGGCGCCATGCTGCTGGGCGCGGTCGTCGACCACGGCGTGACCGCGCTGGGCTTCGACCCCGAAGCCTGGGTGGCGGAGCTGGTGGTCGGGATCCTCGGCGATCGCTACCCGCAGCCGCACCGGATGCTCACCCACGTCGAGCAGCTGGCCCACCAGTACCTGCTGGTCACCCACGGTGTCCCGGCGTCGGCCCCGGGCCGCTTCCGCCTGTTCGCCACCGAGGGCGCGGCGGCGGCGATGAGCTACTGCTTCCAGAGCCTGCGCCGCAACGGCCTGGTCGGCCCGGGCGACAAGGTCGCCATCGGCACCCCGGTCTTCAGTCCCTACCTGCAGATCCCGAACATGGCCGAGTTCGGGTTCGAGATCGTGCACGTCGAGGCCGACCAGTCGGCCGGCTGGCAGTATCCGATGGGTGAGCTCAGCAAGCTGCTCGACCCCGACGTGAAGGCGTTCTTCCTGGTCAACCCGGGCAACCCCGACACCCGGTCGCTGGGGCCCGACGAGCTGCGGACGATCAAGGAGGTCGTCGCCCAGCGGCCCGACCTGATCATCCTGGCCGACACCGCCTACGCCACGTTCGTCGACGGCTTCGACTCGCTGATCGCCGAGCTGCCCCGGCAGACGGTGTGCGTCCACTCGTTCTCGAAGCACTTCGGGGCGACGGGGGAGCGGCTGGCGTTCATCGCCATGCACGAGGACCACGTGATCGACCGCCTGCTGCGGGAGCAGCCGCCCGGCGAGCGCGGCTTCCGGGCCGAGCGCTACCGCTCCGTCACCGACGACCTCGACAGCTTCGCCTTCGTCGACCGCGTGGTGGCCGACAGCCGCGAGGTGGCGCTCTACCACATCGCCGGGTTGGCGACGCCGCAGCAGGTCAAGCTGGCGCTGTTCGCCGGCTTCGCCCTGCTCGACGAGGGCAAGGCCTACCTGGCGATGACCCGCGAGGTGCTGGAGCGACGCCTGCACGCCCTGCTGGAGCCGCTCGAGCTCGACATGCCGACCGGCGCCGACACCCACTACTACACCCTGCTCGACGTGGTGGAGCTGGCCCGGCGGCGTCACGGCGAGGCCTTCGCCCGCTGGCTGCTGGTGTCGCAGCACCCGCTGGTGTTCCCGATCCACCTGGCCGAGCGGTACGGCGTGGTGGCGCTGCCGGGACGGGGCTTCGAGGCCACTTCGTGGAGCGTGCGCGTGTCGCTCGCCAACCTGGCCGACGACGCCTATCCGCGCGTCGCCGATGCGATCCACGCCACGATCGACGATCTGCACACCACGTACACCGACGGAGGGACGTGACGCGATGGCCGGACAGATCCTGGTGAGCGGTGCGGGACGGGCCCTGATGGAGAAGCGGCACGACCCGCTGCACGCCTACACGCTGTCGCTCACCGGCAAGGAGGACCCCCGGGTGCTGTTCCTGGGCACCGCCACCGGTGACGATCCGTACTACGTCCTCACGTTCTACGAGACCTACAGCTCCGACCGCTGCCGGCCATCCCACCTGCGGCTGTTCCACATCACCGAGACCGACCTGCCGGCGTTCATCCTGCGCCACGACGTGATCCACGTCGGCGGGGGCAACACCGCCAACATGCTCGACGTGTGGCGGCGCCAGGGCGTCGACAAGGTGCTGCGGGAGGCCTGGGAGGGCGGTGCGGTGATGACCGGCGGCTCGGCCGGGGCGATCTGCTGGTTCGAGGGCGGGACCACCGACTCGTACGGCCCCGAGCTCCAGCCGCTGAGGGACGGGCTCGGGTTCCTGCCGGGCAGCCTCTGCCCCCACTACGACGCCGCGGGCCGGCAGCCCCTCTACCACGAGGCCCTGCTCTCCGGCGCCCTGCCGGCGGGCTACGCCATGGACAACTTCGCCATGCTCCAGTTCGACGGCACCTCGCTGGTGGGCGCGGTCGCGTCGCAGGAGGGCCAGGAGGCGTTCACGGTGCGGGTCGAGGACGGCAAGGTGGTCGAGGAGCCCGTCGCGGTGAAGCTCCTGGCCCCGTCGGCCGACGCCGGCCCACCGCCACCGTCGTCCTAGACGAGGGTTCAGGCGTCGTCGTCGGGTTGGTTGCTGCCGGCGGGGAGCTGGCGGTTGGACGGCGGCTTCGGCTTGGAACGGCCGAAGCTGGGGAAGCGGGGCCGTCGGAACGGCTGCTTGCCCGTCAGCCGGGACGGCCGGCGGACCTGGGCGATGGCGTCGCGGGCGGACACCCGCTCGGCCTCGTCGGCGGTGGGCTCGCTGCTGCGGCGCTGCATCGTGCTCTTGAGCCGGTCGACCAGCGACGGCCCGGCCGGTGGCGTCGCATCCTCTTCGGGCGGCCGTCCGCCGGGCCACGCCCAGCTCCCGGGACGGCTGCCGCCGGACTGGCCCCGGCCCCGCTGCACCCGCACCGCCTCGTCCTGGCCCCCGTCCCCCGGCTCCCGCCGCCGCAGTGGCGGTGTTGCCGCGAGACGCTGGCGTGACGGGGTCGCCGGACCTCCGGTGTCACCCGCCGGCGGAGCTCCGGTGGTGGGCGGCGGGTCGGTTCCCGGCCGGCGGGCCCGGGGCGGGCCGGGCGTCGGGGTGTCGGGGCCGAGGGGGCCGGCCCCGGGCGGCGCGTCGGGTCTCGGGCGGCGGGCCTCGGGACGACCGGTCGGGGGTGCGCCTTGGGCCTCCGCCGGCGCCGGTGCGTCGGGTCTCGGTCGACCCGGACGGGTACGACCGGGCGCCGGGGTGTCCGTGGGCGGCGACCCGGCGCCGGTGGTCGGCGGGGGAGCGCCCGACGGGCGGGCCGACCGCGTGGGAGGACGTTGCGGGGCCCGGGCCTTGGCCTTCGGGTTGGTGCCGGCGGGACGGCGGGGGCGCGGGGCGCCGTCCGGGCTGACCGTGGGCGTGCCCCGGGGCGGGGTCGGCGGGCCCTTGGCCGTGCCGGGGGCCGGGATGTACACGGCGCCCGACGGAGGCTTCCCGGCTGACGGCGTGGGCTCGGCGGCGGGAGGAGCCGGCGCTTCTACAACCGGCGGTGGCGCCTCGGGTGGCGGGACGGGGACGGTGTCGCTGGGGCTGATCGCCTCGGCCGGTCCCGCCGTGTCGATGACCGGGCCCGCGGGCGCCTTGGACTCGGACTCCGACTCGGCCTCGGTGTCGGATCCTTCGGCGGCGGCAGCGGCAGCCTTCTCGGCGGCGGCCTCCTGGGCCGCGAGCGCAGCCTTCTCCGCCTCCCGGCGGGCCTTCTCGCGGGCATCCTTGCGACGCTGCCACAGCGTGCGGCGCACGCCCTTCGACGGCTGCTCCGGCTTCGGGCCCGCCTTCGACGAGACCATGTCGAGGATCATCTGGTGGAACTTCGCCGGGTCGTTGATGTCGGAGAACTCCCGGAGCCCCGACTCCTCGTTCGCGGACTCGATGAAGATCGTGGCGAACCCCATCAGCCGCCCGATCGGCTTCTGCCGGTAGCCCAGGCCGGTCATGCGGGTCCACGGGATCGACGCCAGCTTGCGGCCGATGATGCCCGACACCCGGATGAGCCGCAGGTTGGTGATGACGTAGCTGGTGTAGCGCTGGCTCAGCCGCCTCATCGCCAGCACCAGCAGCACCAGGTCGAGCACCAGGATGATCAGCAGGATCCACCAGCCCGAGAGGTCCATCCGCACGAAGGCGAAGACCACGGGGAGCATGACGGTGGCGAGCGCCACCGGGATCATGTTCTGGATGAGGAAGGCCCGGAAGGACGGGTGGTCGGTGTGGACGACGTACTCGTCCTCGGCGAGGTACTCGCCGACCACCTCGTCGGGCAGGGGGAGGTAGTGACGCCGCCAGTCGGTGAACCGCTCCGCGAGCGACTTGTCCGGCTCCTCGACCACCACCGGCGCTCGTTCTCTGACCGCTACGGACCCGTCCGCGTCGGTGCTCAGCTCCTGAAGCGTCGGGTCTTCGCTGTCACCAGCCGGCCCGCGCGGCGGAGAACGGCGCGTCTGGGTCACTCAACCACGTTTTGAGAGAACTCGTTGGCCTTGTCGAAGGCGTCCTGCAGGAAATCGCTCGTGTTACCGATGAACTCTCCGGTCGACTCGCCCGCTCCTGTGGGATCGTTCCAGACCGACAGGGCGACGAATATGCCGACCAGCACGATCGCGATCTTCTTCGGTTCGACGTTCACAGAGACCTCCCACCCGGCTCGACCCGCTCACGGACAGGCCAGACAGGCTGGCTTTCTCGCCAACACGCGAATCCTAACGGTGTAACTCTAGATCGGACAACACCCAGACGAGGGATCAGGGCACTGGGTGTGTCGCGACGCTGTCCGCTACTCGCAGACTTTCGGTAGAGCTTCCACCGTCGCACGGTGCGCGGCCAGGTCGTCTCCCGGAATGGTCACCGAGCCGTTGGCTCCGGCACCGTCGCCCAGGCTGAACACGTGGTCGGGCGCCACGCCGCCGGTCTGGAAGGCGAGGATCTTGTCGTCGCTGTTGCCGTAGGCGAAGTCGGTGATCACGCCCTGGCTGCGCTCACGCACCAGCTCGTCGGAGATGCCCAGGGCCGGCTGCTCGTCCACGCGGTCCTCCGGCGAGGGCGAGAACAGGCGGGTCCGCGGGCCGCGGGCGAAGCCGCCCGTGTCGAGCCACTGGTTGAGCGCGTCGACGACCAGCAGGTCGCCGATCGCCAGGCTCGACGGCGCCAACGTGAAGTAGATGATCTCGTAGCCCTTGGCCTGGTAGGTCTTGGTGAGCTCGGCGGCGCCCATGCGGGGCCGCGGCGCCGGGGGGCCGTCGACGATCCACGAGTTGAACTCCTCGTCGACCGCCATCAGCGCGCCGACGATCTCGAACGCGACGGCATGGCGTGCCTCGGTGCACGGCGGCAGGGTGGTCGGCCCTGTCTCCGTCGCCTCGGAGCCCGTGTCCGCGCTCGACTCTTCGTCCGCGCCCCCGGCGTCGTTGCCGCATCCGGCCGCTATTGCAACCAACAGTGCCACCAGAGCGGCCTTGCTTACCCCAGCTGTGAGTGCCCCCATGCACCCAACATTATGACAATTTGTAGTCGACCCCGCCCAAAATTGTCATCTACACACCCTGGGCAGGGACTTCACGGCTTCGAGCTGGGCCGCGAGGTCGTGACCCGGGGTCATGGACGCCGCCCTGGCCGCCCGAGAGGTCCATCCCGGCGGCGGGCCGACCCCCGAAGGACGCCGCTTCGTCGGCCGTCGTCGGTACCTTCGGGGCCGATCGTGACGCCTCGCCCGGTGGGTCGTCGGTGGCGGCGCCCGCCTGCTCGCCCGCTCCGAGGGAGACCGTTCCGGTGGGTCGCCGACAGCGCCGACTCGGGGGTCGGTGACGTCGAGGGATCTCGTCGCGGGGCCCACCGTGTGCGGTTGCCAGGACGGTCCGGGTGGTGGTTCGTCGGTCGGACCCGTTGCCTCTCGTCAAGGTGCCGTTCACCTCGAACACCAGGTAACGGTGGTTATTGTCCACGCCGGTGCCGGGGCGACGCGTTGCCGCCGCACCACCGGCGCCGACACTGTCCGCGTCGGCCGGTAAGTCGCCTGATCCCGATGGCCGAAGTCGTTACGATCCGGTCCGGACGGGAGGCGGACGTTGGCGCTGCTGGAGATGGATGCGGTCGTGAAGCGCTACCGCCGGGGCGGCGAGGACGTCGTGGCGCTCGGCGGCGTCGACCTGGCCGTGGAGCCTGGTGAGCTCGTCGCGCTCGTGGGACCGTCGGGGTCGGGCAAGTCGACGCTGCTGCAGATCGCGGGCGGGCTCGACCTCCCCGACACGGGCCGGGTGGTGGTCGACGGGCGTGATCTGGCCGAGCTGTCGGTGGCCGAGCGGGCCCGGGCGCGGCGTCGCCAGATCGGCTTCGTGTTTCAGTTCTTCCACCTCCTGCCGACGCTCAGCGTGGCCGAGAACGTGGAGCTTCCGCTTTTGCTGGACCGACGCCGCAACCGCGGAGCGCGCGTGCGCGGGCTGCTGGAGCGCGTGGGGATCGACCACCGGGCCGGGCACCTGCCGGCCGAGCTGTCCGGCGGTGAGATGCAGCGGGCCGCCATCGCCCGTGCCCTGGTCGGGGAGCCGGAACTGCTGCTCGCGGACGAGCCGACCGGCAACCTCGACTCGGCGACCGGCGCGGACGTGCTGGAGCTCCTCGCCGGGGTCGTGGACGAGGCCGGCACCACGCTGGTGATGGTCACCCACGACGAGGCCGCCGCGGCCCGGGCCGACCGGGTGCTCCACCTGCGGGACGGTCGCCTCGTCGACACCCACGTCGACACCCATGCCGACGCCGGCAAGCAGGGCGGCGGGTGATGCGCCTCCTGCGGCTGCTGGCGTGGCGGCCGCTGCGCCGGCGCCCGTTGCGGGCCCTGCTGGCGATCGTGGCCGTGGCCGCCGGCACCGCCATGGCGGTGAGCATCCTGGTCGTGCGGTCGAGCGTCGCCGACTCGGTGCAGGAGTTCGGCGAGACGCTGGCCGGCCCGACCGAGCTGCGGGTCGTCGGGGCCGTCCGGCGTGGCGGCCTGGAGCCCGACGTCGTCGACCGGGTGGCCCGCACCGAGGGCGTCGCCGCCGCCATCCCGGTCGTCCAGGCCGTCACGTTCGTCGACAACCTCGAGGACGGGGGCGACGACGTGGCCTTCGTGCTGGGCGTCGACTGCCGGGTCGAGCAGATGGCCGGCGACTTCGGCTGCACCGACGAGAAGGTCGCCGACCACGGCGACGTGCCCCTGGCGGTCGGCCCCGGAGTGCCCGCCGGCTCCCGGCTCCACACCGACGCCGGCATGGTGACCCTGCCCGCCCGGCCGGTGTTCGAGGGCCTCGTCGGGCTGGGGGCGAACCGCTTCGTGGTGTACCCGCTGCCGGCGGCGCAGCGGCTCTTCACCCGGGGCGACCGGCACGACGTCGTGTACGTCAGCACCGAGGCCGGCGCCGACGTCGACGTGGTGCAGCGGCGGCTGGAGGACGTCGTCGGCGAGCAGAACAGCGTCCTCGACGCCAGCCAGGGCCCGCCCGAGGTGGAGCTGCTGCTGTCCGGCGTGCTGCCGATCTTCTCCCTGCTGGGCCTGTTCGGGCTCGGCATCGGTGGCCTGCTCGTCTACAACACGGTGACGCTGTCGCTGGAGGAGCGCCGCCGCGAGCTGGCCATCACCGGCGCGCTGGGCGGCACGAGGACCGTCATCGGCGGCACCGCCTTCGCCGAGGCCGCGGTGCTGGGCGTGGCCGGTGGCCTGCTCGGGGCCGTCGGCGGGCGGGTGGTCGCGGCGCCGATCGTCGAGTCGATCTCGGGCTTCACCCGCGACTCCGCCGCCATACCGGTGGAGCTGCACGTCGGCCCCGGGTCGCTCCTGACCGGCGCCGTGCTGGGCCTGGTCACGGCGATCGCCGCCACGGTGCTGCCGGTGCGGCGGGCCTGGCGGGCGGCCGTCGCCGAGGAGCTGTCCGGGCGCCGCACCTACGAGCAGCCGCCGGCGGCGAACTTCGCCAAGCGGGCGCTGGGCTGGGACCTGGTGACGTGGGCGGGCTGCGGCCTGGTGCTGCTGGCCCGGCGTGACGGCGGCCTCGAGCCCTGGCAGGTGCCCGTCGGCGGCCTCGGGTTCGCCGTCGTGGCCGTCTCGCTCCTGCTGGTCGGCGCCAACCTGGCGCCGATCCTGATCCGACCGCTGGCCCGCGTCGTCCACAACTCGTCGGCCGGCCGGCTGGCGGTCGCCAACCTGCTGCGGGCCCCGGGACGGACCGGGGTGATGGTGATCGCCATCGCCGGAGCGACGGCCACCGCCTTCGTCACCGCCGGCTTCAGCAACGGCGTGCGCGCCTCCTTGAACGACCAGATCCTCGACAACATGGACGGCGTGGCGGTGAGCGCCGTGTCGCCGGGGCCCGACGCCAACCTCGACGTCGCCCTGCCGTCGCGGCTGATCGACGCCCTGGCCGAGCTGCCCGGTGTCGCCGACGTGCGCCAGGGCGCCTCGGTGCTGGCCGGGGGCGGCCGCGGCGACTTCATGGTGGTGAGCGCGCACGAGAGCCCGTGGGTGCTGCGGGAGTCGGGCCGCGACCTGGTGGCCGGGTCGATCGACCCCGAGGCGTTCGCCGACGGCGAGGTGGTGGTGAACACGCTGCTGGCCCGGGCCGAGGGCGTCCGGCCGGGTGACACGGTCGCGCTGCCGACCCCCACCGGGATGGTCGACGTGCGGGTGCAGGCGGTGGTCGAGGGCGGTGGGTTGGGCGGCCGCGAGGCGATGATCCCGTGGGAGCTGCACCGCCGGCTCTACGGCGAGCTGCCGGCGAGGGCCGTGAACCTCCTGCCGGAGCCCGGCGTGTCGTACGAGGAGCTGGCCGAGCGGGTCTGGCCCGAGCTGGCCGCGACCGTGGACGGCGCCGAGTTCGTGACGGGCGGCAGCAACGGGATCATGATGCTGTTCGTCGACACGCCGGCCGATGCGGTCGCCGACGCGGTCGAGGACGTGGAGTACACGATGCTGCCGTTCTGGACCCTGCAGCGGGGCCTGCTGGGCGTGTCGTTCGTGGCGGTGCTGTCGACGCTGCTCCTGGCCGGCGTGCAGCGGCGCCGGGAGATGGGGATGCTCGCCGCGGTCGGGATGACGCCGCCCCGGCTGGCCCAGATGGTGCTGGCCGAGGCGGGCATCGTCGGGCTGGTGGGCGTGGCCCTGGGGACGCTCGGCGGGATCGTCACCCTGTGGGCGATGCTGCAGACGGCGCCGCTGGTGGTGGGCTTCAGCAACCCGTTCCGGCCCGACTGGTCGTCGGTCGTGACGTCGGGTGGCCTCGCCGTGGTCGTGGCGTTGGCCGCGGCCGTGTGGCCGGCCCGGCGCGCCGCCCGCACCGAGGTGATCCCCGCCCTCCGCTACGAGTGAGCGAGCGAAATTGCGTGTCTCGTGGCCCTATAGCGACCGCCAGCCACGCAATTTCGGGTCGTCAGACGCGTAGGTCGACCGGGCGGGACAGCTGGGCGAAGAAGTCGTTGCCCTTGTCGTCGACCACCACGAAGGCGGGGAAGTCCTCCACCTCGATCTTCCAGACGGCCTCCATGCCCAGGTCGGGGTAGTCGATCACCTCGACGTGGCGGATGCACTCCTGCGCCAGGCGGGCGGCCGGACCGCCGATGGAGCCCAGGTAGAAACCCCCGTGCGCCTTGCAGGCGTCGGTCACCCGGCGGGACCGGTTGCCCTTGGCCAGCATCACGAACGACCCGCCGGCGGCCTGGAACTGGTCGACGTAGGCGTCCATGCGGCCGGCTGTCGTCGGGCCGAACGACCCCGAGGCGTAGCCCTCCGGGGTCTTGGCGGGACCGGCGTAGTAGACGCAGTGGTCGCGCAGGTAGGCGGGCATGGGCTCGCCCGCGTCGAGGCGCTCCTTGAGCTTGGCGTGGGCGATGTCACGGGCCACCACCATCGGCCCCGACAGGGCGAGGCGGGTCTTCACCGGCAGCTGCGACAGCGTGGCCCGGATCTCGTCCATCGGCCGGTTCAGGTCGATGCGGACGACCTCGTTGCCGTCGTCCAGCTCGTCGTCGACGACCTCGGGCAGGTGGCGGGCCGGGTCGTGCTCCAGCTGCTCCAGGAACACGCCCTCGTGGGTGATCTTGGCCAGCGCCTGGCGGTCGGCCGAGCACGACACCGCCACCGCGACCGGGCACGAGGCGCCGTGGCGGGGCAGGCGGATCACCCGCACGTCGTGGCAGAAGTACTTGCCGCCGAACTGGGCGCCGATGCCGAACGACTGCACCAGCGACAGGACCTTCGCCTCCAGCTCGATGTCGCGGAAGCCGTGCCCGAGCCCGCTACCTGCCAACGGCAACGTGTCGAGGTAGCGGGTCGACGCCAGCTTCGCCGTCTCCACCGCCAGCTCGGCCGACGTGCCGCCGACGACGATCGCCAGGTGGTAGGGCGGGCACGCCGCGGTGCCGAGGGCGCGGAGCTTCTCGTCGAGGAAGCGCAGGAGGCTGTCGGGGTTGAGCAGTGCCTTGGTCTCCTGGAACAGGTAGCTCTTGTTGGCCGAGCCGCCGCCCTTGGCCATGAAGAGGAACTTGTAGGCGTCGCCGGGCGTCGCCGCGATCTTGATCTCCGCGGGGAGGTTGGTCTTGGTGTTGACCTCGTCCCACATGGTGAGCGGCGCCATCTGCGAGTAGCGCAGGTTGTCGCGCTGGTAGGTGTCGAAGATGCCCCGGGTGATGGCCTCCTCGTCGGACGGCCCGGACGTCAACACGAACTGGCCCTTCTTGCCCTTCACGATGGCGGTGCCGGTGTCCTGGCACATCGGCAGCACGCCACCGGCCGAGATGCAGGCGTTCTTGAGCAGGTCGAGTGCCACGAAGCGGTCGTTGGCCGACGCCTCCGGGTCGTCGAGGATCGCCCGCAGCTGCGCCAGGTGGCCGGCCCGCAGGTAGTGGGCGATCTCGTGCATCGCCCGGCCGGTCAGCTCAGTGAGCACCTCGGGCGCCACGGTGAGGAACCGGTGTGCGCCGGCCTCCAGCGTGCCCACCTCCAGGTCGGGCTGGAGGTCGTAGGTCGTCTCGTCGGGGCCGAGGGGGAGGAGGTCCGTGTACTCGAAGCCGGTGGTCATCAGCCGGGAACCGTAGGTCGGGTCCGTGGGTACCGTCACCTACGTGACCCTCGAAGACGACGCACAGGACTTCCGCATCGAGCACGACACCATGGGCGAGGTCCGCGTGCCCGCCTCGGCCCGCTGGGGAGCGCAGACGCAGCGGGCGGTCGAGAACTTCCCGATCTCCGGCCGGCCCCTCGACCCCGCCATGGTCTCGGCGCTGGCGCGCATCAAGGGCGCCGCCGCCGAGGTCAACGCCGATCTCGGGATCATCGACGCCGACGTGGCGGCCGCCATCGCCGCCGCGGCCGACGACGTCCGCCTCGGCCACTGGAACGAGCACTTCCCCATCGACGTCTTCCAGACGGGCTCCGGCACCAGCACCAACATGAACGCCAACGAGGTGCTGGCCAGCCTGGCGACCGAGCGCCTCGGTGCCGGTGGTGACGGCGATGGTGGACGCAAGGTGCACCCCAACGACCACGTGAACGCCTCGCAGTCGTCCAACGACGTGTTCCCGTCGGCCATCCAGCTGGCCGCTGCCCACCACGTGCAGGAGGGCCTGTGGCCGGCACTCGAGTACCTGGCTGCGGCGCTGACGGCCAAGTCGATCGAGCTGGCCGACGTGGTGAAGTCCGGTCGCACCCACCTGATGGACGCCACGCCGGTGACCCTCGGCCAGGAGCTGGGGGGCTACGCGGCGCAGGTGCGTCAGGCAGCCGAGCGGGTGCGCTCCACGCTCCCCCACGTCGGTGAGCTGCCGTTGGGTGGCACGGCCGTCGGCACGGGCCTCAACTGCCCGCCGGGGTTCGCCGAGGCGGTGATCGAGAAGCTCGCGCACCGCACCGGCCTGCCGCTGCGCGAGGCGCCCGACCACTTCGCCGCCCAGGGTGCCCGCGATGCCCTGGTCGAGCTGTCCGGGCAGCTGCGGGGCGTCGCGGTGGTGCTGCTGAAGATCGCCAACGACCTGCGGTGGATGGCCAGCGGCCCCCGCACGGGCCTGGCCGAGATCCGCCTGCCCGACCTGCAGCCCGGCTCGTCGATCATGCCGGGCAAGGTCAACCCGGTGATCCCCGAGGCCGTCTCCCAGGTGTGCGCCCAGGTGATCGGCAACGACGCCACCGTCGCCTTCGCCGGCTCCCAGGGCAACTTCGAGCTCAACGTGTACATGCCGGTGATGGCCCAGAACCTGCTGGAGTCGATCCGGCTGCTGGGCAGCGTGAGCCGCCTGTTCGCCGACCGCTGCATCGCCGGCGTCGAGGCCGACGTCGAGCGCTGCCGGGCCTACGCCGAGTCGAGCCCGTCGCTGGGCACGTCGCTCAACCCGTACATCGGCTACGAGGCTGCGGCGGAGATCGTGAAGGAGAGCGTGCGGACGGGCCGCAGCGTGCGCGAGATCGTGCGGGAGCGGGGCCTGCTCACCGACGAGCAGCTCGACCAGGCCCTCGACGTCCTCGGGATGACGAAGGGCGGCGTGCGCTAGGCCGTTCTGTCTTCGCTGAACCGGCTATGCCGGGATGAGCGAAGACAGAACGCAGGGTCAGCCCGCGGCGGGGGAGCCGGCGTAGGGCTTGGGGTCGCCCTGGCCGGGGATGAGCGGCTTCGACCAGCTCATCGCCTTCGCCAGCCCGGCGGCGACGTTGCGCCACTCCAGCGGGTCCCAACCTTCGGCCACGCCCGCCACCTGGCCGTCATGGCGCAGGTGCACGAACGCCGGGAGCTCGTTGAGGCCCAGGCCCTTCACCAGCTCGCGGCCGGGGTCGGCGAACGTCAGGATGCGGTCGGTCCACGGGCCCAGGAACTCGCGGGCCTCCTCGGGACCGGCGGTCACCACGAACGCCACCCGGCAGTCGGCGCCGGCGAAGTTGTCCAGGATGCGTCCCGACGTCTCGAGCAACCAGGCGCTCTCGTACGTGAACGGGTCGAGGATCACCGCCGCCAGGTGGAACGTGGTCAACCACTGCGCCAGCGTGCGGGGCTCGCCGTCGAGCGGCGCAAGTCGGACGTCACCAGGGGGATTGGTCGCCACGGCGGCAGAAAGTAGCGCGCGGTCGCGGTCGGACGGGAATACCGGGCCGCGTTTGGGCCGCGGACTAGGTTTCGACGCGTGACGACCAGCTACAAGGTGTTCCTCTTCCTGCACATCCTCTCGGTCGTGGTGGCGTTCGCTCCGGCCTCCGTGCACCCGCTGCTGCAGCGCCAGTTCGGCAGCGATTCACCCCAGCTGCTCCAGCGCTTCGCCGGCTTCGCGTCGCAGAACGGCCGCCGGGTGTACGCCCCGGCGCTGCTGCTCGCGGGCCTGTGGGGGATCCTCATCATCGTCACGCAGGAGGGCGACTACTTCGCCTTCGATCAGACCTGGGTCAACCTGGCGTTGGTGGTGTGGATCGCCATGAACGGCGTGGTCCACGGGATCATCGTCCCCAGCGAGCGCAAGCTGGGGGCCGGCGACGCGGAGGCCGAGAAGCGGCTCGACCTCGGCGGCATGATCATCACCGTGCTGTTCCTGATCATGCTGTATCTCATGATCTGGAAGCCCGGCCTGTAGCCCGGCGATCAGAAGCCCCCAGCGCCGGTCACGAACCACCACCTGGGCGCTACCGTCGCCCGGGTGCATCCGATCGAGTGGTTGCGGGCGGTAGCTCGGAGCGGCGACGCCCCCCAGACCCAGCTGGCCAGCGAGGCGGCGGGCGCCCTGGCGGCCATGGCCGACGAGCCCCACGGGCTGCTGCCGGCGTGCCGGCGCCTCATCGACCGCAACCCGTCGTCCGGCGCGCTGTGGTGGACGTGCGCCCGGCTGCTCGACGCGGCGGATCCCCACGCCGAGGCGGATGCGGTGCAGGGCGACCTCGGTTCCGACCAGGTGGGGCTGAGCCTGGCGCTCGACCTGCCCGACGACGCCACCGTCGTCGTGGTCGGCTGGTCCGCCATCGCCGGCGAGGTGAACGCCCGCCGCGGCGACGTGCGGCTGCTGGTGGCGGCCGAGGAGTCGCCGCCGACGCGGTCGCTCGGACGCCGGCGGCCGTGGGGTTTCGAGGACGACGCCCTCGACGTCGACGAGGACGAGGCGGTGACGGTCGTGCCGCCGTTGGGCGTGGGCGCGGCGGTCAAGGCCGCCGACCTGCTGCTGGTCGACGCCTGGGCCATCGGCGGCGACGCGCTGGTAGCGGCCCCCGGCACGCTGCCCGCGGTGGCCGTGGCGGCCCGCACGGGCACGCCGGTGTGGGTCACGGTGTCGGTGGGGCGCCGCCTGCCGGACCCCCTGTTCAAGGCGCTGTCCGGCCGGGTGTTCCACGACGACGTCGAGCCCTGGGACGCCCCGGTCGACCTCCTCGACCTGAACGGCCTCGACGTCACGCTGGTCGAACCGCTGGAGATCCCCTGCCCAGCCCCACCGGAGCTGCTCCGCCGCACGACTTGAGCGTCGTGGGACCACCGCAAGCTCGGCGGAGCCTACTGACGGTCCTCGCCCCGGGGTACGTTGGCCCGTCATGGGAGAGATCGTCGAGTTCCCGAGCAATGGAGGCACTGCCTCCGGCTACCTGGCCACCCCGGACGACGGTGCCGGCATCCCGCTGGTGGTGATCCAGGAGTGGTGGGGCCTGGTGCCGCACATCAAGGAGGTGGCCGACCGCTTCGCCGGCGAGGGCTTCGTGGCGCTGGTGCCCGACCTGTACCGGGGCGAGACCACCACCGAGCCCGACGAGGCCGGCAAGCTCATGATGGCCATGAACCTGCAGCAGGCCGGCAAGGACATGTCGGGGGCGGTCGACAAGGTGGCCAAGGTGTCGGGGCGCCCCCACGTCGGGGTGACCGGCTTCTGCATGGGCGGCGGGCTGGCGCTGATCCTCGCCACCCAGCGGCCCGACCGGGTGAAGGCCGTGGTGCCCTGGTACGGGCTGATCCCCTGGCCCGACGCCACGCCCGACTGGTCGCTCCTGGACGCCGCCGTGCTGGGCCACTACGCCGAGAACGACGGCTACTTCACCCCGGACCTCGCCCGCGAGCTGGAGCGGACGCTGCAGGGCCTGGGCAAGGAGGCCACGATCAAGATCTACCCGGGGGTCGAGCACGCCTTCTTCAACGACCACCGTCCCGAGGTCTACGCCCCCGAGGCGGCCGCGGAGGCGTTCCCGGCGACCGTCGAGTTCCTGAAGTCGAAGCTGGGCGACTAGTCGGGTGGGCTCGTCGCTCGTCGAGCGCTACATCGAGCTGGGGCTGCGGCTCGGGCGGCACGTCGACGGCTTCGTCGACGCCTACTACGGGCCGCCGGAGATCGCCGCCCGAGTCGACGCCGAGCCGGTGGTGCCGCCCGCCTCGCTGGCGGCCGACGCCGCCCGCCTGCTGGGCGACCTCGACGCCGGCGTCGAAGCGGACGAGCTCGGCCCCGACCGGCGCCACTGGCTGCGGGGCCAGACCGTGGGCCTGCGCACGAGCGCCCGGAAGCTGGCGGGGGAGCCGATCGGCTACCTCGACGAGGTGGAGTGGTGCTACGGCGCCCGCCCGTCGCTCGTCCCGGAGGACGAGTTCGCGCTGGCGCACGAACAGCTCGACGCCGTGCTGCCGGGGTCGGGTGCGCTGCGCGACCGGGTGATCGCCTGGCGGGAGTCGCACGCCGTGCCGCCCGACACGTTGCCGCGGGCGATCGAGTCGCTGGCGGAGGACCTGCGTTCGCGGACCGTCGAGCGGTTCGGGCTGCCCGAGGGCGAGCGGATCGACTGGATCCTGGAGACGGACAAGCCCTGGTCCGGGTTCAACTACTACGAGGGCGGCCTGCGCAGCCGGGTGGCGATCAACGTCGACCTGCCGGTGCTGTCCCTGACCTTGGGGCACCTCGTCGCGCACGAGGCCTACCCGGGGCACCACACCGAGCACAGCCGCAAGGAGGCCGGTCTCGTCCGGCGGCGGCGCTGGTTGGAGGAGACGATCTCGCCGGTCGGCACGCCCCAGTGCACGATGTCGGAGGGACTCGCGGACCTGGGCCTCGAGGTGGTCGTGGGCCGCTCACCGGTGGCCGAGGACTTCTCGTCGTCCCACCTGCGGCCGTTGGGCGTCACCTACGACGCCGAGGTGGCGGCGTCGTTCAACCGGTCGGCCGAGGCGCTGGCGTGGGTGCGGTCGAACGCCGCGATCCTGCTCCACGAGCAGGGCATGGCCGCCGACGACGTGGTCGCCTACCTGGAGCGCTGGTCCTTGCTGCCCCACGAGCGGGCCACGAAGGCCGTGTCGTTCCTCACCGACCCGACGTGGCGGGCCTACAGCCACTGCTACACCGAGGGGCTGCGGTTGTGCCGGGCCTGGGTCGACGGTTCGGCCGAGCGCTTCGAGCGCCTGGTCACCGACCAGTTCCTCCCGTCCGACCTGGTGTAGGTCCGGGGCGGGCTACTGGCCCCACCAGACGGGGGCGGCGTCGTCCTCGATGGCGCTCCAGCGCCGCTTCGCCGAGGCGAGCGACGTGTCGTGGGTGAAGATCCAGAAGCGGTCCTCGACGAGCGCCTCGAAGACCTTGTCGGCCACCGCTTCCGGCTCGATGCCCCCGCCCACCAGGGCCTGGATCATGTTGCTGGGGTCGACGGCCGGGGCGTCGCTGCTTGCGTCGCCTGCGGCGGGAGCGGTGCGGGCGATCATCTCGCCCACGTCGTCGGGCCGGTTGCGCTCCGACTCGGAGATGCGGGTGCGCACCCACTCGGGGCACAGCACCGAGGCGCTCACACCCTGGCCGGCGAGCTGCAGGTCGAGGTAGAGCGACTCGGTGAGCGCCACCACCGCGTGCTTGGTGGCGACGTAGGGGGCCATCGCCGGCGCCGTGATCATGCCGGCGACCGAGGCGGTGTTCACGACGTGGCCCTCGCCCTGCTCGATCAGCCGGGGCACGAAGGCCCGGATGCCGTTGACCACCCCCAGCAGGTTCACCTCGACGATCCAGCGCCAGCGGTCGGCGGGCACGGTCCAGGTGAGCCCGCCGACGGCGACGCCGGCGTTGTTGCACACCACGTGGGCGGCGCCGAAGCGGTCGAAGGTGGCATCGGCGAGGGCGTCGACGGCGTCGGGGTCGCGGACGTCGGTGGGCACTGCGAGCACGTCGTCGGCGCTGAAGTCGTCGGCCAGGGCCTTGGCGGCGTCGTCGAGGGCGCCGGCCTCGACGTCGGCGATCACGACCTTCATCTGCTCCGTGGCGAACCGTCGGGCCAGCGCCAGGCCGATGCCCGACGCGCCCCCGGTGACCACGGCGACCTTGCCCGCGAAGCTGTCCATCCCCGGACGGTAGCCCCTGGCTTGACCCGCGGGTCAAGCCGCTAGCGGGCGCCCGCCCGTGTGAGGGACCGGGCGGCCGCGGCGGGGGAATCGCCGAAGGCCAGCAGCAGGCTGCGGGCCGTGTCGACCAGGCAGGCGGCGACCTCGTCGGGCGTCATCAGCACCGACAGCTCCAGCGCCACCAGGCCGTGGAGGGTGGCCCAGAACTGGTTCGCCAGGTGCTTCGGGTCGGCCCGGTCGAAGCGGCCGGCCTCGAGGCAGCGCTCGATGTTGCGCACCAGGTGGTCGTACGTGTCGAGGCCGATGCCGTCGCGGTCCCCCTCGTCGGCGGGGCCGTCCATGAACATGGCCCGGTAGAGGTTCGGGTTGGCGACGGCGTTGCGGTAGTAGGCGCGGCCCAGGGCGAGCAGGTCGGCGACGGTGTCACCGGTGTCCTCGACGGCGTCG
>Ga0193742_1000534_pt1 | contig 25181 bp, 25 predicted proteins | sample L2c1metaG_FD_165511 | JGI IMG/M metagenome (GOLD analysis project Ga0193742, IMG submission 165511) | Soil microbial communities from a riparian zone of the East river system, Colorado, United States - L2c1 | ecosystem: Environmental > Terrestrial > Soil > Riparian zone | place: USA: East River... | reverse complement strand
CGGCGGCGGGCTCGATCGTGTAGGTGCCCTCGCCGGTCGACTCCCAGCGCACACCCTCCGCCGCGCCCGCGCGCCGCGTCACGAGCGTGACCTTGTCGGCGACCATGAAGCTCGAGTAGAAGCCGACGCCGAACTGGCCGATGAGATCCTGGCTCTGTTCCTTGTTCTCCTTGAGCTTGCGGAGGAACTCGGCGGTGCCGGACTTCGCGATCGTCCCGATGAGACTGACGACCTCGTCCCGCGTCATGCCGATCCCGTTGTCCCGCACCGTCAGCGTGCGTGCCGCCGGGTCGGACGACAGCTCGATGTGCAGGTCGGTCGTGTCGACCTCGAGATCCTTGTCCTGGTACGCCTCGAGCCGCAGCTTGTCGAGCGCGTCGGAGCCGTTGGAGACCAGCTCGCGCAGGAAGGTGTCCTTGTTCGAGTACACCGAGTGGATCATCAGCTGCAGCAGCTGCTTGGCCTCGGACTGGAACTCGAGCGTCTCGACCGGCGTGGTCACGGGACTCCCCCTTCGCGAACGAAACTGGCCACGGAATCCTACGAGAGTCGGTGCGTCACCTCTGCGACGGGCGGGCCAGCAGGCCGGCGATCAGTATCTCCATCACCTCACGCATGGTCGCGGTGAAGTCGATGCGCATCGCGGCGAGCGCCGGGTCCGCCTCGTACGCGGCGAGCATCGCCGCGGACGGGCGCGAGTGGGTCCACACCGCGCCGGCGACGAGCGAGGCCCCGGCGGCGAACCGTTGCGCATCCACTTCGCCGAGTTCCGGCAGGTGGACGAGGATCAACGACGCCAGGACACCGAAGCTCGCGATCGCCGCGCGTTTGTACTTCGCGGCTATCTCGGGTGAGACGTTGTGCTCCAGCACCGCCGCCTGGGAGCTGAGCAGGTCGCACAGGATGGGGCGGGCCGTCAGCGACGCTGCGATCGTGGCGACGACCTGGTCGCCACGATCGCGGACCGGCGCGGCGGCCAGGTCGTCGCCGACGCCCGCCAGCTCCGACCGCAGGTGGTTCAGCCACGCCTGCTGCTCGGCGTCGAGCAGTTCGAGCAGCACGGCCTCGCGGGACTCGAAGTAGCGCAGCACGTTCGACTTCGCGAGTCCGACGCGGCGGCTCAGCTCGTTCAGCGTGACCTGCGCGACCGGCATCTCGGCGAGCATCGCCGCCGCGGCCGCCAGGATCGCCGCCCTGCGTTCGGTGCGCTGCTCCGCGCTGCGCGCTCGCTTGAAGGACGTCATGCATCACACTCTACAGACCTCCGGTCTCTTGTCATGAGACCAGCGGTCTGTTAGCGTCGAGTCATAACAGACCAACAGTCTCTAGGAGTCAAGATGTACGTCGTCCCTGATCAGAGTGGGGTTCTCGCCATCGTGACCGGCGCGAACAGCGGCACCGGCAAGGAGACCGTGCGTCGACTCGCCGGCGCGGGCGCCCGGGTCGTCATGGCCGTGCGCACGGTCGCGAAAGGCGAGCAGGCCCGCGCCGAGATCCTGGCCGAGCACCCGGCCGCCCAGCTCGAGGTGCGCAGGCTGGACCTCGCCGACCTCGCGTCGGTCAAGCGGTTCGCCACCGAGCTGATCGCCGACGGCACGCCGGTCGACCTGCTGGTCAACAACGCGGGCGTGATGGCCCCGCCGAGCAGGATGACGACGGCCGACGGGTTCGAGCTGCAGCTGGGCAGCAACTACCTCGGCCCGTTCGCGCTGACCGTCCGGCTCCTGCCGCTGCTGCTCGCGGCCGACGCGCCCCGCGTCGCGACCATGAGCAGCGGCGCCGCCAACTTCGGCCGGATCGACTTCGCCGACCCGCAGTGGACGCGCCGGTACCGCCCCACCCTCGCCTACGCGCAGTCCAAGCTCGCCAACCTGATGTTCACCCAGCAGCTCGCCACCATCGCCGCCGACCGCGGCTGGCACCTGCTGAGCACCGGCGCGCACCCCGGCTACACCCGCACCAACCTGCAGGCCGCCGGCGCGAGCCTCGGCGCCGGCCGGCCGTCGCTCCTGCACCGGGCGCTGACCATGCTCGACTTCCTTCCGTCGCAAGGGGTCGAGCAGGGCGCCGAGCCGCTGCTGTACGCCGCGACCAGCCCGGACGCCGTCGCGGGCGGCTACTACGGACCGGACGGCCGCTTCGGTCTCGTCGGCCCGACCACGACCGCGCGGGTGCCGCGCCGCGCACTCGACGAGGCGGCCAACCTGCGGCTGTGGAACACCTCCGAGCGGCTCACCGGGGTCGCACTGCCCGTGTCCGTCGCGCGGTGACCGGCACGGGGCGGACCAACCCGCCTACCGCTTGACGGCGATCGCGGCGGCGACGCGGCGCAGCATGTCGCCGTCCATCTGGCCGACCAGTGCCGACAGCCGGGGCACGAGGCCGTGTCGCACGGCGGCGTCGACCAGCCGGACGAGCAGGTCCTGGTCCTCCAGCGCGGGCAGTGTGAGCACCCGCTGCTGGGCGGCCGCTCCCATGGCGGCCACCGCGGTGAGCAGCTCGGCGACCGCGCCGTCGTCGAGTGCCGTGTGCAGAACCCTGGTCAGCGTGTCGTCGCCGGCCTCGGCCGCGTACTCGGCGAGCTGGCCACGCAGCCGGTCGTCGGTGAGCCGCCCGATCATCGCGAGCCCGGCCGAGCGCAGGTCGGCGGGCCCGGACAGCGCGGTGCGCACGACGCCGCGCAGCCGCCCGCTCGGCAGCGCGGCCACCGCGCGGGTCAGGTGCGTGTCGGACTCGGCGTAGAAACCGATCCGCAGCATGGCCTCGTCGGAGACCATGCTCGCCACGTCGCCGACGATCCGCTCGGTGGCGGCGTCGAGGAGCCTGCCGAGCGTGATGTACTCGCCCCGGCTCACCAGCTCGGTCACGACGGCGAGCACGCGGTCCGAGTGGATGCGGCTGATCAACGGGCCGGCCCGGCGCGGGTCGAGGTGCACGCAGCTCTCGGCCAGGTACTCGACCGGCATCCGGTTGGCCAGCTCCGCGGCCCGGTCCGGCGTCATCTCCCCGGCGACCCGCGCGGCGAGCAGCGGCGAGAACGCGCGCAGCGCGATCCGGACGTTGATCGGCGTCGGCAGCAGCCTGGAGATCGTGGCGACGCGCTGGAAGACCATCCGGTGCTCGTCGTACAGCGCACCGACGACCCGCTCGCGGAGCTGGCGGATGTCGCCGTGATCGAGCGGCCGCGCGAACGCGACACCCTCGGTGGTGGTGTCGAGCGCCCTGGCGAGCTTGACCAGCTCGGCCTCGGTGGCGAGGTCGCGTCCCATCAGCGCCCCAGGATCTTCGCGACGCCGCCGCGCAGCAACGCCGGCATCTGCCGCAACGCCTCGTCGGAGGCGGCCGCCAAAGCCTTGGCCTGGCTATTCCTGGCGGCGGTCAACGCGTTCCGCAGTTCTTCGAGGTCCTTGTCGGAAAGCACGGCCACCGCCCGCACGTCCGCGCCCAACCAACGCTCCAGAACATTCCGCACGTCGTTGCGCATACCTGACTTTGTCACGTCTACCACGGGAAGTCATACCCGGATCGACTTTTCCCGCGGAGATGGTCGCCAGAATGGAAACGCGGGATTCTCGTTGGTCCGTTCAGGTGCAGTTCAGCCGGGCTGCGTCGTCTCGTCGTCCAGCCCGGCCGACGCGGTGAACGCGCGGCACCGGCCACCCAGGTACACGGTCACCTCGGCGGGCGCGTGCGTGCCCAACCCCTTGGCGTACACCACGCCGCCGATGGTCAGCGGGTTGCCGTCGCCGCCGTCGGACTCGTTCACCGACCCGTCCCGCTCGACCGGCCCCCAGCCGTTGGTCTCGCTCACGAACGGCACGTCGCTCACGTACGGCGTCCCGGTCAGCGGCGGTGGCGGCACGAACACCGGCACGTCGACGTACCCGCTCGACGGTCCGACCGTGACGGTCCACCGGCCGCTCACCGACTCGCCGGCCGCCGCGCCGCCCGCGGTGGTGGCCACCCGGTCGTTCTCGTACTGCGGGCCGCAGGGCAGCACCCACGCGGGCGCGTCCGCCGGCAGCGCGAACGCCGACGCCTCGCCGGTCACCGCGGCCGCCGTCGGCAGCTCGTACCGGTACGCGACGCCGTCGGGCGCGACCCGCACGACCACGTCGAGCCGCGCGCCGGCGGCACCGGCGAACGACAGGCGCTGCTCTGCCATCCGGTTCGTGCGCTCGCGCCGCTTGCCGGTGGTCATCGTGTAGTGCTCGACCACAGTGCGCTCTGCGCGGCCGGTCAGGCGCAGCCCGGTGGTCAGGTCGTGCTCGATGGTGCGCAGTCCGAGCGGCGCGGGCGCGAGCACCGGACGGCCCTCGCGGGTCACGCCGAGCGTGAGGCCGCCGTCCGGAGTAAGGTTGACTGGACGAAAGTCTGTCTATTCTTCACGCAAGTAGGGCCCGGTGCAGCGTGGCGCCGAACTCGAGCACGATGCCCTCGGCCGTGCACATGCCTTCCGCGCCTTCGAAGAACCGCTCCCGGAACGCCTCCGCGCGGCCGGGCGGCAGCGTCGCCAGCGCGTCCGGAACTCCTTGCATCGCAAGCCAGTCCCACATGGCCGCGGCGCTCGGGAGGGACTTCGGGATGTCGATCGAGACGTAGAAGTAGATCTCCTCGTAGCGGTCGGCGAGCGCGTCGTACTTGCGTCGGCCCGCTTCGGTGCTCGTCAACGACACAACCTCCGGCGGTCCAGCCCAGGAGCGCGGAAAGCCTGGACATACCGCCGAACCGGGTACCGTACTAACGGCGAAATAATCACTGAAACGGTCGCCGCCGAAATACCCCGTGGCCGCCGCCCGAATTCTCCGGAATGGGCCGCGCCAAATTCGGGCGGCCGCTGACCTCCCCCATTGTCAGCGGGTGCCGATCACCACCGTCGCGCCGATCTCCTCGTCGCGCACCACGCGCGGCGCCAGGCCGGCGCGGCGCACGGTGGCAATGGCGGCCGGGGCCTGACCCACGCTGGTCTCGAACAGCAGCTTGCCGCCCGGCGCGAGCCACTCTGGCGCGGCGGAGATGACGCGGCGGAGCACGTCGAGGCCGTCTGCGCCACCGTCGAGCGCGACGAGCGGCTCGTGCAGCCGCGCCTCCGGCGGCATGAGGTCGACGGCGTCGGTCGGCACGTACGGGGCGTTGGCCACCAGCACCTCGACGCGTCCGCGCAACGTCGCCGGCAGCGGCGCGTAGAGGTCGCCCTCGTACACGTTGCCGTCGAGGTTGCGCCGCGCGCACCGGACCGCGGCCGGCTCGATGTCCACGGCGGACAGGTCGAGGCCGGGCACGGCCGCGGCGACCGCGGCGCCGACCGCACCGGTACCGCAGCACAGGTCGACCACCACCGCGCCCGGCCTGGCCAACTCGACGGCCTGCAGAGCCAGGAACTCGGTGCGCCGCCTCGGCACGAACACGCCGGGGTCGACCGCGATGCGCAGCCCGAGGAACTCGACCCAGCCGAGGATGTGCTCCAGCGGGAGCCCGTCGACGCGCCGGTCGACCATCGCGGCGAGCTCGGCGGGCGTCGCGGCCGCCGCGATGAGCAGTCGAGCCTCGTCCTCGGCGAACACACAGCCGGCGGCACGCAACCGCGAGACGATGAGAGAAGGAGTCATTAGCGCAGCCACATTACCGCGCGGTCAGGCGCGCGAGGAACTCCCGCAGGGCCTCGCGCGTCTCCCGCGCGCTCCACAGCGCGGCGACGCGCTGGTCGTCGGCCTCGCGCCGGGCGGCGATGCGCTCGCGGGCCGGGCGGCGCAGCTGTTCCTTCGCGAGCGCGTACACCGCCGGTGGCGCGGCGGCCAGCTCACCGGCCCGCCGCAGCGCCGTGCCGAGCAGGTTGTCGGCGCCGACGATCTCGTCGACCAGCCCGATCGCGTGCGCCTCGGCGGGGTCCAGCCGGTGCGCGGTCAGCACGAGGCGGTCGAGCGCCGCGCCCGCCGCGTGCCGCATGATCTCGAGCGGCACCGTGGGAAACGGCACCCCGGCCGCCAGCTCGGTGAGCCCGATCGTGCCGCTGGACATCAACCGCAGGTCGCAGGCGGCGGCGAGGACACACCCGCCGGCGAGCGCGTGCCCGTTCACCGCGGCCACCACCGGTCGCGGGTGGTCGAACAGCGCGAGCGCGGCGGCACTGAGCGCGGGCAGGAACTCGGCGACGTAGGCAGGCCCGTCGTCGACGATCCGCTTGAGGTCGACACCGGCGGAGAAACACCGGCCAGCGCCGGTCAGCACGACGGCCGCCGCCCAGTCGACGGCCGCGAGTGCCTGCGGCAGCCCGATGAGCAGCTCCAGGTCAAGCGCGTTGACGGGGCCGCGGTGCATCTCCAGCACGGCGACCTCGCCATGCTCGATCGTCTCGATCACGCCGACACACTTTCACGTCCGGCGCACGCGGGCCCACTCCGCGTCGACGACTCACCCGGCTGGAGCAGACGAGCGGTCACCGGAGGTTCGTTGCCCCTTGGGGCGATCCCGCGCGCGGCGGTATGAGTTCGTGCCGCAAAGTCGTAAGGTTCTCCCACCTCGGGGGCTCTCAGTGACGCAAGCCGTTCGTCGGACCTGCAGGAGGACTCTCCGTGAGTGAGCGCACGGACACCGAGTTGGTCATCGGTGTGCTCGCGGGTGACCGGGACGCGTTCGCGGCCGTCTACGACCGCTACGCCGACCGGTTGCACGATTTCTGCTGGTCCGTGCTCCGCGACCGGGAAGAGGCCGCGGACGCCGTCCAGGACACGTTTGTCCTTGCCGCGCAACGCCTTGCTCAGCTGAACGATCCGGAGCGGCTCCGGCCCTGGTTGTACGCCGTCGCGCGAAGCGTGGCGTTGCGCCGGGTCCGGGCCCGCAAACGGGTCGTGCTCGACGAGGTGGGAGACATGGCGGACACCGATCCGGGGCCACACCGGGCGGCCGAGCAGGAGGCCCTGCGCGATCTCGTGTGGACGGCGGCCGCCGGGCTGTCCGAGCGCGACCGCGCCCTGCTCGACCTGCACCTGCGGCAGGGCATGGAGGGCGCCGAGCTCGGCGAGGCCATGGGCGTCAGCGCCAGCCACGCGTACGTGCTGCTCACGCGCTTGCGTGACCAGGTGGAACGCTCGCTCGGCGCGCTGCTCATCGCGCGGCTCGGGCGCGCGGACTGCCAGGAGCTGGACGCGCTGCTGTCCGGCTGGGACGGCCGCTTCTCCCCGCTGATGCGCAAACGCGTCGCCCGGCACGTCGACGCCTGCGACGTCTGCACCGAACGCCGCCGCGTCGCGGTCAGCCCGTTCGCGCTGCTCGCGGGCGTGCCGCTGCTGCCGGCGCCGCTGTTCCTGAAGGACCGGGTCATGGCGGAGGTGTCGCTCGTCGCCGCGGAGCGACCGATCGTCACACCGCTGCCGCTGCCGAAGTCCAAGCGCGGCCGGGCCATCGCCGCGGGCGCCGCCGTGCTGGCACTGCTCGCCGCCGGCTCCGCCCTCGTGTACTGGCGCGCCGGCGAGCCGACCCCCGGTGACCTCGCGCTGGACGGCCCGGTCGTGGTGACCACCACGACGACCGGCACCCCGGGCTCGACCACCACCGCCACGACGACCACCGGACCCACGACGACCACCACGGGTCCGACGACCTCCACCCGCCGCACCACGACAACCACCCGCACCACCACGACGACAACGACGAACGTCGTACAGCCGCCGCCTCCCCCGCCACCTCCACCCGGAGACACGACGGCGCCGGTAATCGACCGTGCCGCCGCAGGTGGGGACATCTTCGTACTCGACTGCGGCGACCCGACCACGACGGCGGTCACCGCGGGCGCGACCGACAACGTCGGGGTGGCACGGGCGGTGCTGAGCTGGACCGACCCCACCGGCACGCCGGGCAGTGCGGCTATGTCCCTCGTGGGTGGGTCGTGGCGCGGCACGCTCGGCACGTTCTCCTCGGCCGGCTCCGTGCCGTGGACCGTCACCGTGTTCGACGCGGCCGGAAACTCTGACGCGGCAGGCGGAAAGATCAGCGTGAGCTGTCCAGTCATCAGCTAGAAAAGTTCTCGAGAAAGTTGTAAGGCCTGCGGGCACCCGTGACTCCTACCTGACGAAACACCGTCAACCAGGAGGAACACGATGAAGAAGACCCAGGCCGTCACGATCGCCGGCACGATCCTGTTGGGCGCGCTGATCTTCGGCGCGCAGCACGCGGCGGCCGCGCCGCCCGTCCCGGTGGGCCCCGACCTCGCGCTGCCGACCGCGCCGCCGGAGCCGGACCCGTGCGAGGTCAAGCACATCGTCTGCGACATCACGCTGCCGACGGCGGTCACCGACTTCCCGACGGACACCGTGAACCCCACGGAACCGACCGAGCCGACAGCGCCGACAGCGCCGACAGCGCCGACCGAGCCCTCGGACCCGGTGACGACGACGCAGCCGACGACCACGACGACGACCACGACGACCGGCGCCCCGGCGGGTGAGCCGCAGGCGGCGCCGGTGCCCCGGCCGAACCGGATCGACACCGGCGCGGGCCCTGCCGACCCGGTGAGCTGGTGGCTGATCGCGCTGCCGGTGCTCGCCGTGCTCGCGATGGCCGCGGCCGGCGCGTTCCTGTGGATCCAGCGGACCGAGCGGCGCCCGTCGTGAAGCTCGCACGAGTGGTGGCCGTGGCGGCGGCCGTCCTGCTCGCGGTCGTCGCCACCGTCCTGGTGGCCGCGCAGCTGGTGGACGTCAGCACCGCCGCGACCACCCCACCCTCCACTTCGGACAGTGCGCGGCCGGCCGACCCCGGTGCGCCGCTGCGGGTCACTATCCCGGCGATCGGGGTCGACGCGGACCTCGTCGCGGTCGGCCTGAAACCGGACGGCGCGATGCAGACGCCCGACTTCGGGCACGCCGCGTGGTACCAGCCGGGCCCCCGGCCCGGCGACGCCGGACCGGCCGTGCTGGTGGCGCACGTGGACTCGAAGGCGAACGGGCCGGACGTGTTCTACCGGCTGCGGGACCTCGCGCCGGGCGACGAGGTGACCGTCCACTACCGCGACACCACGAAAACCTTTGCCGTGACCGGCAAGGAGCAGACCGCGAAGACCGCGCTGCCCGCCGACCGGATCTGGAACGCCACCACGGCGCCGGTCCTGCGACTGATCACCTGCGGCGGCGCGTTCGACCGCACCGCCCGCAGCTACCTCGACAACATCATCGTCTACGCCGACCGGCTCGTCTGAATCAGGGGAACAGCAATGTTGGCAACCACCCGCACCCACGTACTGGTCCGTGCGACGGACCCGATCCTGCAGAACGGCGTGTGCGCGGCACTGCGCACGCGGCCGGAGGTCTGGCTGGTCGACGAGGAGACGGACGTGACGTCGACCGTCGCCCTGGTCGCCGCCGACCGGTTCGACGAGCGCACCGCGCAGCTGCTGCGGAGCGTGCAGGGCCACGGCTTCACCAAGATCGTGCTCATCGCGGGGGACATGGCCGAGTCGGAGATCCTGACCGCGGTGGAGTCGGGCGTGTGCGCGGTGGCGCGCCGCGCGGAGGCGACGCCGGATATGTTGGTGCGCCTGGTGAAGGCCGCGGCCGCCGGTGAGGGCGCGCTGCCGCCGGACCTGCTCGGGCGACTGCTGAACCGGGTGTCGCGGCTGCAGCGGCACGTGCTCGAGCCGCGCGGGCTCCAGCTCGCCGGGATCACGAACCGGGAGTCGGAGGTGCTGCGGCTGGTGGCGTCCGGACTGTCCACACAGGAGATCGCGGACAAGCTGTGCTACTCGCAGCGGACGGTGAAGAGCATCCTGCACGACGTCACGAACCGGTTCCAGCTGAAGAACCGGGCGCACGCGGTGGCGTACGCGCTGCGGGAGGGCCTGATCTGAGGACCGCGACCGGCCGCCAGGTCGGCGCACGGCACCACGAGGGCACGCCCGTGAGAACGGGTTTCAGCGGTGGCAGTAACCTGCAGCGGTGTGGGGATTGCCCCACGCACGGTTTTCGCGGCAAAATCACCGGGCGTCTCCAGGAGTTGAGGTGTGAAGGAACCCGTGCGCGATCAGACGGTGCAGGTTGACGATCTCAAGCTCGTCACGCTGCCCAGCGCGGTCAACTGCGCCGACCTTTTCGTGCGGTTCACGCTGGTCGAGTGGCGTGTGCAGTCGATGGTGCCCGAGGTTCGGCGGGTCACCGACCACATGGTGAAGGCCGTGGTCGGCGACGCGAGCCCCAAGTCGGTGCCGACCATGCTCCTGTTCCGGCTGCGGCTGTCCGGCAACAGCCTCGCGGTGGAGATAGAGGACGACCGCGCGTACCCGAGGCTCGCCGTGCCGCCCGCGCTCGTCGGCCCGAGCAGCGGCGTGCAGGTGCTGTCGAGCGGCAAGCAGCTGCTCTGGTGCGAGGTCGCGCTGCCGAAGGGCATGGACGCGACGGTCGTCCCGCTGCCCCGCCGCGGCACCACGAAGGCCGCCGCCGCGGCCGCGCCCCCGCCTGCCGAGATCCCCGCCGCGGACGACCTGTCCCCGGACGTGATGGAGCGAATCCTGGAGGGCCTGCGCCGCGACAAGGGCGAGCCCCCGCGGTTCTGAGAGGAACCCCTGTGACAGCGACGATGCTCGCCGGCCGGCTCGCGCCGGAGTCCGGGACGTTCGGCATGCGCGAGGTGCCGGTGCCGGACCCGGGACCCGGCCAGGTGCGGGTCCGCGTGCGGGCCGCCGGGGTGTGCCTCTCCGACGTCCACCTGATCGACGGCAGCCTGCGACCCGCGTTCCTCGCCGAGCCGGAGGTGACGCTCGGCCACGAGGTCGCCGGGGAGATCGACACGATCGGGCCGGGCGTCCCCGCGCAGTGGCAGCCAGGCGCACGCGTCGTGCTCGCCGCCGGCGAGCGGTGCGGCCAGTGCGACCGTTGTGTCCGCTTCGAGCAGTGCGTCGCCGGCCGCACCCGTGGCGTCGACTACGACGGCGGCTGGGCCGAGTACACGCTCGCGAGCCACCAGACACTGATCGCGATCCCCGACGACCTGCCGTTCGAGCAGGCCGCGATCGTGCCGGACGCGGTGTCCACGCCGTGGGGCGCGGTCACCGGCACCGGACGCGCGGAGCCCGGCCGCCCCGCCGGTGTCTGGGGTGTCGGCGGCCTCGGCGCGCACGCGGTGCAGCTGCTCCGGCTGGTCGGCGCCGCGCCGATCATCGCCGTCGACCCGCTCGCCGCGGCCCGCGAGCGGGCGCTGGCGTTCGGCGCGGACCTCGCGCTCGACCCCGCCGACCCGGACCTCCTGAAGGATCTGTTCGCGGCCACCGGCGGCATGGGCCTCGACGTCGCCTACGACATGGCGGGCGTCGGCGCGGTGCGTGAGCAGGCGGTGCGCTGCCTCGCCGCCGGTGGGCGGCTCGTGCTGGTCGGCCTCACCCCGGAGCCGCTGACACTGACGAACAGCATCGTCCTGAGCGTCCGGGGACAGCGGGTTCTCGGACACTACGGTTCCCGGCCGGGCGACCTCGAACGGCTGATCGAGCTGACCCGGTACCACCGGCTCGACCTGAGCCGGTCGATCAGCGGCACGATGCCGTTGGCCGACGCCCCGAAGGCGGTCGAGGCGCTCGTCACCAAGACAGGCAACCCGATCAGGCTCATCCTGGTCCCATGACCGCGTCAACCAGCTGATCGTTCACAACCGGCCGCGCAGCTCGCGCTTCAACACCTTGCCCGCGGCCGACACCGGGATCTGCTCGACCAGGTACACGTCCCGCAACCGCTTGTACGCCACGACCTGCTCGTTCACCGCCGCCATGAGCCCGGCGGCGGACACGGACGGGTCGGCCGGCACCACGAACGCGACCGGCAGCTCGCCGACCGACGCGTCCGGCTTCCCGACCACGGCGGCCGCGAGCACACCGGACTGGGCGGCCAGCAGCTCCTCCAGCTCCCGCGGGTACACGTTGTACCCCTTGTACAGCAGCATGTCCTTGATCCGGTCCACAATGGACAGATAGCCGTCCTCGTCGAGCACGCCGATGTCGCCGGTGTGCAGCCAGCCGTCGATCAGCACGTCGTCCGTCGCGTCGGGACGGTTGTGGTAGCCCTTCATCACCTGCGGGCCCCGGATGCACACCTCGCCGCGCTCGCCGGGCGGCAGCTCGGCACCGTCCGGCGACAGGATCCGCACGGCCGTGTCGAAGGTCGCCACCCCGACGGTGCCCGCCTTACGGGTGCCGGACCGGTGGGCGGGGCCGAACGTCGCGCCCATGGTCACCTCGGTGAGCCCGTACCCCTCGCTCACGACCGCGTCCGGCGCCAGCGCGCGCAGCCGTTTGATCATCTCGACGGGCATCGGCGCGGCGCCGGAGGAGATCATCCGCACGGACGACAGGTCCCGCCGCGTGATGTCCGGGTGCGCCAGCAGCGCGGCGAACAACGCGGGCGCGCCGCCGATCGACGTCACCCGCAGCCGCTCGGCGTCCGCGAGGTACGCGCCGGGGTCCAGCCGGTCGTGTAGCACCGTGGTGAAACCCATGAGCAGCAACGCGTTCAGCCCGGCGATCGTGCCCATCGCGTGGAACCACGGGGTCAGGTTGATCGTCACCGAGTTGCCGAGCCGGGTCGGGTACTCCGCAGGCGGGCCGACCTGGTCGAGCACGACCCCGCCGTCGGCGTCCAGCGCCGGCAGCGAACCCGAGACCCAGCAGGCGTACTGCAGCGTGTTGATCACGACGTTGCGGTGCGGCAGCCGCACGCCCTTCGACTCGCCCGTGGTGCCGCCGGTGTACGCGAGGTGCGCGAGGTCGGCATGGAGGTCGACCTCGACGTCCGGCAGCGCGCCGGACCGGCCGTCACACAGGCCGGGCACGTCCGCCGCGGTGATCGTCAGCGCCGCGCCGGCGTCGGCGATCTGCTTGGCGGCGGCCGCTTCCGGCAGCAGCGGGTTGACCGGCACGAACACCGCGCCGGCCAGCAGCACGCCGTAGTAGGCGACCGGGTACTCCAGGCAGTTGGGCATCCGCAGCGCCACCCGGTCGCCCGGTTTTACGCCGCGAGCCGTCAGACCGTGCGCGCACTGGGCGGCCCGCCGGCCGAGCTCGGTGTAGGTCAGCGACTCGTCGCCGCGGGCGAAGGCGATCCGGTCGCCGTAGCGGCGCACCGAGCCCGACAGGATCGCGCCGACCGGAACCGCCGGGTACACCAGCGTTTCCGGCAGTCCAGGCGGCCAGCTCGCGTCGGTCCGGACCGGCATCGATGCCTCCTCGCGTCACGCCCGCTGAACCCAACCGTACGGCCGAACCGGGCACTGTGCTCGCAGCACGGGCGGGACTGGCGATTGCACCGATGCGCGCACGGCCACCAGTCTGGCACAGTCGGTAACCGTCGGACTCAACGACGAGAGGGCAACCAATGCGAAGAGGCGTCAAGATCCTGTGTGGACTGGCCACGGCGCTCGTGGTCGGCGCGGGCGTGCCCGCGGTGTCCCAGGCACAGGCCGAGAATCCCTACCAGCGCGGCCCCGACCCCACCGTGAGCAGCATCGAGGCCGCCCAGGGCCCGTTCGCGACGTCCCAGACGACCGTGTCCCGCCAGTCCGCGAGCGGGTTCGGCGGCGGCACGATCTACTACCCGACGAGCACGGCGGAGGGCACGTTCGGCGCGGTCGCGATCTCCCCCGGCTTCACGGCGACCCAGTCGAGCATCTCGTGGATCGGCCCTCGCCTTGCCTCCCAAGGGTTCGTGGTCATCACGATCGACACGCTGTCGATCTACGACCAGCCGGACAGCCGTGGTGACCAGCTCCGCGCGGCGCTGCGGTATCTGACGGACAGCAGCTCGGTGCGCGCCAGGATCGACGCGTCGCGGCTCGCGGTGGCCGGGCACTCGATGGGTGGTGGCGGTTCGCTCGAGGCGGCGGCCGACCAGCCGACGCTGCAGGCCGCGGTGCCGCTGGCGCCGTGGCACACCACGAAGACGTGGTCGAGTCTGCGGGTGCCGACGTTCGTCGTCGGCGGGGAGAGCGACACGGTCGCGCCGGTGGCGTCGCACGCCATCCCGTTCTACGACTCGATTCCCGCCGCGGCGGAGAAGGCGTACATGGAGCTGGACGGCGCGAGCCACTCGTTCCCGCAGACGCCCAACACGACCATGGCGAAGTACACGATCTCGTGGCTGAAGCGGTTCGTGGACAACGACACCCGCTACGACCAGTTCCTCTGCCCGGCGCCGAGCGACGCGGCGATCGAGGAGTACCGGGACACGTGCCCGCACGCCTGAGCACCGCGTCATGACCGGCGGCCGGGGCGCGGATCGTCGCCCCGGCCGTCGTAGCCGCGTCCGGTCGCCAGCAGGCCGAGCGCCAGTTCGAACTTGTCGTGCGCGCGGGCGAGGCTGCGGCCGGTGAGCGACTCGATCTGCTTCATCCGGTAGATCACCGTGTTCCGGTGGCAGTACAGGGCGGCCGCGGCGTGCGTCGGCGACCCGTCGCTGGCGAGCAGCGCCGCGAGCGTCTCCAGCAGTGTCTCCGCGAGTGGCTGCGGCTGGTTCAGTATCGGCCCGACGGTCTCGGCCACCAGGGCCGGCACCACCTCGGGGCTGCCGGCGAGCAGCACCTCCGGCAACCGGTCCGCGAGCGCGACGAGGCGGTGCGCGCCACGCGGCAGCGACTCTGCGGCCCGCGACGCGAGCTGGTACGCGGTCGCGAACCCGGCGAGCCCGTCGGCGCACGGCGCGAGCCCGACCCGGCCGGTGACACACGGCCCGAGCTGCTCGCTCAGCTCGTCCACGGTCAGCCCGCCACGCGACACCAGCCCGAAGTAGTTGCCGCCCCTGACATGCCAGCGCGACACGATGCCGGCGCGTTCGAGCCGGTCCTCCGGCGCACGCAGCGGCTCGTCGAGCGGATCGGCGAACGGTGCGACCACGCACACCATCGTCTCCTCCGTGCCGAGGCCGAGCTCCTCGCGTGCCTCGCGCGCGAACTCGGGGTCGGCGCCCCGCCCTTCGACGAGCCCGTCGAGGAAACTCTGCTGGCGCTGGAGGTCGCGCCGCTCCAGCCGGGTGCTCTCCCGCCGGTACGCCTCGACGAAGATGGCGTTCTGCACGTCGAGCGCGGCCCACAGCTTCTGCCCCGCGTACAGCAGCAGGTGCTCGGCGATCTCCACCTCGTGGTCCCAGCCCTGGCGCAGCAGCGCCTCCCACAGCGTGCGGGTGCCCAGCGTGTACGCGGAAAGCACCCGGTCGATCGGCACCCCCTGACGCGCGCGCAGCCTGCCGTTGTCCCGCCACACGTCGATCGCGCGCTGGTCGGGATCGGACCGGCCCGCCATCGCCAGAATGCCGCGCCGGATGTGCTCGCGGGTGCTCGTCCGCAGGTCGGCCTGCTGGTCGGCACGCTGCACCGACCAGTACGGATCACGGGCGAGCAGGGTCAGCGTGATGTCGTCGGCGATGGCGTCCGCGTGCCGCAGAAGCGACGCCCACGCACGTTCGATCTCACGCTCCATCGCGGGCGCGAGCGTGGGCACCCTGGCTGCCTCCATGCCCGCAGCGTGGCACCCACCGCACAGAAGAGCCAGCCCGAAAGTGCGTTTTGGGTCGGTTCGCACCACTGATTTTGTACTCTGCGCCCATGTTCTGTTTCGTGCTGCGCGTCCAAAGTTGTGCCCACCGTGACCCCAGCGTTGGGAGCCCGTGTGGCAGTGCCCATCTTCGAGATGTCCGGCGTGTCGGTGACCTTCGGCGGGCTCGTCGCGCTGTCCGACGTCTCCGTCGCCGTCGAGGCCAACCAGGTGCTTGGTGTGATCGGTCCCAACGGCGCCGGCAAGACGACGCTGTTCAACGTCGCGTGCGGGTTCGTCCGGCCCGACACCGGCACGTTGACGTGGCGCGGCACGGAGCTGCGCAGACTGCGCCCGCACCAGCTCGCCGGCCTCGGCATCTCCCGCAGCCTGCAGGACTTGGGGCTGTTCAACCACATGACGGTGTTGGACAACGTCATGGTCGGCGCGGACCGGCACGCCACGACGGGTTTCTGGCCGGCGCTGCTCGGGCTGCCGAGGCGGACGCGGGACGAGCGGGCGCTGCGGGGCCGGGCGATGGCGGCGCTCGAGGAGCTGGACGTCGTCGACGTGGCCGCCCGCTACCCGGGGAGCCTGCCCTACCCGGTGCGCAAACGCGTCGCCCTGGCGCGGGCGCTGGTGAGCGAGCCGGACCTGCTGCTGCTCGACGAGCCGGCGAGCGGGCTCGGCGCCGACGAGATGGCCGAGGTCGGCGAACTGGTGCGCGGGCTCACCGACCGGATGTCGGTGATGCTGGTCGAGCACCACATGGACCTGGTGATGAGCGTGTGCGACCACATCGTGGTCCTGGACTTCGGCAAGGTCATCGCCAGGGGCGCGCCGGCCGGGATCAGGGCGGACCCCGCGGTGCAGGCCGCGTACCTCGGTGAGGAGGTGGTGCCCAGTGCTGACCGTTGAGAGCCTTTCGGCAGGCTACGGGCCGGTCCGCGCGCTGACCGACGTCAGCCTCACCGCGCCGGAAGGCGAGATCACCGCGGTGCTCGGCGCGAACGGCGCGGGCAAGACCACCTTGCTGCGCACCATCTCCGGGCTGATCCGGCCGACCTCGGGCACCGTGACACTCGCCGGTCGTGACCTGAGTAGACAGTCCACAGAGGACCTTCCGGCGCTCGGACTCGCCCACGTGCCGGAAGGCCGGGGCGTGCTGGCGGAGCTGACCGTCGAGGAGAACCTGCGGCTCGGCGCGCTCGGCGGCGGCCGGCGGGCGACGGGCGAGGAGCTCGCGCGGGTGTACAAGCTGTTCCCGGTGCTGCGGGAACGCGGGAACGGGCTCGCGCACGTGCTGTCCGGCGGCGAGCGGCAGATGCTCGTGATCGGCCGCGCGCTGCTGTCGCGGCCGAAGGTGCTGCTGCTCGACGAGCCGTCGCTCGGACTCGCGCCCAAGATCGTGACACAGATCTTCGACCTGCTGCGCGGTCTCGTCCGCGACGATGGGCTGACCGTCGTGCTGGTGGAACAGAACGCACGCAGCGCACTGTCCATCGCGGACAGCGGCGTCGTGCTCAACCTCGGCAGGGTGGTGGTGCGCGAAGCGGCGGCCATCCTCGCCGAGGACGACGGCCTTCGCCACGCCTACCTCGGATTCTGACAGGGGACCCCGTGCAGCAACTGCTCACCACCGCGCTGACCGGCCTGACGCTCGGCATGGTCTACGCCGCGTTCGCGCTGGCGCTGGTCCTGATCTGGCGGGCGACGCGGATCGTGAACTTCGCGCAGGCGCCGATGGCGATGATCACCACGTACCTCGCCCTGGTGCTGATCGACGCCGGCTACTCCTACTGGCTCGGCTTCGCCGTCGCGCTGCTGTCCGGGCTGGTGCTCGGCGCCGCCCTCGAACGGTTCGTGGTCCGCCACGTGGAAGGCAAGTCCGAGGTCAACGCCGTGATACTGACCCTCGGGCTGTTCATCGTGCTGCACGCGTTGGCAGCGCTCATCTTCGGCTCGCGGTACCGGTCGTTCCCCGCGCCGTTCGGGCTGCGCGGGTTCCAGGTCGGCGACACCACGATCGCGCTCACCGGGTTCGGCGTGTTCACCATCGTCGCGGTGGGCGTGGTGCTGGTCGGGCTCGTGTTGTTGTTCCGTGGCACCGATCTCGGGCTGCGCATGCGGGCGTCGGCGTTCAACCAGGAGGTGTCCCGGCTGCTCGGTGTGAAGGTCGGCCGGATGCTGACGCTCGGCTGGGCGCTCGCCGCGCTCGTCGGGTCGCTGTCGGGGCTGCTGATCGCCGGCGGCGGCCTCGTCCATCCGTCCTACATGGACGGTGTGGTGGTGTACGGGTTCGTCGCCGCGGTGCTCGGCGGGCTCGACAGCCCGGTCGGCGCCGTCGTCGGCGGTGTCCTGTTGGGACTGTCGCTGAGCCTGGTGAGCGGGTACGTCGGCTCGGAGCTGGTGCCGCTCGCGGCGCTCGTGATCCTGATGGCCGTGCTGCTCGGAAAACCCGGCGGACTGTTCTCCCACGTGCGTGAGCGGAGGGTCTGACATGGCACGCAGGCAGCTGCTCATCGCACTCGGCGCGCTGGTCGTCGTGGTGCTGGTACTGGAGAACACCAGCCAGTTCCGCAACGCGCAGTTCGCGGCGATGGCCTACTACGCGATCGCGGCCGGCGGGCTGACCGTCCTCACCGGACTCAACGGGCAGCTCTCGCTGGGCCACGGCGCGTTGATGGCCGTCGGCGCGTACACCACCGCGCTCATGTTGCAGGACAAGGACGCGGCACTGCCGCTGGTGCTGATCCTGGTGATCGCCACCGTGGTGACGCTGGTGGTCGGCGCGCTCGTCGGGGTCGCGGCGGCCAGACTGCACGGGCCGTACCTGGCTGGCGCGACGCTGGCGCTCGCGGTGGCGATACCGGGGATCCCGTTGTACTTCAGCGAAACCCTCGGCGGCGAGCAGGGGTTGAACGTGCGGACGCCGCCGATCCCGGACTGGCTCGCGGACGCGGTCTTTTTCGTCACCGGACAGGACCTGACGCCGATCCGCTACCTCGCCTACCTCGGCTGGCTCGGCGTGATCGTGGTGTTCGTGCTGCTCGCGAACCTGTCGCGGAGCCGGGTCGGCCGCACCTGGCAGGCGGTCCGCGACGACGAGGTGGCCGCGGAGCTCGCCGGCATCAACCTCGGCAGGGCGCGGGTGCTCGCGTTCGTGGTGAGCGCGGGCTGCGCCGGGCTCGCCGGTGGGCTCATGGCGCTGTCCGCACGGCTCGCCGCGCCGAGCGGGTTCACGTTGACGCTGTCGCTGCTGCTGCTCTCGGCAGTGGTGCTCGGCGGTCTCGGAAGTCTTGTCGGGGCACTGGTCGGGGCCGCGCTGCTGACGTTCCTGCCACAGGTGGTGACCGGGTTCGGCGAGGACGCCGGGCTCACCGACGTGCAGGCGGCGCAGCTCGCACCGCTGATCTACGGCCTGGTCACGGTCCTGGTCGTGCTGCTCGCACCGGCCGGTCTCGCCGGCGGACTGCGAAAACTCATCCAATGGAGGCGAAGCACATGAAGCGCTGGTCCAAGGCCGGGGCGTTGGTTCTCGTCGCGGCGGTCACGGCCGCGTGCGGCGCGGGCGGTCGACCCGACGACGCGGAGCCGGGTTCGACGGTCGGCATCACCGACACCACCATCAAGATCGGCGCGCACTTCCCGCTGACCGGCGTCGCGGCGCCCGGCTACAGCGAGATTCCCAGCGGGCACAAGGCGTACTACGACTACGTCAACGCGCACGGCGGGGTGAACGGGCGCAAGATCGAGTTCGTGGTGCGGGACGACGCGTACAACCCGACGAACACCAGCCAGGTCACCAACGAGCTGGTGCTGAACGACGAGATCTTCGCGATGGTCGGCGGTCTCGGCACGCCGACGCACGGCGCGGTCGTCGACTTCCTCAACGACTCCAAGGTGCCGGACCTGTTCGTGTCGTCCGGTTCCCTGCAGTGGGGTGACGATCCGAAGGAGAAGCCGTTCACGTTCGGCTGGCAGCCGGACTACGAGATCGAGGGCAAGATCATCGGCGACTGGGTGAAGAAGAACAAGCCGGACGCGAAGGTGGGCCTGTTCCTCCAGGACGACGACTTCGGCCGGGACGGCGAGAAGGGCGCGCGGCGCTACCTCGACGACCAGATCGTCGCGGTCGCGAAGTACTCGCCGGGCAACACCGACGTCGCGCCGCAGATGGCGCAGCTGCAGGCGGCCGGCGTGGATCTGGTGCTGGGCTTCAACGTGCCGTCCTACACGGCGCTGAGCCAGCTGGTGTCGCTGCGGATCGGCTTCAAGCCAACGTGGTTCTACAGCAACGTCGGCTCCGACCCGACGCTCGTCGGCGCACTGCTCGCGCGGTTCTCCGAGGGCGCGGTGACCGACGGCGCATCGCTGCTGGACGGGGTGCTGACGACTGAGTACCTCGCGGGCGTCGACGCGCCGGACGACCCGTGGCTGAAGCTGTGGCAGAAGGTCTGGTCGGAGCACGGCGCCGACGGCGACCTGACGAACTACCGCGTGTACGGAATGTCGCAGGCGTACACATTCGTGCAGGCCCTACAGGCGGCCGGCCCGAACCCGACCCGCGAGGGCATCGTCGCCGCGGTCGAGAAGGCCGGCAAGTCGTTCGAGGGCCCCGCGGTCGCGCCGTTCCGGTTCACCGGGAAGAGCCACCTCGGGGTATCGGGCATGTCGGTCGTCGAGATCAACAACGGCGTCGGCGAGGAGCAGACGCCGGTGCTGGTCACCGACATCGGCGACGCGCCCATCAAGGAGGACGAGTCGGCGTCGAAGGACTCGCCGCCGGCCAACGGCATTCCGAACGTCAAACCCGCCGAGTAGGGAGAGGTCATGCGAATCCGGGGAGCGGTCGTAGGTCTGCTGGTGGCACTTGGCTTGCCGGCGCCGCCGGCCGCGGCCGACTCCCCGGTCGTCCGCACCGACGCGGGGCTGGTCCGCGGCGTCGCCACCGACGGGCTGCGTCAGTTCGAGGGCATCCCGTTCGCCGCGCCGCCGGTCGGCGCGCTGCGCTGGCGGGCGCCGAGGGCGGTGACGCCGTGGCACGGCGTGCGCGACGCGACCGAGCCGGGGAGCCAGTGCGCGCAGCTGGCGCCCGCGTACGGCGGGTCGACCACGTACGTGGAGGACTGCCTGTACCTGAACGTCACCGCGCCGAACCGCCGCGGCCAGCGGCCGGTGCTGGTGTGGCTGCACGGCGGCAGCAACCTGACCGGCGCGGGCAGCGGGTACGACGCGTCGAAGCTGGCCGCCGACGGCGACGTCGTCGTCGTGACCGTCAACTACCGGCTCGGCGTGTTCGGCTGGCTCGGCGACGGCAACCACGGGCTGCTCGACCAGCAGGCGGCGCTGCGCTGGGTGCAGCGCAACGCACGCGCGTTCGGCGGCGATCCCCGCAACGTCACGCTGTTCGGCGAGTCGGCGGGCGCCGCGGACACGTGCGCGCAGCTGGCCTCCCCCGCTGCAGCGGGGCTGTTCCACAAGGCCGGCCCCCAGAGCTACAGCTGCACGGCGCCGGCGCGGACCGTGCCCGCCGCGACGGCGGAGGCGACCCGGCTGCGGCAGGCGGTCGGGTGCGCGTCGGACGCGTGCCTGCGCGACGTGCCCGCACGTACGCTGCTGGAACAGTTCGCCGCGATCGGCGGCCAGCCGGGTCCGGTGGCCGGCACCCCGCTCCTCCCCCGGCCGCCCGCCGAGGCGCTCGCGACCGGCCGGTTCCACCACATGCCGATCCTGCACGGCAACACCCGCGACGAGATGCGCCTGTACGTCGGCCTTGCCTATCCGACGGAGCTTACGGCGGCCCAGTACACGGCGATCGTCACCGCGATGTTCCCCGACCGCGCCGCCGAGGTGCTGGCCCGCTACCCGGCGGGCCCGGCGCCGAGGCTCGCACTGGCCGCGATCCAGTCCGACCACGGCACGGCGTTGTCGGCGTGCACGCACCTCCAGGCATACACACTCCTCGCCGACGCCGGCGTCCCGGTGTACGCGTACCAGTTCGCCGACCGTGACGCGCCACCACTGATCGACCTACCGGACTTCGACGAGGGCGCGGAACACGCGACGGAGCTGACCTACCTGTGGCCGGGGCTCCTCGGCACGCTGACCCCGGCGCAGGAAGCCCTGTCCGACACGATGGTCGCGTACTGGACCTCCTTCGCGCACAAGGGAAAGCCCTCGGCGCCCCACGCGCCGAGGTGGCCGCGGTTCCACTCACCGGACGACGTGCTGAACCTGGCGCCCGGCGAGGTGGCCCCCGTCGACATCGGCGAACGCAGCAACTGCGCCTTCTGGGGCTGACCAGCGAACGCAACGAGCCGAACCTACACGCTCGCGTCCAAGTAATGGAATACTCTTGTCACGCTGTACGGTGACGTCCAAATTCGGAAGAACCACGACACCGAGAGATACGCGAACGTAGGTTTCCGTACGTCCGAATCAGGAGAAACGCGATACGTCACCGTTACGCACCGCGTTCAGGCTCACCCAGATGGGCCACCTCCCAGGCTCAGGCAGGCTCGTCAACCGCACTATCTGACACGATATCCGTCAACGGAACACTCGAAATGATGAACATGCGAACCGGTCGTATGCAGCGGTTGATCGACCATCCGCATACACCCTTAACCTTTGAACAAGACCTCGACCGCGTGCAAATACGACCACCGCCGCGCTACCCGTCCGCGGCCGGAAGGACATCATCCGAATGAACAATCCAGGGACCACGCCCATGAGCGAGCCCCAGGACTACGACGAGACCTTCAGCCGCGCCCTCGGCAACGAGCTGCGGCGGGCCCGCGAGGAAGCCGGACGGACCCGAGCGCAGTTGGCCACCGGCCTGCCGTCCGACATCGACGACCGCGTCCTGCTCTCGTACGAACAGGGCTCGCCACAGCTCACGATGGAGGGGCTGTTCCAACTGTGCGGCGAGCTCGGCGCGAGCGCTCCTGAGCTGCTCGCCAAGGCGCTTGAGCAGGCCGACCCCGAGAAGACCCCACCCGCGCAGTGAACAGCACCACAGCCGTTCTTACACGCATCCGACAACATCACGAACAATTGCTCTGACAACTAAGCACCCGTGCGTCAACAATGGGAAATGCCCAATCACGCTACAGTCAAGTTGGTTAACAATTCGTACGCGCCAATAGCGCACGAGGCCATCACTCATCGCAATGATGTCAACCGAACGGCCTTGACCACATTCACTCAGACACACTAATGTGCCACGCGATCACTACTGCACGCACAGCTAAACTCAACAAGTTCTCGCCCAAGGGATGAAGATCGATCACGATGGTATGCGATTGGCGACTGGACGGTGGCTCGCTCCTCTAACCTTGTAATACGGGCAGGGGAACGGTCTTCCCACAACAGGGAAAGTCCGATACGCCGGCCAGAGGCCATGGGTGGACTCAGTCGCCCAGCCATCGCATCGTCCATTCAGACTTCGACACGTCATCACTTGACGCCCAGGCTCTGAGGCACATGGCGCTGGACGACGCGCCTCCTCTTGAGCAGCGACGGGAACGGGAGAGCATCCGGATGAACCCTCCAGAACTACGCCACGGGCACCGTCGTCCTGCCGTGTTCCCGGGCAGGGCCGCGTGATCGACCCAGAGGGCGAAGTGACCGACAAGGCCTTCTCCCGGGCGATCGGCGAGGAACTGCGCCGCGCCCGGGAGGAGAACGGTTGGTCGCGGGCGCAACTCGTGGCCCGTCTACCGTCCGGCATCGGCGAGCGCACACTGCTGTCCTACGAACACGGCACTCGTCAGCTCACGGTGCTCAGGTTCAACGAGATCTGCCGAGCGCTCGGCATCGCCGCGCCGACCATGCTCGGCCAGGCGCTCCAGCGGGCGCGAATCCATCTGCAGAACCTGATGCTGCAGATCGACCTCCGGGAGCTGCTGAACGACAAGAGCGACAAGTTCCGGCCGATGTTCCAGTGGGCACGCAACAAGTTGACCGAGAACCCCGGCGGGGTGGTGGAGCTGGCTCCGTCATCGGTACAAGACCTGGCTGCCTTCGTCGGTTGCTCTCACCAGGAGCTTGCCAACTATCTCGCCGGCTTCATTCCGGAAACACCCGCGAGCTAGTCGGTAACTCCGACGCGGGCAGAGTTTCCCAGCCATCGCCACTGAACTCGAGCTCAGCCGGCGCCGGCGAACCCATGCGGGCTGGTGGGACCGATCCAGGGATCTGAACCCGTGCGGCCCTGCGTCGCAACAGCGCCGCACGGCCGACGGCGCCCGCGTAGTCGTACAGGTCAGCGGCCCGCCGCCACGTCAGCGCCGCTTCATCCGGTTCACCACTGCCGTGCAACGCATCGGCGCACGCCGACAGGGCACCCGCCCGCGCTGCCAGATTCTGTGTTCCCCGCAGGATCAGCACACCGCGACGACCATAGGCGACCGCCGCGGCGAACTGTCGACGCTCGGCGCTGATCTGAGACAGGGTGACACAAACCTGCGCTGCGGCCAGGAGATCCGGACTCGCCTCCGCGATGGCCAGAGCCTGTTCGCAGTACGCGAACGCCGTCGAGTGATCGCCACGATCGCGGTGGATCGCCCCGATCTCGGCGAGGCTGGCAGCGTGCGTCGCCCCGTTCCCAAGCTGTTGCGCGAGCTCCTGCGCCTTGCCGAGATGCACGAGTGCCTGATCAAGCTGTTCAGTGGCACGCAACGCCTGTCCGACGCGATAGTGCGCCCAGCACAGGTTGTCGCGGTCGTCGACGCGTTCCGCGGCCGTCACGCTCCGGCCGTACAGCGCCAGCGCCTCCGCTGTGTCACCACGAAGCATCGCCGACTGGCCCAGCAACCGCAGCACCGGGACAGCCACGATGTCACCATCCGCGACACGCAACGCGGACTCCAGGTGCCGCGTTGCCGCGTCGTGGTCGCCCAGTGCCAGCCGGGTCCTGCCGAGGGCGACCAACGCCGTGGCTTCGACCACCCGCTCCCCGGTGGCGCGCGCCGAGTCGACGGCCAACTCGCGAACCGTCCCGCTCTCGACATGAAGACCCAGCTCGTCCATGAGGGCCGCCACCGGCTCCGCCAACCGCCACACCTGGTCGTGGCACCCCTCCGCGTGGGCGCGCCCGATCATGGCGGCGAGGTTGGTCCTCTCCCGGCGGAACCAGGCCACGGCCGCACTCGCGTCGGGCGCACGAGCCGCCTGACTCGCCGACGCGACACAGCGGTCCAACAACCGGTCCAGTGCCGCACGCCGGACGACCGCCGGTTCCTCGTGCTCGAGAAGACGTGCGGCGAACTCGGCAAGCACCCCGTGGCGGTGCACCCCGTCCAGCTCGTCGAGTTGGTCCACCAGGCGAGCCTCGGCCAGGGCGATGAGGCTCCGCAGCGTGGCGGTCGGGGTACGGCCGTCGCAGGCGTACGCGGCCTCGGCAGAGATGTACGGGCCCTGATGCAGCGCGAGCAGCCGGAACAGCCGGCGCTCCGGTGCGGCCAACGCACGGTACGACGACGCGAAGCAGGCGTCTCCCGGTGTCAGGGCGGCACCGACCTCGCCCACCGTCACGAGTCGATTCCGGCGGTTCAGAGCCAGGTCCTTCGCCAGTACCGTGATCGTCAGTGGTAGCCCGCCGCACAGGTCGACGAGCCGCTGCTCGTCCAGGATCCGGCTCCGCACGTGCTCCGCCAGCAACGCGGTCGACTCCGCGGCACCC
>Ga0193742_1000533_pt1 | contig 25182 bp, 26 predicted proteins | sample L2c1metaG_FD_165511 | JGI IMG/M metagenome (GOLD analysis project Ga0193742, IMG submission 165511) | Soil microbial communities from a riparian zone of the East river system, Colorado, United States - L2c1 | ecosystem: Environmental > Terrestrial > Soil > Riparian zone | place: USA: East River... | reverse complement strand
CAGGTTCAGAATATTTTTCACATTGGGATCTCGTGAGGTTTTGTCTGCGTATAGTGACCTTTCTCTGGCCGTTCGTGAGTAAGGGCCTGTTTTAAATCCTAATAACATACTCAGGCATTACTTCTTTTCTTAATAGTCCAGGTGGCAGTAGCAATCATTTTTGGCAGCCAAAAAGTGAGTACTTTCACCTGCACTCTCCCTTGCATCAAGTTCCAAAAGATTTTGACGCAGGATTTGCTATGTGTATGGATGTTTTGGCGCAAACTTCCGGAAACTCTCCCTACCCCACTACTGCAACAGTGAAACCACCACTACCATAGACTCAACCTTAGAATGCTGTGTATGGAACAATTGACCAACATTCGATCAATCGTGACATGGTTTTCGCAGCCGTAAACCAGACCTGACTTCAAGGATTGCATATTTATAACTGTACCGAGTGTCGTATGGTTTCTCTCTACATAAATCGCCTGCGGGCATCTACGCAGATTGCTGTTTTATTTGAATTTAACTTCTGGATCATGATATTGGATGGCCAGAATAATACGAGAGTCTGAAGACGTAACTTATCAATCCCATGCTTTTAACAAACCGTTCGACGTGTTTAAGACAAATACCTTGATATAGAGGATAAATCCAAGATCAACACAAACCGACCAGCTTCTTGACCAGACACAAAGTCGCCCTTGAACTCTCCTGAGCTCTTGCTGCGCCATCTTTTGCTACACTCTCCAGATACGTCCTGTCGTCCCTTAACCTCTCCAACTCGCCCCTTGGAACCTTGAACATCTCTTCAATAGCATCCGCAACATCATTTTTCAAGCTCCCGTGCCCTTTGGCAGTGTACCTCGTTGCCACGTCCTCCACGTCTTCCCCCGTAGATGCAGCAAGGATGGTTAACAAGTTAGAGGTACCAGGGCGATTAACAGGGTCGTAGGTTATACCTTGGATGGAATCTGTTATTGCTCCTCGAATTTTTGTCTTTATTTGGGTTGCAGTGTCGGTGAGGAGAATACGCGAAGATAAATCAGGGGAAGATTTGGACATTTTCGAGGAGGGGTCTTTGAGAGAAAGAATGCGCCGCGAAGGTGCTGGGAATCGGGTGAATGTTTGGGAAATACGAAAATGTTTTTTTTTTACAAAAGCGTACTGTTTAATTGTAAAGGTATCGGGAAGAAGCGTTTCTTTGGGTCGAAAGTACGATTGAAAATGTCTGCAATATCTCGAGAAAGTTCAAGATGTTGTGTCTGGTCATCTCCGACTGGTACATGCGTAGCACTAAGCAGACAGTTAGTTATTGATGAGATATATAAGAGGTAGAGAACAAGGTACCGATAAGCAAGAATATCTGCCGCTTGCAAGACAGGGTATGTGAATAAGCCTGCATTGAGCATCGATTCGTCCACTTCCGATTCGTCGTTCGCATTCCGTGAGGTTGCTAGTCGTGACTACGCAATAAATCAATCTGGCCTTCAGTTTTGGCTGAGGAAAGAGAGAGAGAGGAACAAACGCATACTTTCCATGTCGTCATCCTGCGCAATTTGCCAATCGGCGTGATACAGTTGAATATCCAAGCTAATTCAGTATGGCACTGATTCTAACCCGCCACGCGACAGAAAGTGTATGAACAAAACAGACGAACGGAAAAGGAAGACCAAAAAACCTACATCATCCTGATGAAAAATTACAGATCTCTTTGGATCAATGCCGATAGCTAATAGTGTTGCCAGCATGTCCATTTTGGACTGCCTGAGCATTGCTGGGTTTTGGGGCAGCGTTAATGCATGCCAACCCACGATGGAAAAAAACAAGGAATCTTCAGGATTAGAAAGGCGTTGCAGATTCACCCAATTTGAGAGAGCTCCAAGGTAATTGCCTAGCTAGAGAGCGTTAAGTGCAACGTCAAAGGGGTTGAAAGAACTATACTATACTTACATGAGGCACGCCAGTAGGTTGGATGCCAGAGAATATGACGCGTCCAATCTTGCTAACGTCATCTTCATTATGGTTCGAGGTCGTTGCAGATGTTGATGAAAGACATCTACGCGTCGTCGCTGCCGTCGTCCACCTTAGATTTGAACGGAACGAGGACAACATTTCCTGCGGCACAGCCACGTGATCCGAATCACGATTATTGCAGAATATCTCAAGTAACTATGCGATAATCGACAAGCCTGTTAATTTTTAAAAATAAAGTAAAATGGGTTGGAGTAAGTAAGTAATGGGCTATGTGTGACCATTCGGCGTCAAGGTTACAGCGTTGGCCTAAGAGCACAGCCCGTTGACTTGGAGCTTGTCTGCAGCAAGACCATATAGACCACGACAAATCACTTTCTTTTGGTTCTTCCATGATGCACCCCACCAATGCTACTGGGAGAACACGGAGGACCGCTATCATTGCGGCCTTCGTCCCAATACTTTTTCTCTATGTATTATATACCTTCAAGGTTCACACCTTTATTCCCGCCATATCGACATGGCCTACACAAAGGCAAATCATCGTCAGTGCAAAAGATATGGCGCGGCATAAATTATGGCCATGGACTATAGATGCAGACAAGGCGAGAGAATCGGGACGACAACCGTTTAGTCGACATATCGTTGCAGTTGGAGACCTTCATGGAGACCTGCATAATGCAAGACGTGTTTTGGACTTCTCAGGCGTCATTGATGAATTTGGCGACTGGAGTGGGGATGTCGACTTCTTCGTTCAGACGGGCGACATTATTGATCGGTGTGCTGAGCCCTTCTCGACAGTTTACATCTTGCTAATAAGATTCTTTCAGGGGGGACGACACTATACATCTATTCGTGTGGATGGATAGACTTCGCTCCCAAGCGGCACATGCCGGTGGTGTGGTTCTCTCACATCTAGGTAACCATGAATGGATGAATGCTATTGGTACGTCTCCAGACAACTTTTTATTTCAACTTTTTTTTTACTCAAATGTCTACATAGGAGATTGGAGGTAAACTGACCTGTTTGCCCAAAAATAACAAACAAATTGATTTGGTTAAGATATGTATATCCCTCAGAGCTCAAAACATTTGGAAGCATCGCTGCGCGTCAAAGAATGCTTTCCACTGGTCGCATAGGCAGATCGTGGGCGAGTAATTATACAACTGCCTCGCGGCTGCCCCTACACCCCTCTATGGGTCCTCCAAATACCCCTTACCCCCCGATATCTTCATTTCACTTTCAAAAGGAAGGTGACATAGGAGATTATACTACTCATAAAGACCCCATGTCTCATGCGGCACTTTCATTCGTCCATGGAGGCCTCTCACCAACTTATCCTGATCTTACACCTTTTCCCACCCGAATCAATGCGCTTTCGGATTCATTATTGGCAAAGCTTCAGCGTCGTCGACAACCACCACCTCACCCTCCAAATCCTTATCCAGGCCTTCCTTCCGGTATGTTGTTTAGTCATCGAAATATTAACTTGCATTCACATCTACATTCGAAGATACGACCCCAGAAGAAGAAATGCTGTATGGATCTAATGGTCCATTATGGTATCGCGGGTGGGCACAGGAAGACGAGGAAACGGTATGTGCAGAGGTCGATGGAGTACTCGCTCAGACTGGCACAAGAAGGATGATAATGGGTCATACGCCGGATTTTTATGCAAGTTCCTTTGATTTTTGAAATAGGAATGCGTCGATAACAAGTTTTTTTCTCTTTTTTTTTCTCCAGAATATTGTTTCAAGATGTGACGGCAAGATAATCATCATCGATACTGGTAAATCCATTCGTTTGAAAGGTCGAAAGCACATTCCTAACCCGTTTCTCTAGGCATATCACATGCTTACGGCGGTGTTCTATCTGCCTTGTCAATTTATTACACGTTGACACCAATTGGAGATGATTCTTCACGACGTTGGCGAGAAAGAGAAGTAGTTAGCGCTTTGTATCCTGACCAACGGGAGCTCCTGGCGGAAGAGGAACGAGAGATCGTCGGCGATTTCCATCATTATCATCCGTCATGATGGGTCGTATAACAACTACCTTGCAATGTGAATGTTATTGGGTTCATTGCAGAAACTACCTTGTTGGATGTTTAGTTTCATACTCATCATTTTGCGCCCCTTGTGGTAGAGGATGGTCATGGGTACAGCGAAGTGATTCTCTGCATGGGAACTGCTTTACAGGAGCATCTACATAGATAAAAAATAAAATAATACATGTTATGCCATTGCTGTCCGTAAAAATACAAGCGTAGATGAATTCTTCAAAGTTTTGCTCTGCGATGGGTGGTGTCCAATCGTCGCCACTATGTAAAACAACAGTTCAGTGCCTGAAAAAAGAAGGAATCGTGTTGCAACAATCACCCATGGAAACCAGGGCGAGGAGCTCTTCGATAGAGTGCCAATGAACTTGGGCAGTCTCCTCTCCTTGAAGGAGAGAGCACCCTCAGCACCATCCTCTGAAGCAGCCAACAATTTGATAGCTCGAGAGTCAAGAAGGTGATTTTCCTCAAGAGAGTCTCCGGGGTGTTGAAGCAGGCCTTTAGTATAAGCAATCGAGACCTGTGAAGTGCTGGCTGCAAGCTCTTCGGCAAATGCTTTCGCAGCAGGGTACACGGCTTCACGAGTCGGTAAGATCTGATGGTAGAGATCCTTAATGTAGGGTGAATCTGGTGATACGGTGGCTCCTGTGAGCAGCAGTGAATTTGCTCTTGAATAGCCTATGAGACGAGGGAGAAGATAGGTTGAAGTAGCTTTGATAAGAATAAGAGGTTCAACATTTGTGCGAGACATTAGGATCAAGACAAATAGTACCTTCTGGAATGATTCCGCGACGAACAAATGGGAAAGTGAGTTTAGCACCTGCCCAAACGAAACGGAAGTCAAAGGGTAGATGAAAAGCTGTCATGCCGACTCCAGCCTGGATTAACCGATGAGTGGTTTGTCAATGAAGATGACTATGTTGTTTACAGCATGGCCATTGATGGCTGCAATCGTAATTTTTCGACATCTCATTATTGCAAGTGAGATGGTCCCGCCGGTATCGCGGTGAGCTATGAGAACTGAATAAGGTGAGAGATTGAGACGAAAATGAGGTTGAATTACCATGTTCACCCTCCTTCTCAGACTCTTCGTCCCAGAGTACGTTCCAACCGCTAGAAATGTCAGCCTAGAAGAAAGAAACGGCCTTAGCCGGGGTCACGCTGGGAGAGTTTTCTTGAAACGTACACCTGAACAATACGCGGGGGCAGTCGGTTCAGCGGTCAAGATGACAACTCGGACGCGGTCGTCCTTGTCGCACAATTCAAAGACATGAAGGAGTTCATTGGTGATTCCTTGGTTAAAAGTATTTCTGCTGAATGCGCAAGCTGAATTGACAAGATTATTGAAAATAGAAATATTAACGCACTACTTGGCCCGGTTTATGAGAACAGTCACTATAGAGCCTTCTAGTGTGGCGATGATTTCCTTGTACCCTTGGGCACTATAGTCAGGAACGTTAATGATCATCTTAATGTAGCCTTGAACGTTTGATTGGGAGGAACGTTGAAATACGAAGTTGAGCCTTAGCACACAAGCGCTTACGTTGCTGAGCTTCTGTATGTCTTAAATAATACTCAGCGTGGTTGCCAGCTTAACAAGGGTCCATCAATATGGTTATTCAGCATCGCTAGCCTTAGGCCCTTAGCTACACCTTCCTATCCTTTTTTCTCTATCTTATCTTCCTGTATCGTCAATGGCCGATCTACAAGCCCGCATTAGTCCTAAGACGACTAAATTATATCCTAATTTGACCTGGAAAAGGCCAAGTGCAGATTTACATTCCCCTCCAAAGGACACCACCGTGAAGTGGAGCAAAACTCATCAGCATGATGAGAAAGAAGATGATGGTGATCCTTCCAGCGGCGAACACGACTCTTCTCAAACTTTTTCATCGCCGAATAAGTCCAAGTCTGCCAGTCATCAGAGTAGCTTCTCTCGACTCAGACAATCTAGCGGACCACTATCACTATTGAGCCGCATGGGCTTGGCTTCTGGCTTATCTGAGAACGGTACCTCGTCAGATGGAGAAGAAGCTGCGAGCATCCAACAGTCGCCATCACGGTTAGCTCAGGTCGGGACTACGGAAGATACACATCGTTCTTCTGAGTCACACCCAAGCCCCAATATCGGATCAACTTCGAGAGATACTGCACACGTTTTGGATTTTAATGGATATAATGATATCGTCAACTCAAAGCATGCACAGAAGAGATTATCACCACAGCCTTCCCTGCCTTCCTCATCGGTCTGCTTGTTCTTTTTTTGTTCTAATTTTTACCTCTTACCCGATTTAGAACGATAAAGGAAACGGCTTTATCGCTGAAAATCGACCTCTCGACAATGGCAGCTCGCTGACTGATAACGGTCAAACGAAGTGCAATGATGGTCTGGTTGTCAAGCCCTCAACAAAAGTGGCGTCCTCACCACAAACTTCTCATAAATCGATCTTACACAATTCTTCCAAGTCTAATTATTCCCCAAGCATCATAGAGACATCTCTAACTCCATTCAAAGACAATTTGGCCACCCAAAAGAACATGACCCTACCTCTTTCCCAAGAGCAAGAATTCGAGGAAGGCCAGCTAGTCGATTCAGAGCCACTTCCCCCACAACAAGTCCGGGATTTCCTTTTACCCCTCGTGTTGACAAACGCCGCACATCGCGAGAGGGAAGGCGACAGTGACTTGATTCGCCACAGCGCACATAGTGTACTCAGTGACGAGGTCTGTTCCTCCTTTATGGATCAAATGAAAGAGGTTCGCATTGAAATGTACGCGCACAAAAATCGATTGTCACACAATCCTGCTCAGATGCAGCCCACGGGGGAAGCGAATCACCCACCTTCGAAGATCGGACAGGCACCCCCTTCATGCCCTCGCGCAATGAAACCCCCCATCAAAACAGGCAACTACATGCCACGTATTGCTAAAATTGCGACAGAATCGATTTCCTCAAAAGATCTAGCTCAGCCGATCTCAGCAGTGTCGAGCCATTCTCATGAACCTGTTTCAGCCTCAAGTCACAGAAGGCCTGAACCAGGGATCCGGCAGCTTCCTAGTCCAGAACGCAGAGGTTTCCACGATCATAACCGGGATCGCCGTTATTCCCAACATCGCAGCCCAAGATTTGACGGTCACCGCCCTCCTTCTCCTTCTCACTCTCCGAGCAAAATTTCCCGAGGTCAACCGTATAATCGACCGACCGACCGGTCTCGGGATATGGTTCGCTCACGCTCTCCCGTTGCCCTCGCAACTTCACCTCGTCAAAGACCAGTGGGAGCTTCCCAATCCAGTTACTTCCGCGACCGTGCAATCCGTGACAGTCCTGAAGACATATCAGGCCGTCCATCAGAAGTTCCACGTCGATATAGTTCGCCACCTGGGACTAGCAGCCACGATCGAATGCCAAAACGTCGACGGACCCCTTCGCGTGACTTTAGGCGCATAGAAGGGAACACATCGCCACGTTGGGACACAGCCGATTCTCCTCAATCCCCCGTCTACTCTTCTTCCCCTGGGCTTTTCGGCTGGCCTGGGGCAGATAAGGTTGTGAGCCCACGTCGATCATCACTTACCCATGACCCTAGCATGGGGTTGGCTGAGTCTCCCAGACATCGGAGGGATAGTCGTGTCAGTATCGTTTATTCTGGATTAGAATTTGCACGACGCAGCGCATCGCCTCCTCGGCGAAAACAACATAGACAAATCCCTGCGGAACGACCTTTACCTCGCACATCACCTCGACATTTACCACAGCCAACCACACCTAATCCTTACTGTCAATCTCCACGTGATCAAGCTTCATTTGAACAAACTTGTTGTCGGGAACCGGGTGAATATCACATGGAAGGCTTAAGCCCAGGAGCTCGTTCAATGTCAAGTCATCTGACTGACAGTGCTGCTGATTCGCATCATCAGAATGTGGAATCGATGGTCATCGACAATTGGGACATGCGTGGACGAGTGAACAAAGAGGTTGGAACAGGGTTGCTTAAAACATCTGATAATATGGGACTAAATGTTTTGCCATGTCATAATGTACCCGGAGTATGGTTTGTCAAGGTGGCCTTGGATAATATTGGGACACTGGAATGCTCTTTTGATGTGGATGAAGTAACAGCACTCAAATGGAATCTTCAACATGCCAAGTGAGTGATTCTATATTATATTCTCTCATGTCAGGGTATTCAACTTCTAAAAAACAGTGTAAAGGTGCATACATCACAGGAAAAAAAGCTGCAACTGCAAATTTGTTGTCTTTCACAAAAACTTGTGCAGTCTATTATGGACTCTCTCAAACCAGATGCTACAGCTCAAGATGTAGCATCTGCTATGCTTACAATCAGAAATGACTGGCCAACACCTGGACATCTAATCATCATAGTTAATCCTCAAGACAAGAACAAGAGGATATGGCTGCCTGACAAACTTGTAAGTTTGACAATTTGATTTCTGTAAGAAGGCTCTCAGAAGATATGAAACAAGGAACCACCATATTTGCCTGTTTGCATTGAGGACTGTGTTTTTGAAGGACAAAATATTGTCCAGTTCATCCAACTTTCTGATATGTCAGAAAGGATGTTTGTTCTTTTTGCAACAACAGGACCACTTCTTGATGATCTACAACATGATGATCATGAAGAATCTGTTCATGCACCCTTGCAAAATACAATTGATGGAGGAAAAGGGGATCCATTTGAGATTGGATTTGAAATGGTAACCATCTCTGATTTGAGATGATCAGCAAGTCAAAGCATCACATATATTCAAACTTGTAATTATTCTATGTGTAGTAAACTTACATAGGTTAAAAAAGATATCAGAAGACTCTACAAGGTAACATTAAATCTAAGGGCCAACTAAAGTGAAGCTGGGGGCAAATCCTTAATTGACCAATGCCATTGCTCTGCACCTCTCTCTATATATTCTAAGATGACGGCTCGGGAATAAGGAAGCCAACCAGACATGCATCAAGCATAAAATCCACATTTACCCAACCGTGGGTAGTTGCTATCAGTCAAGCAATGAGACAGATGGATAGAGACAGATTGATAAAAGTACATACCAAAAAGTTTCGTTCCATCTCGTCCAGCAACACGCATCAACTCTTTCTCTCCCCCAGGATGAAATGGCAGATAGGCAGTGATATTGTATACCTTTCCGTTGATAGCTGTCCAGGTATCATCGCGTTTGTTATGTTGCTTGAGTATTGATGGAGGTATACGCATCAGAGTGTCAACTCCCTGAATAGTGAATCCTTAGTAGTAACCGTTACTGAAATTGGTCAGTCTACTCACCCGTAGATCTTGGCCTGAGGTTTTCAACGCCGCCCAATCTAGAGAACTATGCCCGGGCGCAAGGGCTACCTTTTCCCGCTTTTTAGAGGTTTTGACGGGCGCTTTCGTCGTGCTAGGAGGAACGGCTAGCATCGAGGGACCACTTCGTGAACTCGAAGGCGGAACGCCGGGTTGCCTTGCAGAAAGTGAAGGGACAGGGGGAGGGGGCATCAACTGAGAGTCGGTCAGAACTCTAGGAGTCTGTAATCTTTGGGCGCTATTGAGAGCAGGGAATGCGGGAGGAGAGTCATTGTCTCGTTCCGTTTCTGTTTCCTCCCCGTCTCCGTCATCAGAAGCCGGAGGTGAGATTAGTTCAACCGTTGGGACTTCGGGTAAGGATGGAGGTGCACTGCTGAAGAGCCAATCCCGAAGATAAGAGGTCATGATTAAGGAAGAAGCGCCGAGTCATCCTTGTTAGTGTTTGGCTATCTTAGTACTGCCAAGCCCCGCCAAATATACCTCCTCCTATATTTATAGAAAGTTTGCCTTCGCCTCTAAAATGTTGGCAACCCCCTTTAGATTTTACGACATAAGTATTAAGTACCGCTCGCTCAACACACAGCTCTTATGATACCGGCGATTTTATGCGTTGCGACTGTTGTCGATGTTTTCGACGCGACGCTGAGGCTTCAAGATCTGTCTGATTCCTTCGGTTTTTCTGTGCTTCAAAAACCTTCGGAGGTGGTCCAAGAATAAATGGGCTAAGTGCAAGTGCAAGTAGCAACAGAGTGGCAGTAAGGGACAACCATAGCTAATCCGAATCCAAGTCAGCTATATATGTTACTTTCGCCACTTGTGAAGTTTCGAATCGAAACAGAGCTATCCTCACCAATGGACCGTAACTTGCACTAAACCCTTGTTTCTCGAAACGGGCTTTTGCAACAACCCACACGCCGATCATGAGCGAAAAGGCGATTGTTGAAGAAATGAAGGAGATCCAAGCAAAGAGGAGAAAAATACGATCAGTTCGTGCATTCCGGGCATAGGCTACAGGTATCAACGAGATCATGGTCAGGAAAACGGAGACAGCCGCTATTCAAGCATGAATGTTTTTCATCAGGACATCGTTCTGAAGTTCGGCCAAAGAAACGACGAAACTGATCGGATAAAACACAAGAGCCTTCGTGATCGGATTTGGGATCTGTGGCTCCCAAGTATAGCCTAATCTATGGATAAATTGACTTGAAGAGACCTTGTATAGATGTGAAAAAGCCTGCATATACTTACTGCAAAGGCGTAGAACAACTCCCGTCTTCATCCAAACACCAACCCCACATTCCGAAACGTACGCCTCTTGCCTCCGAAGAATAAAGGAAATACAAAGACGAGGTCAAGGGAGCCGAAAAGGTTATTAGCATCCTGAGAAGCGCTTTGAACTGAGAATCTTTGGCTTTAAAGAAACGAGAACTGATTTACATGAGAACAAAGGCGGTGAATCCCGTAACGAAAACGTAGAAAATAGGGCTTCTGTAAACCATGCCTCGTGGTAAAGGCTCAGCGTTCAGTATTGGGGGTGGAATACGGGTGGGTCGTCAGTAATTATAATCGTGAATGTCGTTGATTCAAGGTGAGGTGTACGTCAGTTTGGTTCAGGTCGGTCTGTTTTTAAGCATGTGTCGTGAAGGGGGTAAAGCGGAAGGAATACTCAGGGTTCACTGCAACCAGGCAGAGATACATATTTGGCTGGATGAACGTGAACCTTGAAGGTTGACCATCATGATTCAGGGGCATAAAACCATTCGGAGATAAACGACATTATAACGGTCGAATCCTACAGCCGCTCGATATAGAACGTGGTCACCCAGAACGTTCAGTAGGAATGAACGAAATAGACTTCAGGGATCTAGTCCTCAGGGGGCAAAGTTTGCCTTTGGAGATTTGAAGAATCATCCTGCGGCACTTGTGAGGAATAAAAGATGAGATCCAATGACCATCATTAGGTGTTATACAAATTACAGTTGTAGAGTAAGAAAAATAAAAAAAGAAAGACCCAAAAAACACATTGCTGTATAGAATAAGGTAAGAATAGCCAGAAACGATGATCAAAGACAGACTTTGTGTTCAGAGTCCACTCGATACTACCTTCATCAATCTGTACAGACATGAATAAAAGAGTCATCAAAAGCGAGAGAAAGCAGGAGAAAAAGAATAGAGAGAGATGATCATGACGAGACGTACGTACGCGTAAAAATGAGCGACAAATCGACGAAAAAGAAAAAAGGACAGAAGAAACGGATATCACTGTTAGAGAGAGACAGGGGGGATGGAAGGAGGATCGGAAAAATGACAACAAATCAAATAATAACAGAACCATCCATCCCCTGAGCAGAATTACAGTTCGAGAGCGACCGCAAAAAGAAAAAAAAATACAGCGAGATTGATCATATTTTTTCCTGCGTTAACCAAACGATCGGTCATCATGGGTGGGTTGCTAGTTGGTGTAACAAGACAAGATATTTGAAATGTGATAAATAGATAAGAGTTCGCGAACGTTGAGGGGCGTTTGGGAGCTTCGTTTCTTGCGTCATTCGGAAATGCTGGAGGTTGAAGATGGGATACAGGTAAGTTGTTGATCGCTTCGATGAATGGATGGGGAGGGGAGAAGGAGGGACAAGGGCCAGAAAATGAACATGAAAAAAAGTGATTTGGCTGTTGATACAACGTGCGGGTGTTTGTGACGAATCTCCTTAATTAGTACAAAGAGAAAGGATCGGCTTGTTCTGGGAGACAGAGGTCATGTGTTTGAGCGAAGAAAAAATCTATAGTCGTCAATCTTGCCTTGGATTTGCTGTTGGAGAAGAGTCCGACCAAGGGGTAGAAGAAGGGATTTTTAACCCTGAATCAAATCGATGCCGGCACTAAGTGTATAGTCTTCCTGCCTGTTCCCAGGACCCCCAATAGTAGGAGCAGCAACAGCATGAATATGGGCATGACGCATTTGCTCTTCTTCGAAGAGCTTCCTTCCAATGTCAGCGCGAAGACTCAAGTTGGACTTGTGACTTGCGCCACCGCAATGACCTTGGGAAGGCCCACGTGAAGGCGAAGGCGAAGCATTGATGAATTCATGGAAATTGAAATCGAGCGGCATGGGGTTGCTACTTCCACCCGCAATCCCGATGAGCCCGGCTTTAGGGCTTGAGATCAATTCTCTCCGTCCTGCCGGACTGGCCGGGGCCGAGGGCAATAATGGAAGCGGAAGTGGAGCTGGAGGTAAGAGTTGAGACGGTTCAGAACCAGACATGTTAACAGGAGCGATGGATGTTCCACGAGAGCCGTCACTGAGGTTATTTCTAGCTCCGCCTCCAAGGTCAGTACCGATGCTAGAAACACTAGAGGTAAAGCTAGTTTCGCCATCTCTAGTTAGAGCAGGTTGTCTATACGATGCACCTGCTGTTGCCGCTGAGACATCCTCACGCCCAGAAGAAGGATCGGTAGCGGAAGTAGAAGGGAAAAGGACTCTGCCCTTCGACCGAAGTGGACCAGTTCCACCACCTAAGGCTCGGTATGCAGCCATGTCCCTGGCGTCCTTGTTGGCAGGTCGGACCGGCGAGGGAGATGTTGCAAGGAATAGCATCAAGTCTGCTGCCTCAGTATCGGTTGGAGCAGCGCGTGGAGTGGTGTGTTGCACTTGTGAACCACTTGGAGGAGTCTGCGGTCGGGGCCCAGGGTCTGCTGCTATCGTCATCGACGACGATGCGGCAGACACAGGAGCGGGAGGATTTCCCGCAGACATTGTCCGAGCAGAAGATTGGGCAAAGTGCGATAGGGAGTAGACAGAGCCCACTTCAGAGCCATCAATGCTCGACCGAGGAGATGATGCACTACCCGCGATTGATGGCCGGTGGTGCATGAAGAGAGAAGTCAAGGTAGCAGCAGCTTTCATATCGATGTCGCCATCAACGTCCATAACACCAGAATGCTGTTTTTGTTTGCCTTTGTCGACAGAAGCTCGTTTGTTTTTTCGTCGGTTGGGAGAAACGGGTGCTTTAGTAGTTTTGTTTGGTTGTCTGCCTTTGGGTTGTGGGTGATTACCATCATGTATTGACGAGGACTTCGAGACGCGTGGTTTTGGTGTAGTAGGACGCACTGGAGCGGGAATGGGTGGATCGCTTGGGTTATGAATTGTCCTTGCCTGTTTGGCGGGAGGCGGTGCAAGAATGGATGAGTAGAGATTTGGAACTGCGGCCGCATTCCTGGAACTGGAAGCAACTTCATTATAACCGGAGTAACCTGGAGTGCCGTGAATGGATGAATAATGCGGAGACCCAGACATTGGAGGAGCCATAGCGCCCGAACCGCCTCTCCGATGGTTACCTGCGACGGCGCTACCAGATTGCTGTGTAGTCGGATTGTTGTAATAGTTATTGACCCCAGCGGCCTTACGTTTAGCGGCAATGGTGCGGTTGAAGGAAGCAGTTTGGCTCTGGTTCTGAGACTGTGTTTCGAGATCACGCAAAGCGACATGTGGAATGTTATGGGTAGCCTTGTACGAAGCGTAAGAAAGACGCGCTCGCAGGGCACGGGTAACCTGTGGGAACAATGAGTAAGAGGGGTCATGGTTTCAGATTTGAGATATGGAGTGCGTTGGCCACTTCGGGGGCCATTGGGTGGATTGAGGAGGTACAGAAAGGGTGGATCGGCATTCCGTGTGGCCCGGAAGAATCATCACACCCCTTGGTGGACGCGTCCGATGGTAGAAATCACGTACCATAGAGATCTCAGCTCTGGCCAGAAATTTCTGGACGGCTTTCTTTCGCTGTTCTCGCTCAATTTCATCTTGAGAGGTGGCCATGGAAGCCTGCTGCTGGCCTGGCGCATGAGGAAGATAAGCCATTGGTGGAGATGGGGACGTGGCTGAAGACGACGGAGTCGCCATTTACGCGTGAGATGTGCTCTATGGCCACTACAAAGAGGATTGAGAGCTCGTCGCTATGCTGGACGGCGGGGAAGGGGCTGAGCGCGTTGTTGACTTATGTGGGTGAGAGAGAGACTTGGGGAGAGCTGGGGTCCGACTGCCAGAAACGCGACGACGCGTACCGGCTGTTTCCGGGGTTTCGGCTTTAAAAACTTGAGCCGGCTCATGAACGCCGCGATCATATTCATTTTACATTTTACAATTTACTTTTACTCTTCCAGTTATGGATACCCACTATCCGTACCGTCCCTATATGACTTTAGAGAGCCCACCCTTGCCAGGTTAAGTTCAGCCAAAATTTGACGTCGTTATTTTAAAAGTTCCAAACATCAGATGACTGGGAAAAGTTTGACCTCGAGGCAACAGGTTCCTGGAACTGATTGATGCATGCAATGGCGCAAGGACGTTATGCATAAATCCGGCCTGCTGTCGCATGATGCTTGAGGTTGTGGCGTGTCACATTTGCTTTCCCGCGTCAGTCCGTCATATTCTAGTGCTTGTCGTGGGATGTTTTTCGCGCATGACTTCTTCCCAGTACCAACTGGGTAAGAAGCCGACTCGATCTTCGCCACTGACCACTTCTTCAAGCCCTGAAGCATCCAGCTCCTCCACGTTAACACCAGACCCAGGAACAAATTTGACTCGCCACACTGAGGTAGGTGAAGTGTCATCTGCCGTTCTTCCACCAATCGATCCCTTCAAGAACGTCAAGAAACGGTGGCCCCAGTCAAGACATACAAGCGGATCCCATGCGTCTGGTTTGCCACGAACGAGGCGAGGTATCTGTATTGTCTTAAATGACTGCACGGTCGTTACTACGCCGGATGGAGTCCGGAATCCGACTACGATTTCCTATTGACCGAAATCAAGGGTGGAAAAGGAAAAGTTATTTGCAAAAATCATACTGGCACACCAAGCAAAAAGGATTGGAAATAGAACTTGAGCAACTTCCTTTTATCCAAATGTCAACCAGCCACTGCGATGATATGGGAAAAAGTTCAAATCATACTTTTCAAATTTCGCACTGTCCTGTTGTCCACGGATCGCAAGAGACGTTTTTAATTCCACGAATGTGTCAGGTTGGCCTGTATATTTGTCTACACAGAATATTAGTCAAGACTGAGCATCGACGCATCGCAGTATATCACCTCTTACACAGTCCACCTCTCCTCCAATAATCATACGTGTGTCACCGAGCTTTGTGCGAACTACGCTACACCACTGAACGTTAGTGTTAACATCTCCTCCCCATCCTGGAGGATGCTTTGGATGTGGTTCACTTCTAGGCCCTCGTGTATTCGGCGTTTCGGACGTGCAATATGATTCAAAAGCATAGCCATAATACATCTGAGACCGTTGCCTTTCATTCATGTTGACCCTATTCCGATCTTGTCAGTTGAACGCAACGTGTCGGTAACCCAAAGATTTCACCTTTCGGCCAGACGTTCTTCCGTGGCATGCTCTTCGAAATATAACGTCCCATTAACAGACATAACATTTAATTCCCATCCATTACGGTTCTCGTATGGAGCAATCAAAATCCTATTGAAGAAGAAATTGTAGATTGACGGCACCATCAGGTAACATCTTTTCAACTTTTCTTTTTAGACGAACATGGCATGCGGCTTACTTTGTCATAACACCCCTCCATGAGATTAAACCGATTTCTGGTAGTGCACCACCACAGGCAGCTACGTCACTTTTGATTTTAGATACGGCTCTCAAAAGTGCATCAATCCGTCCTCGATCATCTGATTCGTTATTCCAACGTCCATAGCCATACCCAAGATTTGAGCCAATAGGTGGGTCGACAAAATAGCGCAAAGCAGAATCAGTGAACTCTTGAACATGTTCGGGAGTGTACGAGAACGAGATCAATTGACTAGGTTGTTGAAATGGGGTCTGCTCGACATTCGAGAGTTTGCCAGGGTAGGAAAGAAACGACGTTTGCTGCATGAGGTTTGCGTCCTCGTTTCTTTTCGATTCAGATCGTATTCGATTATCTAGCGCCATAGTAATAGGATCAAAAGTCGCTTATATAATATTGACATTAGGCAGAATTTTTCACCATCATGACCAAACATCATGGATTCGGCTCATTAGTAGTAATCTTACTGTTTGACCGACTTGGTGCTGAGAAACTCCTCCAAGCCCTCAAGATAATCTGTTTCGTACTGCAAAAGATTCTCTCGCGACGGCACTACATTACTACATGTGCCGCTGGGTGGTCGACAATTGACCGTGTTCATGCTGTCTACCCTTCAAATTAGAGAACCTTCGGAACTGACCGCCAAATCTGACCTATCATTTTTGACTTCGAGTTACATCTGTTGAATGTGGAAGAAACTAGGGATTTGAAGAAGAAAAGCCTACCTCCAGCTATTTGAGCGAAATACTGTCTGCTACGATTTCCAACCAGTGTCAAACGGGGCGTTGGACACCAACACTAATTCATATTATCAACCGCACAATTGAGTTCATACTTCGTCAAGATGGCTTCTTCCCGTATTCTGCGCTTGGTTCTGACTCGCTCTACCCTAACTCAAAAATGCTGAGCATAGATGGTATTTATTAACTCCGGAATGTCCTTTTTGTCACCCCCCCGCGCTTTGTTGCGGACAACATCCATTTGCCATCGTGTCACCACGTTTTGTCATGGCTGGGTTTCCCCTTTGCGACTATTTACTTGTTTTGTCTTCATTTGGGTGGCCCGCCTCCGTCTGTTAGAGTGGCGGCCCCTATTGTTCTGTAGTCAATGGGTGGTCACCCGTTGGGCCACTCTCGGCATGGGAGTATAAAGTACTTTCTCCTGTCATTTCTTCGTCCGCTATTCCATTGCCTTGAAATCTTCCTTTCTCTATCCCCTTTTCTTGAGTTAGTGGTCGTTTGACACGATTCACCTATCCACTCTCCTTTCTCCAAGACCGTTCACCTTCATTCACCACAACTACGATCCACAATCAACTCATTTTCAAGATGAAGTTAAAGCCCTGTGTGTCCACTTTAGATTTATTCTAGTGCTGGCTCAATAATATGCAATAAACAGTTCATCTCAGCGAGAAAGCGAAATACTTTGCTTCTCGCCTTCCCTCGAACTGGCCATCGTATCTGCACAACAAATGCAGTGTACGGGCTTGTTATTTCCCGAACCCACCTCAGGCGGCCTATGGTAACTATAATTGCCAAGGACATAACTGTGAAGGAACATATCATGTTTCTCCTTCAACAGCTGAGTCAGTCATGAAGAATCATAAAAAGCAGATGAAGATACGCGAAGATCGGGCAAGGTGGGATGCCCAGATGGATGCAGAAATTGAGCGACAGAAGGTCGTCCAGCGTCAGTTAGATGAAGAAGGGATGGTATTTGCCGCGGAGGAGCTGGCTGCCAAGTGTGAAGAGAGGAGAAGGAACAAAGACACTTCGACTGGTTTCACATCCAACGATCTTCCATTCTCGTCTTATTTGGCACGAAGGGCCGCTCAGCGAAGACGTTCTACCGACAAAGAACCTACCGATCTCATCGTCGCGCAGCAACACCACCCATCTTCCACCCACGATCAAGCTCACCATCAAACATTGTATTTGCCCGCCGTGAACAGTCACTGCAAGGTTCCAGCTGATCGAAATCATCTAAATCACTTCCCTCAAATGCCGTCACAGACGTCGCCCCGTTCTCATGGGTCTAAATCCAGATATCCGTCCGAATATAATTCTCCCCAGTATCGCCATACTGAAACCCAAGCTCACAATTATCAACACGGGAAGTCGCCCTCAAGGTCAGTTTTTCTCTTGTGTTTGTTTGACTTATTTTGGCTGACATCTCTTAGGTTCTGAGTTATTACCGACAATTATTCTCAATTTATTCAATCTACCCACTTTGTACTTGTGTGAATGGATATTGCATTACAGTTGTAACCTTGTGTTGAGTTTTCCTATACTCTCAAGATATATATACTATCGTGTGCTAGTGTGACTCACAAGGGCGAATTTTTTGGTTTCCTTTTGTTGCCAAGTTAGACGCCCACTGTTTCACTCGCGCTGCGTTTCTTCTTTGCGCGCACCACCACGTCACAACTAAAAGCGAAAATCGATGACCGTCGCTGACGCGCTACTAGTGAAATGAACAATCATGCACTGTACGGCTAGAAACATTTCTGACAATGCGAGCAGTAGCTTTCACCCTTTGGATTCCGTCATGACCTAGTACACCATCATGGCAGGGTATCATGCATATATCATGTCGCACTTCGATTTACGAACTTGAACAGAAAGGAATGTTGGACAAAAATCAAGTGTTGAAAAAGAAATTACAGATGCCAGACGTCACTTCGGCCTAAGCTGCCGCTTCTTGGCAACGATCATCCCGTGGTGACGCAGAACTCAGGTATAAAACTCTCATTTTATATTTCTTTCTTACTTCCATGGGGCCTGGGACGATATGCTTACAAGATTGATACTTCTGGAAGTCGGCGTTCAATGATTGGACCAGCTGATATATTATTATTATTATTATTATTATTACTACTACTACATATATATTAATATGCCGCTATTATCATTTGCGGACATGTATATACGATACGTACTTTGATTATTACCATCTCGGGTCCGTCATGTAAGGTCCCTCTATGTAAATGACTTTTCATTTTCCCCCGATTGGTCAGGATTTGAACTTGAGTACATGTTTGATTGTTTCCCAAGATGATAAAGGCGAGGAAATCTCCCATCTACCGAAAGTCTAAGGGTTAGCCTGGTACTTACAGTCGTGAAAAAATACTGGAAAGGACGAACCGAATAACAATTCTGCCCCTCCCCTTCCCTCCGCGGCAAGGCATTCCAGCGTTAGGAATGATAGTCGTGCCAGTAAGAAGCCCAGTTTTGCAGAAATTGACATAAAAAGCGTATTCCTTCCCATCGATGCCATCGAGCCGAACCTCTCCTTCTTTCTCTTCCAAACTGTCAACCCAAGGAAGTCGGACTTCCAAACGTAAATCATCATGAATTCGATTGAAGCGTTTATGTCTTAACGCGTTCACCAAAAAAACGATGTCTTGCCTCGTGCCATCTTTACGTTCATTGCCAACATTCGTAATGATCACTTCGGTGCCATCCCGACTTCCGAGGGGTACAGTCACGTTCAAGGGTACAATAGTTTTCTTGCCAGATAATTTATAACGGATCAATTGGAAGTGGAAAGTCTTCCCTTGATATATTTCTTCTAGGGTCATATTCAGAACGTGAACCCATTTTTTGGGAGCGTCGGCACCAGCACCACGCAAGATCGATCGTTCAGGACGAAGAGTGTCCCTCACGAAGTCAGGGTCGCGCGTTAGAGGGTCATCAGGTCGATGAAGAAAGGTTTTGGGGTTGGAATCAGAGGTATTAGTTTGATGGCTAGATTTCCGGCGTAAAGTATCCCAATGTTCCTCAGGCGCAGGGTCTGCTGCATTGATGAATGAGTCGGACGGAGATATGGGCGCAGAGTAGTTAACCGAGTAGATGGATGTACAAGGGGTGTCCTCATGAGATTGAGATGACGAAGGGGTACGCGAGGGTTGTGAACTGTGGGTTGGAGAGGACGATGAAGATCGAGAACTCGTTGGACTTTGAGAAGGGCTTCTTCCAGATCTCGTATAACGCATCGGCTGTTTCGAAGACACGAAAGAGGATGCTGAAGTCGACGAGGAGGAGGGCGGCGAGGGGTCCGAAGCTGGGCAGCCTTGGGCAGCTTTCGCCTCCCTGCGAGCGCGATATAGAGCACGGCTCATGGTTCTGTTCGCTTTATTGATCTGAGAAGAAGGTATTATGAGAGCCGACAGCTATTAACAGTATGGATAGACAAACCTCTACAAATTTGCTTGTTGCTTGTTCTCGGTTTTGCGGTTGACGGTCTGGATGCCATTTTAGCGCCTAAAAATATGGAGCAGGGATTAACGTCGAAGAAAACTCGCAAGGCTGGAAGTTTAAACACGTACAAGGGCTTTGTAGGCTGCTCGAACTTGTTCTTCAGAGGCATCTTTGGGAACTCCAAGGACTTCGTGGGCTTCCATGTTTAGTTAAAAGAATCTTTGGAGGAGAGGTGGCAAGATAGCAAGAATCAAAAGTGGGAGCCACACAGGTATTCTGGGACATTGATTCCCAAGTCAGCCCTTTTGTACCAGTGGTCAACCACCAAAAAAAAACCACCATGAGGCCATTATACGCGTCTGCGTACATTTAGGGTGCGTACGGCAAGGCGCAGTGATTGAAACATGCGGTGTCAAAGGCTTCATTTCACGACTACTACATTTTTATCTCGCCTGTGGGCGCACAGTGACATCGGGCCTCATGCAGGACACGTTCTGTTCGAAAATTTCCGATCGTACACCGACACGACAGAGGCAGAAGGAGATAGGAGATATGTGTTAAGTGATGTTCTTTGTGGCAAAGAATGTCATGGTGAAAGAACGAGGAGGGCTCAGGGTGATTTGACAAAGAGTCGCTTGTAATTGAGCTCAATCACGGTGGCAATTTGTCACTTAAACTCGGTTTCAGCTCGGTTTACGTACATACCATTAAATGCGATTGCCACCGGTGATGCGGAGAACAATTCAACTCCGAAAGAGTTTTCATTCATCGGAACGTATACATAAGTATTAACGATCCAAAATGCGATGCAGGGCTCATGAGTCATAACTTGGGTAGGGGGGATTTGCAGAACACTCAAGCAATGATGATCGAGTGGCGAGCCTCGAAGTGGGCGTGGCGTAACAGCCTTGAATCTTGATCATTTTGGATAAATAGACGCTGGCTTTAATAGTTGTTCATCAGTGACTAAGACGATGCCATCATGTCAGCTTATCTTTGATCTATCAGTGCATGGTTCTTTGAATGAAAGTGCGAATCGCGTAATTCTGGATTATCTCAATGAATCGGTGGGCGCTTAACAAGGTCAAGATGAGGGCAAAGGTCTAATGTAATCGTACTTGGCACTGGAACCACGGTGGCAGCCGATGACCATGGACGCTCAGGCTTTACCTTACTAATCTATAGGGGCTTTCATCTAGTAGACAAACACGTTGCATAATGGGCATGTTCAGGGTGGACATACAAAATTGGGTACGGATGTGGCACTGTGTGTTTCGGACAGCGTCACATATCGGACAAGTCACACCAAACGTGGTGCCTTCAAAACACAGTACTTGCCACCATAGTAGGGACCAAGATCAGATGAAATTGACCTTCGTCTTGCCTGATGTCGGAGATTGAGATATAATCAATGTGCAACACAAAGTAAGACCACTCACGATGTTCCCTCGTCAAAAATCAGCCGTTGGTACTCTGTATACCACATTGGCCGTTGAACAAAAACATTGTTTAAGTTCTGGGAGAACAATCCATGTTCATTTCGGACAGTAAAACGAAGTGAAGTGGGCCGTGGTCGAAATGGCGATGGAAAGCTGACTCCGCCATTGAAGGTAAACCCGTAGTAATTAACGGCGAGAAAATCGAACAGAGCTATCAGATATAATGCGAATCGCAAAGATGAGAATCCGTTTGGGTTAAAAAAAAACTCGTCGAACGGATCCGATTGATCAGGATCCGGCTTGAGTTTGATGCCAGACAATTATCATGATGAGATAAAAACTGTAATCATTAATTGACCTAAATGACACTTACCGTTGAGATTCTCCACGTGTAAGTCAACTCGAGGAGGCAATGAAATCAACTAAGTACTATGTTAAATGAAATGCATTTTCGCTGACTACGTTACATAAGCAACTCAATAATATGTCAAATGTTACCCAACAGGTCCCAAAAATGGAACTTGGCGCAGCCGCATTTTTCAAGAGTTTGGGCTCAAACTTGGTGAGAGGATAACTCAGTCAGTACTCAATGGATTTGCATGAAAAAAATTGCAAAATGTTTTTTTCAAAAAATTTAGGGCTACATCGAAATACCATTACCCGTGAGGAACCCACAGATCCACCCGTGTCCAGCATCTTCAACTTGATCACCAAAGGCCGATCTCTCCAGACTCTCCAGTCCTCCTTCGCCATAAAACTGAACTCAGATCAATCAATTCTAAGTCCGCGCGTGGCGAAAAAAAAAAAGCTGTTCATAGTATATGTGTGGCACTAAGTACTTCATCATGCCTCCTTTGACTCTTGTTGTCTAAGTCGGGAAGCTACTGGACCTTATACCTCGCCATTGCTGAAGCGAAAGACGATCCTCGAGAGGCTCCATGGGCCTTGGAATATGGTTTTACAAGAGTTGTTCCGAAATTTTTGCCCGGAAGGCTTCGCTACCGTCACCCGCAGTTTCCGATGAGGAGTCAGATGAAGGACTTGACGATCAGGAAAACCTGTACTCGGCCCCGCTAATATAATTACTACCCTGCTTATCAATTAATTATTAAAAGGTAGAATTCCTTCAACGATTCGCTGCGCCTAGTCCCGAAGTGTTCAAAGGATATCGTGCAGATCTCCCACAGACTCCCCCCCCCAAGTCGCTCACACCTAATCGAAAAATCAAGCGCGGAAAGAACCGTTCTACCCGACTTCCCGATTTCGCCCAGCTCGTTTTTCAAATTAAAGCAGAGACGCCAGGTTTCATTCTCGATAATCCTCCGAAATATGGGACCCGCCTTCTACTAATCGTGGAGATACAAACTGGGCGCGTTTGGAACAGACCAATCAGCAAGCCCGTCTTACTTTTTGCGACTTACCCAGAAGTCAATGCGTTTGGTGTAATCATCGCATTAGGTCATTTATTGGACTTAGAGAGAGTATTATCGGGAGAGTTTGAGGTCATTTGCCACTCGATCTGAATGTTCAGATCCCACCTTCGGTTCCGAGGAACCATCACCACCTCCAAGACGACCTCTGTCGAAGATTTATTCAAATGTTGATAGGTTATTTGATAATAAGGGCTTCGCACGGCGCCTTCAGGAGACTGAATCGGATAAAGCCTTGCTCGCCCTTCGTCTCATGTCCTCAGGTTCTTCAATGTTTCCGTGATTCCAAGTACGTATATTTATGTTCTTTCATTAGCACTTTTATCCAAGTCCGCAGTGAGAGTAGTGCCATCTATTGCAATTCGATCACATTTATCAAGTATCATGTGGAAAATAATCCAGGCATTCGGGGCTGTTGAGGCAACATTACCTTCAAACAGGGCCGCATTAAATTTCCAACATAAAAGTTCCCTTCCTTAATCCAAGACTCATAACAGAATATCATTAAGTTGACGTTGCAAGCGAGTTAGAAGCACCACCTATTAATTAAATGAAGGACCTGTAAGCTATCTAATGCAAGATGATGACTAAAGTTTTGAGGAACAGTCAACACCGATCGATGATGCATTATGTGGAGGGTAACTGTCCTTGGAAAAAAAAAGACAATTATCAGATTCCACTCAGCGACAAAGACGGAAAAATTACCTGGTATATATATTCACCTGCAAACCGGATATCACACTATGTACTAAGCTTTCACGGAATGTACAGGTGCTGTATATGTCGTTGAGATGAGCTGTAAGAGTCGTTGTTGAGAACGGTGGATACTGACATATGAGAGGATGAAGTTGGGCCATATATGTCACCATCCACAGCAAGTAACAGCAAGCCAGTGTTAGCATCAGTGCGGTTCGTATGGTCCTATTATTTCCAATGGAGGTCAATTCTGGTTTATGACCCACAGCCACTCACACTTGGTGGGGTCCTTTTGGCACAAACAACGCTGAAGCGGTCATAAGGGAAACTATAACGACAAATACGATGAGGACGGGGAGTATGGTCGCCATTGTTGATTCGGTTGAACGAGCTGTGTGGGTTGTTGCTAAATGTACTAGTTTCTCACGCCCTGAAGGTTTAAATTTATTATTATTAATCGTAATGCGGAGACGTTGTATTGTCGCTCTCGTCTTCGTCTCCGTCCCAACCAGCCGTAGAAGTCTTTGCACTATGAGGAATGGCCCATCCAGAGTCAGTCTTGGCCCAACAACCTCTGGCCTGTTCAGACCAATAAGAATTTCCTTTCTGCTTTTGCCTTCCTTCCTGCTTACCACTCCCTGTGGAAGCCCATCCTGCTGTCTCCTCCTCCGACTCATTGTCGGCATCATTCTCCGACGTACCAGCTGAAACGTCATCCTCCATTCCACTCAGTTCATCGAAACTATCATAAGGGCCTTCTCCCGGCGTCCAATCTTGCGGTATCAAGTCCAGGCTTCTGTCACCCTCACCAAACTCTAATAGGTCGTCGATCCCTCCAACCAATTCGACACTCCACGTGTTTCGTCCTTGTTTCACCCCATCCACCTCATTCCTTAGAACTAGGTCTGGACACTCTTCAACTGCTCTGACAAGCATCTCAATCCACCCTCCGCACAACACTGCAATTTCTTGCTCGAACCAAAGTTCTTCTACCCTCATAAACCCTTCTCGATATTCTTCCATTTTTGATTTGACTTTCCTCGCAATTTCTTCCAATGATTGCGGCTTCATTGATGTAGCGTGAGGCAGATGTTTATGGATGGCTATCGCTTCATGATGTGCACTGTCCAAACCGAGAGATAGGATGAGTGCTCTTCCTTTCCGCTCGCGCTCTTTATTGTCCATATCCCCCAGCCTCCTGAACACTGCGACAGATGTGGCACCCTGAAGTTCCTCATCTCTGTCCCACAAGTCTTGCTCTAGCGCTCGTCCAATACTCGTCTGTTGCACGTCATAACCCCACTCTTTCGCTGTTTCTTCACACCACATCGTGAATTCTTCTCGTGTCCATTCGAATTTGTGGTCGCTATGCCTGAAAATGCGATCCGTGCGTCCAGTAGGGTCAGGATACCCTTGTCGGATAGATTTAGCGGCATCTGGTGAAGTAAACCTGGCATTGAAGGTATATGACGGGGTAGTGACAAGAAAGAATTCGGGATGGTAAAC
>Ga0193742_1000532_pt1 | contig 25193 bp, 21 predicted proteins | sample L2c1metaG_FD_165511 | JGI IMG/M metagenome (GOLD analysis project Ga0193742, IMG submission 165511) | Soil microbial communities from a riparian zone of the East river system, Colorado, United States - L2c1 | ecosystem: Environmental > Terrestrial > Soil > Riparian zone | place: USA: East River... | reverse complement strand
TCCCCGTCGACATCCACCACGCAGCGCAGTGGATCACACCATCACCACGCGCCCGTGATCACAACACGCCAACGAAGTTCTCACACTGCGGCTGCCGTACTAATCGTGTTGGCGGCTGTGCGGATCAGACGGCGGGCGACGCTGAACAGGCGTAGCCGCAAGCGTTTCGGCGCGGCTTTCTGGGCCCATTCGATGAGTGCGAGGCGTTGGATCCAGGCGATGTCCTTGGCGGCGCGGATGCGGTCCTCGACGCGGGCGTGGCGGCGGTGCCGCAACTCGAGGTCCGGGAGTTGCCCACCTGGGGTGTTGGTGAGGAATCCGGTGACCGGCAGCCCGACGACGTCAGCGAACCGCAGCTGCGCGCCAGGGTGCGGGCGTTCCTTGCGAGCCCGGCCGGTTTCGCGTTGGTGCTGCTGCCGAAGGCTTACCGGTACCGAGCCCGAACTCCGGCAGGCAACTTCTCCACGGCATACCGGAGCGCGGCCCGTTGCATGCTGTTCGCGTGTGAGTCGAGGAAGCTCACGAGCGCTTGCTCGTCCACCAGCCCCGCGTACTTCAGCGCGATGCCAACGGGTTTCGACACCAGCACGTCCTCGTCCGACAACAACGAAGCCGCCAGCGTGAACAGCGGGTCGCGTGGTTCGTCGAGCAGGTGACGACCCACGACGTGCGGTGCCCTGGCCTTGAAGTCCAGCACGCACACCGCACTGAGCCGCGCCTCGTACTCCGGGGGTCGTCGTGCGGGAAGTGGCGGCGGATCTTCGCGCGCTCGTCGTCGGACGCGTGCTCGCGCAGCTCCGCGAGCAGTGCGGCGGCGGTCATGCCGGCACCCACTGTGCGGCGCGCTCCTCGATTGTCGGCGCGTGGCTCGGCAGGGGAGTGCTGACCGGGGGGAACCGCAGCCCGTCGAGAATGATCGTCAGGTAGCGCTGCCGCACCTCGTGGGTGCGCCGCTCGTCGCCGATGTGGATCGCCGCCAGTTGTTCGAACAGCACGCCGAGGTCGCCGACGTCGAGGTCCGCGCGGACGACGCCCGCGCGGACGGTGCGCTCGACGAGCTGCTCGTTCAGCCGCCCCGAGCGGTCGGCCGCCTCGTACAGTTCCTGGGACGGCGTGAACGTGCCCGCGAGCGCGTTCGTGACCGAGTGGGTGTCCGAGTCGACGATGCCGCGCATGAACGTCTCGAACGCGGCCCACGGGTCGCCGTCGTCGGCGACGGCCGCCTCGACGATCGAGGTGTACAGCGCCAGACCGTCCGCGCACAGCTTGCGCAGCAGGTCTTCCTTGCTGGGGTAGCGCCGGTACAGCGCGCTGATCCCGACGCCGGCCCGCTCAGCGACCGCGGCGATCGGCGCCGACGGGTCGGCGATGAACACCTCGCGCGCCGCCTCGACGATCAGCTGGTCGTTGCGTGCCGCCTGTGCCTTGCGGCCGCTGAGCGGAGCCGTCACGGGATCCTCCTGGGAACGAAGCGTTCTGGTCCAGTTTAGTGCGCGCCGACCTTGGACTTGCGCGGCAGGAGGAAGCCGAGCGCGAACGTCACCACCGTCAGCCCCAACGCGACCAGCGTGACGACCTTCGCCGCCGCCACGAACTCCGGCACCCCGCCCGGCGCGTCGACGCTCGAGAAGAACAGCGTGCCGAGCACCGCGATGCCGAGCGACGCGCCGAGCTGCTCGACCGCCGTGAGCATCCCGGACGCCGAGCCGACCTCGTCGTCGGACAGGTCGCCGACGATGATGCCGAACAGCGGCACGAAGATCATCCCCATGCCGACCCCGAACACCGCGAGCGGCGCGATCGACAGGCCGGCGCCGGACATCGACAGGTACACCCAGCCGAGACCGGCGGCCATCAGCGCGAGCCCGAGGTGCAGGATGTGCCGCCCGAGGCCGGCCAGCACGGTCGCGCCGACCGCGGAGCCGACGAACGCGCCGACCGCCCACGGCGCCATCGCGAGGCTCGCCTTCAGCGGCGAGTAGCCGAGACCGAGCTGCAGAAAGAGACCCGTCGCGAGCGAGAAACCCGTGATCACACCGAAGAACGCGATCACGAACGCGACCCCGGAGGAGTAGGAGCGCCGCGCGAACACCGACAGCCGCACCAGCACCGGCACGCCGCCCCGTGCCCGCCGCGCCTGGTTGGCCACGAAGCCGGCGAGCACGACCACCGACGCGGCCAGCATGCCGAAGGTCCACACCGGCCAGCCCAGCTCGTGGCCCTGGGTCAGTGGGTAGACCAGCAGGAACATCCCGGCGGCCGCCAGCACCGCGCCACCGACGTCGAGTCGCTGACCCCGTGCCGCCGGCTCGCTCGACGGCAGCACCCGGCGGCCGACGACCAGCGCGAACAGCCCGAGCGGCAGGTTGATCAGGAAGATCATCCGCCAGCCGGCGCCGAACAGGTTCGCGTCGACGAGCAGCCCGGCGACCACCGGGCCGAGCACGGTCGCGAGCCCGATGACCGGGCCGAGCATGGCGAACGCCTTGCCGAGGTCGGCGCCGAACAGCTCCCGGATGAGCCCGAACGACTGCGGCACCATGACCGCGCCGAACGCGCCCTGCAGCACCCGCGCCGCGAGCAGCATCTCCGGCGACATGCTCAGCCCGCACAGCGCGGAGGCGGCGAGGAAGCCCAGCACGCCGACGATCATCATCCGCTTGCGGCCGTACATGTCGCCCAGTCGTCCGCCGACCAGCAGGCCGACGGCCATGGCGAGCGTGTAGCCGGCGGCGATCCACTGCAGCGTCGTGGTCGAGCCACCGAGGTCGGCGCGGATGGCCGGTGCGGCGATCGTGCCGACGGTGGAGTCGAGGAGGTTCAGCAGGTCGGCGCCCAGAATCGCGAACAGGCCGAGCCAGCGGCGGGGGTGTGGCGCCGGTGCGCGCGGCGGCGTGGCGACCGGCGCGTCGAGGGTGGTGGTCACAGCGACTCCTTACGGAACGGAATGCTTGGTTCCGCTTTAACATAGCAGAACGGAACACTTCATTCCAGTAGAGTCATCGATCGCCCGAGCGGGTCACCGCGCCAGCGCGTTGGCGGTCGTCGGGCCATGGACCGCGTGGAACTGACGCATCTGCCGCGGCGTGCAGGATCACCCGACGTGCCCGTCGGGAACTGGTTCGCGGTCGAGCATCCGCATGAGCGGCACGGTCGCCGCGGTCGTGATCACCGCCACCGGCGGCACCCGCAGCGCGACCGCGCGGTTGTTCGGCAGCACGTCGGCGAACGACTCGAACTCGCCCCCGAGTGCGCCGTTGATGAGCAGGCCGCGGAAACCCGTGCAGTCGACGAACAGGTCGCCGCGCACGGCTCGCTGCGGTCGCCGGCCAGCCACCAGTCCGCGAGCGAGAAACCGTCCGCCGTGCGGAGTCGCTCGAATGGGTGGTTGAAGTACTTGCCCGGCTCCAGTTCTCGAACCGGATGCCCAGCTTGTAGAAGTGCGGGAGCGTGCTGAACGTGGCATCGCCGACCCCGATCCGATATCCGGGCGACTCGACCAACGTCACATCGGTTCGGTCCGCGAAGGCGGCTTTCAGATAGCTGGCGGCCATTCAGCCAGCGGCCCCGCCGCCGATGATCATAACGGGTCGGATTATGCAGAGCTCTCGCTCTTACCGGTAGGCAGGGTTGCTAAGCGCTACCGGATGTGTCTTCAACATCTAGCAGCGTGTAGTCGATGAGGGACGCCCAGATGATATCTGCCGTGTAAATAGACCATTTGCACCACAGGCCGTAGTAGCTGTGTCACGGCACGTCAGTGACCGGTATGTCTGGGTCAGTGGGTGATCAAATCCCAGCTTGCTGCCAATGTGATTAAATTTTCTTACTGGCTCGTCGGTATTGGTCCCGGCTCTGGGACCCTGTCGAGGATGGGTTTCGTCACGCACAGCTATCCGTTCGTCGCCGAAATGCCCCTGAATCCCGCCGGATCCGATGCGATGGAGAGCCGATGACCATCACCCTGCAACCCGGCGTGGCCCCGCAGACCGGGGCCGGACTCGTTCTCGACGCCGTGGAACGGTGGGCAGCGCAGCTGCCGACAGCGACCGCGGTAGCCGCCCCTGACGGCACGCTGACGTTTGCCGAACTCAAGGAAACAATTGGTGAACTCGCGTCGGCATTGCGTGCTGCCGGCGCGGGGCCAGGAGTGCCGGTGGGACTGGGTTTCGGCAGGTCGAGACTGACCGTGCCCGCCCTGCTCGCCGTCTGGCGCACCGGCGCGACGGCCGTGCCGCTCGACGACCGGCACCCCGCCGATCGGCTCGCGTTCGTATTGCGGGACGCGCGGATTCAACTCTTGTTGGGTGAACTTCCCGCCGACGTCGAGATTGATGGCGTCCGAAAAGTAGACCATTCGGTCTCATTCACGGACGGTCCACCGGCGCAGCCGACTGCGCCGGACGATTGTGCCTACCTGCTTTACACCTCCGGCACCACCGGCCGTCCGAAGGGCGTCCAGGTCGGCTACGAGGCGCTCGGCACGTTCCTCGCGGCGATCGCGACACTCGGCCTCACCCCGGGCGGGGTCGGGTTCAACCCGCTGTCGCCCGCGTTCGACGGCTGGTTCTGGTGCACGCTGCTGTACCTGGTGCACGGCCAGGGCGTCGCGATCGTCGACACGGCGAGCGGTGGCGGACCCTCCGACCTCGCGGGCGCGATCGCCGAGGTGGCCCCGAGAACGGTGTGCCTCAGCCCGTCGCTGTACGCCGCGTGCCCGGACGACATGCCGAGTGTCGACGTCCTCGTGGTGGCGGGCGAGCCGTGCCCGCCCGCGCTGGTCCAGCGGTTCGCCGAGGGGGAGCAGCGCGTGCTCAACGTGTACGGCCCGACCGAGGCGACGATCGCGGCGACGTGGGCGGACTCCGCGGCCGGCGACGACGTGCGCACGATCGGCCGCGCGATTCCGGGATATACCGCGTATGTGCTCGACCAGGACGGCCGCCGGGTGCCGCCCGGCGGCGACGGCGAGCTGTACCTCGGCGGGCCCGCGGTGGCGTTGGGCTACCGGAACCTGCCGGAGCTGACCGAGGCGAAGTTCCTGCCGAACCCGTTCGACGGCGGCCGGATGTACCGCACCGGCGACCACGTCCGGCTGCGTGCCGACGGGCAGTTGGAGTTCCTCGGCCGGATGGACGACCAGGTCAAGATCCGCGCGTTCCGGGTGGAGCTCGGCGAGGTGGAGCGCGCCGCGGTCGACGCGGAGGAGGTCCGCGCGGCCGCGGCGTTCGTGCTGAAGTCGGGGGACGCGCTGGGGCTCGCGGTGGTGCCGGAGGTCGGGGTGGACCCGGTCGCGTGTGTGGAGGCCGTGCTCGGGCGGTGTCAGCATCTGTTGCCGGACTTCATGGTTCCGGTGGCTATCGAGCTGGTGACCGAGCTGCCGACCACACCGCACGGCAAGGCGGACCGCGCGGCGCTCGCGGAACTCGTTGCCACCGCGCAGAAGGCGGGTGGCCGGGCGCCGGTCACCGACCGGGAGCGGCAGGTCTGCGAGGTCTGGAGCAGCGTGCTGCCGCGCCCGGTGTACGACGTGGACGCGAACTTCTTCGGGGCGGGCGGGCATTCGCTGCTGGCGTCGCGGGCGGTGGTCGCGCTGCGCAGGGTCACCGGTCTGCGACTGTCCATCAAGGACCTGTTGTCGAACCCGACCCCGGCCGAGCTCGCCAAGAGGCTGGACCGGCTGGCCGAGGCGGCCGGCAGTTGACCGGAGACTGGCTGGTGCCGTTCGGTTCGTCAGGCGCCCGCCCGACACTGGTGTGCCTGCCGCAGGCCGGTTCCGGCTGCGGCGTGTTCCGGTCGTGGCAGCATGTGCTCGGCGACGACGTGTCGGTGGTCGGGGTGGCGCTGCCCGGTCGGGAGAGCCGGTTCGCCGACGCGCCGGTCGAGTCGGTGGCCGTCGCCGTGCGGGAGATCGTGGCCGAGCTCGTCGCGCTGGTGCCGCCCGGCACCCCCACCGTCCTGTTCGGACACAGCCTCGGCGGGCTGCTCGGCTACGAGGTCGCCCGCGCGCTGCCGGCCGACCGGGTGCCCGCCGCGCTGGTGGTCGCCGCGTCCCGGCCGCCGCACCTGAGCGGCCGGGCGGCGGGCGGCATGGCCGACGACGACTCGTCGGACGTGCTCGTGAAGCTGTTGGCGGCCAAGGAACTCGACGACGACGTGCGCGAGCTGATCATGGCGGTGCTCGAACAGGACGCCGAGCTGTCGGCCACCTACGAGGATCCCGACGGCGCCCCGGCGCCGTGTCCCCTGCACGCGTGGGGCGGGGACACCGACGAGGTCGTCACGCCGGCGCACGTCGCCGGGTGGCGGCCCTACGCCGGCTCGACGTTCCACTCGCGACAGTTCGCGGGCGGGCACGACTTCGCGGTGGCGTCCGCCGCGGTGCCCGCGGCCCTGAGTGTGTTGGTTTCCCCGTCGCGGCAAAGGGGTGTGACATGCACATCGACCTCACGGACCCGGGTCTGTTCGAGCGGGACGAGTTCGGCAAGGTGCTCGGTTGGCTGCGGGAGAACGAGCCCGTGTACCGGCACGACGAGCCGGACGGGCCCGGCTTCTGGGTGCTGACCAGGCATGCCGACATCGTGCACGCGTACGGCGACGACGACCTGTTCAGCTCCCGGTTCGGGATGCGGCTGGACAGCAGGCCGGAGGCGGTGTCCGCGGCGGCGGGGCGGATGCTCATCGTCACCGACCCGCCGGACCACACGCAGCTGCGGCAGGTGGTCGGGCGCGGGTTCGGCCGGTCGGCCATGCCGCGCATCGAGGAGGTCGTGCGCAGGGTCGCGGCCGAGGTCGTCGAGTCCGGTGTCGCCGAGGGGGAGCTGGACTTCCTCGACGTGGCGAAGCGCATTCCCAACCAGGTCGTGTGCGAGCTGATGGGCCTGCCGCGCGAGCACTGGGAGTGGGTCGGCGACACGACGACGGAGGCGTTCGACGCGCCGGACGAGGATGACCGCGTCCTCGCGTACGGCGAGCTCTTCCTGTTGTTCACCGAGATCCTGATGGAGCGCCGCGAGAATCCCGGTGACGACTTCATCAGCATGATCGCGCAGGCGCGCGAGTCGTCCCGCGGCGGGCGCGAGCTGACCGACGAGGAGATCATCTTCAACTGCAACGGGGTGCTCGCCGGCGCCAACGAGACCACCAGGTACTCGATCGCGGGCGCGGTGCTGGAGTTCGTCCGCGACCCCGGGCTCTGGCACTGGTTGCGTGCCGCCGGCCCGGCCGCCATCCCCACCGCGGTCGAGGAGATCCTGCGCTGGACGTGTCCCGGCGTGCACGCGCTGCGCACGGTCATGCGCCCGACGGAGATCACGGGCGTGCCCATCGCGGAGGGCGACCGGATCACCATGTGGAACGTGTCGGCCAACCGGGACGAGACCGTGTTCGCCGACCCGGACTCCTTCCGGCTCGACCGCACCCCGAACAAGCACGTGACGTTCGGTTCCGGCCGACACTTCTGCATCGGCGCCCGCGTCGCGCGGCTGGAGCTGATCGCGTTCCTGACCGAGCTGCTGTCCAGAGTGGACCGGGTGGAGCTGATCGGCGAGCCGAGGTTCAACGCGTCGAACTTCACGTGGGGCCTGCGCACGCTCCCGGTACGCCTGGTGCCGAGGTGACTGGGGGCCGGTCCAGCCGACAGGGTCACGTCCGGACGGCCGCCCCGGCGCGCCGCACGGCGGACACGATCTGCGCGTTCGTGACCCCTTTGATGAGGTACTCGCGCACGCCGAGCCGCTTGAGCTCGTTCGCGACACCGGTGTCGTCGTAGGCCGAGAACGCCAGCAGCTGGGTGCGCGGCGAGCGGATCCTGATCTCCCGCGCGGCGTGGGCGCCCCCGCCACCGGGCATGCGCACGTCGAGCACCGCGACGTCCGGCGTGTGGTGTGCGGCGAGCGCCACCGCCTCCTCCGCGTCCGCCGCGATCGCGACCACGAGCAGGTCCGGCTCCGCGGCGAGCACCTCGGACAGCGCCATCCGGATCATCGGGTCGTCGTCGGCGATGAGCACGGTGAGCTTCGTGCGGTCGGCCGTCATCGCGTCGCCGCCCGCTGCTCTGGCGGGTTCGGCAGCCAGAACTCGACGGTCGTGCCGGCGTCCGGTGCGCTCTCGACCGAGCACCAGCCCGCCGCGGTCTCGGCCCGCTCCCGCATCTCGATCAGCCCGAAGCGGTGGAATGAGTCCTCGCGCACGGGGTTGGCGAAGCCGATGCCGTCGTCGCGGACCCGCACCAGCGTGCCGCCGTCCGTTGTGGACAGTGTGACCGCGACGCACGTGGCCCGCGCGTGCTTGCGCACGTTGATCAGTGCCTCCTGGCAGATCCGGAAGATCGTGATCGCGGTCGGCACCGGCGGCTCGTGGTCCAGCTCGGCGGACAGCGACGTCCCGAGGTCCCACGCCGCGACGACGTCCTGCAGGTACCCGCTGAGCGCGGTGACCAGGCCGTGCTCCTCGATCGCGGTCGGCCGCAGGTGCACGACGAGGTTGCGCAGCCTGCTCACCGACGTGCGCACGGCGTCCTCCAGCTGCTGGAGCGTCGGCCGGTGCTCCTCGGGCACCCGGGAGGACAGCAGCTGCAGCCGCATGCCGACCGCGACCATCGCCTGGATCGAGTCGTCGTGGACGTCCCACGCGATCCGGCGCCGCTCCAGCTCCTGCGCCTCCACGAGGTGGGTCAGCAGCCTGCGCCGCTCGGCGAGCGTCGCCTCCGCGGAGCGGCGCTCTGTCATGTCGCGGGTGACTTTGCCGAAGCCGCGCAGTGTTCCGGTGTCGTCGAAGAGGGCGGTGATGACGACGTTGGCCCAGAAGCGGGTGCCGTCTTTGCGCAGTCGCCAGCCTTCGTCTTCGAGGTGGCCTTCGATGACGGCCTGTGCGAGCTCGTTGTCGGGCTTGCCGGTGGCGATGTCCTCTGGTGGGTAGAAGACGGAGAAGTGCTTGCCGAGGATCTCGTGTTCCTGGTAGCCCTTGATGCGTTCGGCGCCGGCGTTCCAGCTGACGATGTGACCGGTGGGGTCGAGCATGAGGATGCCGTAGTCCGTCACGCCCTGTACCAGCAACCGGTACCCGTCATCGGGCCGCATGAGCCGACTCTGCCCTATGGTCGCGGTAGCTCGCCCGTCGGAGTCATGCGGGTGCGGCGCCGGCCGCGCGTGCTGTCGGCAGCTCACACCACACCACCTTTCCGCGACCGCGGCGCGACGCGCCCCATGCGGTGGCGAGCTGCTCGACGACCCGAAGCCCGAGTCCACTCGTCCGGGTGACTGTGTGTGAGACCGGCAGCAACGGACTGTCGTCGCAGACTTCGATGCGGATCCGGCCCGGCTCGTCGAGCAGCCGGACGACCGGGGTGCCGTACCCGTGCAGGAGCGCGTTCGTGACCAGCTCGGACACGACGAGCACGATGTCGTCGTGCGAGCCCCTGGTGCGCCAGGTCGTGAGCGTCGTACGGGTGAACTGGCGCGCGAGTGCCGCGCTGGTGTTGCGTTCGGCGAGGCGGAGCTCGGCGACCGCCGGTGCACGTGTCTCCACCTCAACAGGATCGGGCATCACGGCCGGGCGGACGAGACGCAGGTGCCGCGCGCGAGGTAGTGCACGTGCATCAGTCCAGCAGTCCTTCTCGGCGCGCGATGGCTACCGCCTCCAGCTTGGACCGCGCGCCCAGCTTCTCCAGCACGCGCTGCACATGGTTGCGTGCCGTGTTGTGCGCGACGCCCAGCCGCCGCGCCAGCTCCACGGTGCTGACGCCGTCCGCGAGCAGCCCGAGCGTCTGCCGTTCGCGGGCGGTGAGCGTGGTTCTCGGAGTCCGGCCGGTCAGCCGGTTCAGCACGCCGGCGAGGAACTCCGCGCCGAACACCGCCTCGCCGTCGGCCACCCGCCGCACCGCGTCCTCCAGCTCGTCGAGCCCCGCGGACTTCAGCATCAGCCCGGCGCCGCCCGCCTCGGCGACCCGCGCGGCCACCGACGCGGTGGCCTCCCCGGTGAGCACGAGCACCCGCGCGCCGGTCGCGCTCAGCTCGCCGATCGCGTCGATGGCGTCGCCGTCGGGCAGCCGCCGGTCCAGCAGCACCACGTCGGGCTCACATCTGCGCACCTCGGCCAGGGCGGTCGAGATGGTGCGCGCACGCGCGACGATCTCGATGTCCTCGGCCCGCCGCATGGCGAGCGTCATCGCATCGGCGACCATGTCGTGGTCCTCGACGAGAACGACCCTGGTCGGTGACACGGCACGATTGTCGTCCGGCGGCCGGGGTCGGTGCTCGCCGGGGTCGAGGAAGCCCGGTCACCGTTCAGCGCGGGCGGAACACTCGGTCCAGGTACGGGTTCGTGAACTTGCCGTTCGGGTCGTGGGTCTGCCTCAGTTCCGCGAACTCGCGCCACTTCGGGTACATGGCCGCCACCTCGGTGGTGTGGAAGACCTTGCCCCAGTGGGGTCGGGCGCCCAGCGGGAGCAGCGCCGCCTCGACGGCCGGGAGCACGGCGGCCACCCCCGGCACGTCGAGACGCCACGTGAAGTGGATGGCCAGCACGTCCCGGCCCTGCGCGCCGCTCAGCCACAGGTCGTCCGCCGCGACGGAGCGGAGCTCCGAGACCTGCAACAGCGGGGCGATCTCCGCCGCCAGGCCGCGGACCCGGGACAGCGCGGTCACCGCAGCGGCGCGGGGGACCAGGTACTCGCTCTGCAGCTCGGCGCCCGCGCTCGGTTTGTGGTCCATGCGGAAGTGCGGCAGCCGGTCCAGCCACGGGCCCGGGACGCCGCACTGCTCGGTCACGGCCGCGACCGACTCCCCGGGCAGCATGTGCCGGGGCCCGGACTCCGGCTCGATGCCGAACAGGTCGGATGGCGGCTCGCCGACACTCTTCACCCACACCTGCGAGAACGGCCCCACCCAGTTGGTGAACAGGCTGACGCTGTACCCGCTCGCCAGCACGGCGTCCAGCTCGGCCACCGCGGGCTCCCACGGCACGTCGGCGAACACCTGTTGGCGCACCGCGAAAGTCGGTAGCACGTCCAGTGTCACCCTGGCCACGACACCCAACGCGCCCAGCGCCACGACGCTGCCCGCGAACTCCCCGTCCCCTCGCGACACCGTGCGGAGATCGCCGGAGGGGGTCACGAACGTCAGACCGGCGACGGCCGTCGACAGGCAGCCGTTGCCGTCGCCGGAGCCGTGGGTGCCCGTCGCGATCGCGCCCGCGACGGAGATGTGCGGCAGCGACGCCAGGTTCGGCAGCGCGCGCCTGCGAGCCGCGAGCCACCCCGCGAGGTCGCCGTACCGGACCCCGGCCGACACCGAGACCTGTTGTCCCGCAAGGGTGATGTCCGGCGGCAGCGCCTCGAGCGACACCAGCGTGCCCGGCGTGTCGGCGACGTCGACCCGAGCGCCCGCAGCCGCGACCGCGCCGCGACCACCTCCCGCAGCTGCGCCACCGTCGTCGGGCGCACGATCTCCGCCGCGGTGTAGGCGATGTTGCCGGCCCAGTTGTGCTCCACTACCCGCGCTCCTGTCTGTGCGCCAGCGCGGCCGCCTGGATGCGGCTCTTCACACCCAGCTTCCGCAGGATGTTCGACACGTGCACGCTCGCCGTCTTCGTGCTGATGTACAGCTCCGCCGCGATCTCCGCGTTCGTCAGCCCGCGCCCGACCAGCGTGAAGATCTCCGTCTCCCGCGCGGTCAGCCCCGGTACGGACGACGACCCGGTGGCCGGCGCGAGGCCGGCCCGCGCGCCCAGCGTCGCCGCCTGCTCGGCCAGCGGCGCCGCCCCCAGCGCCGTCGCGATCTCGCCCGCCTCGGCGAGCAGTGCCGCCGCGCGCGACCGGGAACCCTTGGCGGACAACAACGCCTCGGCCGCGCGGAACCGCGCGTAGGCCGTCACGTAGCGGTCCGGGCCGCCGTCGAGCGCCGACCACACCAACGGGTCCGGCCTCGGGTTCAACCGCGTGCGCTCGGCTTCCGCGAGCGCGTACGCCCGCAGCGTCCTCGGCAGCGCGACCACGCCCCGCGCCGTCAGCGCCGCCCGGTGCCGCTGCCCGGTGGCGAGCAGCTCGTCGGCCGCGGCGGGGTCGGCGCCCTCCGCCGCCGCCAGCCACACCCCGGTCGCCACGAGCCGGGCCACCAGCCACAGGTCCTGCGCGGGCAACGCGAGCTCGAGGCCGTCGCGGACCGCCGCCCACCCCGGTGCCCACTGGCCGCGGGCGCCCGCGAGCCGCGCCCGCAGGTGCGCGAGCTCCGACCCGTACTGCGCGTCGTCCTGACCGTCGAGCACCGCGCCGATCCGCTTCAGCAGATCCGCGGCGGCGTCGAGCTCCCCGCGCCGCACCAGGATCTCCGCGCGCGGCAGGTCGACGAACACCCAGTTGAACGGGTCCGCCGCCGGGTCGTTCGGGTCGCCGGAGGCGTCGACGGCCTCGTCCCAGCGGGAGAGCTCGGCGAGCGCGCGCACCGCGTTGCCCACGATCGGCAGCAGGTAGATGTCGAAGCCGAGCGAGCCGGCCCGCTCGATCCCGGTCCTGGCGAGCGCCAGCGCCTCTTCCTGCCGGTCCGCCCAGATCAGGCTCTCCGACATGATCACGTACCCGACGCCGATGAACCGCGGCACCCCCGTGCGGTGCCCGAACTCGCGGTGCTCGCGCAGGAACCGCATGCCCTCCTCGACGTGCCCCATCATCACGTGCCCGGCGCCGAGCACGGTCAGCGCCCGGTTGCGGGGCACGTCGTCCTCGGTCGCCTGCGCCAGGATCCGTTCCGCGCGCCCGACCGCGTCCAGGTGCCGGGCCGCCAGCATGTCCAACATCATCTGCCACGACTCGACCCGCAGCCGCGCCGGCGAGTCGGCGGGCAGCAGCCGGACGGTCTCCGCGCTCGCGTGCCGCGCCAGCTCCCAGTTGCCGGCGCTGCGCGCCTGGTAGGACAGCTGCTCGTACGCGCCGGCAACGCGTTCCGGGTCGGCGAGCACCGTGAGCCGCTGCCTGGTCAGCTCCACCGCGCGCTGGTTGTGGCCGGCGAGACTCGCGGTCTCGGCGGCGCGCTCCAGCAGCGTGTCGTGGTCGATGCCGGCCAGCGCGACCGGATCGGGGACCTCCGGCCACCGGCGCAGCGCCCGCTCGTAGTGCGCGTGCGCGGCCGCCGGCGCGAGGGCGTCCGCCGCGGCGGACGCCGCCCGCACCGCCGCCGCGAGCGCGGGCGCCGGCTCGTTCGCGGCGTCCCAGTGGTGTGCCAGCTCCGCCGCGACCACGCCCCGCGCGACCGCCAGCTCCGGGTGCGCGGCGAGACACCGCGCGACCGCCGCGTGCGCCTGCCGCCGTTCGCCGGGCAGTAGCTCCCGGTACAGCGACTCGTGGATCAACGCGTGCCGGAACGCGTACGCGTCCGGGTCGACGAGCACGAGCTGCCCGTGGTCGACCAGGTCCCGCACCGCTGCGTCGAGGTCGTCGCCCGGCGCCAGCGCCGCGAGCAGGTCGTGCGGCACGGTCCGGCCGACGACCGACGCCAGCCGCGCGAGACGCTGGGCAGGCGCCGGCAGGCGGGCGAGCCGGGTCACGATGATCTCGCGCACCGTGCGCGGCACCGTGTTCCCCGCGGCGAGGAGCTCCTCGGTGAAGAACGGGTTGCCCTCCGCGCGGGTGACGAGCGTGTCGACCAGCTCGGCGGGCGGCGTGGCGCCCAGGACCGCGGTCGCGAGCGCGGCCACCCCGTCCCGGTCGAGCGGCGCGAGGTGCAGGCGTCTGGTGTGCGGCGACCTGGTCAGCTCGGCGAGCAGCGTCGCGACCGGGTGGTGGGCGGCGAACTCGTCGGCCCGGCAGGTCACGACGACGAGCACGGGCGCGTCGGCGAGCGCCCGGTGCAGGTAACGCAGCAGGTCACGGGTCGCCGCGTCGGCCCAGTGCAGGTCCTCGATGATCAGCACCACCCGAGGGCCCGCCGCGGTGATCGCCTTCGCGACCCCGAGGTACTCGGCGCCGCGGTCCTGCCCGGCGCCGGTGAGCACCCCGGGCAGCGCCTCGACGAACGGCGCGTAGGGGATCGCCGCCTCGAACTGCAGGCAGCCGCCGGTCAGCACGGTCGCGTCGGTGCGGCGGGCGAACTCCAGCACGAGCCGGGTCTTGCCGACGCCCGCGTCGCCGTCGACCACCACGAGCCGCGTGTCGCGTGTGGACGCCAGCACCACGAGGGCGGCGAGCTCGGCTCGTCGCCCGACCAGTTCCGGCACCGAAACCCGCGCCACGCGGAGCAGTATCTACCTCGGGATCTGCCTCGGGCACCAGGAGGCCGGCGCCGTGGTCCCGGGTTAGTGTCGGGGCGTGGCAGAGCCGAAGTCGGAGAGCACGCTGACCGTCCTCGTGGCGCTGGGTGTGAACTTGGCGATCGCGGTGCTGAAGATGGTCGCCGGCGTGATCACCGGCTCCGCGGCGATGCTCGCGGAGGCCGGGCACTCGATCGCGGACACCCTCACCGAGGCGCTGCTGCTGACCGCGCTGCGCCGCTCCGGCAAGCCCGCCGACCGGGCGCACCCGTTCGGCTACGGCAAGGAGCGGTACTTCTGGTCGCTGATGGCGGCCGTGTCGATCTTCACCTCCGGCGCGCTGTTCGCGTTCTACGAGGGCTTCCGCACGATGTTCGGCGACGACCACGAGCAGGCCAGCCCGCTCGTCGGCTACGTCGTGCTGGCGCTGGCGTTCGTGCTCGAGAGCGTCTCGTGGCTGCGGGCCGTGCGGCAGATCCGCGCGGCGGCGGCGGCGGAGAACCGCACGGTGCGGCGGTACCTGCGGCTGCTCGACGACCCGACCGTGAAGACCGTGTTCTTCGAGGACAGTGCCGCGCTGGTCGGCCTCCTGCTCGCGTTCGGCGGGCTCGCGCTGCACGACGTCACGGGCTCGGCCGTGTGGGACGGGCTGGCGTCGGCGCTCATCGGCGTCCTGCTCGCGGTGGTCGCGTACCTGTTGGGGCGCACCAATCTGGGGCTGCTCATCGGGCGGCAGGCGGACCCGGCGATCGTGGGGTCGGTGCGGGAGTACCTCACCGGCGTGCCCGAGGTCGAGGTCGTCGTCGACCTGCTCACGATGGTCACCGGGGCCGACCGGATCCTGCTGTGCGCACGCCTGGACTTCGCGGACGGCCTGACCTCCGGCGACCTGGAGTTCGCGTGCGTCCGGATCGCGGGGGAGCTGACCGAGCGGTTCCCCGACCTCGACGAGATCTTCCTCGAACCGGTGCCGCGCACCGACCCGGACCTGCGCGCGCGGGTGCTGGCCCGCTACGGCCGCACCGAAGGGCAGCACTGAGGCAGCGCTGAGGCAGTACTGAGTTGCCGGGCGGGACCTGGGGGTTCGGCCGCCGCATGTCAGTCCAGGACCGCCAGGTCCAGGTGCGCCAGGCGGTCCGGGTCGGCGAGGACGTCGATCGCCACGACCCGGCCGTCGGCGACCGTGAAGCCGAACACCACCTGCGGACGACCGTCTCGGACGACGACCATGCCCGCCGCGCCGTTGACCAGCGCCGGCCGCGGCACACCGCCCGACCCGAACCGCCGGAACCTGAGCGCCTGCCCGGCCACCGCGGCCGGGCCGCGGACCACCCGGGACGCGCCGGCGGGCAGGGCGCCGCCGTCCGCGCGGAGCACCACGTCCGGGTCGAGCACGGCGACCAGCCGGTCGAAGTCGCCGTCGCGGGCGGCGGCGAAGAACGCATCCACGACGGTCCGCTGCCGGCCGAGGTCGGCGTCCGGGGTGGTCGGCGTGCCCCGCACCCGCCGCCGCGCGCGGCTCGCGAGCTGGCGGGTCGCGGCCGTGGACCGGCCCACGATCGGCGCGATCTCGTCGAACGGCAGCGCGAACATGTCGTGCAGCACGAACGCGAGCCGCTCGGCCGGGTCCAGCGTGTCGAGCACGACGAGCAGCGCGAGACCGACGGAGTTGGCGAGCAGCGCCTGGTGCTCCGGGTCGAACCCGTCGGCGCGGCCGACGATCGGGTCCGGCAGGTGTGTGCCGGCCGGCTGCTCGCGACGCGCGGTGCGGGAGCGCAGCATGTCGAGCGAGACCCGGCCGACGACCGTCGTGAGCCAGCCGCCCAGGTTGTCGACGTCGCTCGTGTCGGTGCGGGCCAGCCGCAGCCACGCCTCCTGCACGGCGTCGTCGGCCTCGGTGAGCGAGCCGAGCATCCGGTACGCCACCGCGCGCAGGTGGGTGCGGTGGGTCTCGAACCGCTCCGCGAGCCAGTCGTTGTCGTTCATCGGTCCTCCGTTGCCGTTCGTCACAGGACTGACGCGTGGCGCGGGCCCGATGTGACCGGCCCGGTCGCATTGAGCGCCGCGCCTGGTGATCGCCTACCGTGGTGGCGTCGAGAGGAGACGTCGTGCGGGTGTTGTGGGTGTACGCCCATCCCGACCCGAGGTCGCTCAACGGATCGTTGCGGGACCTGGGGATCCGGGTGTTGCGGGGGTACGGGCACGAGGTCCGCGAGTCCGATCTGTACGCCATGGGTTGGGATCCGGTGGTGCGGCACGAGGACTTCGCGCACGACCCGGACGAGCGGCTGGACGTGCTGACCGAGTCCGAGCGGGCGCTGAACGACGGCTCGCTGCACACCGACATCCGGGCCGAGCAGGAGAAACTGCGCTGGGCGGACACACTGGTGGTCCAGTTTCCGTTGTGGTGGTTCGGGATGCCGGCGATCCTCAAAGGATGGTTCGACCGGTTGTTCGTGCAGGGCTTCGCGCAGGGGGTGCTCGACCAGGACACCGGCCGGGCCCGCCGCTACGGGGACGGCGGCCTGGCCGGCAAGCGGGCCATGGTGATCACCACCGTCGGCGCCAACGCGACCACCACCGGGCCGCGCGGCATCCACGGTGAGCTGGACGAGGTGCTCTTCCCGCTGACCCACGGCACACTCTGGTACTCGGGCATGTCGGTGGTCGCGCCGTTCGTGGTCAACGGCACGGTCGCCCTGTCCGGCGCCGAGTACGACGACGCGGCGAGCCGGCTCACCGACCGGCTCGCCGACCTGCCGGTCAGCCCGGCGATCCCGTTCCGGAGCCAGAACGGCGGCGACTACGACGAGCACCTCGTGCTCCGACCCGACCACGCGGCCGGCGAGACCGGCGTCGGCGTGCACTACCGCGCCGACAGTGTCCGGTGTGGACGCGCCGGCGGCGACACCGAGGCAGCGCGCTAGCCGGCCGAGTTCACGCGGCCGCCTCCTGCCACGGCCGCGCGGTGTTGTCGACCACCTCCGCGAGACGCTTGACCCGGTCCACCGACCTGGCCCGCAGCAGGGGCGCCGGGTCGGACAGCGTGTCGCTCCAGATCGCGCGGCCCGCGAGGAAGCCGGAGGCGCCCGCGTGGCACGCGGTGCGCACCGCGGCGGGGAAGTCCTGGATCGTCACACCCTGCGACAGCACCACCCACGGCACCGGCACGGCCGCGGTCATCCGCTCGCACGCCCGCCGCACCGCGACCTGGTCGCCGGTGCCGCGCCTCGGTACCTGTGCCTTGTACAGCGACGGCCGCAGCGCGGCGAGCTCGGTGGCCGCCTCCAGTTGCTGGACGTCGAAGTCGTGGTCGGACTCCGGCCGCACCACGCCCTCGAGGATCGACAGCAGCCCGGCGGCCGAGCAGCGCCGCACGAACTCGGCGGCCATCGCGAGCCGCTCGTCGCGGTGCTCGTCGCGGCGCCACACCACCAGCAGCTTCATCGCGGCCACCCCCCGGTCGCGCACGACCTCGGGGACGATCGCCTCGTCGAGCGAGGTCGACACGACCGGGCCACCTGCCGGCGGGTGTCTCAGCGTGTCGGCGGCGAGGATCAACCCGCAGCTCGACGGCAGCACCTTCTCGTCGACCACCTGGTCGAACCCGTACGTCCGGTCGATCAGGAACCCGCTCGCGTACGGGCCGAGCTCGGTCGCGACCGCGAGCTTGAACCTCGTCAGGTCGCTGTCGGGCACCGGCGCGGACGTGTGCTCGCCCAGCATCGCGCGCAGACTCTCCCGCTGATCCATCGCCACCATGGCCAGGCCACCGGACGGCCGCGCCAGATCGGTCAGGCTTGTCATGCCACCTCCCGTACCCGGGACAGGAATCCGTCCCGGTAGATCGCGTCGTAGCGGTCGGCGAGGAGATCGTCGCGCGGCACCACATCGCTACGCAGCACCGGACCCGACAGCACCTGCGCCTTCACCGCGAGCCACGCCCGGCCGCGGCGCCGTCCGCGGCCCGGTTCCAGGACGTGCCGGACCCGGCCGCGGCGCCCGGGGCCGAGCGTTCGGACACCGTCACCACCGCCTCCGCTGTACCAAGAGAGTCCATCACATCACCGGGCCCGCGCGCGCCCGCCGCAGGTGCGGCAACCAGGTGATCATGCTCGGCGACGACCACCGGGGTACCTACGCGCAGTGGTCCCGCCGTCGCTGCGCCGGTGGTGAGCGCGGGTAGCTGAGTGGCCCGGATCCCCGCCAGGGCAAGGAGATCGTCGTCGTAGCGGTCGTGCGGCTGGTCGACGGCGCCGGACCGGCCGGCGAACGTGCGGTGTGCGAGTGGCGTGCCGCACAATGCCGCACAATGCCGTGGCGACGAGGTCGGGAATGCCCACCCAGGCCCTTCGCTAACTGTCCATCGGCCTGGGCAGCCGGACGAGTGGCTGCGTGGTCTCGTCGCTGGGAATCCACGTGTCGCCGGGCGCCACCTCGTCCCGCGCGGTGGGCACGAGGTCCTGGTAGATGGCCGGCACCGAGCCGATCTTGTCGCGCAGGCGCGCGGCAGTCGTCGAGTCGAGCGTGTGCTCGCACAGGTCCACCGCCTGCCGCCAGGCCACCACGGCGTCGACGAGGTCGCCGCACCCGTGCTGGACGTTGCCGAGCACCTCCAACGCGTGTGTCTGTTGTGCCAGGTCGTGGGTCTGCGTGCACACCTCCACCGCGCGCCGGCCGTACTCGATCGCCTGCCGGGCGCGGCGTCGACCCCGGTTGATCTCGCACAGCACGACGCAGATCCGCGCGGTCTTCGCCAGGTCCGGCACGCTCTCCGCGATCTCCAGCGCCTGCTCGCAGTGCGCGGCGGCCGTGGCGAGATCGCCGAGCTCCCGCTGGATGGCGCCGAGCTCGGTCAGGCTGGTCGCTTCCGCGGAGGGCGCCCCGATCTCGTGCGCGAGCCGGCGAGCCAGCAGCAGGTGCGTCACGGCCTGCTCGTGCTGGTCGATCGTGCGCAGGGCCTCGCCGAGCCGGCAATGGGCCCAGCACACGCCTTCCCGGTCGCCACTGAGCTGGGCGATCGCCATGCCGCGACGGAACAGGTCGATGGCCTCCGCGGTGCTGCCCTGCCGCAGCGCGACACGACCGAGCTGTTGCAGGATCGACGAGACGCCCCGGTCGGGCCCGTCCTCGGCGACGATGTGCAGCGCCGCCTCGAGGCAGCGGCGTGCTGCCATGTTGTCCCCGAGGGTCATGTTGGTCATGCCGAGGCCGCTCAGCGTCGACGCCTCCGCCTCCCGGTTCCCGACCGCGTGGGTCGACCGCAGGGCGATCTCACGCACCGCTCGGCTGTCGATGTTGCAGCCACCTCGGTCGAAGAAGGTCGCCAGCGGGTCCGTCAACCGCCAGGCGTGGTCGTGGTACTCGTGCTCGGCCGCGGACGTGATGGCCGAGGTCAGGTTGGTGCGTTCCCGGCCGAACCACCGCCGGGCGCGCTCGGGGTCCTCGAACGTCGTCATCCGGACGTCGGGTCGTGGGGCGAGTGGCGGCGGGGCGTTGTAGGTCGGGTAGACGGTGCGGCAGGCGTGTGTCGCGGAGCCGAGGTAGTAGTCGAACACCCGACGGGCGGCGGCGTCCCGCTCGGTCGGCGACTCGTCGCGGTCGCGGCAGTGGGCCGCGTACTCGGCGAGCAGGTCGTGGAACCGGTAGCGGTTGACCGTGTCGGCCGCCTCGATCAGGTGCGCGCCGGCGAGCTTGGCGAGGCTCCGGCCGGTCTCCGCCACCGGACGACCGCCGCACGCGCAGGCCGCGTCCAGCCCGATCTCCGGTCCGGGATGCAGCGTCAACAGCCGGAACAGCCGGCGTTCCGGTGGCGCGAGCGCCTGGTAGGACGGGTCGAAGCACGCCGCACCGCTGGTCGGGCCGTCGCCGTGGTCGTCGAGGCCCACCACCAGCCGCCGGCGGTCGATCAACGCGGTGTACTCGTCGATCCCGGCGGCCGGGCGGCCGGCGAGGTCCCCGGCGAGCACGGTGAGCAGCAACGGCAGCCCACCGCACAGCTCCGCGAGGCCGGTCCGATGCGTCTCGTCGAGCTCGTCGCGCGGACCGAGCTGCGCCGACAGCAGCTCGGTGCCCTCGGCCGGCGACATCGGTTTGACGAAGATCCGCCGTGCGCCGGTCGCGGTGTGCAACGAGGTCAGCCACTGCCTGCTCGTGATGAGCACCAGGCTGCTCGACAACAGCGGGACGAGGTCGCGGATGTGTTCGGTGTCGCGGACATTGTCCAGTACCACCAACGTCTTCCGGCCGGACAGCAACGAGCTCAACAGCAGCTCCCGCGCATGCGGGCTTAGCGTCGGGTCGGGGGAGCTGCCGAGCGCGCCGAGGAAGTCGTCCACCACGGTGGTGTGCTCGACCCGCGCGCGGTTGGCGTACCCGTGGAGGTTGACGAACAGCACGCCGTCCGGGAAATGGCTCCTGCGCTGGTGTGCCCAGTGCACGACCAACGCGGTCTTGCCGACACCACCCGTGCCGTCGACGATCACCACGCCGTTCGCGGGTGCGCCCTCGGACACGTTCGTCACGGCGTCGAGCGTCTCGAGCAGGTCGTCGCGGCCGACGAAGCAGGTGTAGTCGGGCGGTAGCCGGCGCGGCGCGACCGCCGGCGCGGGCCGGTGCACCACCACCTGCTCCGACCGCAGTGCGTCGTGGCAGTGGCGCAGGTGCTCGGCCGCTTGGTCGTCGCCGTTGTCCCGCAGCCTGCGCCGGGTCGCGAGGTAGAACGCGGCGGCGTGCGTGCCCCGGCGCCCGCCGTAGAGCGCGGTCAGCCGCAGCGTGGCCAGCGTGACGTCGTCCGGGTGGTCCGCGTGCAGGTCGTCCAGCCGGGCGATGGCGTCGTCGAACTTGCGGACGGCCACGAGCTGTTCGATCAATGTTGTGTTGGCCGCGAGCAGCTCGTTCTGGATCACGCCGGTGCGCCATGTCGAGGCCGCCGGGCTGGTGAGGTCGGCGAGCGGGTCGCCGCGCCAGAGGCCGAGCGCCTCGTCGACGAGCTCGATCGCCCGTTCCGGCTCGTGGGCGTCCGCGTGTGCGCGCCCCTGTGCCACCAGCGTGCGGAACCGAAAGCGGTCGATCCGGGACCTGTCCATGTCGAGCCGGTAGCCGCCCTGGCCGGCACGCAGGTCCGGTGGCGTCGGCAGCCGACGCAGCGCCCTGCGGATCCGCGCGGCGTAGGTGTGGAACGTCGGCGCCGGGTTCTGCGGCACCGGCGTGTCCGCCGGCCAGGCCCACCGGATCAGCGTGTCGATCTGCACCACGCGGCCGACGTGCACGGCCAGGGTCGCGAGAACCGCGCGCTCCCGAGGTTTGCCCCAGGTGTCGTCGGTCTCGCCGTCGATCAGCAACGCCGTCGTGCCCAGAATTCCCAAGAATGTGTCCACGCCAGCTGCCACCCCAAACAAGCTGGTCATCAGATGCGCCAGCGGCGCCATCCTTACAGACGGGATGCTACTTATCCGCAAAGATCAGTGACCGCACGTGACTGGATCGTTGTATGACCGACCAGTCGACGGAATGCCGATTGACAGGATTGGCCGAGTTCACGTGCATCTGCCGGATTTGGATGCACGAACGACCGGATTGTTCCTGGATTCTTCTCGCACTGACCGGCGCTGTACCGAACGCGGACCGGAGTTCGTCCAGTTCCACTTCGCATGCTGCTGGCAGTCGGCGTGCGGCGGCCGTCGACCCCGGACGAGCTGGAGGTTGGTCGATGATGGTGGAGCATTGGCTGAACGGACCGGTCGGCAGAGGAGCGGAACACCGAGTGCTGCGGCACGGCTGCCGGAGCGTGCTTGTCGTGGTGCCCTTTGTCGTGGCGGGCACCAGGTTGCTCGACGTGCTGCCGCTCGTGGAGGCGGACCACCGGATATCAACGGTATTCACGGTCGCACCCGCGGCGGACGGCGCGGTGGATCACGGTGTCGACGAATTCCTGCGTGCGCGTGGATGTCTGGTGCTGCCGTGGTCGCAGGCCCAACAATGCGAGTTCGACCTCGTTCTCGGGGCCAGCCCGCACGGGCTGGCACAGCTCAGCGGAAAGACATTGCTCTTTCCGCACGGCGCCGGTGCGGTGCGACCATTTCTGCGGTCGCGCCCGGCCGGTGCGCAGGCCGCGCCGACGCACGCGCTGGACCGCGAGTCACTCCTGTGCCGGGGGCGGCTCGTGCCCGACGTGCTCGCGCTGCCCCGCGACGCGGATCTGGCCGTGCTGCGGGAGTCCTGTCCGGAAGCGCTGCCGGTGGCGACTGTCGCGGGTGACATCTGCCTCGACCGGATCGCGGCCAGCATGCGGTTCCGCGCGCAGTACCGGCGCGCGTTCGGGCTTGCCGCGGGCCAGAGCCTCGTCGCGGTGACGTCGACCTGGCAGCCGGAGTCCACCTTGGGCCGGGAGCCCGAACTGCTGGACCGACTGGTGCGGGCACTGCCGCCGGACCGGTACCGGGTCGCCGCGATCGTGCATCCCAACACCTGGAGTGTGCACGGCGACTGGCAGGTGCGGGCGTGGCTCGCGGACTGCCTGCGGCGCGGCCTGCTGCTCGTGCCGCCGGCGGACGGATGGCGCGCCGCACTGATCGCGGCCGATCTCGTCGTGGGTGACTACGGTTCGGTCACGCGCTACGGTGCGGCGATCGGCGTGCCGGTCATGGTGGCCGCTATTCCGGAGGACGGCATGCGGCCCGACGGCGGGATCGAGTTGTTGCGTCGGCATGCGCCGCGGCTGCGCCTCGACCGACCGTTGCCCGAGCAGATTTCCGTTGCCACGGCACGGGATCGCGCGTGGCAGAGGGACTTCGCCGAGTTGGTCACGTCGCGGCCGGGGCAGGCGGGCACGATCCTCCGCCGTGCGATGTACCGGTTGCTGGGCCTCGCCGAGCCGGCGCGGGCGGTGCCGTGCTCGCCAGTGCCGTTGCCCGCGCCGGTGCCGGGCGAGCTGCCGTGGTGGAAGGAAGACCGCCATGTGTGAGCACCGTGCGTTGCCCGACAGCGCCGACGCGTGGGCGGTGACGAGATGTCCGGTGCACAGCCGGCCCGTGGCGGGCGTGACGGTCTGGGCGTGGGGTCCGGCGCCGTTGGCGGCGCGGCGGTGTCCCTGCGCCGTCGCCGACCGGTTCGTGGTGGCGCACGCATCGGCGAGCGCGGGTTGGCTGGCCAGCGCCGACGTCGTGGTCGCCGACGCACCGGACCTGCGGTGTGCCGAGAAGGCGGCGCGTCGGCTCGGCCGTCTGCCCGGGTGCGCACTCGTCGTCGTGCCGGTCACCGGCCACGGGGTCGTGGTGGGCGGACGCGCGGGGCTGTTCCTGGCGCGGGAGCTCTGCGCCGTCTGTCTGTATCCGTGGCTGGTCGGCGGCGGCAGCGTGGCCGATCTGGCGCGCTAGCCACCCGTCGCGAGTCGGGCCTCGAGCCGGTCCAGGTCGCTCCGTACGCGGGTCGCGTGCGGAGCGCCCGCCTCCATGTACAGGTCGTGCGCCTGCTGGAGCTTGTCCCGCGCGGTGGGGAGGTCGTCGAGGCGCTCCGCGGCCCACCCCCACACGTTCAGCAGGTCCGCCTGGTGCTGACTCGATCCGGACGCCCGCAGAATCGGCCACACGTCCTGGAGCAGGGCGATCGCGTCGCCCGCACGGCCGGCGCGGCTCAGCGTGTTCGCCAGCCACACACTGATGTTCGCCCGGACGTGGTCGTCGGGCAGCGCGGCGGCCAGGTCCCTGGCTCGCTGGAGCTCGTCGATGGCCTCGTCGAGCTGGTTCGTCTCCGTGAGCGCCTGTCCGAGCTGGCGACGACCGAGCGCCTCGTCCCGGCGGTTGCCCGCCCGGTCGTCGATGGCGATCGACTCGCGCAGTGCCGTGACCGCGTCCGCGAGCCGGCCCCGGGACCGGTTCGCCAGCCCGATGAGCTGCAGTGCCTTGGACTCGGCCCAGGGGTTCGCGGCCGTGCGTGCTGCCGTGACGGCGGCCGTGCCTTCCTCGGCCGCGTCGTCGAAGCGCTGGAGGTTGTGGAACGCCATGCCGAGGCGATAGTGCATCCGGGACCTGGCCGCGTCGTCACCGCAGTTGGCGGCCGCGGTGATCGCCAGCCGGTAGGTGGCTATCCAGTCCGGGAAATGCTTGCGGCGCAGGAACAGCGACCACATCGCCTCGCTGAGCTGCCAGACGAGCTCGTTCAGGCCGTGTGCCGCGCCCGCCCGCAGGGCCGCGAGGAGGTTCGGCAGCTCGCCTTCCACTGCGTCCAGCGCGTCCACCTCGGTCGCGTAGCCGCCGTGCCCGGCGGGGAGCTCCTGAAAGACCGGTCCGAGCCGGCGTTCGAGCGGGTTGACCACGAGGTCCGCCGCCGCGGCGAACCGCACGTAATGGCGCAACGCCCGCTCGATGACACCAACCTGATCGGCCGGCGAGTCCTCCCTGCGGGCGCGGTCACGGGCATGGAGCCGGATGAGATCGTGGAGACTGAACCGATCGACACCGGTTGCCTCGAGAAGGCTCGCGTTGACCAGCGTCTCCAGCAGGTCCGTCGCGTCGTCGGCCGGCAGGTCGAGGACCGCCACCGCGGCGTCCGCGGTGAGCGACGGTCCCGGGTGCAGGCCGAGTCTTCGGTATGCCAGGGCCTCCCGCGCGGACAACGCGAGGTAGGCCGAGTCAAACACCGCGTGCACGGACATGTCTCGCTCCACCGACAGCGCCGACAGTCGCCGCTGTTCGTCGCTCAGGTCAGCCACCACCTTGGACACCGGCCAGCCGGGCCGCATCGTCAGCCGCGCACCGGCGATCGACAGTGCGATCGGTAACCCCCCGCAGAGCTCCACCAGGGTCGTCACGGCGTCCGGCTCTCGCGCCACCCGTGCCCGGCCCACTGTCCGAGCGATCAGTTCCGCGCCCGCCCCCGTCTGTAACGGCACCAAGGGCAGGAACCCGGCGCCGTCCATCGCCAACCCGCCGAGACGCCACCGGCTCGCGCCC
>Ga0193742_1000530_pt1 | contig 25278 bp, 21 predicted proteins | sample L2c1metaG_FD_165511 | JGI IMG/M metagenome (GOLD analysis project Ga0193742, IMG submission 165511) | Soil microbial communities from a riparian zone of the East river system, Colorado, United States - L2c1 | ecosystem: Environmental > Terrestrial > Soil > Riparian zone | place: USA: East River... | reverse complement strand
CCGCACGGAACAGTACAAGTTGATTCAGTACCTTCTTGATTCGTCAGAAGGGGAGCTGTATGACCTAAAGGTCGATCCGGGCGAGCGCAACAATCTATACGGCAAACCTGAGCACGTAGGACTTCAAGCTCATCTTGTGGGGCGACTGAATGCTTTACACGCAAAGATCCCTGAACGCAAGGAAACAAGCCGGGGATAACCGTTCAAAGGCCCTGTCGCAACACGTTCACTCCTGCCCGGATTGGAACTTCTACCCTCGTGCTTTATCCTCTGCGTATCGCTCTCGCAGCCACCACAATAGAGGGAAGGATTTGCTCGCACTGCAAAATCCTCCTCGTTCTCACCAGCGCACCTGGCGCCCATAGGACCCATTTTCGTGATTGTTTGCAGACGCCTTCTTTCTGTCCAAAAGCTCTTTATCCTGATGTCCCTCTGTGCCTTCTCTCTCACAGCCTGCAAGGGCAAACCTCCCGCAGAGACCGGCCCTGCCTCCCCAGGAGAGTCTCCGGGCCAGAGCTCGACCACGGACACACCCAAATCCCTCACTGCCGATATCTCAGGCGATGTGAGTCAGCACTACGCCGCTGTCAACGACGAGATCAACGTCGGCTTTATGCCCACAGCCGCGAAGGGCGAATATAGATTCGGGATCAACGCCAGCAAAGAGAGCGGGGCGCAGAGGTTCGATCTTGGAACTGGCCTCGATGGAAGCTTCCACTTCACCCCCGGCCTCGACCAGCAACCGGGCGGTGCCCGCTTCGCCATCGTCACCGACAACGGAGAGACCGCCTACACCGACATGGCCTATTCCCTGTACTTCGCCACTCCCGACGACGGGAAAGATAACGCTCACATCGTTCTCTCCAAGGTCGAGAAGCTAACCTCTAAAAATGCCTTTCTGGTTCGTTATCATCTCGTCGGCACCTTCCGCTTCAAGGGCGGCTACGCTCCCGAGCCCCTGGACGAGGGCTGCGCTAAAGAGGCCGGTATGTACGCAGGGCAGCACGGAAAGCGTAACCCACCCTTCAGAGCCGATCTCTGCAAAGCCAAAAAGATTGACGTCAACGGCTCCTTCGATATCGTGCAAGACCTTCCGGCGGCAGCGTTCTAGCCGCGTAGCTATTTACGACTGCATCCGCACCCATCCGTCTGCCCGTTCGCCTCGTACTGGTCGTGTACTTTCGCCCAGTCCGGGAGCGAGTGGGTAGGCCCGTACTCCTCGCGGCCCTTCGGCAGAACGTCGAAGTAGCCATAGACTCCCATGAACTGTTCGCTGCCGCGGCCGAACGTGCCGTACGTCTGGAAGATCTCGCCCTTCGGATTCTTGTAGAACACGCTGTGGCCCGAGAGAGTAAACGTCTCCGGCCCGATCCTGTAGCGGCGGAAATTATAGATCGTCTCTCCTGCCACGACCTCCTCCGGTGTGAATGACACGTGAAAGTCATAGTTAAACGCCGACTTCAACGACGAGACCCAGCAGAACTTCCAACCCATCCTCTTTCGCACTACCTCGATCTCCTCAATCGGTGCGCGCGATACGGCAACATAGGACATGTCATGGTGTTCGAAGTGCGGCAACAGTCCGTCCACATGATCCGACTCCAGTGAGCAGCCCTGGCACTGCCACTCCTGCCCCGGCTCCATCATGAAGTGCTTCACGAAGAGTTGACTGTGCCCCTTGAACAGATCCGCTAACGTCAGGTCTCCCTCCGGACTGGTGAAGATGTAGTTCTCTTCCACCTTCACCCACGGCAGCGACCGCACCTCCACACTCAACTCATCGCCCAGCCGCATATAATTCTTCTCTTTTTCCGTCAGAGCCAGCCGCAGCTTCAGCCATTCCTCCAGCGAAACCACACGATGTCGCGCCAACGACTCCTCGTTCCTTTGCCGCCCCTCCGCAATCGCTGCCGCCACCTTCGGATCATCTGCTTTGCTCATCGTCGGACCTCCTGATCAAGAATGTTGGACGGGCAGACCATGGCCGCCAGTTTTCCGCAGCCGCGTTATTCGTCACAAATCCAGGGGATCAAAGCAGCGGCCTGCGATCCTTGCATGCGCTTGCGTTAAACGACTGAGTCACTTACAAGAAAGGACCATCGTTTGCAGATCCATTCGGTTGACATCGATCGGGGCAAGACAAACTTTCATCTCACACGCGTTATCAATATCCAACACCTTTTTCGCAGCGACGAACGGAGAGGGTAGAAACCGTGTGATGACGCCGATCCTTCAGTATCATTAAGAGAGTCGGTCGGAAACCCGGCCCTGAATTGAGACGAATTTGACCAGCAAGAAGGCTTCACCTGAAGCCACCCCGGATCAAGCGCCATCGCGCCGGAATCGCGGAAAGACAGTCCGTCGTAGTCTCGTCGAAGCAAGTGAGGCCCAGGACGCGGCACTCCTCGCCCGCGAACTCCGTACCTCGCAAACTCAGCAAGAACTTGCCGTGCTTGTCGTGGTCGAGTTCACCGGAGAACTCCGCAAGCGCAAGCAGCTTACAGCGGCCGCTCGACTTGCCCGCACCGCAGCCGCCGTCATGGCTGGAGAAGAAGACCTCCCAGACCCTTCAGCCTCCACCCTCGACTTCGATGCCAACCGTGCAGAGTTCGAGGAACTCGCCCGATCAGCCGGTGCGACCATTGCCGCCACCCTCGTCCAGCGCCGCCAGAAGCCCGATCCCTCAAGCCTCGTCGGCCAGGGCAAACTCGACGAAATTGTTGAGGTGGTGATCTCCACCAACGCCTCGCTTGTTCTCTTCGATCACGACCTCACTCCCTCGCAGCTCCGCAACATCGAATCCCGGCTCCCCTGCCACGTCATCGACCGTTCGCAGCTCATCCTCGACATCTTCGCGCGCCACGCCAAGACCCGCGAAGGGCAGCTCCAGGTAGAACTCGCGCAGCTCGAATATCAGCTGCCACGCCTCGCAGGACGCGGCCGCGCCATGTCGCAGCTTGGCGGCGGCATCGGGACCCGAGGCCCGGGCGAAACCCAGCTCGAGACCGATCGCCGCAAGATCAATCTTCGCATCGACCTGATCAAGACCCAGCTCGAAGCCGTCCGCCGCATCCGCCATCAGCAGCGGCAGCGCCGCGAGGCAGTCCCGGTCCCCGTGGTCGCCCTCGTCGGCTATACCAACGCCGGCAAGAGCACCCTCTTCAACGCCCTCACCGAAGCCGGCGTACTCGAATCGGCCCGCATGTTCGCTACTCTCGACCCCAAACTCCGGCAGCTGCAGCTTCCCTCCCGCCGCAGGATCCTGCTCTCCGATACCGTCGGCTTCATCCGTAACCTTCCCCACACTCTTGTTACGAGCTTCCGCGCCACCCTCGAAGAGGTCGAGCGAGCCGAAATTCTTCTCCACGTTCAGGACGCCGCCAGCCCTATGCGCGAAGAGCAGAAGACTCAGGTTGAAAAAGTCTTGGCAGAGCTTGCAGTCTCGACCAAGCGGGTTATCCAGGTCTTGAACAAGATCGATCTCGTCCCGCCCCAGGAACTCGCCTACCTTTCCAGCCATCGCGAAGCGATTCTCGTCTCCTCGCTTCAGCACACCGGCCTTGAACAACTCCTGATTGCTATCGACGCCGCGCTCGTGGCCGACCCGCTCGTCGAATTCAGCTTTCGGCTTCCCCAATCTGAAGGCGCCATTCTCGCCTCGCTCGAAGGTGGAGCTCTCATCGACGAGAAACGCTTCGAAGGAAACCTGGTCTTTCTCCGAGCCCGCGGACCAGCATCCCTTCTTGACCGATACCGCCGTTTCCGTGAGAAACCTGGTCTTTCTAACGAGCGCTTGCGAGCGAAATAGACATAAGTTTCATCATCGAACGTAGGAAGACAGGCAAGTTCTTCATGCACTCAATACCTTCTCGCTCCATCGCCGGATCGGAATAGTTACTACAAGCGATTTACCACTATGAAGCTGGTCGAAGTAAGCGCGATGAACATCGCCGAATCTACCTAACCGCCTCCCAAAATGAAGTAGGTGAGGATCTGCATCCTCACCTACTTCACCGTGGCTGGTCTCACGTTAAGGAACGTGTTGCCCAATGACTTCGAGGACTTCTTCGGTCGCCTCCAGGGGTTTGTCTGGCTTTGGGATCGTTGCACCTGAGGCCAGCAAGGCGCAAGCGACTGCCGGATAATCACCTTGCTTGCGATGCCAACCATGGAGAGAGCCGTGGAGGGCCCATGCGAGCGGGCTGCCGCCGTGTTCTGTTTCAAAGATATTGACGGAAGCATTGTGGCTCAGCAGAGACTGCACCATGGCGAGGTTACCGTGCCAGGCGGCGTAGTGGAGAGAGGTCTGGTTATTGTCCATCGCTGGATTGGCCGGCCAGCCTGCTTCGAGCAGAAGCTTTACGGCACGGTCGTTATTGCGGATTGCAGTTCCGATAATACGGCGCGAGGCATTGGCGGTCAGTTTGGCGAAGAGGGTTGGATGTTTCTGAACAATTTCGTGGAAGAGCGCTTCATCGTTGATCTCCGCGGCCTGGATCAGGCGGAGCCACCCGGGGGAACGCTGCATCAGGAGATCGAACACCGCCTTGTGGCCGAACTGCCGCGCAATCATATGCGCCGACCTGGTGAGTCCGAAGCCATAGATGTAGATGCTGCCGCCGGAGTTCGGATCGCGCTTGGGAAGGTAGCGATCGGTGACGGTAGTACGAACCGTCTCCGGATCGTCGTTCAGGATTCGCTCGACGAGTGCAAGGTCGCCAACCGATGAAGCCATCAGGATATCGGTCTGCGCGCCGCGGGAGATAAGATAGTGCACGATGTCATGCCGGTAGGGCTCCCGCCACTCCATGGATTGGCGGAAAGAAGCCATGTACTGTGCAGCTGTCGATTCATGATCGATGTCGCGAGCGTCGATGTCGGCTCCATGATCGAGCAGGAGAGCGGCGATCTCGACGGTGGCAGCAAAGTGTAGGGGGAGTTGGCCGTCGCCGCCGCGGGCATGAACGAGTGTGGAGTTGAGGGTAAGGAGTTCTCGAACGCGATCGATCCTGCCAAGCCGCGCTGCTGCGTGAATATCGACAGTGGCGCCACGGGATATCAGGTATTGGGCTAACTCGGAACTGGCGGAATCCAAAACTCCAAAACCTCCCGCCCACCACCGTGTGCGCTCGTTAATGTTCGCGCCTGCATCAAGGAGTACATCGATGATCTCCCGATTCTCTTTGTGCACAGCGGTGATCAACGCGGGGGCATCGAAACCATAGCCCGGTAGCGGCTCGTTGATGCGTGATTTTAGCGAGGGGTGACGGGCGAGGACGTCTCGCACAAGAGCCGCGCTGTTGGCTTTGATTGCAGAGGTCAGTGCTTCGACAGGATCTTGCGAGGAAGCCTCGACATGGAACTTCAGCAGAGGCCAGGTGTCATGGCCGTACTCTCGCGCGATGACATAAAGGGCATCCGCAAGTTTGGGTTGCGCAGATACAGTACCAACAGCCGCAAAGCGTGCTATTGCCGATGGCTCGGCAGCAATGCATTCGCGCAGCAGTTTGTGCGCCTGGTTTTTGAGATGTTCCAGATTGGGGCGCGCGGGTAATTCGCGTAGAGACATGTCTCACTCCTTCTTTAGAGCCCGCGGTCCGCTTCGTCGGGCGAGAAGAGAGTGGGTTGTGGTGCAGCAGAATAGCAAAGGTGGGATAATCCCTTTCCGCGGACGGGCTGCACCCTTGATGTGCGCACATAGATTAGCAGCCGGTCGAAGGAGAGTCTACTTTGCAGGATCAGGCATCGGGTTCGCCGGAGCATCTGAGTTGAAAGTGTCAGCGACGCACTTCCATTGGCCGCTGGGCTGTTTTCCAAAAATGTGCTTATGTCCCCACCCGCACTCCCCCCGGCACCTGCTCGATCCCGGAGCGTAATAACCACTCTACTAGGTTGGCGGGGCCTCGCCTTCATGTGTCGAGGCGTGGATAATATTCAGAGCGTGACCCTCCCGAACTCTATGAAAATCGGCTTTCTATCCGGCATTCTGGTCGCGGCGTTTGCGGCGGCAGCGATTGCGCAGACAACGCTGCACACTACGAGTACGCTGGTGATTGTCCCGACACTGGTGCAGACGATCGGCAAAGAGACGGTGTTTTCACTGAAGGCGGAAGATTTCGTTCTGACGGACAATGGCGTCTCACAAAAGGTGACGCTGGAAGAAGAGACGAAACGGCCACTGTCGCTGGTGGTCCTGTTGCAGACGGGTGGAGTGGCGCAAGGGCAGTTTGCCAGTTATGCAAACCTCGAGCCGCTGCTGGCTTCGCTACTTGGTGGAGCACCAAATCGAATGTCGATTGTTAATTTCGATAGCGAACCGGAGGCGGCGTCTCAATTTACGTCGGATGTTGAGCAGTGGAAGGAGGCGATCGATAAGCCGGATCCGGGAGATCGTGGAGCAGCGATCTTCGATGGGATTACGTATGCTCTCGATCTGCTGAAGAAAGAGCCTGTTAATAATCGCAGGGCAATTTTGCTGATCAGCCAGGAACGGGATGATGGCAGCAAGACGCCGCTGAAGAAGGTTGTGCGGGATTTAGGAGAGACGAACACCGCGGTCTATAGCGTTACTTTTTCCGCACAGAAAACGGAGGCGAAGCTGGCTTTCAAGTATCCACATGGGAATCCGCCGATCTCGGTAGTTCCTTCCGATGGTTCGTTCAAGCGTTATAACGATCCAGCGAGGCCTACCCAGGACTATTTCAACCTTGATGCGCCTTTGAGGCTGATCTTTGGAGCGATGCAGAAGAATCTGTCGGCAGAGGTGGCCGATCTTTCGGGTGGGGAGTCGATGAGCTTCGATGGCCGCGGCGAGTTGGAGAACGATATGAACGTCTTGAGCAATCATATTCGCAACAGTTACATTCTCAGCTTTACTCCCACTTCAACGGAGCTGGGACTGCATACAATCAAGGTTTCGCTGGCACATCATCCGGAGATGCTCGTGACGGCGAGAACGAGTTACTGGGCTGCGGATTCAAATTAGAAGACTGTAATGATGCTGCGCAATGCACGGAAGAGTTCTTTCGCGTTGCACTCGAAGTCTCCGATGCCAAAGCGCAGGGTGATCACTTTGCCAGGGTGTTTGTAAACATTACCTGCCGTGACATCTTTCAACACTTCTTCCGATAAGGCTGCAGTCGCCATCGTCTAAATTGATCAGAATTCTCGCCTTAGAAACGGAACGAGGCTGATCCGACGATGGTGCGGCTCGCGCCATACGCGCAGAAGTACTGATTCGAGCAACCATTCACGTAACGGCGATCACCAACATTTCGTGCATCGACCGCAAAACGCCAGCGTTCCATCGTGTAGTCCAGTGCGGCATCAAAGAGCGTGAAGCCTGGTACAGAGAGGGTATTTGTCACTGTGGCCCAGGAAGCTCCGGAAAAAGGCGCGCCTGCCCCGACGCCCACTCCGGCAGGAAGCCCGCGGCGGAACGTGTAATGCAACCACGTGGATGCCGTATTATTCGACACTGTTACCGGCTGTTTGCCCTCAGCAGTCGCGCTCACAGTGTTCACCGGCTTGTAGGTAACCGTGTAGTCGAGGCTGCGCAAGACCGTTCCATTGGCTTGTACTTCAACTCCTGGGGTATGCACTTCACCAGTCTGGACAGAGTTGCCCGGAAGGTTTGGGTCAGGCTGCAGCGTGTTTTGCTGACGCATACTGAATCCAGCAACGCGCAACATCAACGGCACTCGCGTCCGTGACCGTGCCAGAGATCGACTGGCGAGAACCAACACACTCAGTCGCTCCAGGCTGCGGACTCTGAGCAAGGTTTGGCAGCGGGGCTAAGCAGAGACAGAAAAGGGCGAACTTACGCTCGGGATGGGTCCAAAAAGCCACAAGGAAATCCTTTCTTTGCCTCGGGCTCTCTCTCTGCTTTTATAGTTGGCAGTCGCTAGCCTTCGGATTGTCGATCTCAGACCTTCGTGGTGCTTCGCCAAAAGACAGCCGCAAAGGTTCTTCTGTTTGCTTTTTTCAATATCAGTCCCATATTGGGTGCCTAATAAAGTCCAGAGAGAAAAAACATGTCTGACGGCCTGAAAGAAGTCCGAGATATGAATACGGTCTGGACTCTGCAACACTAAATCGCCTCTTCTGGTTCGGGAATGACCAGATGACTTTCCTGGAGCCGACGCCTCAGGCTGATTCCACATCTTGCCGCATTTTGAGCTCAATAGATTAGGGCCGATGACAAACGTTCGTCCAAAATCCGCTTCCCATTGTTCGAAGACGGGACCAAGGTCGACGAAGAGAATGTCATCGTCTCCAATGAAGAGATCCGGCGGATTATCAGCATAAGGGAGGAAAGTATTCTTTCCCGCGCGAACGATTCGTTTATGCCAGTAGGTCGTTATTCCGTACATGTCTTGGGCGAGAGTGTAGATTTTAGCGTTAAGAAATTGTTCTCGCTGATGCCAGGGCGAATCAGACCGCGGGCTTCTACCGCATGAAAGAGTGCTTCCGCTTTGGTCTGAGCTTCCAGAAGCTCAGAGGCACGTTGCTCTTCCGTTGCCGCCATTCTCAACTCCATAAAGAGATTTCCCGGCCTTGCGAATGGCGTCCGGCATCAAGTTCTACTCTAATAGGTATGTCAGATCCTCGGCCCCGCGTAAACGGAATCAGTCTTGATGCTCAAACTCGTTGCACTCATTACAGCAAGCCAGTGGATATCATCGCGATCAAGATGAAGTGTTGCAGCATCTACTATGCGTGCAAGGACTGCCATGACGCATTAGCCGGCCACGCGATCGAAGTCTGGCCGCGAAGCGAATGGGATCAGCGTGCGATTCTCTGTGGGGGCTTGCGGAATCGAACTGACCATCAGGCAATATCTGGAGTGTTCCGACAAGTGCCCCGCGTGCTGCGCGATGTTCAACCCGGGATGCCGAAACCACTACCACTTTTATTTCGAGCAGGAGCGACGACAGCGGATCACTTTATGAGGCATAGCTTCGCCTCAATCCACAGCCAATCCCTTTGCGATAGGGGATGGAGTTTCGATCAGATGGGAAATGCGCCCCGTCATCTAAGCAGTCTTTACGAACCGCATGGCAGCCGAATTCATGCAGTAGCGGAGGCCGGTTGGCCGCGGGCCGTCATCGAAGAGGTGGCCAAGATGAGCATCGCACTCGCGGCAGGAAACAGCCGTGCGCTCCATCCCCAGGCTCATATCCCGTATTTCGACGATATTCTCCTTGGCAATAGGCTGCCAGAAGCTTGGCCAGCCAGTTCCGGATTCAAATTTGGTCTCTGAACTGAAGACGGCGTTATCGCAGCAGATGCAGCGGTAAAAACCGTGGTCATGGTTATTCCACGTACTGCCGGTATAGGGGCGCTCCGTACCCGCCCGCCGGGTCACTTCGAATGAGATCGGCGCAAGTTTCTGTTTCCATTCGGCGTCGGGACGAACAACCCGCGGAACAGAGACCTTTCCGGTAGGCTTACCCGCATCGGAAAACTGGACAACAGTGACAGTCCCCGAGGTTCCGAAGCCTGCGGCGGATGCAAGAGACGGACGCCATGCCGCAAGACCGGCGACACTAACCGCGCTGGCCGCAGTAATCAGAAACGTGCGGCGATTGGGGCGCTGGGAGGAGAGAATGTCCGTGTTCGGAAGTAATTGCTCGAGCAGATTATGGATCATAGTGCCTCCCCTTATAAATACGACCACATCGTTGGACGGATCTTTTATCCGAAGGTGAACGAGTACGCTTGAACCCCTGGAACAAGAAACTCTATCCGAAAGGTACGATCCTGAACTGCGCCATGCTGCCGGATCAACTGGTAAAGGCGATCTTCTTTTACCGTTCCGTAACCGTCCGCATCCGTGTCCGTCCCATGATCGGCACCAGGGGCTTTGCCGTCGATCGTAACCCGGAAGCGGATTGGCTTTCCGGCCTTGGATGGACCGAGAACCAGATGAAGATCGCGGGCGTGAAAGCGATAGACGATTGCGCTTGAAGCAGCGAGGGAGGTGGCAATCTGACGCTCATCCTCCCACTTACCCGCAAACGCCCACTCGTTCAGTTTGAGACTGGCAGGCGCTTCATAGACTTGTGGCTCATTCTGATTGAAGCCACCTGGGGAGGCGAAGTTTTCAGCCCGGTGGTAGCCGATGTAGGTCTCCGGGGATCGAACATCACCGGAGTCGGATGCTGCTTCAGCGCCCGATGCGGCGATCTGTGTAGCACTGCCGGGGAGCGGCTTGTGATTCGCCTCTTCGAGGAGACTGCGGATCCAGTTCTCCGATTCCTCATAGCCCCCTTCGCCGAAGTGATGGTAACGAACCTTTCCGGTGGCGTCGATGAAGTAGTGCGCGGGCCAGTATTCGTTGTTGAAACTGCGCCAGATGCGATAGTCGTTATCCATCGCGACGGGATACGTAACGCCGAGATCGCGAACAGCCTTGCGGACGTTCGACTCATCTTTCTCGAAGGGAAACTCTGGCGTATGCACGCCGAGGATGACAAGTCCGCTGTCTTTGTACTTTTCATTCCAGGCTTTGATATAGGGCAGCGTTCGCAGGCAGTTGATGCAGGAGTAGGTCCAGAAGTCGATCAGCACAACCTTCCCATGCAGAGACGCGAGCGTGAGAGGTTGCGAATTGATCCACGCCGTTGCGCCGGAGAGGTCAGCGGTCGGCACAGTATTAGCTGCGGAGCTACTTCCAGCCGCCATCATTGCATTGTTCGCTGACATGGCTGGCTGGTTGCCGGACATCCTTGCATTCGAGCCAGACATTGCAGGTTGATTGCCCGCCATCATTGCATTACTCCCGGCCATCATCGCATTGCCGGGAGCCATCCTCTGGTCTTTCGAAGCTGTCGCCGCGGTTTGGGGATGGAAACGGTCAACGAGTCGTTGCTCCAGATTGGCTGTGCTGGACAACGACAGCCGCGTAAGGATGCCCCGATCCAGGCCGAAGGCCACAGCGACCACACCTGCAAGAACCGCTACACCCAGAGCGCGGCGAATCCATTCTTCGGCTCCGAGAGAACGCTTCATCGCGGCGAAGAGGCGGCCTCCGGCAAGCAACGCGACCGTGAGAGAGGTTGCGGCACCAGCCGCATAGGCCAGCAGAAGCACGGTCGTGTGTACGCTTGCTCCGCCCAGGGCCGCGCCAGTCAAAATGAGCCCAAGGATAGGGCCGGCGCAGGGAGCCCAAAGCAGCCCTGTACCGATTCCCAGCAGAAATGAATTCGCAACGCTCGGGCCAGCGCTGGAACTCTGCGAAAGCCGGTTGCCGAGCTGTACCAAAGGGCGGGACAGTCGTTCAGCAAGCGAGGAGAAGATGAGGGTCAGGCCAAATATTCCGAAGAGTACGAGAGCAGCAACGCGACCGAATTGATTGGCGCGTACTGCCCATCCTCCGCCGACCGTCGCGAGGCTTGCCACCAGTGCGAAGGTAACCGCCATGCCTGCCAGCAAAGGCAGACCACTCTTACGAAATGGCTGGTCGGAACGTGCGAAGACAAACGGCAGGACCGGCAGAATGCACGGACTAAGGATGGTGAGAATTCCACCGACGTACGCCAGGAAAAGCAAGAACATGATGCTCACAAACTCCTTCAGCCACAACCACACAGCACGCCCGAATATCAGACGCCGCACCGGGCATAGAAGTTACGAATCGGGCGGACATTTAGTTTGAATTCAGATATTCAAGGTGTCAGAGGCTCATTGTGCTCTTCAACATAGGTCCCGAGGATTCGGGCAACCTCTTCAAGGAGGCTCTTATCCTCCTTCGTAAAAGCTGCAGGATCGTGGCTGTCGATGTCGATCTCGCCGATGACCTTTCCGCAGCTGTAAATCGGAACGACGATCTCCGATTTTGTTTTAATCGAGCACGAGAGATAGCGCGGATCGGCGTTGACATCATCGACGATAACCGTCTCACCGGAGGCGACAGCAGCTCCGCAGATGCCCTGCGTCACCGGGATACGAACGTGCGGTGTCGGATCACCCACGAACGGCCCGCGTACCAGCGTGTCGGGATCCCTTGAATCCAGCATGTAGAATCCCGTCCAATTGTAGTGAGCAAGCTCCCGAGAGAGAGCTTCGACAACAGTCTGCTGAAGGGAGTCAAGAGAGGGAGCGCTCGAAGCCGCGCGGCGTATCTCCGAGAGGAGAGCGGTCATAGGGGGGCTGAGACTTAATCCCGACATGTGGGTCAGTGTAACGAAACTAAATGATTTAAAGCGATACAGGCATTCCTATACCTGTATCTGGGGAAAATTCTATTGCTCAAACGCTACTGACCGACACCAATCAAGAGTGTTCCTCAGACCTTTCGTCGGATCAAATGTGGAGAGATCTGATTTACTCCCAATCGTCATGGTCTTTTTGAAGTGGGACATTGTACGTTCAACTGGATGACCGCATCGATGACGACCGTGTCTGGCGCAAAGCTCTTTGAACTTTCTTTGATTGCTTGGCTCCTCACTGATGAGGACCGGGTTCAAGGATCGATACCTCAAATTTGCTTCCATGGAGCGAATCATCGTTCAGTCGGAACTGCAAAAGAACTAAAGACTGCTAATCTGAACCGAAGGTAGGCTCAGTCCGCATCATGTCTTTGAGACTACTGGTTTGGTAAGAAGGTATCGATTCGTGATCGGTTTGGTATGGAAGCCAAAAGTGAGGAGATTCGACTATGCCCACGTTGAGTGCACGACGGTTTGCCGTCTACGTCGCATTATTGACAGGCCTTGTACAGGCTGCATCTGCTGCTGAAATTCTTATCGTTGATGCGAAATCCCAGCCAGAGAGTTTAACTGTCGCACCGGGCGGGGTACTGATCGTCGGTAGCGCAAGCACTCCGTTCATCTACAAGGTGCGCCCGGGCTCGACCACTCCCGAAAAATTCGTTGATGCCAGCGCCGAAGGTGCCGGCACTTTTTTCTTCGGTATGCTTGCTGATGCCGCGACCAACACGTTGTGGGCCTGTCAGCTCACCCCGGTGCCGGGCATAACGCCGGTGCAGCGTCATACCGCTCTGAGAGGCTTTGATCTCTCCACTGGCGTCCAAAAGCTTCGTTGGAACCTGCCCGGGGACAACAGTACCTGCAACGATTTCTCGGTCGGACCGGACAAGGCGCTTTACATTAGCGACACCGCCAACGCCAAAATATACAAGCTGCCAGCCGGTGCTACCGCTGCCGAACTCTTCCTGGAAGACCGCGCGCTCAATGGCATTGACGGGATCACCTTTTTGGACGGCATGCTGTATGTCAACAATGTGATCTCGAACAATCTCTACCGTATCCCGGTAGACGCTGCCGGCAAGGCCGGACACCCTGTCGATATCTGGATGGATCAGCCCGTGAAAGGGCCGGATGGCATGCGCGCAGTCAACGGCAAGCTACTCGTTGCTGAGAATGGCAGCGGCAAAATCTCCGTTATTACTGTCAACGGCGATAAGGCAAGCGTCACGGTAATCAAGGAAGGACTCAAGACACCCACCGCAGTCGAGCCCGCGGGCGACATCATCTGGATCGCCGAACGCGGCGCCGGCAAGGCAGTGTCCATTCCAATGCCGAAATGATTCTGAGGCTCACCATCACTTTGGGACGGTGAGCCTCAGAATCGACCTTCTGCGCCATGAAACATCGCACTGGCGCAAGGGATGACTTAGTTTTCCTTCGGCGTCACGCGGAACAGGCCGCCTGTCCTGGAATCCTCGAGCATCCACAGCGCGCCATCGGGACCGACCTCCACGTCGCGGATTCGGTGACCGACATCCCAGCGTTCAGCAGGCTTGGCGTTGCCCTGACCGTCGAAGGTAATGCGGAGGAGCGCTTTGCCCGCCAGGGCGCTGATGAGGGCCGAGCCCTTCCACTGCGGAAACATCGCGCCGTTGTAGAAGATGAGGTTGCCTGGAGCGATGATCGGCGTCCAGTAGATGACGGGCTTGGTCAAGTCAGGTCGCGTGTCCGGCCTTGGGATCGGCACCCCATCGTAGTTGGTTGCGTAGGAGGCCAGTGGCCAGCCATAGTTCTTGCCGGGCTCGATCAGGTTCAACTCATCGCCGCCCTTCGGGCCATGCTCAACCTCCCACAACCGCCCGTCCGGCGCGAAGGCCAGACCGTAGGGGGTTCGGTGTCCACTGCTCCAGGTCTCCGCAGGCGTCAGGTTCTTTCCGGGGAAGGTATACGTCTTCACCACTGGAGCCGTCTTCGCCGCTTCGGTATTCGCCGGTGGCTCAATCACGGGCACGGTGGGTGTGCCCGTCTTCCCGGCCTTCGGATTGCCCTTTGCGGGCTTGCCATCCAACGTCAAGTGCAGGATCTTGCCGAGCGGCTGGTTAGGATCCTGGGCGGGCGTCATGCGCTGCCGATCACCAACGGTAAGGAACAGGGATTTGCCATCCGGGGCAAAGGCAATCTGGGCGCCGAACTGTCCGCCATCGCCTCTCTCCCCGTCGCGCCAGATCACCTTCACTCCTTCGAGACTCGCGGAATCCTGGCTGAGCTTCAGTTGGGCCTTTGCCAGAGCCAGGCTCGAACCGCCTTCGCCCGGCTCCGAATAGGTAAGGTAGACGCTGTGATCCTTGGCATAGTGCGGCGAAAGAAAGACGCCCAGCATGCCGCCTTGTCCTTTATAAAAAGAGGCTGGTACGTTCGCGACAGGCGTCTGGGCTCCTTGCGGAGTGACCAGCACCATGCCACCGACCTTCTCTGTGATCAGCATGCGCCCGTCGGGAAGGAAGGCAATCCGCCAGGGCAACTTGAGAGTCGTCACCTGGACCATGTTGAAAGGCACGCTAGGCTCGGGCTTCTGCTCGCCTGCGTTGATCTGCGCATCTGATTGAGTCGCCGCCAGAGCCAGAAATAGCCCCGCGAACACTAACTGTTTCATCTCGTCATCCCTCTATCCGTATTGATTAGTCCGGCGTTAACAAACCTTTTTCGCATCATCTTTCTTCGCGGGGTTCCTTCGCTACTCAACCCCTTATTGCTGCCCCGTTGTCGAACTGACCACAATCATTGTCTGGTTGATATCGATAGCAACACACTTAAGCATACGACGAGGCGCCTTTTAGAGACTTGTGGTGGGCAGTGGCCCATGCAAAATGCGAATAGTTTAGTAACGATAAACGCCTTTCTCGTGGGCTATTCCCGGATTGTCGGCAATCGGGAAGTTGCGGTGTGTGGCCAATGTCGATTGGAAAATCGCCGACCTTCGCTTCGATTGGGGTGCACATGCGTCCTGAGACTAATCCCCGATATCCCATGGCAGTCACCATTACGATATGGCTCATTTGGGCCATACATCTTTTCCTGTATGACAAGCGAAAACCGACCCATCCGCACGAACGATTTTGGGCAGTTCGTACGATGTACGTTGTTGTCTAGAGCACGTAAAGTACGCGCGATAAAAGAATTGACAAGTGGGGCTTGATGAAGCGGATTATTTTTTTTCTTTTGTTCCTGGCCAGCAGTTATGGATTCAGGACGTCCTGGGCGCAGTCGTCAGGGGGGCAGCTAGCTGGAACGGTGACCGATTCGAGCGGTGCAACCGTTGGCAATGCCAACGTATTGGTGACCAACAGAAATACGGGATCGTCTTTTAGTGCTCAAACGAACGTGGAGGGAGGCTACCGTTTCCCCGCCCTGCAGATCGGGACGTATGACGCGACTGTGACATCCAAGGGTTTCAAGACCCAGGTGATGAAAGGGGTGAACATCCAGATCAGCACTACCGCCTCCATGGATGTAGTCCTGAATCCAGGAGAGGTGTCCGAGACAGTACAGGTGTCAGCGGACGCCTTGAGAGTTCAGACTGAGTCTTCCGACGTGGGTACGGTAGTGACGACCAAAATGGTCGAGAGCCTTCCACTCTCCGTGGGGGAAGGTGAGCAGCGGAATGCGGGCGACTTCGTCTTTCTGACGCCGGGCACGAGCGGCATAGGACAGTCAGGAGGAAACTATCGGACACAGATCGGCGGCGGTCAGCAGTTTGGATCGGAGGTGATGGTGGACGGCATCAGCTTGCAGACAGTTGACCTTGGCGACGGCAGTACCTCTGAGTTGCTGCCCTCTGTCGATGCGCTCGATCAGTTCAAGGTGTTGACCGCGGGGTTGCCGGCTAAGTTCGGCAATACCACCGCAGGTGTCGTCAACTACTCGACAAAGTCAGGCACGAACAGCTTCCACGGCTCGGTGTACGAAATCTTCAAAAACGCAGCCTTTGACGCAAACACCTGGTTCAATAACGGCTATCGCTCCATGGACCCCACAAATCGGGCATTTTTCCGGCCACCGGACAATAAGAACGAATATGGTGTGCTGCTGGGCGGTCCAGTGCGAATTCCTCACGTTTATGACGGAAGAGATAAGACGTTTTTCTTCTTCTCATGGCAGCAGTTCCGGGAGACACGTTCTCTTCCGATTACCGCGACGGTTCCAACTCTCGCGAACCGTGCAGGTGATTTTACCGCGACGCTCAATACCGGCGTAGTCCTGGGGACGAATCCCTGCAATGGGCAGCCGATCTACCAGGGCGAGATCTTTGATCCTGCGACGACACAGAATGCAGCAACTCCTACAGGAACGATTCAGTGCCGCACGCCATTCGTCACAAACGGTGTACTCAATACGATTCCAGCAAGCCGTTTCTCTCAGGTTGCGAAAAAACTTGTTGGAGCTCTGCCATCGCCGACGAACTCGAATCTGCAGAATAACTACTTCTTTACGACCAGCGGAACCACTTTGCAGACGTCAGATGTCATCCGGATCGACCATTCCATCACGAACAACGACAAGATCTTTGGGAGCTACGTGTCGAGAGAAAATGTGGTCCCCATCTCGGGAACACCGACACTTCCCTACCCGTTAGACAGCGGCTCAGTTCAACAGGATCTTGCGCCGCACTATGCGCGGCTTGGATATGATCACATCTTCTCGCCATCCCTGCTGAATCATTTCGTCTTCGGTTTTCTGCATCTCGACAACGTGACAGCTGCACCTGCGGCTGCCACAAACACAAACTGGGCTGCAGAACTGGGCATCCCGGGATTATCAGCTCCTGGTTATCCCCAGTTCACCTTCAACGAGGGACTTACAAAAGTCGGCAGCGCCTCGAGGTTCAAGGCGGCGAACGATATCTTCGTCACCATCGACAACGTGTCCTGGCAGAAGGGCAGACATAGCCTGGAGATGGGCGGCGAGTGGAGGGCCTACCAGTACAACACGCTGCAAGGCGGAAACCTGGCCGGCTACTTCAATTTTGGGCGAGCGGAGACGGCAGGCGAATCGATTCAGACAGCGAACAGCGGCAATGGCTTTGCGAGCTTCCTGCTAGGCCAGCCCAGCAGTGCGGGCGCGGGGATGCAGATTCAACAACCCAGATTTATCGGCCATGCAGCCGCCCTGTACATGCAGGACCAGTACAAGGTGTCCAATCAGCTCACACTGCAGCTGGGCGTGCGCTGGGATGTAGCTGTTCCCTTCCGCGAGACGAAGAATGCAATGTCGCAGTTCAGCCCGGATGTTCCGAATGAAGGCGCGAACGGGACTTTGGGCGCTCTGATCTTCGCGGGCAGCGGCGCAGGCCGCTCGGGCTTGAGCAGCCGCTGGGCAGATACCTGGTACAAAAACGTTGGGCCTCGTGTTGGGCTGGCATACAGTCCCGAGTGGCTCCATCAGGAGACCGCCTTCCACGCAAACTATTCGATCTTGTACTCGCCGCTGCAATATTCCAACTGGTCGACCGGAGCTGGATTCGATACTCAGCCGGCTTACAACGACAATGGTTTTACCGCGCCGCTTAACCTGGACAATGGCATTCCCCCTTTGTCCTCTGCGTTGAATCTGGATCCAACACAGTCAAACTTCACCGGCAATGCGAACTACACAGCGCGAAGCTTCGGAAGAACGGGGATGGTGCAGGTCTGGAGCCTCGATGTGCAACAGCAGGTGGGCCCGCAGATGGTGGCCACTCTCGGGTATATCGGAGAGCATGGCACGCGACTGCGCTCGAACCTGCTGTACATGAACAGCCTAAGCCCGCAGTATTATTCGCTCGGTGCTCAACTGAATCGCCTGATAGGAACGACGTCGTCGCCTCTGCCGTTCGCCTCTTTTCCGCTGAACCAGACCGTAGCGCAATCGCTGCGACCGTACCCGCAGTATTTTCAGATTGGCACAGCGTCGGGTCTCGAAAACCTGGGGCAAAACACTTACAACGCATTGCAGGCAAAGATCGAAGGACACTACAGGAATGGTCTAAGTCTGCTCGCCTCCTATACGTGGGCCAAAGATCTGACGGACTCCGATCAAATTTTAGCCGGCAGCGATTCGATACAGAACCCCTTCAACCTGAGAGGAGAAAAGAGCGTAAGCTCGCTCGACTCTCCGAACGTAATCGTGTTGAGCTGGCTTTACGAACTTCCCTTCGGGCACAATAAAACCCTTCTGGCCCATAATGGACCGTTTGTGGATCGACTGATTAGCGGTTGGTCCTTCGGCGCGGTGCAGCGCTACATTCTTGAAGGCGATCCCATAGGACTCGGATGCGCGACGGCCATTCCTGGCCTGCCGACTTGCATCCGCTACAGCCAGGTCCCGGGTCAGCAACTGCTGTCCCAGGCATGGCGCAACAAACAGTTCAATCCATTCATCCCAGGCCAGAATCAACAGTTCAACCTGGCCGCATTCTCAGATCCGAACAAGCTTATCGGCCAGCCGGGCGGTCCGACCGGGTACACGTTCGGCAATCTACCGCGCCTGAACGGGGCAATTCGGACACCCGGCTATCTGAACGAAGATATAAGCCTGGGAAAGTTGACGAGGGTCGGAGAGATGGTCAACGTGGAGTTCAGAGCGGAGTTCTTCAACCTGTTCAATCGGCATCAATTTGGATATCCGGATAGCAATCCTACAGATCCTGGCTTCGGTCAGATCGCTGGCAGCGGGCAGCTGAACCCGCGGCAGGGGCAGGTTCGACTCGTAGTCACTTTTTGACAAACACGCTAATGAGATGGTCCGTCGCTTGCACCTCTCCACGATCCGGAGGATCGTGGGAAGCAGGCTGGGATAGGAGGAACACGGTTATGCAGATTCACTCGATTGGCATCGACCTCGGCAAGACGACCTTTCCCCTTGTGGCGCTGGGAGCAGCGGGTAAGGTGCTCGTGAAGAAGAAGTTTACTCAGAAGCAGCTGCTGGCTTCCACGGCGAACCTACCGACTTCACTTCTTGGCCTCGAAGCCTGTTCTGGAGCGCACTTTCTTGGCCGGGCGCTGCGGAAGCAAGGCCACGATGTTGGGCTGATTCCGGCGCAGTTCGTGAAGCCTTTTGTGAAGACGAACAAGAACGACTTCGTGGATGCCGAAGCCATTGCTGAGGCCGTTGATCGTAAGAACATGCGCTTGGTGCCGATCAAGACCAACGATCAGTAGGACCTGCAGGCGATCCATCGCGTGCGCGACCGGCTGATCTCGCGGCGTACGGCTGGGATCAACCCGATACGAGCGTTCCTACTGGAGCGAGGGCTCGTTTTCGCGCAGACACCGACGAAGCTCAAGGCAGCCATGGCAGAGATTCTGGAGAATGCCGAAGCCGATCTGACCCCCGATGATGGGCAACCTGATCGATAGGCTGTGGGGTGAGTGGAAGCAGGTTGAGCAGCAGATTGAGGAACTGACAGACAAGCTTGAAGAGATCTCGACCGGTGATGCCGGCTGCAGTCGCATCCGCAAGATCCCCGGCATAGGGCCGGTAGTCGCCACTGCCATCGTCGCGGCCATCGGTAACGGTGCTGCCTTCCGCAAGGGACGGGAGTTTGTGGCATGGCTCGGCGTCGTTCCCCGGCCGTACTCGACCGGCGGCAAGCCCAGGCTGCTGAGCATTAGTAAACGCGGCAACGTATACCTACGAAAACTCCTGATTCATGGCGCGTGAGCGGCCGTCGGACGCATGAAACGGGATGGAGTTTCCGTCGGTGCATGGCTCGATCGTCTGGACGCCAGGGCCCACAAGAACGTTGTCGTGGTGGCCATGGCCAACAAGCTCGCACGGACCGCCTGGGCGGTACTCTCTAGCGGTAACGACTACCGACCCAAGGCCGTGCCAGCATAAGCAGCGCGGAAAAGATGCCTGCGGGAAAGTGGGAGCGCGTAGCGCTTCCACTTTCCCGCACAGCGATTATTCGAGCTCTCCCACGAAGTCTGCATAGGGCAGCAAGGACGAAAGAACAGTCACAACGGCGTGTCCTCAACCTGCTGACGAGAATGGCTTACCACGGCCGTCGCGCTTATAAGGACAGACACGCGCGCATCTCATCATGGCCAGGAGAACTACTCTCCAACCGAAGGCCAAATACATTTTGCGCAGACTTGTCTTCTCGACCACGTTTCCCCTTGCAGTCGCGCGGCGGACCATACATTCTCGTCAGGATAGCCAGGATCATGAATCCCCTTCGATCTTGCGGAATCGCGCTCACGATCTCCATCTTTTTTTCGACGCTATGCTGGGGCCAACGGCAATTCGGCACCGTGCGCTTTGAGCCTTATGCTTTTAAAGCCTCAGACAGAATAGTCCCCGCGAAGCAAAACAGCTAGTCATCGAATTGGTCAACAGCACTGGATTGGTCGGGATTGATCTCGGGTCACTCGCCAAAGGCGGTGCTATGCACGAGGTCGGCGTTCCTTTATCCGGGCTCGATCTCCACTTTGTCCGCCGGCTTCGGTGAGCGCGATGAGTCGCTCATTTGCCTCGTCGTTGCGTATCTGCATTTAAGGAATAAATTCTTCCCGGCAGTGTTAATCAATGAGACTGGATTACCGAAAATGTTATCAATCGAAACTTCCACGGCGTGAGCTCAACCTGCTCTTGTCGCAGCTGGCTGCACAGACCGAACATCGAATATTGACTGGAAATTCCGTCCGGCGAAAATAGAGGGAATCAAGATATGGAACAAGCATTACAATTGGTCGTTGTCATCCTCGCTGCATTAGCTACCGGTGGCCTGATGGTCAACTGAATAGGCCTTGGGCGAGCAATGTTGCCCCTCTCGGTCTCGACCTATGTTGAATTCCATCAAGCCACCAACCGCGCGTTTGATCCCTACATGCCGATTGTGGTTGTGAGTGCAATATTGGGTGGTATTGTGCGCGCGATTTTTTCTCCAGGGATTCATTCGCTCTCCGGCGAATGGGCCATCGCTGGATCTCTCTGTTATGTCGCAGTCCTGGCGATTGGCTTGGCCACATGCGTCGAGATCAACAAACAGATCGCGCGTTGGTCCGTTCAGAGCCCGCCCGCTGACTAGCGCCCATTCGCGCCTATTGGGTGCGATTTCACATTATCCGCACTCTTTTTTCATTTTCAGGACTGGCCTGCTACATTCTTGCTTGTCTTGTGAGTCGATGACTCGTTCTCGGTATTGCTCGACGCGGGTGCGTTTTCCGGCATCGATTTTCCTCCGCCATGGTGCTCGACTGAACCAAGGTTTGGCTCCTTACCCGGAATGCAAAAGTGCTTCTGATGGACGGCGAAGCTCTCACGTTTGAGGACAGCACTTTCGACGCCGTCTTTCTATCCCGTCGACGACCTTGTTTCCGAAATTGAGCTAAGTGAGACGACCGTGCTGCCTCCCGACCCAAGGATCCGCGGGTGGAATAAAACGCCTCCGGTCGCGTTATTTCCTGCGGGGGCTCGCAGTCGCTTTGTGGCTGCGGTGACCTGGTGCGAGGGTTTAGAGAAATGGGCGATCCAGTCAGCGAAGCAAAGCAGATCGGCAGATTTCTTATCCACGGCGAGCTCGGCCGTGGTGGCATGGGAGTGGTGTATCGAGGCGAAGACCGGCTGATCGGGCGCGAGGTTGCGATCAAGACACTCAACGAAGTCACGCCAGAGCTCCGTGATCGCTTCTACCTCGAGGCGCGTTCCGGCATTCTGAGCCACCCGAACATCGTGACGGTATATGAGCTGGGCGAGCAGGATGGAAGCCCCTTCATCGCGATGGAACTGGTCGCCGGCGAGTCGCTGGAAAAAATATTGCGCACCCGCAAGCGGCTTCCGTTGCTCGAAGCACTCTCAATTGTGGAGCAGCTTTGCGCCGGGCTAGGGCATGCTCACGGCCATGGAGTGGTGCATCGCGATGTGAAACCTGCAAATGTTCTTGTGCGTCCAGACGGCCGCGTAACCATTGTGGATTTTGGTATTGCGCGACTTACGGACCAGACGCGCCAATTGACCAAGACCGACGCATTGCTGGGAACATTCCACTACATTGCCCCAGAGCGGCTCAAAGGTGAGCCGAGCGATGGGCGTGCCGATGTATGGTCCGTTGGCGTGATGTTGTACGAGATGCTATCGGGCGAGCTGCCGTTCAAGGGCAAGGATGTCTCCTCACTGTATCGCGTCATTAACGAGCCATACGTGCCGCTGCAGGAGTATGTGCAGGATCTGCCGGAAGGCCTGGGGCATGTGCTTGACCGGGCCCTTGCGAAGCAGCTGCAGGACCGTTACGCGACAGCTGAGGAGATGGCGTTCGACCTGCAGGTGATTGCGGAAACGCTGAAGCAGGACCGCGTTGGCGCCCTGCTGCAATCGGCGAAAAAACTTGCGCAGGATCGCGAATATGCAAGCGCCCGTGCAGTGCTGCTGCAGGCGCAGCGCATCGATCCCCGCAATGCGGATGCGAAAACGCTAGCCCAGGAGGTACAGAGCTTCCTGTATGAGCTGCAGCGCAGCGAGCAGCTGCGGCAACTTGTTGAACAGGCGCAGAGCGCTCAGGAGGCACGACGCTGGGAGGATGCCATTCTCTTCTTCCAGCAGGCGCAGGCGCTCGACACGGAAGAAGCCTATGGGATTCCCGCGCGATTGCAGAATGTACAGCAACAGAAAGCCCAACAGCAGGAGCTGATAGCTCTATGGGAACAGGCGAACGAGGCTCGCCGGCGCGGCGACCTCACAAGTGCACAGGACTTCCTCAGCGAAGCGCTACGCATTGACGCACGCAGCACAGACCTGCGAAATGCTTACTCTGTTGTGGTCCGCGAGATTCGCCGCAGACAGGAAACAGCCAAGGTCGAGGACCTGTTGCGCAGCGCGCGCGAAAGCTACACCATGCGCCGCTACACCGAGGCCATCGACCGGCTGCGCGACGCGACAGAGATCGATCCAGCCCATCATGATGTGCAGGAGCTGCTGTTCACCGCATCGACGAAGCAGAGAGAAGAGCGAAGGCAACACCTGCTGGATAAGCTCGTGCTAGAGATTCAGGAATCTCTGGATGACGACGATTTTTCGCTCGCTGAAGATAGGGTTACGCGCGCACTCGATAAGCTTCCAGGCGAGGCTGCCCTGCTGCGCCTGCAGGAAGAATTGCGGAAGAGAAGAGTCGAGCGCGAGCGGACGGAGACTGTACGAGCGGCGATGCTGTTGTCGCAGGATCTATTCGCGGACGATCCGGCCAAGGCCGTGAAAGCGATCGAGGCCGGGCTCATGAAGGCCGAGGGAAACCCCACACTGTTACAGGCGCGCGATCGTTTGCAGCAGCATCTGCGGGAGAAAGATGCATCTCTTGCTCCCGTTTCGCCGGAGAATCCTGCCATGCAGGCAGAGCTGGCCGGTGTTGTCCCGGACCCAGTGAAGAAGCCAGACGCGAAGCGTGATGCAGATCGTTCCTCAAATGTGCCTGCTTCGATGGCTGCTGCGGCCCCATCTTCCATGCCAGCGCAGAGGAAGAAGAAGCGTACGCAGCAGGAATCGTCGCGCACATTTTTGTATGCCGGATGCGGGATGGGCATGGTCGCGCTTCTTCTGGCAACGGTCCTCGTTTTCCACTCTAGGCATAAGCAGGTAGCCCTTCCCCAGCCCGTTGCTCAGAAAGTCGCTCCTGCTCCAATGCCGGCGAAGAAGCCGCTCGCCGCGGTGGTGCCGCAATTTGATCTGCAAATGGACGCTGCCCCCTGGGCCACGGTCGTCGCGGTCCGCGATGCGTCGGGCAACAGCATTTCGCTGCCCTCGGATGAGAATACGACTCCATTACGCCTGGAGGCCCTTAAAGCGGGCACATACACCGTGCAGTTGCGTGGAGCCGACAATCAGCAGAAAACTGTTCTATGCACCGTCTCGCGGGATCAGCATCTTTGCACAACGGATATGGGACTGCCCGATATACAGCAGGTACTGAAAGGAAAGCAGCCATGAAAGCCGAATGGTGGGGCGCGGCAATCCTTGCAACAACGATGACGATGGCGATGCAGGGGCAGGACAATGCCAATGCGAAGCAGCTTGCCGACGCAGCCAGGCATGCGCACGATGCGGGAGATCTGCCCAAACAGGCGGACGATCTGTGCCGCGCTGCGGCGCTGGATCCGAAGTTTCAGAAGCGATGCGATAAGGCAAAGGAAGATCTCTCCAAGGCTCTCTCCCAATTCGACGCAAGCTACAATCAAGCGGTCTTTGAAGCTCGGCACAAAGATTTTGGAGGAGCCGTGCGTGACTTAAGCAAGATCACATTCGGTCCCCACCGCGATGCGGCGCAAGCTCTTTTACCGCAACTGCGGGTGGTAGCGCATATGGGGTCGCCGGAAGAAATCAGCCGCATCGCACTGCAGTTGGCGAATGCTTTTTATGCTGCGGGCAAACTCGATGAAGCGGAGAACTGGCTGAAATATGTCACCGTGCCCGAGCTGCAAGCGGTGCAAAATCAGATGGAGACAAACATCCGCGTGTATCGCGACACCATGCGTGCAGCGAATCAACTGCTCACGCAGCAAGACCTCAATGGCGCTGCCCAGAAGTTTCAATTTGCCGCCAGCATCGTTCCCAATGGCCCCGGGAGCCCTAAGGGACAGCTCCAGCAGCTTCAGACACAGATGGCCGCGATGCAGCATTCGACAGACCAGTCGAACACTCAGCAAACTGCCGCCAAGCAGAAAGACGCTAATGAGGCGAAGATACAGAGCCTGCTCGAAACCGGCAGTAAAGACGAAGCACGCGGCGATATGCAAGGCGCAGCCAAGGCATACACGGCGGTGCTCGCGCTTGATCCCGATCAGAAGAATGCAATCGCGGGCCGCAAACGCGCAGCTGCCAGGCCGGCCGACGACCCCAAGGCGCTAGAGGCTCTGCTCCAGCAGGGTGTAAGGCAGTTCTACGCAGCGCAATATACGCAGGCCAGCAAGATGATCAGCTCCTATCTCTCCAAAGGCGGCAAGCTGCACAAAGGCGCGGCACAGTTCTACATGGGCGCGACGCTCACGGCCATGCGAATTGTGGCTGATCATCAAGAAACACAGCATGGCGATGAGCTTCG
>Ga0193742_1000529_pt1 | contig 25290 bp, 25 predicted proteins | sample L2c1metaG_FD_165511 | JGI IMG/M metagenome (GOLD analysis project Ga0193742, IMG submission 165511) | Soil microbial communities from a riparian zone of the East river system, Colorado, United States - L2c1 | ecosystem: Environmental > Terrestrial > Soil > Riparian zone | place: USA: East River... | reverse complement strand
TAGGAGGGTGTGGGGGGGGGGGGGAGGGGGAAGGGGTGCCAGAAGTGATAAATCCGGCGCTGGTTTTTAAAAAGAGCGAATGTTAAAAAGCCACGCGGAAGTTCCGGCGTGTAAAAGAGAAACCAAAGATTTGAATGAATCCTTGAATTGCCACGGCGCACTGTCAACCTTTGCGTGGAATCCATCTGTGGGGTTCGACAGATCTTATAGCAATTCAAAATAAAAACGTGGCAGAGTCACAACTTGGCCTCGCACGACAAATAAAACGTGGTTATATGCTATGTATCTATGTATGTATGTATGTAGACTGTCAGAATGCATGGAAAATGCCAAGCAATGCGGGGAAAAGAAGAAATGTCAATCCGGGGGAGCCAGTAGCCTTATGCCTCTACATAAATAACATGCCAATTATCAAAATAGACATCCAGAATAACAGACGCCTGTTTTGTGTACCCGTCCGGGTTACCACATGCCGCTACCGCCGTGCCGGTGGTCCAGGATGCTGACATTCAAGTGCTGACAAACTCAAAAGGCTCCTTGACGAAACGGATTGCGAGAGGAGCCACCAGTGTTCATGGGCTGGAGTACAACTGTGTCCAAAGCTGAAGGATCATCATCGAGTAGGTGAAATTGCTGCTGCGATCCACCAATCGGATGCGTATTTACAACGGGTGAAAGCCAATATGGCCCTTGGGCTTGACCTATCAACGGCGGAGTAGGAGTTAAAGTCATCGGGGTCGTCGTTCGGATAAAAGATGATGGCATCGTAGGTGGCTGAGGAGAGGCAGTGTTGGTACTAACGGTGATTAATCCAGAACGGGCAGACATCGCATATGCTTGAGCATCCGTAGGTAGGCTGCTTCCACCTGTCTGAACTATCTGCAACGGCAATGATGATGGAATTGCTTTCTCTCCCTGTGTCTCAAGATCGATTAGAACAGGAGACTTCAACAGCTTCGATGCATCTCTCTTCAATGGTTGCCTGGGTTCGGGGGTAAGCCTTTGATTGCCTGTGGCTTCAGAATACAACGAGTCGCGTTCGATCCGGCGGGGATTATGGCGTGGATAATGATAATCGTCTATGCCAGGTAAGGTAGACGGAGCCCTGCTAAATCTCGAATGGGTAGAGTGTGCGTAGTGGCCAATAATGTTGTCCAGATCATCCGCAGTATCCCTTTTCGTTGATCTATTCTCCACGATACGTACTTCCTTCGGCTTGATATCTCGGTTCGGGCTAATCAGGATACGCGAGTGTGATGAGATGGCAAGGGAATTGGGACGGCGGCCAACGTCATGGTAAGCTATAGGTAAAACTTCAGTGTGATATCCACCCTTCTTCTTCCCAAACAATCTTTTCCTCAATTGCTCCAAACGCCATCTCCATCCATTTCCACCATCAAGCTTTTTCGCACTAGCAAACATGGCAGTCTGCTTCACTCTCTGCTTCCTCGCGCGCCTTCTCCAGAGCATAAGAATCAAAATGAAAATAAAAGCACAACCAAGCGCCATAAGCAGAATCTGCCACCACGCCAACGAATGATGACTGTTAACGGTGACGGTAGGATCTGTCAAACCCGTGGTGCTAGGTACCGGAGCAGACGAATTTGTGGAAGATGGTACTCGCACCAACTCGGAAAGACAAATGCCCAATCCTGGAATAACATCTGAGGATCCATTGCAATTCGCAGATACACAGGATCCGGCACGTAACACCTGGGTGGAGCTCGAACATGCCAAACAATGACTAGGGCCAGAAGCAGAGCAACTTGAGCAACTCGAGTCGCAGGCCTGGCATGACGAGGTGGTCTGGTCGAAAAACTGGGATTTGCTACACGTCGGTAGGCAACGTCCAGATATGAGAACGGGAAGACTGGGAGGGCATGTTGAACACTGGTTGAAAGACGGTCCAGAACAGCTGGCGCAATCGGGATGACACTTATTACAAGCACCAGAAGAAGTGAAAGTTCCAGTTGGGCAGGTAGAGACGCATTGACCAGAAGAGGCGAGTTGATTAGATGTACAGGTGAGGCAAAAATCGGCGGAGCCCAGACAAGTGCCGCAAGATGACGAACATGCTATACAATTGTACGTTAGTCGACATCAAAAGTGAAAACAACAGGAATCGTACCTGTGCAGGTCAAGTTATCTTGAGATGAAACGAAGGTACCCGAAGGACAACTCTCAACACATTTTCCTTGTGATAGGAAGAATCCGGGTAAACAACCGGTACACTGGAGTTGAGCAACAGTAGAGGCAACGTTGAAGTTCGGGATCTTGCACGACGTGCATTTGGCCCCACAAGCTAGAGAAATTAGTGAGTTTAAACCTTGCCGAGTTAATAGGAAGGAAATTCTCACTATCACACTCCTGTTTATTGTTGTCAGCGATCATTCCATTAGATCCTTCACAAACACCGTTAGCGTCCGTGGCGACACAACTGCCATTGAACAGGGATTGTCCGGCGGCACATACGATACAGTTGTTCGATGATGGACCATTGCAGGTGCGGCATGACGGCGAACAAGGAGAACATTGTTGGCCAGCACTGAACGATCCGTCTGGACAGGGAGTTCCCCCCGATGTCACGGCCGGTAATGGAATGCACTTCGTTTTGTCATTTGCATTCTGCGTAAAACCCTGCTTGCAAGAGACACAGGTCGCAGTGCCATCTGCGCACTGAGAGCATCCAAGTTGACATACTATGAAAATCGTTAGTCATGAAAGATAAGAAAGGGACGTGCTAAATCTGACCTTGACAATCACCAGTGGAAGTCAGAAAGAAGCCTGGGGCACACTGAGCACATGCTGTTCCATTGGCAGCGTTGGTCCAGCCAGGGTTGCAAGCACATTGTCCATTGCTGCCACATTGTCCATTTAGACAATGACATGTTCCCGGTGCGTTACTGACTAAAGGAGCCAAGCAGCGGCCGGATCCCGAAATACCCTGATCACAAGTCTTGCATCCCGAAGGACAAGGCTGACATGTTGAACCGAAGAATCCTTCGGCACAGGCCTCACAGGAAGAACCCGTGAATCCTGTAGGACAAGAGCATGTTCCGGAAGCAGAGCAAACACCAGAGCCAGAGCACGGCGGTGAACATGCGGATGATTGGATATTTACAAGGGAGAGGGAATGAGATGCCTCTGAGGGAAGCTGGGAGACGTCTGGGATTGCATCCCAGAAGATGATGTGATTATTAGCCGAGCCTGAAGTGATGGCCGCCCAAACATTGTTGGAGAGTGCTAAAGAGCTGGCTGGGAGGGGGATTGAGGAGTTCAAAAGTGGGGCGGAAGGTAGCTGTGAGAACGCCGCTTGACCAGCGTAGGCTGGATTAGAGTAAATTACAAGTCCTGGTTGGAGAGCAATGTTGAGAGGAAGCGAGGAGACTGAAGATGAATTAAAACCAGGAGACGAGGAAAGAGTGGCCGAAGAAGACGTTAAAAGATTGTGCAGCAATTGTGGGTTCGTCGTGGACGTATATTGTCCCGGAAGTAAATGCACAGAAGTAGCTCCTTGGCTTGAAAGTGTTGCACCAACTAATTTTTCTAGAAATTAGAGAAATTCTAGTTACTATTTAACTGAGAACGCACGGGTTATGTTGGCAGACCCTTGGAGACATTGACCTGCAACACATACGATAGAAGTCGAAGATTGCGCAACTGACAGACACGTCCAATGAACCTCTTCAAGATGACAGAATGTGACAGAATTACTTACCAACAAATGAAGCGCTAAAAGCAAAGTAGAGAACGACTAAGAGTCTCGAGAGCATTTCCTCGTCGAGAGCTGCAGATCTAGGGAAATAGAAAGTGCACCGTCAAGGTGGAGGTGAGAAAGAAAGAAGGTTATTGCCCCGGCCTGAAATGGGATTCGCCACTGTGGGAGCCGGCCTTGTTGAAGGCAATTGTACGGCAGGGCAACGGTCAACCCATTGTTCTCCTGCACGATCAATGACATTTTGAGGACAATGCGGATTGGTTACGTACCGGAATAATTACGTAACCAATCATGTGACAACAAATGCTTGTTGTCGTCTCGTGGACAAGGATTTATCTCTACTACTAGTCACATTGTCGGAATTCCCCTCGTATTGGATTACTTAGATGCAGAAGACCTACCGCCCAACTTTAAACAATTTATCTTTCTTCACCATTTTTGTCCTTCATGAGCTGGCGTTCGACTTAAACACTGCCCTTTGCCGACGCCTCACTTGATATTCTTCAAATTATCCGGTTATCGCTGTTGAAAGATTGTGTAGCGCAAGAGATAGTCTGCCAGCTGCGCTATCCCAGCTCCCGTCTACTCACGGACCTTTTTACATCCTGCGGATATTGTTGAGCGAGTCAGTCGCTTCATTCTTGTGGAATCCGACAATTGGACATCTGTGATTTTTAATACTAACCCTTTTCTTGAATGATACAGATTCCATCTTTCGAGAGCCTTGAGGATTTTTTTTTCATAAACAGCCTTGGTACCGAGGTCCATCACAGTTGAAAATGGCAATGACATGTCTTCTCTGCTGGACCTTGAACCGATACGATTGATATATCGAAGACCTTCCAAAAGACATGTAGGGACCGTATCGACACACCTTCGCTGCTTGCTCATCGACACGGCCCCTTCTAAGTCGGACCTTTCACTACATGTTCGTCTCGAATATACGGGCGCTCTCCTCATAACGACAACCTATTGGAAATTCAGTGACAAATACCCTTCGACCAAATAAACATCCCCAGCCTTAACAATCTTGCAATGCAACATCAGTTTGTTATTTAGATCTCTTGCCGCCTTCATCGGGCGTCACCGCCGGCTTACAATTCGACCACTTCTCGCATATCCCTCGCGACATCCCGGCATCCATACAAAAGTCTTTTTCCAAAATCACAATTCTGATCGTTAACGCCACTGGTTTAATGTTTTCACCCCATGGTCTTCTAGCCAAACTCCTGTATTATGGTGGGAAGTAAATTTCACTTTTATAATCCTGGTTTCCAGCGGAGACAGTTCGAAGTCTTGTACATAAAACCCGACACCGTATTCTTGGAAGCTAGTTTGGCATATCTTCTTGCATGGATATCGCTGTTCCCTATGCTTGGATCCTTGGCTGTAGATAACGTACACGGATCATCTGATTCTTAGGCAGGCTGTCGGCATGCACAAAGGCTTGGCACGCTCAAGGTCAACAAAACCATTTAAGTACTAGGCTGTACTATGTTGTCGAATTCAAGAAGTGCCGTGTATTTTAAACAGCTCACCTGTATGCTATCCCTGCAATCACATATATGTCCTAGTAAGTTTTTATAAATATGCTTCATCTTCGCACCCGACAACACTCCGACAACTAGGTCATCCCTCAGGATATACATTAACCCTCAGTACTCCAAATTCTCGAAAACGATGGAATCGCCCACCAATTTTGTGTCAGATACCAAATATACACCAGTGCTTCGCAAAGCCAGTACTATGTACATGTATTCAATACACAGAGAGGTGGGCGATGGGAGCTGGCACTGAGCTGGCGGTGCTGTTTCTCGGAATTCTACTTTGGAAACTCTGATAGTGAGGCGTGCCTTCTAGAAGAAAATGCACAGGATCGCTGTACGCTCTTCTGACAAGTTATCCGTTTCTCTCTCCCGTTTTTGGTCTCATAGTTTACCAGTAGCAATACCATATTGTGCGTGGGGACTCGGAAAAGTTGAAAAAACTGTCAAGTATCGTCGTAGCTAATCTGCTTCTATGTTGCCATTTTCCTCTCCCCAGCGTATTGTATCTCTTTTATTAGCACAGCCTAGGCAGAGTATATAAAATGTTCCTGTATCTTAGATCTATGCACAGCTAAAGAATATCGCATTACGTAACGCCATAAAATATTTTCCTTTATAAGAACCTGTCGATAGACATCTTTTCGCTACAGCTACCTCCTCCTACCTTCCTACTACCCTTCTCACCCACAATGGCCCGAGATCGTTTTTACACGCACTATGAGCCCTCCTCTCCTCCTCCTTCACCTCCAGCGTCCGAACCAACCAATACACTGGCGGTAACTTCGTTGCCAAGGTCTTTTTTTGACCCCCTCATTTTGAATATGCTGCGAAATCATTTCGCATCTTTTGGTGATATCAACCAATGGGTGCCTTTACCGGGCTTTGGGCGGATTATCATTGTGTATGAGTCCGAACATCATGCAGAAGCCGTGAAACAGCAATGTGATCCCATTCTCTTGGAGAGCACCCCAAGCCAGTGAGCATTACCTCGTACGATGTTCTCTTCATTTTTCTCATACTTTTTTTTTCCCGTCATATCATTAGTCCTCGTATCATGCTACGCGTTTTCCGCGCTGATCCGAACCCACTCATTCGACACGGAGAACGATCATGGATCCCTCAAACCAACTACCTACAACCCCCCACTGTTGAGAAAAATTTCCTAATTTCTCCACCAGGTTCCCCTCCCGTTGGCTGGGAACCCATCAAGGAGGATCCACCAAACGCTACTCCTCTCGCAGAAGATCTAATTCACGCTCTGCGAAAGCTGCAATGCTACAGTGAGCGACCTGCATTTGAGCAGCTCTTAGACCCCCTCGACGGTTCCGGCGTTGGCGTGTACGTTGAAGATTGCGATGCCCATGATACTCGCATGGACATCTTAGAAGACGACTGGGTGTATGGCGAATCTGCTCCTGCCCGTGAGAAATGGCGACCGTTCGCGACTTCTATGCCTCCAGCTCATTAAACTTTGGTTATTCGGTGAATTTCTCGAATGTTGCCTCGTTCTGTCTCGTTTTCTTCTCTCCAATCTTTGTTTTCTTTGATGATACTTCATCAGACCTGTTCCGAGTTCGCCTTGAGGACACTTGATATTGCTTAAAATAATTCTGATTTGCCTCTCTTGTTCCTCTATCGATTTTCCTTGATCTGCCTGCTCATTCCTCATTCTAGGTTTAAATTATATTGTTTGTGATGTTATTGCTATGTGAGTACCATTTTCAGCTTCATTGAATCCGGATGAATACCATTCAGACCTGTTCTGATCCTTGTGGAGACAAACGAATATTGCCTTTGATTTCTGATCCTTCCTTCCCTCTTTCGTGTCATAACTACAAGATTTGCGACTAACATGCTTATTTGTGATCCTAGGATTCTATATATACAAAAGGACTTGAATACCTCTATGCACACTGTACTCACTCATATCTACATATGCTCTATAATCTTCCCAGACCTTGTATACAAATAATTCTTGGCACGACTTACGGCATTTTTTTTTCTTGATTGTTTCAAACCATCTCCTGGCTCGGAGCAACATACGGAATTGACCGATTGTCCCTTCGAATTTCACACCCTCCCGACGCTAAGAAGTTCACGTGGAGATATCTTCCCGAGTCCAGAGTAAAGATATTTTTGAGTGACGGGTATGCCATTGTCAGGTGTTATCCGAAGTTACAATTTCAATTGAATCAAATTAATTATCAACTTGATAATGCAAAAAACGGGGTTCCGCCATTGGTTTCTTACCCCAAACAACCATCTGTCAACTCTTTCTGATATCTATTAAAGATATGAAGCGTTGGAGTCGGACGAAACGTGGGCACAAAGTGTAACCTTGGACGATTGAAATTTGCACAACGACAGCCAAGGCTGCAGTTCATGCTACTTCTACCGAGGTCTGGATTGGCATATTGAAGATGGCAGACGCCTACACCGCGGTTACGCATACCAAACGTTACGTGATAATACTTATGCAACATAATGGTTACTTGGACCTGTAATGTGATTGTGGCAGCGATCCCAGTTGCTGTTGCCACCGACGCCATGAGTTACCCCACCTAATGGCATTTCTGAGCTTAAATCTGGGGCAATTATCTTAATTTTAATTTTATTGTGTTCGAATATCTATGGTTGATCCAAGCTCTTGATCCCTTGAAAAATGCGTACATAACAGGTTATCAAATTCTTTCCAAAAGTGAAAATTATAAAAATGTATATGATCTATAGACTAAATAAAGAACGAAATTTTTATAATTATACTTTACATAAAGGTCAGGATATATTGCACATGTTTCAGCGGCGCATCCGACGTTTTTTCAGCAAACTAAAAATGATTGAAAGGATGACATGATAAAATGACAGAAAGATCATGCACGAAATGATGATAATGTCCGTTTTTGGAATCTAGTATGGCGAGGCTCAATCAAATCGCCTCTCAATCGTGAGTTGGACATTGATTTTATCTAGTTTAAAGATATCTTTCTTTACGCAGGTTCAACGAGCGACAATCACGGGGCCCTGGTAACGCTTTTTCCCCTATCCACTGCAAGCAAGGATAACTGTATCACTACTTGTCACGTGCACTTTGAAGCAAGGACAAAACACGATTCATAAACCCAACATAAACCCTCCTCAGACGTTTTACCCATTGTAAAACGTCCCGAGGAAAGACACAACGAAGGAGGAATAAAAAACGAGCCTCATGGCTTTTTTACCTTATCGTTCCCTGTCTTTCCCGGGTTAAATCAAGGGTCTCCTTTTTCGTTACCCCCACTTCCTATATCCTGTCATTTTTTTTTATCTTACATCAGCTGTACCTAGATAGAGATAAGATTTTCATTAGGCCGTTCGGCTGGCCTTAGCGCCGCCGAATCGGTTCTGACATCCTTTGGCAAGTCAAACATATGGATCATCCCTTGACATTGCCTTTGACGGCAATACCCCAGACTAAGCCCCGCAGTGTCTCAATTAGGCAACCGTGGCCTCATTGAACTGCCAGTGGTTTCCCTAATATTAAAAATTTCCGAGGCTGACCTATATTTGATGCCGGAAAAAGACAATAGAATCGAAGGTTATGTGGAATTGAGAGAGAACTGATATGATATCAGTGAGACTTGGATGATCAATGATATTTATTTATTTTAAGATGCAATGATTGGGGCAAAAAAACTTCGGGTTTTTGGACTAAAACAAGGGGTCCTTGATCTATGAAAAAAAACGAGCTGTGATTGGGCGAGAGGTCCAAGCAGCATAGGGAAATTCAAGACTGGTGTGATAGGTCAAGAATAGATTGTGTCGAGTCACGAAGAAAGAATCTGAAAGGGATGTAATTATTGAAATGGAGAGACATACTGTGAAAAGGGGACTGGAGGGTGGGCAAAAAGAAGGATAGAGCTGCTCCGATGTCGGGCACTGGGGGAAATCTAGATTGAGGTATTTGGTAAGGAAAAGAAATGCCACGCCACAACCCAAATCTTCAAAGTCCTATGTTCACACTCGTTCCTCGTGTTCGCTTAGAATAAAAGCTATGTACACCGAATTGCTCTAGAGTTTCGTAAAGTTTCCCGTTGGTTCCGTGTAGGTTTCCATGCCTCATTCTCTGGGGATCTTTCCGTAAAATGGGACATAGTACTATATTAGTAAGTTTTTCAGAACCCAGGCTTCTGGGTTTTTTTCAGTTTTCGCTGGTCACGCAGGCTGAAGGAACTATTTAAAATGTAGTGCCAGGACTCTAGACCGTGACTCTACCACATTGAAGAAACGATATCGATTGAAATTTTGGCTATGAACTTGATCATGATGAGCTATACTATGTGCCACTATGTATGACTCTTTTACAGAATCCCTTTGAGATGAATATTATATGACAATCATGAAAGCTACTTTTCCCGTAGACGTTCTTCCACTTCTGCTTTCTTGCTCTGAAGAACCTGAAGTTTCTCCTCCTTCTTTGCGTCGTACGCGACAGTTGTCTGATTAAATCTATTTCCAATTGAATATCAGACGATGCAAAAGTTTAGATTAGGAGAGTGCTTACGGATTTTCCGGCGATTTCTCGAATTGTTTGTGTAGAAGGTCCTAAAAACAAAAGGATCAGCAACTGCAACTCCAGTCCAGCTAAGACCAAAGAACAGACCTTATATTGCTGCAACCGGAGACCTGGACGCTAGGAGAAATATATTTTATCAGAGGTCTTCATCAAACCCATCAGTGATCACGATAATCACCTCTTGCTTGATGTTAGGAAGTTCACGTTCCAGATATGCTTCGTATGCAGCCTAAGGAGAATAATACATCAAACTGGACTAGCAGTAGTGGTGATATCTAGACGTACCTTGAACCGACGCTATAGATCACATTAACATCCTTCTCAGATACTAAGCATATTATATAAATGCTTACTTCTGGATGGCGCTCGATACCAGCTGCTTGTTGACCAACGCTTGCTTTATCCATCTTAGCTGTAACGACTTCAAGCAGATCAAGAGCATTGTCGATTCCAGTAGCTGCATAACTTTCTACCGCTGCGGGCTCCTCGGCTGTTGGGTTGGTAGGTTCAGGAGATAAACCACCGCCTGCAGCGATTGCGCCAGGTCCGGCTGGTTTATCTTTACTAGTTGCCTTTTTCTTTGGCGCAGCTTTGGGTTTGGCAGCTACTGTTGCCTCTTCTTCAGCCAGAAGTCGAGCATTCTCAGCCTTACGAGCCAAGTCAGCTTTTCTTTTCTCCTCTTTGTCCTCTTGCTTTGATTTTCCACCTTTCACATCTTTGTCTTTCCATCCCTCAGCTTCCTTTCGTTCCTGTGGATTGGGCGTGATGGAGTCGGCGATTAGCATAAAACATGAGATAGATATTCAATGAAACCTTTTCAGCAGTGGCTTGTTCTTGCTTCTTGGCTTCATTTTCCGCCTTTTTAGAGCGGCCGCTCTCTTTCTTTGCGTTACCACCTTTTGGAGGCATGATTGCTAGTATGGAGTCGAGCTCAGATCAGATCAGGAGATTGCGAGAGATCTGTCAGACGTGCAGTGGATTTTCGACCTAAAATCCAAATATCAGTGCTGATAGATGTTCAGATCATCAGCGGGTCGACGTTACAAAGTTGGCGGTTAGCAGACAAGATGGTCGAACCTTCAATGAAGGAATCAGAAGGGATCTTATCTTATCTCGGCATGGTCGGCTAAGGCATTCCACAATCTGATCATGCTCCGACAGGCCATTTACCTCTTCGGCTACATTGTACAATTGTAGCTAGTCGCCAGTTGATGCTATGCATAGATACTTACACCTGGACCACCGTTGGTCGCGGCTTGATGACAGGATCGAGCTCCTAAAATATCGCTAACGACACACTTCAAATACCGGTTGTTCAACTTTTCCTTGTCCCTGCAATGTTGTCTGCTGCTGGTGACAGGAAGTCACTTATAAAATATACCCCTCTTCCGCTCTTCCAAATAGCTATTCTCCTTCTTCTTAGGTTCTGTGAAGCTGCTTCAACCTTTGTCATCTTTCCTTTTTTAAACGAGGTACGTGTTCACTGATTACATCTTATCGATTGGCCTAAAGAATATGTAGCTCCTTACTTCTGCAACAGGTGGAGATGGGAAAAAAGTTGGATATTATGCTGGCTTGATGGTCCGTCCGTTGACCAGCGAGCGCTCGAGAGTGAGAGTGATATTTTATTACAGGATGCCATTCGTCAACTAGCATCCCTTGTGACGGTCATGTTCTGGAGTCGCATGTCGGACCACATAGGAAGGAAACCAATATTATTGCTTGGAACGTTGGCTCTGGCCATCTCTAATCTATCTTTTGGCCTTTCACGGTCTTTCTGGGCGCTGGTCGTCAGGTAGTCCTTGAATTCTAAACCAGAACATGTTCACTGACATCACCGTTTCAGTCGTTGTATTTTCACCGCATTTAACAGCAACAATGGTAAAAGCCCCCTAAGAATTTACATTCAATATAATTAATCTGGTCTGTACAGGCGTCATAAAGAGCATTATTGGCGAGATTACAGATCATACCAATAGCGCAGACGCATTTGCTATGCTTCATGTTCCTTGGGCAATTGGCACTTCATTTGGGTATGAAATTTACCATTTTTTTTCGGAAATGAAACTATCTCATAGCCGCTCCTCTTACCTCACAGCGCATTAGTGGGAGGCTGGCTTGCGCGGCCTCATGACCATTTCCCAGAGATGTTTCATGGTCACATATGGATAAGCTACCCATACTTTCTACCATGTGCTGTCTTGGCCGTCGTTGCGCTCATGGGAGTTGCAGTGATAGCTGCGTACTTGAACGAGGTTGGTCAATTTCTCATTTCTTGGTAGACTGCACTAAAAGGTCATTCTCATATCGTATCAACAGACAGTAAAAGGTGGATATTTTAGTCGCGTCACTTCGCTGAGGAGAGATGATGCCTCCGAGCCTTTACTCGGCTCCTCTCGAACCTCTCGCTCGGGGCTTCCAACTACGGATTTCAATGAAGAACCTGTTCCTTTGAAGCATTTGCTAAACTTCAGGGTACTCATACCCGTTACTAGTTACGTCTGTCTCGCCGCCTTGCATGCAGCATCAAACGCTATCCAACCACTTTTCCTCGCCATGCCCGTGAATATCGGTGGTCTTGGCCTTACTTCCCGTAATGTGGGTTTCATCTTGGGCATGTATGGTTTCGCAAACAGTATTTTCCAAATCGTCATGCTCGGTCGACTCGTTCGTAGGTTTGGCGTCAAGGCTATCTTCGTCACTTCCATCTCCGCTTTCATTCCTATATACACATTCTCGCCTGTGATGAACCTCCTCGTGCGAAGGAATGGGTTCTCTTACGTCGTCTGGGTTATTCTGGGTTGTCAATTATCAGCTTCTTTGGTGATGGAGCTTGGATATGGTGCGTAATCAGCTCAAAAGCCACGAATTCTCTCCAACTGAAATTTTGGAACAAGGCTGTATTTACATGTACATCACGGCTGCATCACCCAACAAGCGATCCTTAGGTGCTACTCATGGACTTTCACAGACTTTAGTTTCCATAGGTCGAATTATCACACCGGCCATGGCAAGCAGCCTACTTTCATTCTCAATACAACACCATATCCTGTGTGGATATGCTGCATACATGGCCCTCGTCATTATGACCATTGGAGGGATCGGTCTTGCTTCTAACTTGCCCAAGTCACTAAATTCGATTGATTATTGAAGAACCTCTATGTCTCGTAAGGCCGAGAAAGCCGTGGTGGTCGAAAGGAGAGGATTTATAGTAGATAATTTAGCAGAGTCCTATACCTATTATACTAGTAACCGCTTGCAGTTTCGGAGATAATCTTATCTCGTGATCTCTTGATCAACCTTTCAGATATTGGCAGTTCGTAACTGCCTCAAGGCAATCCTCTTGTTGACACTGACGTTACTTAACCCAGGTTGACCCACTCTGATTTAGAATCGCACAACATCTCTGAGAGTTACCACAAAGAACCGATTCTCTGCTAATACTTAGTTGACCTTTCAGAGAAACATCCACTACTAGCCAAGCTTCAAGAGCACATTCTCATGGATAAAGTAGTTAACAGATGGGCCCCAGGAGCTTCTTGTGCGTTCGCATCTTCTATCAAAACCACATGGGTATCCAAACAATTCGAACAGATGGACCAGTCCTATCGCAGACCGATCTATATCTCCTTAACACGGAGCTCGATGTCAACCCAATCCTCGAGGGCAAAGTCCCAAACTACCAACTTCAATTTCACCTGGTTACTGGTCTGCATCGCTAGTTCCCCCTGGGAATACAATGATTGACAACTGAACAATTGACATAGGTTTTGCTACGTCAGTTGCGCGAGCTCCCGAGGCTGATGGCAGTATCATGGGAAAGGATGAACCTGCCACCCTTCCCCGCATATCTCAACTCATCGTCATCTCTCGACTATCTCCTTGGTGTACTATCATCACGAGAGAGTCAGGGGTCACGGTGGCCGACGTTTGTTCATCGATATACAAAGAGTACGCCTTGCGTCGCCTATTTTCACAATTCACTGGTGCCCATATTATCATCTTCATCTAGCTATACCGATCACGACATCACAGAGCCCGAGTTCAACTCGCTGAACCCGAGAAGCCAAGATCAATTGAGGCGAAGTGCAGCAGCCAATCTTCAAAACTCTCAACCTCAAACACAACCATGGGGATACTACACCCCCGCTGCGCAACCTGAGAGATTAAGACGTGTTGGTACGTTCCAATGGATTCTTTTCTTTTTCTCCATAAAGATCTTTTTCTTCTCTCTCCTGTAGACTGGTTGCGAGAGAGAGTATATTTTGAGGGTTTATCGAGGGACGACAATTATGCCCGGCAACGTCTAGGTTATAGGGCGCCAAATGTTTTTATTATGGACCTGACTTCCTGATTTGTTGGAAGTCATCATAAGACCCGTATTTCTCCTTGGTTTCGCTTGATTGATTGCGAATAGTCACTGCTTGAAATTGGAAACCATCAGTGCCTGGTGACATCTTTCCGTGAAACATTTTGTCCATTGTCAGAGATTTGAGATGAAAGCTGTGATTTGGGGCTGTTGTTGCCTTTCCAGCATACCCGACTCCGTCTGTTAACCCTAAACCTAAGTACACGTGACATGAGAGATGTTACTTGCAAACCCTTGGACTCTAGATCTTCCAACCTCATCCTCAATACCGTGAGGCAAACCCAGTTCCTCAATCGGACTATCTTATTGGAAAAGGTGACCACAAACCACCTTTGTGGTCAGGTTTTCAAAGAGTCATCCTGCGTCGATCGTGTACTAGAAAAGGTGCGTTGGGAATAATACAACTAGTGTTCGAGCCATCCTGATCCCCGACGCTTGATCTTTCTAGAATTAACCCGTGAGCAGGTCCTGAGTATTTAGCGCGCAATGTAGAACGACATTGAAGTTTTGTTCCGGCGATTAGGAACGGAACCATCTTGTGTGATATCTCGAGTAGTAGCGGCCTGTGCACTTGGTGAGTTGAAATCCTCGTGTTTTAGTCTCTATTATCTTTACTAAATCTGCGTCTGGCTTTATCTTAACCATCGGATACTACGTTATCGATTCAAAAGTCTCCCATCTACGAATACCAAGCTTATATAAATTCCCCATATAATAAAGCAAGATGTCAAGGACTCCTACTACGCCCTTTATACCTCCTCTTCCAACAAGCCCGGATAGCTCACCTGCACCTGAACATCCCCCAGTCATTCCAACGGGTGCCCCAAGCTGGAATCAGTCTGCCCCAATCGGCGGAAGCTATGCCCCATACGCCTCCCCGTACTCAAACTACTCCCCTTTTATCCCACAACTGAGTCCTATGGTTACACCTGGTGTAGTTCCTGGTGCCTTTTCCCCGCCACAACAGCAACAGCCCAAGGTAAATCGTCACGGTTTGTCTGAAGATTTCACTGGATATCCCCAAGGCCCTTCCGGTGCACCACCACTGTTATCTCCCAACCATCAACCACAGATGTCTGCCTATTCTCATAGTCCCTATGGTTCCCATGCAGGTTCTCATCCAAACTCACCTCATTATCCTCAACCTGGGCCCTCTGGATTTCAGAGTTTTGGCACACCGTGGGCCTCGAATACAGCTCAACTTCCATCCACCACACCCTGGGCAGCTCCCCCTCAACGACTTCCCACTCAAGCGTTTACACCTGGATTTGGCGGCTATGGTCCACCTCCTCCGCTAACGGGTCCACCGCCGCACATGATGCATCCACCTCACATGATGGGCGGACCACCGCCTCACATACCACCGCCTCATATGACTAACGGACAAGGACCACAAGGATGGCCAGGCGCTGCAGCTGCTGCTTATCAGCAATTATATGGTCCACCAGATGGAGCTCCATGGGGGGCACAACCACCTCACTTCGGTCAACCACCTTACAGAGTACCCCCAGAACCACCTGCACAGATATTTGACCGCATGGATCCATTTACAGAGGGAAAGAACTGTACGTCAATCTTCGTTTTATTCATTGGAATTTTAGCTCAAAAGGTGTGATTAGACGGAGCCGTCCTTGATCCTTTCTTGATTCGAGTTGTAAAGGCAAAGGTTCTATTGAATCCATTGATTACACCACTTCCTGAAACTGGACCTGATCATGTACATCTACTTTGGAACATGCTTTTCCCTACTTCAACGGTCCAGCGCTCCACTGATCCTTCCCATATTTCCTGGTCGAAAGGTCGTGACGCCCCGGCTACTTTCCCTCGCATCACATCGATGCGCATTGTATCAGATACGATACCCTGGGTACTCAATGTTAAAGCAAGAGACAATAGTATTGGCGTAACCTGTGGTGAAGTGATCGATTCTATAGGTTATCAACTGGGCAAATTCACCGATAAGCATGACTATGACCGTCTTGCTCTCAGTCTTCGCCAGGAGGTAGCCAGTGCTTATCGTCGCAATCGATCTCGAGAGCCTGGGGTTCCAGGTGGCCAATTAGGACAGGGAATGAAACGGTTGGATTATTTACGCCTGAACATGATGTTTGCGGGGATCGAGTTCAATGAACGTGTTGTGAAGAGGGTGTGTGGGGAAGTCCTTCCCTGCGTGTTCGTATTGAAATGCTCCAAGATACTTCCCATGACGAAGCAGGAAGTTGAAGACCGTCAAACTAGGCTGAAAGCGAGTAACTCTCCTTCTAGCAGGCCGAGATCGAGGCTTAGTTCAAACAATACACGAATTACGGTTCAGCCTCCTTCGACAACAGGCTCTGATGATGATGATGATGCGGGAATACGTCCATGATCATCGATGATCGTTCCACTCTGTTTTTTTTTTCTTTTTTTCTTTGACGTCTTGTTTTGGACAGCGATGCTGATTGATTTTATCACCATCCGAACCAGAATCTCTAACGACATCCACACTCAGCCCCAACTCAGAATACAAAAGTCTATAGTATTATGTATACTCAGATCGGCCATGTATTATCCTCAATTGTATTCTGTTTACTGCAGACATAGACATGATATATAGAACTGAAAAGATCACTAATCCCACTCTCGACCTACCCGTCTGCCCGCCTCGACACAATCGCCGACACTGACCCCTCCAACACCTGCGCCAACTATGGCTAGCCTGCCGTCCCAACCAAGATGGTTTAAGGAAGAACCGTGGTGACTAGGGGCCTGTAGAACCGATCGCACCTCTTCCATACGGTCCAAGTGTCCTGGACGGAGAGTAGGAATGCAAGCTTCATTGTTCCAAAGTCGCCAATAAATTGGGAGAGGCATTTTCCGGCCCAAGTGGCTGCTGAGTTGATTGACTAGAGAGAGAATAAATTCCGGAGGTTGACGGTTATAATCGGTGTCACTGAAAAGTGGGAGGGTTGTAGGGATAGGATAAGGACCCCCTGTCATGATGGTCACTTTTGTGAGGTTTCCCTGGGGGTGCAAGTCGCTTTTTATAGATGGATCTTGTTCATGCAGAGAACAAGAGTCGAAGACGACACCAAGCATATTTGAAGATGGTTTGTCTGAGGGATCGGGATATCCGGTAGGAGGTCGAGGGATGAGGTACCCAAACCCTTCCGGGAGAATGTGCTCTGGGGGACAAGGGAAAACAAGATTGATGACATGTACAGTCGAGGCCGTGTTTTCTGTCAGATGAGGTATTGGTGGAAGGCTTACCACCGAATCTGAAGACTTGGGTTGCGATGTGATTTGATGAAGAATGGGAAGGGGAAGCGCAGATACGACATGCGATGTTTCGAGCTTTCCTGATGAATGAGATACCTGAGATGTAACAATACAATCAGAAATGCCGAACAGCTGAATGACACATATACGAAACTAGATACCTTTAAAGAACCATCTGCCAACATTTCGAGATTTGATATGATCGTGTCCCTGATAATATCCACATTTTTTGTGGCAAGCATACGAGTCTCCAGGGCGTTGGTCAAAGATTGCATTCCGTTCTTGAAAGAATAAACCGAAACTTCATGCATCAATTCCAAGGTTCTTCCTAGATCATATGTATTTTCATCATCGGATGTCCTCCTGCCCGGGAGTAGAAAGCCTCTGACTACACTTCCCCACCCTCTCTCTTCCGCTTCCCACAGGATGGGAAAGGCTGCGCGGACACTCAAAGTCCTGGAATCAGTTGCATATATTCCATGAACCAACGCGCTGCCGAATATCCGAGCAAAGGTGTCGCCGAAGCGACGTGAAAGAAAAGAATCAACACTTTCGTCATGCGCACCCGTCGGGCGGTTTGAAAGCTTGAACGGCTCCTTGAGTACTGCAGGTAGGATTAAGGGTCGTAAAGGAGAGGTCAACAATGATGTGAAGGATGATGGGAGGCGCTGAAGGCCAGAGATCGACAGTGATGATGATGTTGGAATGTACAGGAAACGGGCTTGGGCTGCTGGCGCTGTCTTGGGAACTGTAATTACTTTATCCTCAAGACTGAGTAGATGTATCTATACTCTTCGTAATTCAATTCGCTCAGCCAACAAACAAAAAAAACCAAAAAAAAAGTTCAGAGGGGCAATTAAACGTACTAATTCGAGGACAGACTTGTTATTAGGTCGCAAAGTGCGTGGGCCAGCCTCCAGAAGCATTGAAACATCATCTTCTTTTACAGGAATTCTTATACGCTCTGAGCGTACCCATCCGCCAAGCCGCGTCTGCTTCTCGATTAGTTTCACCTTTACCGTTGGAAATCGCCGTGAGAGATGGAAAGCAGAGGAGAGCCCTGTGAGACCACCGCCCAAGACTGCAATACTTTTTGGTGGCATAAACCTTTCTAGCCAAGGGAGATCAATGTCATTTGTTGGAGGCGCTTCGTGTGAATTCGGCTACTTTGATGGTCGTTCCTTTGCCGGATACCACATCGCATTGCGTGTCTCCGCAGATTTGAACACTTGGATAGCATTAACGACGAACAATGGCCTATTTATCACAACTCCTAGCCTCACTTGTGGCAGCACCTTTGGCATATGGTGCCTACAAGTTTCTGCTCTTCTTTTACTCTCAGTGGACATCGCCCCTGCATGTTCTTCCCGGTCCACCGAATGCGAGCTTTTTCTATGGTAATATGAAGGAGATCTGGAAAGCTGTATGTACTATACATTCCCTATGCTTACCCTCATCCACATACCTCTTTTACTGCAGGAGAATTCTGTCTTGCACGAAAAATGGGTAAACGAATATGGGTCAACCCTCACCTACAAGGCCTTCTTTGGAGTAAGGCCGTTTACTGAAAAACATATCCTGGCTTATTCTGGATTGCAGATGAATCGTCTCTATACTACAGATATGAAGGCGATTAACCATGTTCTAATGAACGACTATATCTACCAGAAACCGGAAGCTGCACGTTACAGTCTAAGCCTCATTCTGGGTTCTGGCGTCCTGATTGTGGAAGGAGATAAACACAAACAACAGGTCAATCTTTCTAATCATCTCGTTTTTGAGATGCTGAAAAGGCTTCTAGCGTCGAATCATGGTACGGTAGATTTTTTTTTCAGCCTGCAATCCTATTCTTGACTACTCTCTTTGTCGCCAGAATCCTGCCTTTGGCGCCGCGCAAATTAGAGAACTTACCGAGATCTTTGTTGAAAAATCATTGCAGGTAATAGAATTCAAAGAGTTTCAGGTTTTGCCTTACTTAAATCTGTCATCTAGCTCCGAGATATCTGGGCGGCAGAAAGCCGGAAAACCGATGGTACCGGCCGCATCAATATTCTCCCATGGTTGAGCAAGATGACACTGGATGTCATCGGCCTCGCTGGTATGGTGCATTTCGAATTTTCAAAATTTACCAGGAGCCATTCAAGCCATTTACCTACAGGTTTCAACTATGAATTTAATGCCCTAAGCAGCGGTCCCAAGAATGAACTGAGTGAAGCCTTTGACATCATTTTTCGATCTGGGACTACTATGAGGATCACTTCGATGATCAGAGGCCTGGTGCCCGCCCTTCGTTTTCTGGTAAAGTCCCTTTGTTAACAGCAGATCCAGTGATTGACTCCTTTGATCGCTACTAGCCTGCCGATCGCGATGCTGAAGTAAAGTATGCAGCCCAGACGATGGACCGCATTGGAAAGCAGCTGTTACGAGATAGTAAAGCTGCCCTTGTAACTGATGGAGGGGAAAATGGCAAACTTGAAAAATCGTCATGGCGAGGTAGAGATCTCCTATCACTGTTGCTTAAGGCCAACATGTCAACGGATCTGCCATCAAGCCAGAGCATGACGGACGAAGACGTTCTTGCTCGTGAGTATCCCACGAAACAATCTTTTCGATTACTGAACGCCCCATTTTGATGGTACATAGAGGTCCCCACATTCTTGGTTGCTGGACACGAAACCACAAGGTCCGATTCTAAGTTGAACTTTTAAACTATTTTTCTGATTATATTCAAACAGCACTGCGACAACCTGGGCACTCTTTGCGTTGACCCAAAACATTGAAGCACAGAATAAACTTCGAAATGAACTCCTTGCTATTGGAACCGATAATCCTACCATGGACGAACTTAATGCTCTTCCATACCTTGACGCAGTGGTTCGAGAAACCCTGCGCGTACATGCCCCGGTTGGATCAACAATACGGGTAGCCACTCAAGACGATATTTTGCCTCTCGGCGAACCTATCAAAGACAAGTATGGAAAAATAATGGATGGAATCCCGTGAGCTATGAATTCTTGGGAGTCTTTTAGGATCTTGGCTCATTTGCCCCTTTGTAGAATTAAGGAAGGCCAAACTTTGTTGATCCCCATTCTTGCTCTGAACCGAGCAAAATCGATATGGGGAGAAGATTCCTTGGAATTCAAGTGCGTTGTCCAATATCTGTCTATGGGACCCCATACTTATAAGGTCCTTTTATCAAGACCTGAAAGGTGGCAAACGACACCAGATGCCGCCGCCTCCATACCTGGCATATGGGGAAATATGTTAACATTCCTCGGTGGTCCCCGTGCTTGCATTGGTTATCGTTTCGCTCTTGTCGAGTATGCACGCCTCTCTCTTTCCGAATCGTATATGGCATCCACGCTGATACACTTGTTTCCATCTTCTTCCCAGGATGAAGGCATTGTTGTTCACCCTCATCAGAGCATTTGAATTTGAATTGGCCGTTGCGCCTGAAGATATCGGTAAAAAATCTTCCATTGTCCAGCGTCCTGTGATCCTTTCCGATCCTGAAGGTGGAAACCAAATGCCGTTAATCTTGAAACCCGTTCATCAACTCTAACATTTCTCATAATTAAATCTATCTTACATTTCACTTTTTTTTTCTTTTTGGTTTTTTTGTAATCATCTCCTTTTTGAGGTTTAACTATTTTACTGAATGTATATTTTTGCCTGCAGATGAGAGAGGAAGTAAGTATACGGCGTTGCAGCTGCATTTTAACTTTGCGTTCAACTTCGAGGTGGAAGATTTGTTCATTCATTATCCTCTGGTTTCAGGGTAAGGACAGCCCCTCGTTCCCTTAGATTTCAATGCTGCTGTAGATATCATCACTTCAGGAAGTAAATAGCCGGCACGTGTATAGATCAGTGTTTACTGTTCTCATGATTTACGGTTCTATCATGGGGCTACATGATGTGAGGTACGAACGTCTTCAGTGAATGGTGGCACGTGACGTTCTCAGCTCATATCCGATCGATGGCTACCTCGCAGTGCCACAGTTCAATTGCTCGCTGCAAAAGGTTCGATCAGTTAAGGTCAAAAACCATTGTTCCTGAATACCATCACACCTATGCAAAAACATAAGTAATTCGCATTTTTATATATTTCAATCTTTCGACTCAGAATTGAAACAATTCCGCATGCGGTATGTGGACATATGTGCTCACTTTTTTTTTGAGGCCAGTGGCCAGAAAGAAGAAGAATGCTTATCTAGTACCTTTGCTTATGGTCTGAAAACGAAGATCCTAACGGTGCCGACCGGTGTCAAAACCGTCGTTCGGCAGCGGACATTAAGATTTATTTCTATAGCTCTCGCTCATGGCCGAGGCTACCAGGTTGTCAGTTTGCACAAAAAATTCCCTCACATAACCATACCGAGTCCGATGGTTCATGCAGGTTTTTTAGGCGCCTCCCGAGGGCTATTAGACCTACATCAATGGGGTAACTATTGAACCATGCGGTTTCAAGGAACACCCGTATAGGGGCCGAAAAGGTACAGTGTCAACTGATCGGACGCCACAGCCCCACAACAGCATTGTGGATAGCCGTGGATCCTATGTAGCCTTGTGGATGTAGGATAATTTGCATGCTGAGGATTCTGCCTGGGAGCTCGATCGTATACTTATAAAAAGTGCGAGAAAACAATAAAGTAAACATAGATTCCAGGGTCAATTTTGGCTATTCTTCATTGTTGCTAAGTAGAACTCTGATGGAATGAATATCAGGTCCAAGTCGACATTTCTTTGCGAACTCGGAGAGCTCTCTGTTTTCGAATGATGTCTGGATTGTGCGGTTATGGTTGCCCGTCCACCGATACATGATTTGTACGGCATACTTAACGGGGAAAATTAGTCAAAAAATGCGCAAAAATATCCCTGTTACTCCGACTCGTTACGTCGACATTCAAATTTTCTACCTCTTTCAAATTCCGCGGCCAAAAAGTAGCGGTGGCGGACCGATTTTTGGTGGGGGCAACAAACATTTTGGAACGGATGTGCACTGTTTATAGACCATGTTAGTGGTTATGTTATCTTCCGCCGTGGAGGGCGAGGATATGTTATCAGTAATGTGATCATCCACCCGTGCACTGCCAGTGACTGTCGGCAGTCCAAGTTGAGGTTATTGCATTCAGCGGCTTTTTTTTGACCTCTTGGCATTGAGTCTATTATTGCCAAAAAAACAAAAACAAAAATTCATGATGTTCATGCTTTGAAGCCGCCGTGAAAGTTCCACGGCAAATTTTGCAAATCAATGTGAGGATGCACCATGGTCGGTGTGTCCTGAAATTCTTTATCTCCGCCGGTTTTAGAGCTATTGAAAATCGGTCTGGTAGTTTTTTTAATTATCCTGTGAAAAGAATCAGAAAAAGGGTTTCTTTCGTGCTAGGCCAAAAGTAATGGTGACTAAGTGTTGTGAAACGGTTCAGCTGAAAATTTTTACCATATTGGATCAAAAATATATTACAGATAAATAATTGTGAACAGCCAAACCAACGTGCGAAGAATCGGTATGCCGGCTTGGCCACCGTCGGTCCGCTGTAAGTAATACAATTCCAAATTACATAAGGACCTAGTAAAGTACTAACAAACTGAACATCTCCAGTGACTGCTGCTTGGACGTTCCACGTTCCACATTCTTGAGGATACAGGTACAGTACTTACTTCTGGGGGTCCACGGAATTTCAAATTTGCATAGCATCGTCTGTTCATCTGTTACCTTTGACCCAGAACCTGTCTGCGTTGCCTTGGCTTTCTACCCCCTCTTTCTCCGTTCGTATCCAGCTATAAGTCTACAAGTTATCTTTGCCGTTTTCATTCGGTGCCGCCCGCATTGAGCTGGCGCGCCTCTTGCTTGCGTCAATAAGTCCACCTGGAGCAAAATTCAGCTGAGGAATCGTTCTCATTAGGACTTGAAGAATCTTTGTTGAAACAGTTATCTCCGGATTGGAGCCTTTCCAATGTTCAAGGTCCGGATGATATTACAGCCGAACACCCCAAATCCGTACGCATCAATTGATATGTCTCCTATCTGTTTTCTCCGTAAAATTCTGATCTTTCTAGCTTACCCATCGGGATAAATATTGTACAGGGTAAAAGTAAGAAAATTCCCCCAGATTCAGTTCACCCTCACCCAACACCTTGCCCCCCCATTTCTGGCAGTCTTAAGAAGAGTCGACGTCCGTCGACTCGTCCCCTCGGCTATCACCCGAGATTCTACTCTCACAACCGCCTCCAGCAGATTTTTGAAAACTGCCAGCAATGTCCCAACTATCCGATTCAATACCTATGCCCAACCCCAGCATATATCTCAACTACCTCCCTCCAGATATGGCGAATCAATTTGAGCTTGCTCGAAATGTCTCTCTTGTGACGTTGGGCGTAAGCATCATTAGCCTGGATCCACATCAATTCACATGCAAGTCTTGTCTCATTTCATCCTCCGCAGGCTCTACTTTGCGACATGGTGATTTCACTACCGGAGGATTTGGCTATAATGAGGTCCGGCATTGGGCCAACAGTGACAGCCTATTTCCTTTCGAGGTACGTTCACGAACCTAACTTTCATCCAACCTAAATTGTAATTTAAACCGCGTAATGACAGGGCTTCGGGGCTTGTTTACGTTGTTTTATCTGTCGTTTTGAAAAGTGAGCTAGCGCCCATGTGTAGAACGAAGCAGTTATTGAAGACCTCCAGCTACTCCGGGATTACACTGTACTGCACTAGAACTTGGAATAGGGTTGTGTTGGGTCATTGCCACAGCCGCGTTTTCCTTCCTATTCCTTCGAAGGGCACAAGCCATATTCCATCATCGCAAACTTTGGAGATACTTCTATGGCTTCCTGTTTATTGCCAACGTTGGAATATCGGTTGTAGTTCCCGTCGGCAATAAGGCAGGTCCACTCGGGCAGACCGGATGGTGCATAAACACAAAAATTCCACCTTACGTGTCCGCAGCCGTCTTTTCCCGCTTGCTATTTGATTCTTGCGTTTTTCTAGGTATATCATACCAACTCACGGCATTAGAAAGATTAGAAGGCGCACCGGTCACCTGGCGTACATTTTTAATTGGAAAATCATCTACTAGCACACGTATAGTGGGAACGCTCCTCCGAGGTGGACAACGGTATTATCTGTACGCTTTTCCTATCAAGTTCTTGCCCATGTTTCTGATCCTACCCAATTTATTTAGGATAAGCGTTTGTTCAAACCTTATCATGTCATTCCTCATAATATCATCTCCCCGTATCCCAATGATATACGAAGTGATGTTCACCGTCCCCGACATTGCTCTATCTACCGCGATGGCCTGTCGAGTCTTCCGAGATCTGAGAACTTCAGCGAACCGCACGGATATTATGATGACAACAATACCCATGGAATTCCCGCCGTCGGAAGCGTCAGGTAGTCATAGTACTGCCAGTACAGGCTTAACACCCACTCGGAGTCAGTCGAAGCTGGAATCTTATGCAAATACATAACTACGAATCAAGCGCGATGCTGACGTAGACCTTGCGCTCGAACAAGGAAAATGTATATCAGAAGAGAAATGTATATTAAACTTATTATTATACTAGTCTATATATAATATACCCCATCATACACAGGTGCACGTTTCTGTAAAAGACGCTTGCTTAGGATGGTTATCCACCATATCCTCGTCCCCGTAGAACTTTTCGAGTTGAACAAACAAACTACTTTGCGATAAGTGCTCAATGAAACAATCGAAGGACCAGGAAGAGCATAACCGAGCAGAAAGAATGGTTGAAAATATCAGGTTTTTGATTAAGAGATAATAACAAGTACCCAGAAATTTTGGCTACTGTAACTTTTTTTATATACAGTCGA
>Ga0193742_1000528_pt1 | contig 25292 bp, 38 predicted proteins | sample L2c1metaG_FD_165511 | JGI IMG/M metagenome (GOLD analysis project Ga0193742, IMG submission 165511) | Soil microbial communities from a riparian zone of the East river system, Colorado, United States - L2c1 | ecosystem: Environmental > Terrestrial > Soil > Riparian zone | place: USA: East River... | reverse complement strand
TCGTCGCTGCTGCGGTCCGGTGGTACAGGGTGCCGGTTGTGCCGGAGGTGGCGAGCGCGACGAAGTACCAGGTGCCGACTGTCAGGTTCCCCATGCCCTGCTGGGTGGAGGCGTCGAACACGGTGGCGACCGTGGTGCCGTCGGCGCCGGCCTGCAGCAGCCAGTTGTCGCTGAGCCCGTTGTCGACGGAGAAGATCGTCGAGTAGGTGTTGCGGTCAACGCTGATCTTGAACCAGCAGGTGAACGTCAACGCCGACTGGGTGCCGAGCGCGAGAGCCCGCGTGTAGTCCTCGCCGTCAGCATCCATCCGGACAGCCACGGCGCCTCCTACGTGTCGGAGTAGCTGACTGTCGCCGCGACGAGGATCGCGTCCCCCGTCATTGAGTCGCTGCCGTTCGTCGCGTCCCGAGCGATCCGCATCCACAAGTCATCGTTCGCTGCGAGACTGTCCAGGTTGGACACCGTGACCATGGCGCGGTGCAGCCGCTGCCCGGTCGTTCCCAGGTGCGTGTCGGTCACCGAGTTCGCAGTGGCGAGCGACTTCGTCTCCACGTCCTGGCTGTCCGTGTCCGGGGTGATCGCGGCCAACTGCACCAGCCACACCACGTCACCGGAGGTCGCGGCATCGGCGTACCAGTCGAGTGCCACCGTGACGTTCCCGGAGCCGTAGGAGATTGCGCGGATCAGCCAGAACGCGGCCTCAACCGCCGCCGCGTCGTAGGCCAGGCCCACGGCGGGGAAGTTGGTGCCGTTCTTCACCAGGGCGGGGAACGCGCTCGACAGGAACTGGGCAGCGCCGACGTCGAGCTGCTGGGAGACGGTCGCCACTATCCGTCCTCCTCAACCCGCAGGACCCCGGCGCGGCGCATCGCCACCCAGCACAGCAGTAGTGTCTTCTGCTGCAAACTCGCCGACGTGCGAAACGCCGCCGGCAACGCCGTGTTGAACGCTGCCGCGTTGCTGTCCAGCCACGTGTCGGTGGCGTCCACCGCCGCCTTCAGCTGGTCCTTGGTGAACCCACAGTTCTCGGTGTTCTGGCGCATGAACCAACGCCAGATCCTGTCCCGCGCTTGCTCCGGTAGAACCGCCATTCCCTTTGCCCCCAAAGGTTTTCTGGTCAGACCGCGATCGGTGTGAGCGCGACGGTCAGCGTGGTCAGGTTCAACGTGTCGCCCGTGTTGATCGTCTTGTCGGCGGCGAGCTGCGCCGAGAAGTAGAAGGTGCCGGCGGACGATGCCGACCACGACGACACGTACCGCACAACCTCACCGTTGGTGCCAGCCCATGAAGCCCACGACGGTGTGTTCGACAGGGCCATCGACCCGGCCGACGGCGCTGCCCAGGTGATCGACGACCGGGTGGTCACCGACGACACGTTCGACGTGCCCGCCGAACCAGGGTCGCCCGCGCTGGTGTGCAGCTGAGCGAACGCGCCCGCCGCACCGGTGAACGTGGTACCGCGCAAGACGTTCAGCCATGCGTGCGCCAGGTTGACGGCGCTGAGTCCGACTGCCATCTCAGTCCTCCTGCTTGGTGCCGTCGGCCTTGATGACCTCGGCCTCGGCGATGAACTTCAGCCCCCACACGTAGCCGGGCGGCAGTTCGGGGAGTTCGTCCATTTTGGTGTTCTCGTCGAGCACCACGTCACCGGGCAGCTCGCTTGGTTCGCTCATCGCCACGCCACCGCCCTTACGTCTGCTGGTCTGGTCTGCTGGTCGACGACGACGTCCCGCCATCCGCAGTCCTCGAGCACCTCGCGGAGTTCGGTCGGGTCTACGTTGCCGTAGTACTCGCCGGGGTGCAGGACCCATCCACCGTCCACAGCGGAGTGTTCGGGCCGGCCGGGACCGGCCATGGTGGCGATGAACACGCCGCCGTCGGCGCACGCCTTGTAGGCGGTGCGGCAGATGTCTGGCCACACCGCGGTGTGCTCGAACGTCTCGCAGGACACGACGACGTCGTACTCGCTGTCCGGTACCCAGGTGGCGGCGTCAGCGACCACGTCGACGTTCGGGCCGTCGGCGATGTCCAGCACGCGGTAGGTGGTCGCGTCGGGAAACAGTGGCCGCACTGAGCCGTTGATGTCGCGGCCACCGAGGTCCAGCACCCGTGTAGCGCCGGACGGGGTGTTGCGTCTGACCCACTGGTACGCCTCGTTATGCACTGGCCAGATCCGGGGCGTGGGTGGCGAGCCGTTGCCGCCACAGCGCGAAGTCCTGCTTGGTGTTGGACTGGCCGAGGCGGTACACGTCGTCGAGCTCGGCGGTGCCGAACAGCGGGTGCAGGTGCTCGACGTTCGACGACAGCGCCATCGCCCACACTCCCCTCGCCTTGGCTGCGGTGACGATTTCCTCGTCGACCCACCAGTGCCGGTATCCCTCGTGGCACACGACCTTCGGCCCGTCCCACGACGCGCCGACCTCGTCCGCATAGGAGCGGCGGACCAGCAGGTGCGGCGAGTGCTCACCGGCCATGGTGCGCGGGTTGGCGAGGTCGTTGGTGCCGACCACGTGCGCGGTGTCGCCGGCGATCGCCTGGGCTTGGTCGAGCCACCCTGGGTGGAACCGGACGTCGTCGCCGACGAGGAACATCCACGGCTCGGCGGAGATCCGGAACCCTTCGTTGATCTTCTTGGCGAAAGTCTCGTGGGTGCCGGTCCACACCTCGTTGGCGCCGGCAGCGCGCCAGGCGTCCGTTGTTTCGATGTCGCCGGCGTCAGCGAGGACGTAGACCCGCGCGAGCCCGGTGGAGGCGCGTAGTGACTGCATGAACGGCTCGGCGTTCTGCGGGCGGCGCATCACCGGGACGAGCACCGCGGTCGGCTCGGTCGCCGGCGGCACCATCCTGGTCTGCCAGAAGTCCTCTTCGGACAGCCAAAACTGCTTGAGGTGGGTGGTGCGGATCCCGCTGTGCACGTGCACCGGGATGTCCAGCGCGGCGGCGCGCATGCAGAACGACAGGTCCTCGGACACCAACGTGTCGTCGTTGACCACCCGGTCGTACCAGACGGGCCCGTTCGCTTCCTGGACGCGTTCGAACACCGAGCGGTGGATCAGCACAGCGGCTGAGCCGGTGCCGGCGCAGCGGATCAGCGAGTTGATCGGATAGTGGGCGCGGCCCATGAACCCCGTCTTGCCCTGCGCCGACACCCAGTCGTAGATCGTGGGCGCCGGTGCGCAACGGTAGCCGCCCATCCCGTCGGTGGCGCGTTCGCGCTGCGCGAAGCACAGAGCTCCAACGAACGGCCGCTCCACCGGATCGGCGGCCGCGACGAGCTCGTCGACGATGTTCTTGTCGAAACCCATGTCGGTGTCGATCCAGAACAGCCACTCGCTGTCCTTCTCGGACAGGAACCGGGCGACCGCAGTGTTGCGGGCGGCCGGCAAACCGTCGGTGCCGCACCGCATCCCCATCCACCCGCCGGTGATGACCCGCTGGTGGTGGAACAGATCCCACCCGACAAGGTCCATCAGCGACAGGTGCCAGGAGTGCGCGACCTCGTTGGAGTGGACGTAGGCGACGGTGACGCTGGTGTCACTCCTCGCCACTGGCCTCGTCCTCACCCGCCGTGTCGACCCGCTGCGCGTCGCGCCGCTCGCCGGGGGCGCGGGTGGCGCGCTCGACGCCGTGCTCGCGGTAGCCGCGCGGGTCCTGTGTGGACCGCATCGCGGGCAGGTGGTCGACGAACATATCTGGGTACTGCTTCACCAGCGGGTCGGTGGCGTCCCACGGCTCGCCGGCGCGGACGTGGTGCCGCTGCCCGCCGTGCGCGAGGACACTGCTGGCCTTCGCGTACACCACGGGGTCAGCGGACCGGGACTGCTGCTGCTTGCGGGGAGGCATCGCGATCTCCATTCACTGGGCGGTTGTGTGGGTGGTTGTCCCGCCGGCCGACCACCCACGGCGACCGGCGGGACATCTACTCGGGGGATCAGGTGTTCTGCAGCATCCTGAAGCCCAGGTCGTTCACCGAGTCCGCGCCGACGCGGGCGTACGCGAACCAGCCGCGCTGCCCGGTGGGGCGGTTGTTGGTGACGTCGAACAGGTGCGGGACGAGCTCGACGCTCATGCCGACCCGCTCGGCGATCACGTAGTTCGAGAAGTCGCCGACCGCGAGGATGTTCGACGCGCCCGTCGTCCCGGTGAAGTCCGGGAAGTACGAGCTGTACGAGACCGGCCGGGTCCGCAGGGTCTGCAGCATCCCGGTCAGGTCGACGGTGACGAAGCTGAGGTTGTTGCCGTTGCCGAAGCTGGCGACCTCGTTGCCGACGTCGTGGTTCATCACCCACGTGGCGTTGGCCTTGTACCGGTCGGGCAGAGCACCCCACACGCGGTTGATGTCCGCGCCACCGAACGCGCCGTCGGTGGTCACGGAGACCTCGACGTTGGTGTTGGCGTCCAGCGCGGTGATGATGCCCCACGGCTCGTCCGAGCCGTCGCCGGCGCCGACCGCGAACTTCTGTGCCTGCACCTCGTCGTAGCCCGACAGCAGCAACTTCGACATCTCCGCCGCGAAGTTCGGGTAGTCCATCCCCACGCGGATGCTGTAGGGGATGAAGCCCTTCGCCTCGTGGACGTTCACGACCGGGCCGGCGAGGGTTGGGCTGTTGTCGCCCGCCGTCGAAGCCTCAGCGCCGAACGACCACGACACGCCGGCCGAGCTGACGCCCCGCCACGCGTCAGTGGTGACCGTCTCGACCCGCGCGATCTGCCGGAACGGGTTCAACGAACCCTGCGCCGTCAGGATGATGCTCGGGTCGATCAGGACCGGGACACCAAACCCTCCGGCGGAGTCCGTCGTGCCGGACATGGCGCGGAACTCGGCGACCGCGTTGACCGCGCGCGCCTCCTCCGCCTCCAGCACCGGCTGCGGCTGGGTGACCAGCTTGACGAACGCTGACCGGTAGGCGTCGTTCTCGGTGAGCAGCATCAGCCGCCCGACGTACGAACCGTCGCAGTCGCCGCTCGAGGTGCGCAGCACCTGGTACGCCTTCTCGCGCTGGGCGTCGGACAAGTGCCGGGTGTGTTCCTTGCCGTCGACCACCGCAAGCGCCTTGTCCCGCGCCTCGATGGGGGTGAGGGATCGGACGCTGCGGCCGTCGAACGGCTCGACCTGCCGCATGAACTCCGGCGACTTCGGGGCACCGGTGGCGCCGTCACCGGACTCGCTGGCGCCGGGCTTGTCGGCGAACGCGGCGACCCGCGCCAGACGCGCCTCAAGTTCGGCGACCTCCTTCGTGCGCTTCGCGGACTCGTCGTTCAGCGTGTCCCACTGGGACTGCTGCTCATCGTCGAACGGCTCGTCGCCGGCGGTCTCGTGGATGGTGCGCAGCTCGGTCTCGATCTCTCCGATCCGGGACCGCAGCTCCAGCACCTTCGGGTTGTCAGCCATCAGGCCGTCTCCTTCAGGAAGGGGTTGGCGAGCTCGCGCAACGCGCGGGCCCGCTGTGCGGGGGTGAGACCGGTCGGGTGAACCTCCACCTCGGTGGGGTTCGGCGCGTCGGTCGGGATGGTCGCGGCGCCATCGGCTGAGGTGTCCCGCGCGTCGTCGACGGAAGCGGGGGCGGCGTCAGCCTTCGGGGTGCGCAACTCCAGCACCCGCGACCGCAGCAGGTCGACTCGCTGCGGGTCGCGGGACCGGAGAGACTCGTAGTAGGCATCGGTCATGGACCGCATGCCGGCGGTGGCGTCAGGGTTCGCGGGGAACGTCACCGGCCCGGCCTCGAACAGCCGGACCTCCTTGATGGTGCGCTCCGGGATGCCGCGTGGGTTCCACTCGGAGACGCCGGGGTCGTCGTTCCACTCGTCGCGGATCACGCGGAACATGAAGCTGGAGCCGTAGGCGCCGGCGCGGATTCCCGGCACCAGGTCACGGTTGTAGGAGGTGTCGAACAGGTCGGCCTCGAGGGCCGCAGCGTCGTCGTCCTCACGGAGATCAGTGATGGAGCCGAGGACCTTGTCGCCGATGCTGAAGTCAAACCCGTGGTTGAACAGAGTCACCACGGAGTCGCGGGACTCCTTCATCGTCTTCGTGAACGAGCCCTTCACGGTGCGCTCGAGGAACTGGCCCTCGTACCAGGAGTCGATCTCGTACCACACGTCGAAGGGCGAGAACCGCACCTCCATGATCCCCAAGCCCTCGGCCGCGGTGGGGGTGTCCTCTGTGGCCTCCGGGTCGTCGCCTTCGGCCCGCTGCTCGGCGGCACGCAGACATATCCGCAGGTTCGCGGCGCGCACCAGGTCGAGATCGCGCAGAGTCTCCATGGTCACTCGTCTCCCTCGGCGGGCGTGTCGTCGGCCGGCGCGTCATCGGCCGGTAGCGGGGTCGTGTCGTCGTCGGCCTGGCCGCTGTTAGGTGGCTGCAGCTGCACGGAGAACAGGCCGGAGTGCTCGAGCAGCGACCAGTCCTGCGCCATCACGGCGGCCCGTGCGGTCTCCGGGGTCCACCCGGAGTCGAGCAGGTTCCGCAGCATCTGCGCCTCGATCGCGGAGATCTCGGCGACGTCCTTGCGGTCCTCCCGCAGGAACGCGACGTCCCGCTCGGCGAGCGCGAGCCGCGCGGGCTGGCCGGCCGGCTTCTTCAGCACCGACTGCAGCGCGCCGGCGGCGCCGCGCCACAGCGGCCGCATCGTCTTGTCCGCAGTCAACCGGCGAGCAGCCCGGAAGTTCCCGTCGTTCAGCGACGACCCGGCGAGCCCTTCGGACAGGCCGAGGATCACCGGGTGGATCCCAGAGTTCGCGGCAATACGGGTCTCCCCGGCGCCCTGCACGACCTTGAAGTCAAGCTGCTTCAGGTCGGCGCCGACGAGCGTGACGTCCGCGCCACCACCGACGACGAGAGGGGCGTAGGCGTTCTCCACACCCTGGTGGGTCTCCGCCAGCATCGCGACGAACTTCTTGAAGTCCTCCGTCTTGACCGACTCCTTGAGACTGATCACCGTCTGGAGAGTCGCGCCGTTGGAGAAGAACTTCGCCTTGTGCTCGGTGATCTGCTTATCGCCCAGCACCTCCCGCACCACCGGCGTGATCCACGACATGCCGCGGTACTGGGCTTCGGGGTCGGGGATCGGAGACCAATGCACGATCTGCTCCGGCAGGTACAGCACCGGCTCACCGGTCCCGCCGGGCATGTACTTGTAGCCGGCGATGTCGGACTCGACCGCCTCGTCCGGCGCGGCGGTGAGGATGATTTCCACCCAGTCCGGACGCAGTCGACGTAGCCGCTTCCCCTCGCGGGCCGCGTAGAAATTCCCCGCCAGGTCAACGTCTTGGATCATCCGCGCCAGCAACTCGCCCAGGGTTCCGTTCGGCCACGGGGTTTCCAGCAGGTCCATCTCGCTGTCGGCGAACAGGTCACCTGGCCGGCCGTCCTTGTTGAGCCGCTGCCACGCGTACCGACCCTCAGAGAAGATCATCAGTCGGGCGAGCATCGCCGCCGCGATCACACCGTTGCTCTTGTAGATCTGGCGGACGTACCCGACGAAGCTGTTCTCGATCTTCTCCATCGCCATGCCGTTGCCGGCGCCGACGACCGGGAACTGGAAGTTCCCGCTGGTCAACATCGCCATGTAGTCGTCTACCGAGAACCGCTTCTCCGCCTTCCCGAAGAGCTGGCGCAACAGGTTCACTGCGCACCGCCCTTGGAGTCGTCGTCACGGAAGTCGAAGAACAGCCCGCCCAACGCGAGCCCGGCGCCCATGCCGACGAGGCCCCAGCCGTGAAACATCCACGTCAATCCACCCGCGACACACGCGAGCCCGGCGGCGACCAGCACGACCGCTTCGCGTCTACGCACCGGTCACAACCTCATCGCCCACGGCGCGACCTCCTGCTCCTCGTTGCGGAGATGCCACGCCGCACGGTCGACCCCCATCACCCCGCACACAGCGAGGTCGATTTTTCGGGGGCTGTCTGGCTTGTCCTTGACGATCCGGGCGCCGCGCGAGTCGCGTTTCAGCACAGCGTTCCCGACGTGCCGCTCGAACCGAGGGTCACCGGACTGGGTCAGTCCCTGGTCGACGACGAGCTCGTAGAACCGTTGCGTCGCCGGACCCATCCGCTGCGCCGTCTGCGGGAACACGACGACCGGCAGGCCCTCCTCCTCGAGCTCCTCCGCGGCGTCCAGCCACAGGAACTCGTCCCACGCGATCTCCACGACGTCCCACTGGCGGCACGCTTCGCGGATCGCGTCCTTCACCTCGGCGCGCGGCACCCGCCAGTTCAGGTCGTCGAGGTCCTTCTCCCACAGGTCGACTACGTCGAGGTGTGGCTGCTCGGCCACGGTGGTGACGGTGATCGCCGTGCAGTCCCCGGTGCGGGAACCGTCGAACGACAGCACCACCCGAGCGTGATCGGGGATCGTGACCGTGGTGTCCTCACAGCTGGACCATCCGCCGTCCGGAAGCCACGGCGTCGCCGACACCACCCAGATGTTCAGGCGCTTCGTCTTGAAATCGGCCTCCGGCATCTTCCTACTGGTGGTAATCATGTTGTCCAGCAGCAGGAAGTCACCCAGCGCGGGGTTCGCGGCCGCCCAGTTCTGCGGGTCCCGATACTCGAACCCCTCAGCGCGGTGCCCGCTGGTGGCGTAGATCCGCGCCCCGAACCGCGGGTCCTCCACCTCACCGGCAACGATCTTCTCGACGTACTCGTGCTGCGCCTTACACACCGACGTCCGACCAGTCGAGTCAGTCATCACCCCGAACGTGGAGATCGCCAACACCAGCGGCTGCACGCGGGTGTCCGAGCCCTGGTTCAGGACGTTCCACAACTCCCAGTTCGGCTGGGCATGCAGCTCGTCGAACAGCACCCGCGAAGGGTTCAAGCCCTCCTTGGTGAACGACTCCGACGACAACGCCCGGTACACCGACTGGGTCGCCGGGTACTCGATCGCGTCCCGATAGCACTTGAACAGTCCGCCCTGCGCAGCGTCCAGATCCGGTGACGCCTCGACCGCCTTGCGGACCTCGGCGAACACCAGCTTCGCCTGCTCCTTGTCGCCGGCCGCCGAGTACACCTCGGCGCCGTCCTCATCGAGCAGCCCGTCGATCGCGAAACCCGCACCCAGCAACGACTTGGAGTTCTTCCGCGACACCAACACCAGGTACGTCTGGTAAACCCGGAACCCCTCGTCGTCGAGACGGAGCACGTCGCAAACCAGGTCGCCCTGCCACATCCGCAGCTGCATCAGCTGCCCGGCAAGGGGACCCTTCGTCAACCGGACGTACGACTCGATCAACTCGCAGGCGTCCAGCCCGTCCGTGTTGTCCTCGGTCCACAATGTCCGGTCCGGGAACCACAGCTCCGGTCCGCGCGGCAACCGGCCCGGCCACCGCGGCGGCGACCCGGCCGGAAGCCAGACGCCGTCGCCGAGATCAGTCGCCGCCGGCAGCCCGACGGTCGCGGGTAGGACGCTGGGCAGCTCGATCTGCCCGGCGAGCGGCACGCCGCGCGATGACAGTTTCGGCGTCGCTGGCGCCCTTCGCCTTCCCGACCTTGACGCCGAGCCGTCCACCGTCGGAGGGGTTGAAACCACAGAGCCCCTCCCACTTCGTGATCTGCTGCTCGAGTACCCGCAGCATCGCCACCGCCGGGTGGGCAACGAGCCCGCCGCGTTGGCCCTTCACGAACGGCCCGTCCTCATCGAGCGCCGACCGAAGGTGCGCTTCCTCGACGTACGCCTTGCACAGCCGCTCCAAGATCCGGCGATCCCGCTGAACCGACAGCCACGCCTGACCCTGGGTCCACATCTCCCGCCACACCGCGACCGCCAGATCCGCCTCGCAGATGCTGCAACCGACACCGGCCCGCGGGTCCTCCTCATCGAGCGGCAGAAACGCGCACGTCTTCGCCCGATCCGACGTGTACAAGTCGTCCGGAATCTGCGGCACCCCCGCCGCCGACGGCAGCTCCACCACCGTCTCCGGCAACGGCCGGCCACCCGAGTCCCGGCCCGGCGACCGCCCTCCCAGTTCCTTCTGCTCAACCGGCTTCGGAGGACGCGCCATGTCGACACCCCTGTTTCCGCAGGTCAGAGCCCTAGTGAACCTGCAACCGATGTGAGCGTTTCATGGTGATCAGGTCACCATTTTGAGCGTGTGCGGGCAAGCCTGAGACGGGTCATGGCGTAGGGCTGTGACCTGCGGAAACAGGGTGCCCCCCACTCTCCATTGTGGACCGTTGACGGTCATTGATGGTCGGCTTTGCGTCCGTTGCATGATCGACAGAGGATCTGCAGATCGCCGCGCTCGTCGCCACCAGCAGCCACAGCCAGTGGATGGTCAGCTGTCAGGTCAGTGGCTGAGTGGGCTGGTGTTCGCCAACCTGGGCACACTTGGCCGTAGGTGGCGACCCATGCCTGCACTGCTTGCCTGCGCCTTGCCTGCTCGGTCGCTGTGTATGGACGAGCGTTGCGCTTGCGTTGCGTGTGGATGGAGGAGGGGGTGTGCCCGCACCTGGTGCACCTGGTGCCTCGCCGTGTCGGTGTTCCGCAGGCTAGGCAGGGACTGGCCGGCATGCCGTCGTCCTGCCGTGCTGTCGCGTCGCGTTGCGGTAGCTGATGGCTGGCCTGTGCCACGTGGTGTGGTGCAGGTGGTGTGCCGTGGTGGGTGGGTGACAGGGGGGTGTGGTGGGGGTGTCCTGCCCCTGCCCTCTACCTCCCGGCCTGCTGTCCCCGTGCTGGTGGTGGGTCATGTTGCCCACCCCCGACGTTTGCAGTTGCGAGTGTTTGCCCGGTGGTTCAGGCAAGAACGATCATGCGCCGATTACCACGATGTCGTACTCCACCGCGGTACCCGCGCCGCTGTTGGTGAGGCGCAGCAGGTCGGCCGAGGTGGCGGTCACGGCGTACGCGGTGGCGTCGGGTGCGGCGAGGACCAGCAGCCCACTGGGTCTGACCACGACGGCGGCGTTGGTGCCGGTGTTCCAGGTGGCGAACGTGGACGAGGCGCCACCTACCACCACGTTGTTGACGTTGGTGTCCGCTGCCCGCACCACGAGAGCCTTGACCCTGGCGAAGGTGAGGGCGGCGCCGAGCGCGTCGGTCAGCACACCGGCCAGGTCGATGTCGTCGTTGCTCGACGCGGGGATGGATCGGTGGTCGGCCCACACCTTCGACGCCTGGCCCGCGGCGGTGCCGTTGGGCAGCTTCAGGCGGTACGGGTAGGCCAGCGCCGACGTGACCGACGCCAGGTCTGCGGTGCCGGTAAGGGTGGACGCCAGGTCGAGGGTGAGGCGCGTGTCGAGGGACATCGTGGTCACTCCGTGGTCGTGAGGCGGAAGAGGAGGTCAGCGACGGCGAACCCGCCGGCAGCGACGAGGAGCGGGAGCTGGGCCTTCGGCGCGGCCAGGGAGGCGACGAGGCAGAGCACGGCGAGGGTGAGCAGCAGTGCACGGAACAGGTCCACGGTGGGTCACCTCGCTGTGATGATCTTGAGTAGCTCGGTCTGGACACGGCGCTTGAGCGAGTCCCGTTTCTTGCACCACAGGCGGAACCTGCGCTGGTCACCCATGTCGAGGCACGTGTCGATCTGCTGCTCGGAGTTGGCCAGCGCGACAAGGAGGCAGGTCATCTCGGGGCCGTTGGTGTAGGCGAAGACATTGGGCACCGCGCACCCCCTGCACGACGAAGCCCCAGGCGCCTACTGGCTGCCTGGGGCTGGGCACACTTCACCGTTGCACTGGCTAGCGTACCCGATCAGTCCGACTGTCCATGATGGTCAGGTGGACGGCGTGTCGATCCCGGCACGCACACGCGGTTACGAACTGCCTTCCGCTTGAACGGCCGCGCTCGACGCTCGTACCTCGCCGCGCGCTGCTCTCGCTCGGCGGCCGACGCCAACCTTGCTGCGCGGCCGGTCTCGGTCCGCTCGCGCCTCGCCATGGCGCGGTCGGTGCGTGCCAGCAGACGCTCCGTCTGCGCCAAGTTGAGCCATGTCTTCGCGCCCTGCGCCACGGTGTAGGCCGAGAATCCGATCGAGATGAACGCGATGAGGATCGTAATCACGTTGATCATGCTGCTGTCCCTTCGGTTGGTGATGTGGGTAGGGGCTCGCACCCGAGCACCTGGGCGAGGAACTCGAACTTGTCCGGCGGCCACTCCTCGTTGCACGCCACGCAGCGGCACCGCTTCGCCCTCGGTTTCAGGCCCGTGTAGTCGAACTCGATCTCCAGCGCGGGCCGTCGGGTGTACTCGCTAAACGTGGCGTCCCACACCTGCACCACGTCCTTCTTGCACGCGGGGCACTTCTTCGCGATATGCCAGCGTTTCGGCGGGTCGAACAGCACCGAGATCGAACGGGCCCACGCCCGCAGGTCGGCGGTTGTCTGCTCGGCCGGGTGCAGTTCGATGGTGCGGCCAAGGTGGGAGACGACCGAGCGGAGCCTGCCCTCAATCGAATCGTGCACCGGGTCACCGCCGCGGTGTTGGACCAGCCAATGGGAGCCTTGCTCGATGCGGCGGAGCAGGTCGTAAGCGTCCGCCGAGATCGGGATCGGCGCGGAGCGTCGCGGTCCGCCGGGCCGGCCAGAGCCGTTGGCGACGGCGCGACGCAGCTGGTCCAGCAGCGACGGCGCAATGTGCTCGGTGGCGCGGCCGTCGTCGCGTGGTTGCTTCTTCACGATCGGCTCGACGAGGTCTACGAGCGCTGCGCGCATGTTGTCGAGCGTGGCGCGCAGCTGGCGCGGATCCGCGGGGATCGGCTCGCTGGTCGTGGTCATCAGTCAATGTCCCCTCGGATGTCCAGATTCCGGCGCTCAAGGTCCGGGACGGGGTAGATGACTGGCTCGGCCCCGCGCTCGCCGACCCACCGCGCTCGACGCCGCTCCGACTTCGGTGGCCGGCCGATCCACTCCATCTCGATGTCGAGATCGTCGATGCCCGTCTCGCTCAGGTCGACGAACTTGCTGCACCGAGTGCACGCCTTCGCCACGTCCCCGCCCATCGACGAGATGCGGATGCGGGTCCAGTCGTGCTCACCGTGCCGGCAGGCCGTCACCGCGTGGACTCTCCGCCCGTCGGAGAGCAGGACCCGTTCGGGCAGCCGCTTCGGCATGGGTTCGATCTTGTCCAGCTCGTCGGCGACCGCGCGGGCGAGTGTCTCGTCGTCGGTCGTGAACTCGGGCGCCCAGCCCTTGGCCTTACTGACTGCCCACCGGCCGAGCGCGTCCATCGCAACGACCCGTCGCGGTCGCGTCGGCGACAACATCACCGCGCGGACGGTCATCCACCACGCGGCAGTGATGAACCCCAACCCGAGAACGGTCATCCACCACATCAGCTCTCCACCTCCAGGATCGGAAATGGGCCACGGCCGACGTCGCGCCAGCGCGACGCCGCAGCAGCACGCTCAAGCTGCGGACCAGCCGCGCCCAGCGAGGACAGCGACCGGACCGCGGCCCGCCACGACTCGTGGGTCGACGTCGACGGGCCGGAGAACCCGTAGCCCGGTCGGGTCACCGTCCACTCGTCGCCCTGCTTGCGGATGATCGGCTTTGTCATGGGGTCGGATCGGCCGGCGGCCAGCCGTTCGGCGTGGTGTTCGATGTCCGCGCTCATGGTTGGCCCCAGGACCACGGCATCGGCTCGGCGCCTTGGGGGTACCAGCGCATCAGGTCAGCGGTCGACACGTATTCATGCTGGTCCTCGACCAGTTCGATCCATCGGCGGCAGATAATGTGTCTCCTGTGGTAGGGCACAGTGTGCGACTCCAGCCACTCCACGGCCGCCGCGCTCACGGCTTCGCCTCCCCGGCCTCAACCTCGTCAGCCAGCCCACGAAGCGTGCGGGTGTAGGTGATGCCGCCGTCCTTAGTGGACCGCAGGTAGCCGTCCGGCTTGGCCGCCAGCTCCCGCAGCACGGCCACGACGGCCTTCCGCGCCGCCGGCTCGGTGTGCTCGTCAACCTCCAGGCGCTCCCGGATTCGCTCTGTCAGATCGGTCATGCCAGCCTCCTCTGCAACGCCATCCACGCCCCCGACGAATGCATCTGCGCGGCCGCCACAGCCGCCTTCAACAGGCCCTCGGCGACCTCCTCGTCCGACGGCTCCTCGGTCGTCAGCAGCACGCTCGCGCTCTGGTGCTGGCCGCCGGCGATCACCGACGCCATGAGGTACGCCCCCGAGTCCTCGCCGTCGTCCGGTTCGGTGTGGACATCCACCCCGTCCGGGACCTCCACCGCGCTCACGCCGACCCACCCCGCTCGAACTCAGCCGCCAGACGAACCAGGTCGTCGGCCGGGATCACGTAGTCCGGGCCAGATGCCGCCTCGGCGATCTCCCGGCACGCCGCCGCGAGCGCCCGCCGCAACCCAGCGGTCGGCGGCGAGACCACCGCACGCGGGTAGGTCGCCTCGTGGTGAGCCAGGCCGAGCACCCGCTGCGCCAGTTCGCGTGTCCCGGTCCTCGCCGCACGGCGCTCGGCGACCAGCGGCGCGAAGTGCGTCAGCTCGAACCGGGTCGCGTACACCCGACCGACTTCATCGATCAGCGCGACGCCACGCAGCCGAGGCGACGACAGCGCCTCCGCCGTCAGGTACAGGTCCGGGTCGTCGGTGAGGTGCCGCGCCTCGCATCCGTTCGCCGTACCGACCCACTGCCAGCGCCCAGCCACCGGAGTCCGGGTCGCCACGTAGCCGAAACCGCCGGACGTCGTGCTCGTCGTGCTCATCTCTGCTTCTCCTCTGGTCGCTGTCCGTGCCTGTTGGTCATCCGCGAGCCCTGCCGGTAGAACCGCTGCCACGCCTCGTCCCACTGCACCCGCGTCACGCCCCCTCCCTCGCCAGACGGATCCGCTGCCAATGCCCCGGCCCATTCCGCAACACCAACCCGGTCACCGGGTTCTGGCACGGCTCGGCGTCCCGCTCCTCCGTGCGCGCAGCCGCCCCACACCGCGGGCACCGGACCGAGCCGGCGAGGAAGCGGTCCATCGCTGCCTCGTGCTGCGCGATCTCGTGCCGCGTCCGGCCGGTCACGACTTGCCCCGCTCACGCCGTAACCGCTCCAGCTCCGCACGCGCCGCCGCTCGAGCCGCTTCTTGGCCCTCCGAACTCGGCGCCGGCCGGCGCACGTCGTCCTCGTCGTGCACGGCGAGCCGATCCGCCAACGCCTGAATCTCGGCCAGCACCCGCTCGCGGGTCTCCTCCGATGCAGGTGCCGCCGGCGGCAGCGCCTCGTACCGGGCTGGCTGCCGCACCTCCCGCTTCAACATCGCCGTGATGTGCCCCGGCATCAGGAACTCCGTCGACGTCGCGTAGTGCATGTGCACCGCCTCGAGCGCCGCCTCGTAGGTCCAGCGGCCGCGGTCGGCGGCCTCCGCCCAGGCGGCGAGGTTCGCCTCGCCGGGGTTCCGGTTGTCGTAGGCCATGGCCGCCGCCATCAGCTGGCGAACCTCGAGCTCGGTCATGAGGCACCTCCAGGAAGAGCACGGAGAGTCGGTGCGCCAGCAGGGCGCAGGATCGAGTTGATGTTCGAGTCCGTCCGGTTCGGCGCCGGCCGCGCCGCAGGGAAGCCTTCGAGCTCGTAGCGCAGCGCGTCGGTGGTGACCGTGCGGCCGTCGTCGGCGAGGCGAACCAGCGCCGCGCGCAGCTGCTCGTCGTCGTAGCGGCCGGTGCCGCGCGCCTTCTTCACGATCGACATGACGGCCGGGAAGTTCGAGAGCGGTACCAGATCCGTGTACGCGCGGGTGAGTCCTTGCGCGGCGATGTTCGCGGCCTTCTTCTCGTCGACCGGGTCCGGCTCGTTGTCGGCCGCCGAAGGCGGAATGGGTTGAGGGTTGTGGGTTGCGGTCCCCATGTACTCAACTTCAGTAACCACAACCCTGTCAGAACGGCATTCCGTATCGGGATCACTAGCGGATGCCCTATTGGATAGGCTATCCACCTGGTTGTTTGTCTCAATGTGACTGTCGCGTGTGGATTCTGTGACCGGCCCTGGGTCCTGCTCCAAGCGCGGCAGACCGAGCCGCTCGAACTCCCCGGAGAGCATCGTCCGAAGCGCCGGAGAGGTCACCTCCGCGGCGGCAGCGGTGATCACCGGCCTTCGTTTCCGGTTGCCAAACCCACCGTCCCAGCGGACGAACGAGCGAACCAAGACCTCCTCGGTGGCGTAGTCGATCCCGATGAACCGGCCACCGGCGAGCACCGCGAGCGACCGGTTGACGTCCGCGACGCTGGTGTCCGTCGCCATCTCCGCCCACCGGCGCACGGTGAGCGGCAGCGTGCCGGCCGCCGAGATATTCGGCTGCGTCACGAGCAGCAGGTACGCACGCTGCGCTCCCGCGTCCAACGCGCGGAACTCCGCATTGCGCCAGATCGCCGTGATGAGCCGGGCGTACGAACGCGCCATCAGGACGGCCTCGCTTCCGGGTGCTCCTTCATGCCGAGCAGCACCGCGTACGACTCCATCTCCTGCGGCAGCGCGGTCTCGAACTGGCCTGCCATCCGGAACTGGTCTGCAGCTGTGGCCCGCAGCCGCCGCGCCGCCTCCGGCGACAGGCCGTGCAACGCCAGCTGGTGCTGATGCGCCGCCAGTTCTGCGATCCTCGTTGCTTGCGACACCGAGATCGCGAAGACCTTCTCGAAGTCCGACCAGTGATCGAAGGACCGCGGCGAACCGTCGGGGTGCTCGTCGTCCTGGTGCTCCATGTCGAATTCGCCGACGAGCACAGGCCACATCTCGGGCTGGTCACACCATGAGAGCGCGCCGAACAGGTGACTGACGATCTCGTCGCCGTTGCCCTGCTGCACGGTCTCCCGCGCCGGGCTTGTGCCAGCGCGCAGGCGGGCAGACGCCGACTCCTGCAGTTCAGAGACACGGCTCCAGGCGATTCCGCACATGTACCGGAATGTGTTGTCCGCCGAGACCTTCTCCCGCCCCATGGCAATGTCCACGCAGGACTTGAGAACCTCCATCGGAAGGCCGGCGGCGAGGAAGTTGTCAACCGACGGCCCCCAGCTCGGCGGCAGCGGCACCGGCTCCCCGCCGGACTTCCATCGCCACCAGTGCTCGGCGAACTCGTAGCGCACCGCCTCCCGCCGCGCCTCACTGGCGAGCATCTCCTGCGCCGCAGCGCGGATCGCAGACGACCACCGAAGTGCGTCCTCCTGCACCTCGGCCACCCGCACGGCGTCGGCCGGCACCGACGACTTCCCCGAGTTGCACTCCGAGCACGCCGTCACCAAGTTCGACGGGTCGTCGCTGCCGCCGAGCGTGACCGGCATGACGTGGTCAACGGTGAGCCGAACCTCCGGCGCCGACCGGCCGCAGTACTTGCAGGTGTGCCCGTCGCGGCGCAGCACCTCGAACCGGAGCCGTTTCGATACGGCCATCAGGCTGCCCCTTTCGTTGCGCGCTCGCGCTGCTTCCGCTGCTGATACCGCCACGCCTGGTACGCCTTCTCACCCATCTGCACCCAGCCGGCGCGCTCACCCCGCACCCACGCCGCGTGCGCCGCACGCAGGTGCATGCCCGGCCCGTCGACCCAGGCGAGTAGCTCGGTGACCGGCAGGTCGACCGGCACCATTGCCGCGAGCGCGGTGACCGCGGCCAGGACGCGCAGCGGGTCCTCGTCCAGCCACAGCCACATCTGGCCCCACACCTCGCGCGGGTCGTCGTCCCGCACCGCGGTCGCGAGCGCGCAGGCGTCGGCGACGGCTTGGTCGGCGCGGGCGTGCCGCTGGTCGACGACGGGGCAGGCGGCGATCGCCTCGTCGCGCTGCTTCGCGCGGGCGTTCACGCCGCCACCGCCTTGACCTCGGCGACGATCTTGCGGATGCGGTGCCAATTGCAGTCCAAGATCTTCTGTAGTTGGGTGGCCGACCCGCCCGACGCGAAGTGCTCGCGCGCCACCTCGATCCGCTCGGCGTTGTTCAACGCCGCCGCCGGCCGCCCGTCCATCAACGTCAACAGCACCGCCACCGGATCGACGTCGCCGTCGCGGTAGTAGCACCAGTGGCACAGGACCCCGAACCGCTGCGACTCCCTACACCCGACCCGGACACACGCCGGTTTCCCCGCGAGCACACGGCGGCGCGCCGAGTGGCGGCGCTGCCGGTCCGCCGTGCACACCCGGCAGTCGACGCGGCCGTCGGCGCGCCGCCGGGAGTTAGCCGCGGTGAGGTCGTGGCCGTTCCCGCACTGGCGGATGGCCGTCGGCGCGGTCACCGAGCCTCCCGCAGCCGCGCCACGGTCTCGTCGATGACCTGCTGCAGCCGCATCGCCTCGGCGGCCCACGCCTGGCGAGACGCCCTCTCCACGTCCACAGCACGGACGAGCGCCACGATCCGCGGACCGGGGTCGCTGTCCCTGCTCTGGCCTCGGAACACCTCGGCCGGCCAGTGCTCGTCCAGCACGTTCATCAGCCCGGCCCACGAGTGCAGCCGCTCGGCGTCCTGCGCGAGCCGACCCACCTCGTCGACGAGCTCGTCGATCTCCACTTCCGGACCGACCCCAGCCGCCTCCCGGATTCGATCCATGCCGGCGCACACCGCCCGCAACATCTGCTCCTGGCCCGCGCTCATGACGCACCGCCCTGAAGCTTCTGGCGGGCGGCGTCGTAGCGGCTCCACAGGGTCGAGTCGCCGTTGCGGTCTGGGTGTGCGATCGCCGCGCCCCGCTTCAGCAGCGCCGGCAGGTCCTGGAGGGTGCCGAGCCCGCCAACCAGGTCCTGCAGCCACTGCAGCGCGGCCGACCGGTCAGTGAAGGCGTCCTCGGCGCCGGTGCCGATCGCGCGCCACCCGGCGTACTGCTCGCCGCGGGAGGCGATGCCGTACCGCTCGACCTTCCGCAGCGCCTCCAAGCCGAGCGCGATCGCGCGGACGTTGGACTGCCAGTCGGACAGGCCACCCCAGCTGCCGGTGAACGTGTCGCACGGGTAGGTGAGTGCGCCGTGCCGGCGGGACTGGAAGGACACCGCCACTCCGGGATGCTGCAGGCGCGCGGTTGCGCGGAGCATCCCGTCGCGCCGGACGTCGGCCGGCGAGCCGACCACCCGCACGGCGACCGCCCCGACCACACGCAGGTGATCCAACTCGCGGTCCAGCAGGTCCATGGTCGCCGACCAACCGGCGGTGAACGTCGAGTTCCGACGTCCCTTCGTCTCCGGGTACGGCCACGACGGCATCGGTTCGATCTGCCACTTCATCACGCAGCACCACCCTCCTCCACAGCGGACACGCCGCCCTCGTCGTCCAACATCACCAGCAGGCCGCGGCGTAGCACCGGGACCTCCGCAGGGTCCGCCGAGCCCGGCACCGCCCAGCCGTTCCGGCGCGCCTGCTCCGGGTGCTCGGTGATCCACGCGTGGTCCGGGGTGCAGACGTACAGCCCGTTCGCCGCCGACCAGCGACCGCCCTGGGACCGGTTCTTGCGGTGGTGCCACTCCCGCGCCGCGGCGATCGAGCACACCTCGCACAGCCCGCCTGAGCGGGCGGCAACAAGCGCGCGGGCGGACTGCTGCGACCCGCGGTCCACCTTCGGCGCCGGCCGACGTACTGACGGCTTCGCCTTCGGGCGGGCGAGTTCCTCGCGGTACCACGGCAACAACACCGGCAACAGCTCGGCGAGCTGGTCCGCCGACAGGTTCGGCATCGCCGCCTGCCACGAGTGATCCACGATCAGCTGCGTCGCGTCGTCCAGGCGGTCGCCCTCCACGAAGCGGGTCATGCCGCACCGCCGGTGTCGTCGAACAGCGACGGCTCGTCGACAGCGTGCTCAGCCGTCTTCAGGTTGGTGACCGCGGTCCGCCAGTACGACGCCTTCAGCTCGACACCGACGAACCGGCGGCCGTGCTGCACCGCGACGTAGCCCTCCGACCCGATGCCGGCGAACGGGGACAGCACGAGTTCGCCGCGGTTGGACCACAGCCGGACAGAACGCTCGATGAGGTCGAGCTGCAGCGGCGCGATGTGCCGCTCATCGTCGTTGTCGCGCGCCACCCGCACGTTGAGGGTGTTGGTCTCCTTGATGCCGTACCAGACCGGACGGGCCCACTCGATCCACTCGTCGCGGGTGACCTCCGGTGACACCGGCACGGCGTTCTCGCCAGGCTTGCGGAAGATCAGCAGGTAGTCGGCGAGCGCCGGCCGGGACTTCGAGCTGTCCCGTTCCAGCTGGACGAACATCAGGGCTTGCGCCTTGGTGCGGATGGCCTGCGCCTGCGGGCATTTGTCGATCGTGACCTCGCCGTGGAAGATCCACCCGGCGTCGATGAACGCGCGGATCACCTCGCCGCGGAAGTCGGTCAACCCCACCACGCCGTGCACGGACTTGGTGGTGGTGATCTGCTGCACGTGGATCACCGCGTGCCGGCCCGGCTTCGTGACCCTCAGCTGCTCACGGATGATGAACGCATAGTGATCGAAGAACTCTTGCCGTGACGTCGAGTTGCCGAGGTCGCGTGGCGACGGGCTGTAGGTGTACAGCGACGCGAACGGCGGCGAGCACAGCGATAGGTCCACCGTGGACTCGTCGAGTTCGGCGAGCCTCTCGCACGCGTCGCCCAACATCAGGTGCCAGCCGTTGCCGTGGGCGTCGTCGGTCACGTACAGGTCGCTCATGCCGCGCTCCATGTGGTTTGATCTGCGCATCTCGGCGACGAGCGCCTCGTTGATGGCGATGGCTTTCCCGCTCCTTGCGGGCGATGTTCTCCGCGATCGGCGCCTCAACCTCGGTGAGCACCACGTGTGCGCGCACCGGGCGGGTCTGGCCGTAACGCCAGCACCGGCGGATCCCCTGGTAGTACTGCTCGAAGCTGTCGGACAGCCCGACGAACGCCATGCGGGCGCACCGCTGCCAGTTCATCCCGAACGACGCGATCTTCGGTTTGGTGATGAGGTGCCGCACCGAGCCGTCGGCGAACCCGAGCAGACCGGCGGCCTTGTCCTCCGGGGACAGCGAGCCGTGGATGTTGACCGCGTCGGGGATCAGCTTCGCGAGCAGATCCGCCTCGTCGTTGGTGCCACACCACAGCAGCCACGGCTCAGCTGGCTCGGCGGCAACCAGTCGGGCGGCGTGCTCGCACCGCGGTTCCAGCGTCGCCTTCCGCACCTTCGCCCGGCCGCCGACACCGCCGAGGTCCGCGCCGAACAACTGGCCGTCGACCGTGACCTCGACCGGCAGCAGGTGCGGCACGATCTCCAACGGCGGCAGGGCATACCCGTCGTCGGGGTAGCCGAGGTCCGATGGGCGGCGCAGCGCGATCGCCCACTCCGCCATCCACCGGTACATCGGGCCGCGGGCGTGCTTCTTCGGCCGCCACCCGTCGGAGTCGTGCACGAAGTAGGCGGCGAGCATCTCCCGCCGGGTCGTGACACCAAGGAACTCGGCCTGGTTGGTAAGTTCTTCGCTGTCGTTCGGCGCCGGCGTCGCCGTGCACGCCAACCGGCGCGGCACCGTGGCGAAGTGCTGGATCAGCTTGGTGCGCGTTTTCCCGTCGGACTGCTTCAGGATGGACGCCTCGTCGAGCACCACCGCGTCCAACGCTGCCGGGTCGAACCGGTCCACCATCTCGTAGTTCGTGACCCATACCCCCGGCCCGGTGACGTCGGCGCCGTCGCGGACGTATCGCACCTCGGCGCCGAGCTTCTCGCCGGCTTCCCGCACGGTCTGCTGGCACACTGCGAGAGGCGCCACCACAAGCGCGACCTTCCCGGACAGCCGCGCCCACTCCAGTTGCATCAGCGTCTTCCCGAGCCCGGTGTCAGCCCAGATCGCCGCCCGGCCCGCGCCGACCGCCCACCGCACGATCTCCCGCTGCCACGGATGCAGCGTCGAGTGCACCTCGCCAAGCTCGACACGATGACCGGCCGACTCCGCCTTCCGCGTCTTCCGCGCGAGGAACTCCGCGTACGTCGTCACGCCGCACCTCCTGTGGTTGGGGTGGGTCGCTCCCACATGCCGAGCAGCCGCAACAACCCTGCGCCATCTGTGCACTGTGGACAGTCGATGGTGAGGACCACCGAGATCCCCGGCCGCCGCACCGACATCGACTGCGACGACCGGCACAGCGGGCAGTGCTTCGGGTGCAGGGACACCGACCTGAGCGGTAGGGTCACGGGATCCAGAACGAGACCGATCACGCCGCCACCTCCCCGGCCGAGGTGTCCACGAACTGGCGGAGCACAGCGGCCGCGAGCAGCGGCGGGACGGCGTTACCCACTTGGGAGTACTTCTCCGACTTCGTGCCGTACCACGGGTAGTCCGGGCGGAAGCTCTGCAACACGGCGGCTTCCTGCACGGTGACCCGCACGGTGTCCTCACCGAACTGGCGCTCCCCGCCCTCGCGGTCGCGGTGGCCGGGTGGGGCAAGGCGGGCGTCGCCGCACACCTTGGTGGCCGGCCGGCCTGCGGTCCAGCGCATGTTGCCGTTGTCGAGGCTGGCGGTGATGGTGAGCGACGGGTCCTCGATCGACCGGTCGCCGCCGTTGGTCATCACCACGTCGGCCAACGTCCAGCCGGTGGCGTAGCTGTTGCCCTGGCCGTAGGCCCACCTCGGCGAACGGTCCCCGCAGACCGTGCGCGCGGGCCGATCCGCGCCAGCCCAGCCGAGCGCCTCGGCCATCGACACCGGCGGCGGCAGCTGCTCACCGAACAGGTCCGGCATCTCCACGGGGGCGCGCCCGGCCCGGTACGCCTGGTGCGTCGGCACCGGCGGGCCCACCGGACGCCCATCGCGGCGAGCCAGCAGGATCGCGCGGCGCCGGGTCTGCGGAACCCCGTACTGCTCCGCCGACAAGATCCCGCACCACACCCGATACCCGTGCTCGCGGAGCCGCTCGCCGATGAACTGCCACAGCGGCAGCACCGGCGGCACCTGCTCCAGCGCGATCCACCGCGGCCGGAGCGCGACCGCCCACCGCATCGGCTCGGCCGTCAGGTGGGACCGCGGGTCGGCCCACTGCACCACCGGCGCCGGGCGGCGCGCGTCGAACGCGGCGATCCGCTCGAACACCCGCGGCTGGTCCAGCTTGCCGAGCTGGTCGCCGGCGTTGGACCAGGCTTGGCACGGCGGGGACTGGATCAGCCCGTCGACCTTGCCGGCCATGTGCGCGAGCGGGAACGACGCGGCGTCCGCCTGAATCCGTTGGTGGCCGGCCGCCATCGCGGTGCGGCACGCCGCCAGGTCATGCTCGACACCGACCGCGCGGCCCTGGAACCCGGCGAGGCGCAGCCCCTCGGACCAGCCGCCCGGTCCCGCGAAGCTCTCCAGCACGAGGTCGCTCATCCGCCGAACCCCCGCTCCCCGGCGTACATGGCGCGGATCGAGGCTCCGATGGACTGCGTCGCGCGCAGCTCGTTCTCCAGCGCGCGGGCGGTGCGCTCGGCGTGCCGGAACGCGACCTCAGCGATCTCCGCCGCAGCCCGCTCCTCGGTGGTGGCAACCTCGGCGCCGTACTTCTTCTCGTGCGCTGGCCCGTCGTACGCCTGGTACGCGAGTGCGAACGCCCGGTCGTAGAGCCGGCGCTTCTCGCGGGCGTCGCGCTCGGCGGCGGTGACGACCTTCACGCCATCGTGGATACGGCGGGAGATCTCCTGAATGTGCCGCTCCAGGTCCGCCGGGTTGAGGACGACGTCGCTCATGAGGCACCGCCCTGCCGCTGCAGGTGGTCCTTGTACTCGGCGAGGACCGCCACCGACGCCTGCCTGATGTCCTTGCCCTGCGACCACAGCGTGAAGTCCTCGGCGGCCTCCTCCGGCTTCCCGCGGCCGGCCCGCTTGGACAGCGTCATGATCTGACCGCGGAGCTCGGCGGCGCGGTCCTCCGGGGACTGCGGCTGGTCCGGTTCGCGTGGTTCGTCGGCGACCGGCGCGGGGGTGTCCTTCTTCCACAAGTCCAGCGCGACCCCGAACCGCATCGCGGCGTTGCGGATGGCGTCGCCGATGGTTTCCTTCATCGCGTCGCCGCCGCGTTTGCCGGCGGCGTGTCCGTAGCCGAAGCGGGTCATGCCGCCGACCGTGAGCCGGATCCACAGGCCGTTGCCGTCGTCGAGCGCAGGCAGCCCGGTGCCGGAGTGGAACGCGACCGGCTCCCACGTCCACAGTGGATCGACCTCGAGGAGCCGCTCGGTGACGTGCGCGTGGCCAACGAAGTCGATGTGGACGTGCTGAGTAGAGATGAACGCGCTGCAGGTGCGGCACTTCCTCCGCTGGTGCTTGCTGCACGACCGCTGCGAGCAGTCGCCGCAGGTGACCTTCGGGAGGTGCCCGACCTGCTCGGCGGCGAACGGGGCTCGCAGCGCGGTCAGCTTGTCGAAGTCCGTCACGCGGCACCATCCTCGATCGCGGGGAGCACGGTGCCGTCCAGCTGCAGACGGCCGGCCTTGAACAGGGCGACCACGGCGTGCATCGCCTCGTCGTCCGGGCGGCAGGTGACGACCCCGTCGGGGCGGTGGACCTCGATGCCGGGGATGTCGACCTCGCCACCGGGTCCGATCGGGGTGCCGAGGGAGACCGCGCCGGCGCGGAGCTCGCGCATGTGGTCGGCGTTGACGCGCCGCACCCTGCGCAGCAGTTCGGGTGCGTGTTCGAACAGGACGGCGATGACCTCGGCGTCGGAGCCGGCGATCTCGTAGCCGGTTTCGGTGGCGTCCGGGTAGTGCTCCACCATCCAGTCCGTTAGCGCCTGCTGGTCGGTGATCAGGGCCTGCGGCTTGGGGTCGGTCACGTAGACGGCACCGAGCTTCGACGTGTCGTCGAGCGGGGAGCGGGCGATCTTGCGGTCGCCGCGGCCCATCGTCTTCGCCAGCTCGTCGCGGGCATCCTTGTAGCGGGCCGCTGTGTAGTCGCTGATCGCCTTCAACGCCGCAGCGCGCAACACCAGGTCGTCCTCTGTGGTCACGCCGGCACCTCGCCCGTACCGGCGCACCAGCCGCAGCCACCACAGAATCGGTGGTGATCAACGTGTACGCAGTTGAAGCAGCCCTCGATGCGGCCCACCAACGGCGGCAACCGCCTGCTGTTGCGTGCCCACGTGATCAGGAGGTGCCGGAACCATCGCGGCAACCACCGGTGGCGCGGGCAGTCGCGGCGTTCACGCCCCCACGTCTCGGACCGGTTGAGGTCACCGCCACCGTCGTCGTCGAACCCGGCGTGGCGGATCACGGCGTCGACGTCGTCGTCTGCGAACCCGTGCCCGACGATCATCACCAGCTCGTCGCCCTCCTCGCCGAGCACCGCGTAGCGCTGTCCGGCAGGTCCGATGGACCACTCGCTGCTCGTCGACGTGCTCACGCCGGCACCTCTGAACGCGCCGCAGCGGGCCAGCACCGAGAACACAGCCGCATCCAGCCCGCCGCGTTC
>Ga0193742_1000527_pt1 | contig 25300 bp, 37 predicted proteins | sample L2c1metaG_FD_165511 | JGI IMG/M metagenome (GOLD analysis project Ga0193742, IMG submission 165511) | Soil microbial communities from a riparian zone of the East river system, Colorado, United States - L2c1 | ecosystem: Environmental > Terrestrial > Soil > Riparian zone | place: USA: East River... | reverse complement strand
AAGCTTATTTTGCGCACGCGAGTTGAAAACCGGGGGGATACGCGATGATTCCGGCCGGGGAGCCTGTTGTTTCGGCAACGTGGCCCGCCGATCACGTCGAGCGATGGTCCCTTGATCGCCTCATGCCGTACGCGAGCAACGCGCGTACACATTCGGAATCGCAAGTTGCGCAGCTCGCCGCATCGATGAAGGAATGGGGCTGGACGAATCCCATACTTGTTGACGAGGACGGCACCATCATTGCGGGGCATGGCCGCGTGATGGCAGCGCGACAATTGGGCTTTACGGAAGCCCCGGTCATGATCGCGCGCGGCTGGACCGAGGCGCAAAAGCGCGCGTACGTCATCGCGGATAACAAGCTTGCGATGAATGCGGAGTGGGATTCGGAAGTCTTGGCGGTCGAACTGGACGAGTTACGCGACCTCGGCTTCCCTTTGCCCCTGATCGGATTCGAGACAGCGGAGCTAAACGAGCTGATCGGAACGCCGAATGTGCCGCCGCTGGACGGTATGCCGGCGATGTCGGACGGGGACCGCGCCCCGTTTCGTCAAGTCACCTTCACGTTGCACGACGAGCAGCACGCGACTTTAGAGCGCGCGCTGGCCGCAGCGAAGGCACTCGGCCATTTCGATGACAGCCCGAACGACAACGGCAACGGCAACGCGCTGGCCAGAGTCTGCGAAATCTTTCTGACCCAGAATGGCGACGGCTAAAGACATTCTCGTTGCGCCCATCGCGGCGCAGGATGCGGGCGCGCTGATTCGCCGGGTCCACTACAGCGGCAAGGTAACGCGAAATTCTCAGCTGCATTTCGGCGTGTTCATCGCCGGCAAGCTTGAAGGCGCGATGCAGTTCGGTCCCTCGATGGATAAGCGCAAGCTGCAGGGGCTGGTCAGCGGCACGCTTTGGAACGGATTCATTGAACTGAATCGTATGGCGTTCTCGGAAAAGCTACCGCGCAACAGCGAGAGCCGCGCGCTATCCATCGCCTTCATGCTGATGCGGAAGCATTACCCGCACATTGAATGGGTGGTCAGCTTCGCCGATGCCACGCAGTGCGGGGATGGCACGATCTATCGCGCGTCCGGCTTCGTCCTAACGCAAGTCAATCCCAACCGCACGCTGTACCGGGTGCCCGCTGGCATCGTGTCGAAAATGACCATGACGAAGGACCGGCACATTCTGAAAGGCGGCGACCGCATCGTCGCTGATATGACCATCAAGACGGGCGCCCGTATCTCGAAAGGCGGCGGCGCTGGGCTTGCGGTGCTGCGTGAGATGGGCGGCACATTGTTGCCCGGCTTCCAAATGCGCTACGTCTATTTTCTGAACCCCGCCGCACGTTCGCGGCTGACTGTTCCCGTGCTGCCATTCAGCAGCATTCGCGAAGCGGGCGCGGCAATGTATCGAGGAAAGAAGGCGTCTGAAGCAAGCGATGACCGCCCACCAGCGGTACAGCGGCGGGGTAGCGCCGACCCAGACGCTCCAAACTATGCGCGGACCGAAACCGAAACCAACCTACCTACGCGTGCTTGACGGCAACGCCGGGCACCGCCCGCTCAACAAGGAAGAGCCGCAGCCGGCCGGCGACCTGATTGAGCCACCCGCGTGGATGACCGCGAGCCAGCAAGACGGCTGGCGCTACGCCATCGCGAAGGCGCCCGGTGGCCTGTTGCGGCAGCTGGACCAATCCATCCTGAGCGTTTGGGTGATCGCCGAGGACTTGCACCGGCAGGCATCGGAGAAGGTCGCGCGGCACGGCGCGCTCGTTCGCGTCGGCGCGAATGGCGCGTGGCAACAGAATCCGTATATGCCGATCCTGAACAAGCAAGCGATTCTCATGATGAAAGCCGCTGCCGAAATGGGATTCACACCGTCGTCACGTACACGGGTGCGAGTTGAAAAGTCACGCAACGCCGCCAACGCGTTCAGCGACCTCAAAGAATTCACCGACGATTGATTACGTACTTGTCGCCATCGCTTATGCGGAGGCGGCAGTTGCCGACACGAAGCGGCGCACCGTCGGCAAGTGGGTGCGCCTCGCGGCGAAACGTTTTCTTTCTGATCTGAAACGAGCGCAGCGCAAGCGCCCGCCGTTTCTCTTCAGTGCGGACCGGGCGAACCACGCCTGCAAATTCATCGAGCGATTGCCGCACGTCGAGGGTACCTGGGGCACGGAAACGCTGACCCTTGAAGCGTTCCAAATCTTTTTTGTGGTGCAGTTGTTCGGCTTCCGTAACGCGAGCGGGTTCCGCCGCTTCACGGTCGCGCTGTTCGCCATCGCCCGCAAGAATGCGAAGAGCACACTTGCTGCGGCGATTCTGCTTTACGTCTTCTGCTGTGAACGCGAGCAGGGGCCGCAGATTTTCTGTGCGGCGATGACGAACAAACAGGCGCGCATCGTCTGGAAAATCGCGAAGGCGATGGTGGATAGAACGCCCGATCTGCGCGCCGCGTTCGAGGTGGAGGCGTTCGCCAATGCGATTGCGCGCTACCAGAACGGCGGCACGTTCCAGCCGATCAACAGCAAGGCATCAACGCAGGACGGATTGAACCCCTCGGCGCTGTGCCTTGACGAGTTGCACGCGCACAAGACGCACGATCTAAAGAACGTGCTCAGCAGTGCGGCCGGCGCGCGGGGGAATCCGCTGTTTCTGTACACGACGACCGAAGGCTACGAGACGCCGGGGCCGTGGCCAGAGGAGCGCAACTTTGCCCGACAGGTGTTGCAGGGAATCGTCAAGGCAGACCATTACCTAGCGCTGCTGTTCTGCGTCGATGACGAGGACGAAGACTTTGACGAGGCGACGTGGCTGAAAGCCAACCCGCTGATGACCGTCAACCCGTTGCTGTCCGATGCGATCCGTAAAGACGCATTGGAGGCGAAGCAGAAGCCCGGCGCGTTCGCGGAATTTCGTATCAAGCGATTGAACCGGCGCGCGGAATCAGCGGCCGGCTGGATGAACCTGAACAAGTGGCGGCGCTGCAGCGGCGCGTTGCCGCCGCTTGAAGAGCTGGAAGGCGTGCCGTGCTGGGCTGCGTTCGACTTGGCCAGCACCAAAGACATGACGGCATGGCGGCTGCTGTGGCTGCGTGACGGCATCTATTACACGTGGGGCCGCTACTGGGTGCCGTCGGATGCGGTGTACCAGCGCACAGAACGCAACAGCGTGGGCTATGCCGGCTGGGTGCGCGGCGGATTCATCACGCAAACCGACGGTGACGTAGCCGATTACGACGTAATCACACGCGACATTGTTGCCGACTGCGCGCGCTTCGCTCCATCCGTCATCGCCTTCGATGCATGGAACGCAACGCAGATGGCCAATCAATTGATCGCCGAAGGCTTGCCGCTCCAGCGATTCATACAGGGGCCGCGCTCGTACAACCCCGCGATGCAGGCGTTTGAGCGCGCATACACGGCCGGCAATGTGAGGCACGGGGATGACCCGGTGCTTACGTGGAATTTCGCCAACCTTGTTCCCCGACGGGATGCCAATATGAATATCGCCCCGGACCGCAAACGCAGCGCCGACAAAATCGACGGCGCGGCGGCGTTGCTGATGTGCTTCGGCGCGGCCGAAGCGGACGCCGGGGAAGACATCAACGGCTTCATTTCTTCGCCGGTCATCGCGTGAGCGCGATCATGAAGGTCCGCCGCGACCGTTCGGTGAAGGATGTTTTCCCGTCTTTCTTTCACTACTTTTTCGGACGCGCAAAGCTAACCGATCCGGCCGAAGTGAATCAGCCAGGTATTGGCGACGCATCGACAGGCGTAACGGTCACGGTGGATTTCACGCTGCAGCTGTCCGCCGCGTGGGCCTGCATCCGCTTGCTGTCAGAGACCATCGCGACGCTGCCTTGCAACTTCTATCAGCGCGGCGTGGACGGCGACCGCGAGACGGCTACGACGCACGTGCTGTATGAGCTGCTTCACAACCAGCCCAATGCAGACATGTCTGCCGTCGCGTTCTGGCAGGCGTACGTCACTTCATTGCTGACTCACGGGAACGCGTACGCAGAGCTGATCTTTGGGGCCGGTCGCCTGATCGCGATTCACTTCCTGATCCCTGCGCGCGTGATGCGGCGCCCGTTGTCTAGCGGCGCAATTCAATGGACGTATACGGAGCTGAGCGGGGACACGCGGGTCATTCCCGAGAATCGAATGTGGCACACCCCCGCGTTCTCGCTCGACGGGCGTTGCGGTCTGTCGCCGATCAAGTACGGGGCCCAGGTATTCGGCGCCGCACTGGCGGCGGATGAATCCAGCGGCGCCCTGTTCGCCAACGGCATGCGGCCCTCGGGAGTATTGAAGACCGACAAAATCCTGAACCCAAAGCAGCGCGATGACATGCGCGTCAATGTGGTGCAGAAGTTCTCGGGTGTACGCAACACTGGGCAGACGATGCTGCTGGAGGCTGGAATGGCTTACCAGCAACTCACGTTGCCACCGGAAGACGCGCAGCTCCTGCAGACGCGATCTTTCAGCGTTGAAGAAATCTGCCGGTGGTATGGCGTGCCGCCAATCATGGTCGGCCACAGCGAGAAGGTGACGGCATGGGGCACCGGTATCGAGCAAATCGTTATCGGCTTTCTGACGTTCTCCCTGCGCCCCTTGCTGGCGCGGCTTGAGCAATCGATTCGCCGCTCGCTGATCGCCCCGGCAGAACGCACGAAATACTTTGCAGAGTTCGCGGTGGAGGGATTGCTGCGGGCCGACAGCGCGGCGCGGTCCGCCTTCTATTCCACGATGGTGCAAAACGGCGTGATGACCCGTAACGAAGTGCGACGGCTGGAGAACCAGCCGCGCGTCGAGGGCGGCGACGTGATCACCGTGCAATCCAACCTCATCGACATTTTGAAGCTCGGCGACATGGGCGGCGACGCGGCGGTGCGCGCAGCGCTTCGCAGCTGGTTGCTACCAGAGGACAAGGCATGAAGCGTAAAGACAGCGGCGAAATCAAGTTCCGCGATTTCAGCTTCAAGGTGAAGGAAGTCACCGACGATGGGCAGTTCACTGGCTACGCGTCCGTATTCGGCGTGATGGATAGTTACCGCGAGATCGTCGCGCCCGGCGCGTTCACGGAAAGCCTGACCAAGATCGCCGGCACGGAGCGGCCGTTGCCTGCGTTGTGGCAGCACCAGGCAGGCGAGCCGGTCGGCGGCTACGACGTGCTGACAGAGGACGAGGCGGGCTTGCACGTCAGCGGCTTCCTGCTGAAAGACGATGTTAACCGCGCGCGCGAAGCTTACGCGCTGATGAAACGCAAAATCGTTTCCGGTCTGTCAATCGGCTACTACGTCGAGGACGACAGCTTTAACGAGAAGGAACGGATTCGCACGCTCAAGAAATTGGACCTCGTTGAAATTTCAATCGTGACGTTCCCGGCGAATCCGGACGCACGCATTGACACCATTAAATCGAAATTGGCGCACGGCGGCTTGCCGTCACTGCGCGAGTTCGCGGCACTCCTGCGGGAGCATGGGTTCACGCGATCTCAGGCCGACATCATCGCTAATCGCGGCCTCAAGGATTTGCTCGGGTCATGGGATATGACCGGCGCAACCACGCAAGCGAAAACGATGCTTTCACGCATCGCGCTTCCTAGTCGCTTCACGGAGTAAATCTCATGAATCTGCATCGCAAATCTGCCGGGAACTATCCGGAGCATCTGTCGCGCCCGTATGAAAAGAAGGAGGCCGGTGCTGATCCGGACAAAGAGGCCCGCGAACTGAAAGCGGAGCTGGACCGCATACAGGACGGTATCAAAAACTTCGCCGAGGAAGCCCGCAAGAGTCACGGCGACCTGTCGAAAGAAACGAAAGCGTCAATTGATAAGCTGTTGCTCGATCAGACTGCCATCTCGGCGCGTCTGGCCGAAGCGGAGCAGAAGCTTGCCCGCAGCGGCAGCGAGGAAGACGAACGCGAAACCCGCTCCATTGGGCAAATTGTGCTCGCGGATGAAAGCGTACAGGCGTTGATGAAGTCGCGGGACGGTCGGGCACGGGTGAACGTCAAGGCGATTACGGCCGTGACCCCCGCAGCTGGCGGTGTGTTCGTGCGGCCGGATCGGCTGGAGGGCATTGTCTCGGTGCCTGATCGCAGGCTTACGGTGCGTGATCTGCTGATGCCGGGCCGTACGTCGTCCAGTTCGGTCGAGTACGTGCGCGAGACGGGCTTCACCAACGCGGCCGGCGTGGTGGCGGAAACGACCCTCAAGCCGGAATCAAACATTACGTTTGAAATGCTGATGAGCGCGGTGGCTACGATTGCTCACTGGGTGCAGGCGTCGAAACAGATTCTCGCGGACGCACCGCAGCTGCAAAGCTACGTTGATGGTCGGCTTCTGTACGGTCTGCGCTTCCGTGAGGAAGCCCAGCTGCTGAAAGGATCGGGCCTTGCGGGCAACCTGAATGGAATCTATACGCAGGCAACCGCGTACGCGGCACCGTTCGTGCTGGCGGCGGCGACCAACATCGACACCCTGCGCATGGCGATGTTGCAAGCGGAACTCGCTGAGTACCCCGCAACGGGCATCGTGTTAAACCCCATCAACTGGGCACAGATTGAACTCGCGAAGGACGGCGAGCTGCGGTACCTGTTCGCCAATCCGCAGAGCCTTGCCGGTCCCACCCTGTGGGGTCTGCCGGTAGTGTCCACCAAGGCGCTCGATGTGAATGAGTATCTGGTCGGCGCGTTCAAACTGGGGGCGCAAATCTTCGACCGTGAAGACGCCACCATCCTGATCTCGACCGAAGATCGGGATAATTTCATTCGCAACATGGTCACGATCCTTGCGGAGGAACGCTTGGGTCTGGCGGTCTATCGGCCCGAAGCCTTCATAAAAGGCGCGCTCGCCGCATCGGTGTAACTGTCGAGGTAGTCTCCGACTTTGGGGCGGCGTGCCGAAAGGTGCGCCGCCCTTTCTTTTGCCCGCGAGAAGGTGCACCCATGGCGACAGTAAAAGCATTGACCTCATTCGATCATCACGGCTCGCGCCGCAATGGCGAGGTGTTTGAGATTAGCGACGCAGGCGCGCGGGAACTGGCGAATGCGAAGCTTGTAAAGATTGTCGAGAGTGCGGCGGCGCCGAAGCCGCAGAACAAAATGGCACCGGACTCAGGCGGCAGCCAGGACGGCGCCGCGCGACCGCGCAACAAGTAGCGCCGCCATGTATGTGACGCTCGCGCTCGCGAAAGCTCACTGCAACGTTTCCACGGAAATTTCCGATTCACTGTTGCAGTTCTATATCGACACCGCTGAACAGCGCGCCGCCGATTACTTAAACCTCGCGCTTGCCACGCTGGTGCCCGAAGGCGGCGAAGGCATTCCCGCGCCCATCCGCGCCGCTGTTCTTTTCTGGGTCGCCGATATGGTCGCGAATAAAGAAAGCATCGTGGTGGGAACCATCAGCAGCGAACTGCAGGTGCCGTTTCAGTTGCTGCAGCCGTACCGCATCGGCATGGGAGTCTGAAGTATGTCCGCCGGAAAACTCGATTTGATCATCGAGAAGGGCGCGACGTTTCGACGAACCCTCTATTGGGAGACCGAAGCACCGGCAGCGCCGATTGATCTGACCGGCTACACCGCGCGCATGCAGATACGCACCAAGCTGGAGAACAGCTTGGTGCTGGCGCTGACGACGGAGAACGGGCGCATTCAGCTGGTCGCGGTCGAGGGGCGTATCGATCTCATTATCACGGCTGCAGAGACGATGGCCATGACTGGCACGGATGCGGTCTACGACTTGGAGATGGTCAAGGAAGACGAGGTAACGCGGCTGATTGAAGGGGACGTGTTGCTGTCTCAGGAAGTGACGGTATGAGCGTTCGTGTTGTAGAGGACGCGACACACGTCACCATTGTGGACGGCCGCACCGTTGTCAGCGCGCCGCAGGGAATGCCGGGCCCGATTGGTCCGCAAGGCCCAGCCGGCGAGGCAGGTGTGCAAGGAATTCCCGGTGCGGATGGCTTACCCGGAATTGATGGCGCAACGGGCGCCGCAGGAGCGGACGGAGCGGACGGAGCGCCCGGCGCCGAAGGGCCGCAAGGCGTCGCAGGGGCACCGGGTGAAACCGGGGCACAAGGCGTGCAAGGCGAAGCCGGGCCGCAAGGTGTCATTGGGTTGACTGGCGCCCCCGGCGCCGAAGGCCCGCAAGGCCCGCAAGGCGTGGCAGGACTTGACGGCGTTGACGGCGCAACAGGCGCAGCCGGCGCGCAAGGGATTCAGGGCGCTGCAGGCGCACAAGGCGAAGCCGGCGAAGTGGGGCCGCAAGGCATTCAAGGCGTGCCCGGCGAACCGGGCGCAGACGGCGCGCAAGGCGTTGCAGGAGCGGTGGGGGAGACGGGCGACGCGGGGCCGCAAGGCATCGCTGGTGCCGATGGCGCCCCCGGTGCTGATGGGGAGGCAGGCGCACAAGGGCCAATCGGGCTTACGGGCGCGGCCGGCGCTGACGGCGCGGACGGGGCACAAGGCATACAGGGCATTCCCGGCGCCGATGGTACTGACGGCGTTGACGGCGCAACGGGGGCAACTGGCGCGACGGGCGCGCAGGGGATTCCGGGAATTGCCGGGGCGGATGGTGCGGACGGGGACACCGGCGCCGAAGGCCCGCAGGGCATTCCCGGAATCGCGGGTGCTGATGGCGCAACCGGCGATACCGGTGCGGAAGGGCCGCAGGGCGAAGCGGGCCCGCAAGGTATTCAAGGCGTGCCCGGCGCCGATGGCAATGACGGGGCGCCCGGTGCAACGGGCGCAACGGGCGCAGCCGGTGCGGATGGGTCGCCGGACACTGCGGCCCAGGTACTTGCAAAACTGTTGACGGTGGACGGCGCTGCGTCTGGGCTCGACGCGGATTTACTGGACGGCAGGAGCAGTGCGGAGTTCGGCAACCCTGACGCAGAACGGAATGCGCAGAATAACGATTACACGTTCGCGCTTACGGATCGCGGCAAGCTGGTTTTTCATGGCTCAGCGTTCGCGCACACGTACACGATTCCAGCCGATGCAAGCATCGCATTCCCCATCGGCTCGGTAATTCTTTTGTGGAACGACGGCGCCTCCGCAAATTTGGCGATTGCGATTACCACTGACACGTTGCGGCAGGCGGGCACGGCGAACACCGGCGCCCGAACGCTCGCGCCGAACGGGTTGGCCAGTCTGCTGAAGGTGGCCTCAACCACGTGGGTCATCAACGGCGCGGGCATCACATGACCGGCGCAGTGAATGTAGCGGCTGCAATTAAGAACGCGGCCAAGCCCCCCATGATTGTCGTGGTGGGCAACACCGGCACCGGCGATCGCGTTATGACTTCACCCGACGGCATCGCGTGGACAGTGCGCAGTGCGCCTGACCTCTTGTGGAGAGGCGTCGAGTGGATTGAGGAACTCGGGCTTTTCGTTGCAGTGGCGACCAGCACCGGCAGCGGCGGACGCGTGATGACTTCGCCCGATGGCATCACGTGGACCAGCCGCACGAGCGTCGCCTCGGCGACTTGGCAGGCACTGGCGTGGTCCGCGTCTTTAAGTCGAGTGGTCGCGGTCGCGTCGAGTTCGGATATTTTGGCATTTCAGCGCGTGATGACTTCGCCCGATGCCGTCACGTGGACGGTGGGAAATTTCGCATCGGGAAATCCTTGGCGCGCCGTTACATGGTCCGCTGCGTTGGGCCTGTTCGTTGCGGTCGCTGACAATGGCATCGGGCTTACAACGTCTCCGGATGGTTTTGCGTGGACGAATCGCACCAGCCCAGTTGTCGCCGCGTGGCGAAGCGTCATATGGTGCCCGTCCTTGTCCCTGTTCGTTGCCGTCGCCAGTGCCGGGGCGAGCAATCGCGCGATGACTTCGCCCGATGGCGCTACGTGGACCGCCCGCGCAGCGGCACCGAATACCAATGCATGGGTCGGGGTCGCGTGGTCCCCTTCCCTGAATCTGCTCGTAGCCGTCTCCGACACGGGCGTCGGGAATCGCGTGATGACTTCGCCCGATGGCATCACGTGGACCAGCCGCACGAGCGCAGCGGATAACAAGTGGGTCGGGGTCGTGTGGTCCTCGTCCTTGGGCCTATTCATTGCCGCCGCAAGTAGCGGCGTCGGGAATCGCGTGATGACTTCGCCCGATGGCATCACGTGGACAATACGCACAAGCGCCGCCGATAACGCGTGGCTGGGTTTGGCGGTCTCCGGATGACCGTTCGACGCCTCGCCGCTGGGCAGCTGCAGCACACGCTGCGCTTTGAACGGCGCGAAACGCTGCGCAATGCGTACAAGGAAGAGATAGGCGCGTGGTTTCAGATTGCCACGCTGCGCGGGCTGATAGAACCGATCACCGACAAACAGGAATACTTCGCCTCGTTGCAAACGCAGACGAAGATTTCCGCAACGGTCACGTGCCGCTATGCCGCCGCGCTCGCGGACGTGACGACAGCCGACCGCATCATCTGCAATGGCCGCACGTATGACATTCAGGCGGTCATTAATCCCGAGATGCGCAATCTCCAACTGATCTTTGCCGTTGCCGAACATTCGGTGGTGTAACGCATGCAACTCTGTTCGCAGCTGGGCCCGTGAAGGTCAGCGGCTTTGCGGAAATTGAAAAAGAACTGTTGAAACTAAGCGATGCGCGCGGGACCAAGATTCTCCGCGCATCAATGCTCGCAGCCGCGAAGCCCATCGCAGCGCAGGCGCGCGCGAATGCTGCGGCAATTGCAAAAGGGTCGGGCGCGCTGTCGCTCTCCATCGCCGTCGGTGGATTCAGCGTCAAAAATCGATTGGACGTTGGCGCGTGGCTCGGCGCGTTGGTGCCCGCGATGGGCGCAACGTTCAACGTGTCGGTCGGGCCGAAGAGTAAGCACCCGACTGCGGTCGCGCTTTACAACATTTTTTACAAACGTAAGCGCAAGCGCAAAGGCATCTATCACGGCGGATTCATCGAGTTCAAACATCTCTCGAAATCCGGCAGCACGGTAGCCGCTAAACCGTTTCTGGAGCCGGCGCTGCGTAGCCGCTCATCCGAAGCGGTCACGATCTTTGCTGACCGAATGCGCCAAGGCATTGCGCGTGCGCTTCGACCGAAGCCAGTTAAAAAATGATCGACCAAGACTTGCTCAGCTTCCTGCAGGCATTGAACACGCCAGCAGGGGGGAAGGTATTTCTTGAAACTGTTGATGACTCGATCCCGCGCCCCCTGATCGTCATTCGTCGCGCGGGCGGATCACACCCGCGCTCGCTGGGCGGGCGCGCGCTTTTCCCGCGCTCGCAATTTGAAATAAACATTTTGGCCGGCGAGCACGCCACGGCCTACCCCATCGCAACGCAAATCGTCACCGCCCTGCATGGCTATCGCGGCCTGCTGGGGGCGACGCGCATTCATGACGCGCGCTGCGTGCTGTTCCCCGATCACTCAAGCGAAGTCGATGGCGATCACGTGACGCGCTTCGTCACGACGCAATTTCAGTTCATGCATTCGGAGGGCTAACACGTGTACTACGGCGCAAATGTTGATGCATTGCTATTCATGGGCCAAAGCGTGTTGGAGACGCTGCCGCTCCCAGCCGCCGACACTTTTGAAGAGGTGCCGTTGACCGGCTCGATATCGCTGCCGGCGAACGTTCTTACAACCGCATTCTTCAATGTCACCAACGACGCGATACGTCGCAGCATCGGCGGCAAGCTCGGGGATCAATCCATCGAGGGTAATTTGGTGCTCGATTGGGACGAGGAGGCGCACCTTGCGATGTTCGCCGACAGCTCGGTGCCGGGCGGACAATATCGCAATTGGTACATCACTTACCCGACCGGGCGGCGGCTGGATTTTCGCGGCTTTGTTTCCAACTGGGCGGAAGAGGCTTTTGACGCAGGCGAAGACGCCAAGGAACACCGCGCCAACTGGACCATCACCATTGATGGCGGCGTTGTGGCCACGCCTTCCGTATGAGCAGCCTTCGCGATCAGGTTCGCAACGCGCGGGCAAAGATTCATCCGGTGCCCACCGATGATGGCGTGTTTTACGTGCGAGCGTTCGACGGAACGACGCGGCAGAAGTATGTAGATATCGTGCAGGAGGCCGACGGGAAATACCCCTTCGGCCGCATCGCCGCGCTCGGGCTTTGCGAGGCGGACGGTACGGCCGGGTATGACCCGGATAACGAGGACGATGTGCGAGAGGTGGCGGCGATGAACACGCCAACGCTCGACATCATTTGCCGACGGTTGCAGGAAGTCTCGGGGCTTACCGCAAAGGCGGGAGACGACGCAGAAAAAAAATCCGACGCCAGCCCGACCGCCTGACATGGCACCGGCTGGCGCTTGCGTTCGGCTGCACGGTTGACGAGTTGCAGCGCCGAATGAGTTCTCAGGAATTTACAGAATGGTGCGCGTACACGCGCATTGAGCCGTTCGGCTACGAGATGGACAACTGGCGCGCGGGAATGATCGCCGCCGAAGTCATCAACGCCATTCACCGAACCATCGCGCTACCAAAAGGCGCGAAGCGGCCGAAGCCGCACAAGCCCAGCGATTTCTATCCGGTGATCCGCACCAGCGATCAACCGAAATTATCCCGCAGTCAGTCCGAATACTTGCGAGCAAAGCATGGCAAACGCAGGAACAGTGACCGTAGATTTCGCAGCCGAAACGGCGAAATTCACGGCGGAACTGAAGAAGGTTAATTCATCGCTCAAGAATTTAGAGGGCGGCTTTAACTCTGCAAAGAACATTGCGAATGGCTTCCTCGCTGTGTTCGGCGTGGGCTCGCTGGTGGCGTTTGCGAAATCGTCGTTCGCTGCCGCCGATGCTCTCAGCGATGCGGCCGACCGTGCGGGCGTCGCGGTGGATGAATTCTCAAAGCTGAAGTATGCGGCCCAACAGAGTGACGTAGAGCTAGGCGCGTTCACGACCGGCATTCAGCGCTTTCAAATCGCCATGTCAAAGGCGGGCGATCAAAGCAAAGAGGCGGGCGTGCTGCTCGCAAAGTTCGGACTGCATGCAAAGGATTTGCAGGGCCTTACCCTCAGCCAGCAACTGGGCGAGGTGGCCGAAGCATTCACGCAAATCACCAGCCCAGCGGATCGCACGCGCCTTGCTGTCGAGCTGTTCGGAAAGTCAGCCGGGCCGCAACTGGTGCCGCTACTCATTCAAGGGCGCGAGGGAATCGTAGCCCTGACGGCGGCAGCGGACCGTCTCGGTATCACCATGTCGGTGGAGACCGCGAAGGGCATCGGTGAAGCAGACAAGGCGCTCAAGCAGCTGTACGCAACGGCGGGCGCGTTCACCGCGAACTTTTTCGGCGAGGCCATTCTCGGCTTTCAATACGTGGTGGCTGCCATCAAGGGGCCGACCGGAGAGGTGCAGATACTGCAAGCGGAGTTGAACCGCTTGCTGGACGAGCGCGCGAAGAAACTCAAAATCGTGCGTGACCTGGAGGCGACGGCAAGCACGGGGCTCTTCGATGACGTGCGGGCCACGACCATCAGGCGCCTTAACTGGGAGCTGGACGGACTGCCGGCGCGCATTGATGTGGTCAGTCAGAAGCTGCAGGCGATTGGGCAGCGCGATGTAGCCAAGGTGCTGGCGCAGGCAGAAATGGCGCGCGCAGGGGCTGAAACGGATTTGCTTATTCAGGAGATTGACCTAGAGCCAATCCGGGCGATGAAGCGGGTAGTTGATGAACTGGCGGAGGCATACGCGCAGCTCACAATCAGCATCGCCGAGAACAGGGCGAGAGACATGCTCGACATCGGGCAGGGCGCCGCCGCCGTGGCCGTCGAGAATGAGAAGATTATCTCGGCCAGTGTCGCGGCGGAATTGGATGCACGAGCCGCTTACGCCACATACGTGCGCGAGAAGGCGGTGACGGATGAGGCAAGCGCAGCGGAGGCGATCACCGCAACGCGCAACGCCGCTGCGGATGCCGGCATCCGCGCGCTGCAATCTTTCGCGGGCGGATCAAAGAAGGTCGCCATTGCGCTTGTACTGATCCAGAAGGCGCGCGCAATGAGCGAGGCGTTTGTACTGGGTCAGGTTGCCATCGCGCAAGCCGCTGCCTCGCTGCCCCCGCCGTACAACCTCGCGCCTATCGCATGGGCAAAAGCGTTCACCATCGCGAATCTCGCCGCTATCGCCGCCTCAACGTACGGCGAAATCTCATCTATCAATTCCGCCGGTGGCGCTCCCATCGGCTCGCCTTCCAATCCTATCAACACGCAAAGCACCAACACGGCCGCGAATGACAACGCCGCAGTGCAGGACTCGGCCTTGCAAGTGCATATCCACGGCAACTTTTTTGGCAACCGCGAGACGGTTGACTATCTCATGACGCAGTTCCGCGACCAGATAAATGAGCGCGATGTGGTGCTGTTCTCATCGGATAGCCGGCAGGCGCAAGAACTGGGGGCGGACTGAATGCTGATCGAGTACACCGCGCGCCGCTCGCTCATTGATGGGCACGTTGCGGGGAACCTGTACGTGATTGAGATCGGGACCACCGACGTTTTGAAATCTCGTCAGGCCCGCAAGACCGCGCAGCGCTCACTGTCGGGCAGCACAGAGACGTTCTACTTCGGCGCGGATGATGAATGGTCGATTACGTTTGAGCCAGTGCGTGGCGCGCGCCGCTTGGCGTTGCTGGAGTTTCTGGATTCCACGGAGAGCGGCGAGTGGTTCACGGCGGACCTCACGGGGGCCGAGTCGATCACGCAAGTGCGGCGCACTGACGCAGGCTATACCGAAGGTTCCTTTATGCCTGTGGGCGCGTTTGAACTGGACTGGGTTCAGATGGTGATTGCGGTGCGGGCAGCATGAGGCAAAGTGCACCGGCTTTTGCGCTGTTGAATGAGTCCACCGAAAAAGAACCACGCTTTGCCGTATCCATCGAGTACGAAACCGATTCGATATACGTCACCAGTCATGACGACATTACTAACGTACCCGGTTCGCAGATTCCCGGCGCGCTGTCAGAGCCGAACATTGTCAGCCAGCGACTGAAGCCGGACGAGGCGACGGCAGAGATCGGCTCCGCTTCTTTCAGCCTGATCGATATCGGGTCCGCGTTCACCGCCGAAATCCGCGAGCGTCTGTTGGACGGTGCCGGATTACTCGGACGGCGCGCGCGCTTCTATCTCGGTTATGCGGGCCTCGATTTCCCTCAGTTTGAACTTGTCGGAACGCAGGATATTTCCGGCATCAACTACCTCGACGGACGCTATCGAGTGTCCTGCCTCGATATTCAGCGCACGTTGCGCAGCGACATTTTTAATCTCGCACAGACCACGCTTGCCGTTTCCATCAGTGAGACGGACGCGGTTATAAACCTGACTTCTACCGCTGGCCTGCAGATGCTGGCGCATAGCGACAGTTACAGCGACGCGCCGAATGTAACGGTCGGCTACATAAAAATTAAAGACGAGATCATTCGCTATAGCGCGATCTTTGGGAATCAGCTGACGGGATGCGTGCGCGGGATATTCGGAAGCACGGCAAGCGCGTACACGGTAGACCCGGCCGTCGCGGCGGATCGCCGCGAGAAGGTGACTGAATACGTTTACTTAGAAGAGCCGGCGATCAGGCTCGCATATGGAATTCTCACCGGCCAGCTGCGAACTGCATCCGGATTCGTGCCGCTTCCTGACGGCTGGCATCTGGGCATCGACCCGGCGCTGGTGCGGCTAGATAACTTTGCCGATATCGGCGCGGATATCTGGAACGCGAACGACACAACGGCCGGGCTGGTCCTTCGCTTTGAAGGGCTGGTGAAGCAAGACGGAAAGCGGTTTCTTGAGAAAGAAATCTACCTCGTTGCGGGCGTGTTCTCGCCGATCTACTCAGACGGTCGGATAGGGCTGCGGCGCATGGTGCGCCTGCGCGCGGACGCGGCGACCGTCGCCACGCTGTGGGAAAACAATTCCGTGCAAGTGGGGGAACTCACCCACGACCTGCAATCACTCCATAACGCGTTTGTTGTCAACTGGAGTTGGAACGGCACGGAGTTCCGACGCGCCACAGGCTACGCAGACGCGCAATCGCTGGCCGTGCATGGAGAAGCGCCGCTCTTCACGCTGAAGTTTAAGGGCCTGCATGGGGCGCGTCACACCGATGGCGTGATTCTGCAAACGCTCGACATGCTGCGGGACCGCTACGCGGGTCCGCCGCTTCGCCTGACTGTCGAGCTGCTTCACCGAATGAACGGCCTTGAAGTGGGCGACGTGGTGCGTGTCCGCTACGCGCACGTACGAGACTTCAGTGCACCGGGCGCCTCGCTGGACCGCGCCTTTGAAATTCAAAATATCAGCGTTGATAACTTATCCGGCAAGGTGGCGCTCGAACTCTTCGGGTCCACCGCAGACCCGGATGTTAGCGCCCCGACAGGCGCGGCCGTATCGCTGCCTAACGCGTTCTACACGTCGCAGGGCACCGCGTTGGCCAGTGCGCCAGGCATTACGATTGCGGGCAACACGATCACCGCCGCGTCGGCCGTGCTGTCGGGTCACGAGAACGTCAACAACGCAGCGGCAATCTACTATCACGATGCGGATTTGACGCTTGCGCCCGGTGTGACTCTCAACATTGCGGCGAATATCCAGCTGAGGGTGCGTGGATTCTTCACCGTCAACGGCACCATTAACGGGGTCGGGCGCGGGCGCGCGGGTGTTGCAGATGACGGGCGCGCGCTGACGTACAGCGCCGCGAATGGCGGGGTCGCTGCAGAATCCATTCCCGGCAACCCCGGCTTTGTCGGCTCATCCCGTGGCATGGATGGGTTGACGCTCGATGGCATTCTCGGGATGCGCATCATGAGCACGCGCCCGCCAGCCCTGACCGCGAGCCTTTACCCTGTCGCGCCGCGCGTGCTGTTAGCAGTGACCGGCAACGTGCTGAATGGTCTTCCCCCCGATTTGCGCGGCACCGGTGGCGCACCGGGCGGGCGTCTCGGCGCAAGCGAAGCCGCCGCATATCCGGCTGATAGTCGAGGCGGCACGGGCGCGAACGGCGGCGCGGGCCTCGTGATTGTGTCGCGCGGCTTGGCGCTCGGTGCAAATGGGCTGATTGATCTATCGGGCAACAGTAGTGCGGCGACCGCAATGCTGACGACCGCCTTAGTGGATCGCTACCCAGGCGCAGGCGGCGCAGGCGGCGCAGGCACCGCGTACATTCTGCTAGACGGCGGCGCCTTGTCACTGCCGGACCTTGGCGGGAACAAGTTCCGCGCTCGCAACGGCACCGTGCCCGTCTCTGGCAATCCGTTGCCGTTGCGCCGTAACAATACATACATCGTGTCTGGGACCAGCGGCACGGCGACGCCCGGTGTGATTGAGCCGATTGCCGGATATCTGGACCCGGATTTCGTAACGAACAACGCGCAGAACCTATCGGGCTCCGCGCTGGTAGTGCAGCACATACCCGCGCCCGAAGTCCCGGTGGATGACGTGGACAGCGAGCCGCCACCACCGACCGGGCTTGTTGCAACCGGCGCATCTCTCGCGATTGACATCGCACTGACGTTGCCTGCATTCGAGCTTTTCGATACGGCAGAGATTTACGCATCCATAGATAACAATCGCGCGAATGCGGCGCGCGTGTTCCGTGGCCGCGCCGATCACTATCAGCAGCCATTGCCGGCGCTGACGACGCGCTACCTGTGGGCACGCACGCGGCTGAGCAGTCGCACCTCCGCGTGGTATCCGCTTGGCGCAACCGCTGGCGTTGTGGGCACGTCGCTTGCTGCCGCTGCGGCTGAATCCCTAGACGTTCAATACAGTGCCGACGGCCTGACGGGGTGGCACGAAGAGCCATTTGTTACCGGCGATAAGTTCATGCGCCAGCGTGTTGGCACCGGCGCATTCTCCGCTGCGATCCGCATCGTGGGTGAAGCGGGCGCGGCCGGGGCGGCGGGCGCAACGGGCGCCGCAGGCGCGACAGGCGGCACGGGCAATTATCTCGATTTTGTTTTTAAGCGAGCCGCGACCGTGCCCGCGACACCGACCGGCAGCACGCCGGCCGGGTGGTTTGATTCGCCGCCAAGCAGCGATGGCAATCCCCTGTGGGTTTCCACCGCCGAGAAGAGCGCTGCGAATGCGCTCATTGGTGCGTGGTCCACGCCGACCCTGTTCACGCGCGACGGTGCGCTGTGGATTGCGCGCGGTAATTGCGTCGCGGACGTGTCCGCGTTTCAAAAAGTTGGCGGCGCCATGGAGTGGGTGTCCGACGTGTACAGCCAGCAGGGCTATGCGACATGTCATCTCCAATTCAAGCCTAGCCAAACGGACAAGTATGTAATGGTCGGCCTGAATGCCGACCCCGCGACCGATCAAACCTACGTCACCTTAGATCGCGCGTGGTATCCGGCGGCAGACGGCAGCCTGCAAGTGTACGAGAACGGCAATTCCTTTGGCGTCGCCGACGCAACGTACACCATCGACACCGTGCTCGGCATGACCTACGACGGAGTAACGACGAGGTATTACAAGGATGCGGTGTTGCTGCGAAGCACGCCGACAACCGGAATCATGTTTATGGATTCCGCGTTCCATTCGCCGGGCGCGGCAATCAATGGCGTGAAGTTCGGACCGGGTGCGGTATTGCCGCTGACTTCCACCGGCGACCTTTCGCCGGGCGCGGCAACCGATACGTTTGAAGCGGTCAGCTTGGGGTCACAGACCGTCACTAATAGCGGGCTGATCGCCGGCAAATGCTCAATCTCGTTTACTCCAAAAGTGACTGGCGTGGCGTCGCTCACGGTGGTGTTCTCTAAGGGCGTCACGAGCGGAACGCAGGAGACGGAAGCGGATATCACCGTGTTGCAGGACGACACGGTGGGGGTGATGCAAAACATTCTGATGCTCGCTGCATCCGGGCGCTACACGCTGCGCGGCCTGCATACCGTGACTCGCGGGTATACGTACGTATTCAAGCTGGACCTCGCTGGATTCGGCACCGGGGCGACCGCGTTCTATGACGCTTACATGGTGCTGGAGGTGATCAAGCGATGACCGCGCGGCGCTGGTCCTTCTACAAGTTGGACGATGGAACGTTCACCGGCGATCACGTCAGCTCTTCGGACGATGACTTTGCGCCCACCATTCCCGAAGGATGCGGCGCGTACGAAGGCGCTGCAGATTGGAAGCGCGAATGCATCGACCTGACTACCGGCGAGAGAATCAGCTATCGCCCCCCCGCGCCCGATGCGGAGCATGAGTGGAATGAAGCACGCAAACGCTGGCAACTGAAGCCCGAAGCGCAGGCCAGCAATGCACAGCGTGCCGATGCACTCGCGCAAATCATCACGCTTGAAGCATCGCAGGCGCGCGCGCTGCGTGAGCTTGTGTTGAACCCCGATGACAGCGAGGCGCGGGCGCGTGTTGCCGCCATCAATTCGCAGATTGCCAATCTACGTCAGCCGCTGAGGGTTTGACCTATGTCTATCGAATGGGTGCTGGCGGTGGTCGTTGCCGCGCAGGCGGGGCTACTCGGCTTCTACATCAAACACATCATCGACTGCAATCGCCGCGACTTAACGCGCGCGATAGAGAATCTGCACATCAGCACGACGCTCGCCACGATCACCGAATCGCTGCGGCGGGTGCAGTTAGACATTGGCGACCACGGCAGCGGCCTGCGCGGGCAGGTTCACAAGCTGGCAAGCGATATCACCCCGTATGTGATTCGCGAACAGATGAAGCGCGGGGAATGATCCATGAGGAATGTATGAACGCAAACTCAAGCCCGACAAACATCACCAGCGGCTGGACATGGGCGGCTGTCTATAAATCCAACACGGTGCGCGCGCTCGCGGTTGCCCTGGTGGCATGGGCATTGAATATGGGTGGCGCGGACGAAGCGGCGGGCAGCGCGGCGCAGCTCGTAGACACGGCATTTAACGCGGTGCAGGGCATTGCAATGCTGTGGGCGCTGTACGCGCGCACACGCCAGCCAACGCCGCCGCTCGCTCTCACGCAGAAAGCCGCTGACGCATTGAATGCTGCAGCGATACCTGCACCACCGATGCAAGCGCAGACGACCCCCACCGCCTAGCGGCACATAGGAGATTCCGTGATGAACAGAAAGGTATTGCTTACGCTTACGGTCACGCTCGTTGCGTGCATTTCAACCATGGGAGCGGCGTGCGACAAACTGAAAGACGTTAACCCCATCACTCCCGCCTGTAAGAACGTTGCCGAGACGTTGGCGGTGTGCGGCTATGCGACTTACGGGTCGTTCACGATCTTTGAGGAACAGGGATTGAAGATTGCAGCTGACCCGGCGCTGCCGCAGTCCGCTCGCGACGCAATCATTGCTGCCGATGAAGTCGCTAAGCCGGTCGCCGATTCGCTTTACGACGCGCTGCTGCAATATGAATCGATCAGTGCGGAAGTCGCGGCAGGCGTCACCACGCAGGACAAGCTCGTCATTGCGACGGCCAATCTGAACCAGTGGGTTACAGAGGCGGCGCCGCTGATTCGTAATCTCGTCACCGCCGTCACGTCGGCAAGGGGTAGCAAATGAACGTCACAATGATACTGAGCGTTGTATCCGGGCTGCTACAAGCCATCGCCACGGCGACGCGCAACCCCGCCATCGGATTCGATGCCGGACAAATCGGCGGGTTACTGGACCTGATTTCCCGCCTGATCCTGCGCGGCACTGAAGCGCTGAGCGAACTTGAGGCGCTGACGGTCGAAGTAAACGGAATGATTGCCGCCAACCGCAAGCCAACGGCAGCGGAGATGCGCAGTTGGCGGGACCGTAGCGACGCAGCGCACGCCGGGCTACAGGCCCTGAAGGGCGCAGGCGGCGTTCCAGAGGAGAACTTTCCAGAGGAGGGGGAACCGAAAGCCTAACGCGGTACCGCAGGCACCACCAATATGCCCGCCTGTCTCGACTGGCGGACCATGTTGGCGGTGCCTGTGCCGCCGGGGAAGGCGATCACGATATCAGGCCATAGCTGCAACATGGCCGCGTTGCGCATCGGCCCGGCTGCTTTACTGCCGTGCGCGCGCCAGAGCGCAGGGCAGGCCACCGGTTGAATGCCCCGCAATGCAGCCCATTCGCCGGCCAGCGTATCGGCGCCGCGTGCCGCCCCGTGAATGAGGTGCGTGATGGGGTCGAGGCAACGGCTGCGGTAATCGTCCAGCCAATCAAAGAGAAAATCCTTATCCGCGAAATCGCGCCCGCCGCACACAAGTATTTTCACGTCCGCGCCGCCTCTTCAATCATGTCCCGCATGCACTGCAGCGTTGCCGATTTCCCCTTCGGGAATAGTTGCGGAGTGTCATCCGCGATGGATAGGCGGAACCACAGTCCGCAAAATTCATTGAATTCCCACCACCGCCGGTCGGCTAAATCGTCACGGCCAATCGCGCACAGGTAATCGGCGATGGCCGCGCGCGTCTCCTTACTCAAGCGGCCAACGTGAACGTCATCAGTCACGACGGCGCGCGCCCCTGATACAGCCGCCACGCTAGCCAGTCCGCCAGCTCCAGTTTCGCGCGGTCAAGGTTCATGTAATAGCGCGGGAACATGTCCTGCCAGTCGAGATCATTGATACCAAAAACAATCGCTGACCAATGCCCCCGGTCGCAGTAGTGCGGGCGCTTGGTCAGGATGATTTCTGCACCACCCTCCCGCAGCACCCAATACCCGCCGTCCGCGCTTGTCTCGCTCCACGCGTTCATATAGCCCCCTTGTGCTTTCCAATTGTTGCAGTAGCCATACCACCATGTCCGCTACTCCGGGGTCGGGGTCGCTATTCTCCAGACGCGCACGCCTTTGCCGTTGTCCTTTTCTTCGGCCTTCCAACACTTAAACATGCAATCGTGTCTGCGGCCCGCAGCGGTGCAGCGCGCCACCATCCGCTTATGCAGCGCATCCCAATCGTCATCCGGGCGTTCAAAGTTCACCGGTACGAAAAACGAATCGGTCGGCTCCATATCCAGCCACGGAAATCGCTCGTCCACCTCGCCTCGCCGTTTCGGTATCGGTATACGCTTTTCAACGCGCAGCCGGGGCAGACTCTTTTCAACTTTCAATTTCGCCGCAACCATCGGGACACCCCTCCTGTTATTTACAACCAACTCTCAACAATGCACGGCGCATCGTCATCGCCTCGCGGCAAACAAACCGACCCGCCTGCCATACGTATCAATCGCCGCGCCTCTTCAATCGTCGCCACGCGGCCGGCTTCCGGATGCGGCACGAGACCGAACCACATGCGGACTATCACGTGCTCCGGGTGATCCTCGGGGCGGTCGTAGATAGTCCAGATGGGCGGGAATATTTTCGCCGCCTCGTCAAGCGTCATTGCGTCGGGCATTGTTGCGCGCCTCCCATGCTGCTACCGCCTCGCGCGCGGCTTCCCGCCGGGTCATTCCCGGCGGGTCATTCTCATCTGATCCTGCCACGAAACATGAACACCGCCGCTCTACGTGCGCCACTGATCCGATCAACAAACGTTTAAGGCAATCGACATGGAAGGGCGCGGGGCCGTCAATGCCCCCGGTCATTGCGGGCTCTTCATTCCCGATCAACTCTTCACAGTGCCCGCACGTAGCCTGCGCGCTCATGCTTTCTGTATCTCCTCCAGCGCTAGCAGCATCAGCAAGTGCACGGAGTCCGGGCGCTTAATCGACCCGTCCCGCACCATGCTCATTAGCTTCGCTTCCGCGTGCTTGAGGTATGTCACCGCGTCACGCAGGTGCGAATTGTTGCCGTAGTGCGCTTTACGTGCCGGGGCTTCCATCGTCGCCGCAGCGCCGTTGCCGTGCCCGTTCGCTTTGGCTTTCCTGCTGTAAGGACTGACCCCGCCGTTCTGAATCGCCTTGCGCCAAAGATAAATGGACGCATCAGAGACGCCCAACTCTTCCGCAAGAGCCTTTGCAGACTCGCCCGCGTTCAGTCGCGCGACTGCAGCCGCCTTTGCGTCAGCGTCGTAACCGCTCTTGGTGGCGGCGCCGTTGCTGTGCCCGTTCGTTTTCTTTGCGGCTTTCTTCTGCGCCTTTTCGTATTGCTTGCGCCAAGTTCTGATGGAGCCAGGACTGGTCTTGAGTTCATCGCCAATCGTCTGCGCCGAGTCGCCTCCCTGCATTCGCTTGACGGCAGCTAGCTTCACCTCCACGGGGAATTTTGTTGAAGGGCCGAAACCATTTTCATCAAACTTAGTTCTTCGAGATACTGCGGGTGCCAATTTCTTTCTCCATTGATAAATACTGCTGTTGCCGACTTTAAATTTCTTGTAAAGCTCTGCCTTCGACATTCCGCTATTAAGCGCCGCGATTGCTTCGCGCTTGAATTCCTCGGTGTATGTCTTCACGTTGAATCCTCCTCAGTAAAGTTACGCTCGCCGCCGTCGCGGGATCACGTGCTCATCGTCATCGACCATTGTGTCTAGCCTTGAGTGGTACATGGTCAGTTTGCGCCGCCGCTCCAAAATTTCGGCGGGCCGTTTCTTGTGCCAGTAGTGCAAGCCGCCCCGGCAGGTGGGGCACATATCCATCTGTGAACGTTCGCTTATAAGGTTCTCGCATTTGTCGATTACGCATTGCTTTGCCATCGCTCTAACTCCTCGCTGTTAAAAACCTCCACGCCTCAACTTAGCAAGCAGCTGCTCCGCTCTCCGTTTGGCGGATGCCAGCCCTAGTTGCCATTGCAATGACTGCGCATCGTCCACGATGCGACGAGCGAGCCATTGAATCGGATAGGGGACGAGGCGCCAGTCGCTAACTAACTGGCAAGCCTGTTCACGCCCAATGAGGGCGTATTGCCGCGACGTGTATCGGGCCGTGTAGTAGTTGTGCCAGCCGCCAAAAATCATGGTTTCAAAGAGCACGGGGCGGCCGTTGAAAACGAAACCGTGATCGAGCGCGAGGAATACGGTGGACACGCGAACGCGGCCGAAATAGGTTTCGGCCACGTGACGGTTGGCGGTTTCACACCAGCGCGCCCACTCGATCAAATCATTGCAGCGTTTTGGCTCGCCGTCTTCGTCCAGAATGTAATAGCCCATCATCCCCATCGCGTGCCCTCATTAACGCAATTTCCATTCGTAACCGACGCGGCTGACAAAAGTTACCTTCGGACCGTAGAACCCGCCGTCTGTCAGTTTGTAGCCGACGCCGTTCTCGACGTAGAAGTTCCCGCGCGTCCAGCGGCCCACCACGTTCAACGTGCTCAAGCTGTCTTCCGTATCCTTGGCACTGACGGGCCAGCCGGCGAGCGGGTGACTGATGTGCTCAACTTCGCTGCGGATCGCGTCGGGGAGGATTGGAGCAATGGCGCCGCAGCCGCTTGAGGCGGCTGCAGCGACGCTGAAAATGGCGTAAGCAATCGGAGCGAAATTCATGCGGGTTTTCATCTGTCGTCATCCTGTTGAGTTGTCAGAGCGTAATGTACGCATTGCGTGCATTCGTTGCTCTCTACACCGTCACAGGATTGACGCATGAAACCATGCCAGCGCTACGCCGCTCGGTGTTCCAGCCAGTCGGCGCGCGCTTTCGCTACCGTCGGGTAGTCCAGCACGAGGCAGAAGTATTCCCACAGCGCGGCAGGCATGCGGCGGTGGCCATACTCCCAATCCTGCCACGTGCGCAGCGGCGTGTAGACCAGCGCTCCCGCCTTCGTCTGCGTCAAGCTGTATTCCTCACGCTTGGCCAGGATTTCTTTGGCGGATGGATTGCGGCCGGGCGTCTCCTTGGTGTTGCGGCGGCGTGGCTTGGGCTGGCTGCTCATAGTAGTTCCCTGCTCCAGCAATGTGGGGCGCGTACGGTTCGAGTTGACGGACATTCGTGCATTACCTCAGAGTGACAGCGACAGGCCGGTGGTGTCGCTTACCAGCGCGCGCAGGGCGTCACCATAGATGTTTTCCTGTGTCGCTACGATCCGAATCGGTAGCGTGCCGCGAATCTTCATAAAATCCACGTCGTACAGGTCAAGCCCGTTCAGGGTAATCCGGACGCAGTTGATTCCCTTCGCTGCAAAATTCGATGGCAGGCGGAAGGTCAGGGAACGCGCGGTGTATGCAAAGTCTTTGGCGCCAGTCATTGCCGTAAGGCGATGGCCTCCCAGCTGCGCGAGGATCGCGAGAGCCACGATGTTTTCTCTACTGACGTTCATGCGCCCACCTTGGCCATGAGGTCAGCCCAGTTCTCAAGGCTCGCGCCCTTGTCCTTTAGCACCGCCAAATGTTCGCGGGCTTCGGCGCGGTACGAGTTGAGGGCGGCTTCGCCTTCGTCGGAAATCGCGTTCTCGATTCCCCCCAGCGCGTAGCACTGCGTGCATAGCTGGCAGTTAACACTGTCGCCGTTGCCGTCATCGCG